>Ga0137403_10005161_pt1 | contig 15179 bp, 13 predicted proteins | sample CZOMad2_1_16fung_FD_122057 | JGI IMG/M metagenome (GOLD analysis project Ga0137403, IMG submission 122057) | Vadose zone soil fungal communities from Angelo Coast Range Reserve, California, USA - CZOMad2_1_16fungal (Hybrid Assembly) | ecosystem: Environmental > Terrestrial > Soil > Vadose zone... | reverse complement strand
GCCATTGAACGCAAGCTGGCGCGTGAAGAGCGCGAACGATTGCGTCAGGCACAAGCGGATCTCGCGCACATAAATAGAGTGACTACCATGGGCGAGCTGACTGCTTCGCTGGCGCACGAGATCAGGCAGCCGATTTCCGCGGCATCTACAAACGCTAAGACCTGCCTGCGATGGCTTGGTCGCGATGACCCCGACGTGCCAGAGGCACGCGAAGCCGCATCGAGAATTGTTAAGGATATAACGCGCGCGGCTGACATCATTGGCAGAATCAGCTTGCTGTTCAAGAAGGGCGGGCTGCAGCCGGAATTGGTTGATGTTAACGAACTCATTCGAGAAATGCTTGTCCTGCTGCGCAGCGACGCCAGCCGCTACGCAATTTCGATCCGCACCGAGTTTGCAGAGAATCTTCCAAAGGTCATGGCGGACCGTGCGCAATTGCAGCAGGTATTGATGAACCTCATGCTCAACGGCATCGATGCTATGAAGGAAATGAGTGGTGGAAGTGAGCTTACCATCAAGTCGAGAGTCGATGATGGTCAACTGCTGATCTCCGTCAGTGATACCGGGGTGGGACTGCCGCCCGAGCAAGCGGACCAGATCTTCAGTGCTTTCTTTACGACCAAGGATAACGGCACTGGTATGGGGCTGCCCATCAGTCGCTCGATCATCGAGTCTCATGGCGGACGCTTGTGGGCCGCCGGTGCCCCGGGGCGGGGCGCAACTTTTCAGTTCACCCTGCCGGCCACGGTCGCGGCGCACGCATAACCTCTCCATCTGCTGGGTCATCAATGCTTGCTCTCTGTAAAAGATCGGCGGGGACGGATTTCCTGTTGCGGGTGTGGATGGCGGCACAGAGGGTTGACGACATTTCGCGCTGTGGGTGCAGCGTCAGCGAACTGGCTCGACCACTCCTACTTTGTTGACCCCGCTGCAGGCTAGGTATACGCGCCCGTCGGAGGTAGCTGCCATGTTCCGCACGGTGCCGCCACCGGAAGGAATTTTTGCACCCGCGAATTCTTCGGTTTTCGGATTGAAGCGGATGAGTGTATTTGGAGTTACGCCGGACTCACTGTACCAGACCATGCCGTCCGGGGTGATCGTAATCCCATAGGGATCGGATCCAGCTCCGCCGGGAGAAGGCCACAATTTAGCCGTGCCTGACGCTGGATCAAGGCGCCCAAGGTTCCCGCTCTGGTAATCGGTGAAGTACACTTTGTCGTCAGCGGCAATGGCCAGACGCCGCGGCCGCACGCCTTCCGGCAGCGGATATTCCACGATCTGCATTGTTTTGGGCTCGGTCTTGGATATGTCGATCCGGGCCAGCTTGTTGGTGCCGAATTCGCAGAAAAATGGCACTCCTTTGCTGTTGATCTGGATTCCGTATGGTCGCGCGTCTTTGGTTGGGACAACTTTCAATTCGATTTTTCCAGTTTTCGGATCGAGGCGGCCGACCATGTTCCCAACCTGTACGGTAAACCAGAGCGTTCCATGCGCGTCGAAAACGGCCGTGTGCGGGTCTTCCGCCTTCGCATCCGGCATTTTGTACTGAGTGACTTCGCCCGAGCGCGGATTGAGCTTGCCAATGTGCGCGGCGAAGTTTCCGGTGTACCAGATGTTGCCGTCGCTATCGGCAACGAGGCCATGAGGACCATCGTTTTTGCCCTTTAGGGGATATTCTTTGAAATCTCCAGTTGCAGGATCGAGCCGTCCGAGCTTGCTGACCATTTGTTCGGTGAACCACAGCGAGCCATCCGGTGCGACGGCCGGATCATGGGGGTGCGCGCCTTTGGTCGGCACATCCCATTCGCGGATTTTGACGTCGAGATCGCCGACAGCCGATGGCTCCGTTGACGACCGAGAAGCAAGCCCGCTGGCAAGTGCGAGGCCCGCGATCCACATACTCAAGAGCACGCTGGTTTGTAACTGCATATGTTCCTCCCGGCCGGCGAGAACACGGCCTACGAGTGAAGCTGCGGGCTGTGTATCGCTAGCGTAGTCAGCGTAGTCCCGTGAGCGCGCGCAGTTCAAGTGCAGTTCAGGCGCAGAATGATAAAGCTGATGGGCTTCTGTGGTTGGTGGAGACGGCTCGGGCGGCGGGTCCACGCTCGAAAAGAGTTGGTAATGTCGTGGAACGGTGTTATGGTTCGCGGTGCTTACGAGTCAAATAGGCAATTCGTTTCAATCCTCTCTGTAACAAACGCAAAAAAATGCGCAAAGGAGATTTTATGAAAGCACGGGCAGGTTTGTTGAGTTTCGCAATACTGTTCGCAGCCGCTGCAGTGTGCGTGGCTGCCGACAATGTGCATCTAGGCACTTGGAAGCTGGATGAGGCCAAATCCAAGATCAGTGCAGGAGCCCCAAAAAACACGACGGTAGTGTACGAAGCCGCGGGCGACAGCGTGAAAGTTATTGTGGATGGCGTTGGCGCGGACGGCAAACCCTCGCACAACGAATGGACGGGCAAGTTTGATGGCAAAGACTACCCCTTGACCGGCGATCCGACTGCCGACACACGGTCCTACAAGCAGATCGACCCCAGCACCCTGGAGCTGACCAACAAAAAGGGCGGCAAGGTTATCGTCAGCGGTAAAATCACGGTTTCGGCTGACGGAAAGACGCGCACTGTCAGCACCAAGGGGATGGATGCCAACGGCAAAAAGGTGGCAACCACCGCGGTTTATAACAAGCAGTAGCGGGCGGACACAATAACTCGCTGGAGGGCCGCGTTTCCGCGGCCCGTTTTTTTGTATGCCGAGCATGTTCATCAGCTAGGAGGTGCAAGTCCTTTTCACAACGTGATGGACGTGAAGTGATAGCGAAGCGCAAGGGCGTCACCGTGAGGTGAGTCTGAAGGAAGCGTGGAGCAAAGGCGCGAGCCGATGTACAAAAACCGGATCTGAGGCATACGGTGCTGGACGAGCGGGCAAATGACCGCGAAGTCCGTATCCCTCAAGGGCACTGGTTGTAAATCCGGCGGTTGCGCGACGAAGGCGGATGAACTTACCTCGGGAGATCTGCCGCTAGTCTCGGGATCGAGACTGAGGATCGAGCGATCGGTCCTGACCGGGCGGCAGAAGTCAGCAGAGGATGAAGAGTCTCACGCGATTCATCACCACAAAGCTCAAGCTTAAGGTGAACGAACAAAAGAGTGCGGTGGCACGGCCATGGGAACGGAAGTTTCTAGGGTTCAGCTTCACGAGTGCGAAAACACCAAAGCGGCGAATTGCGCCGAAAGCGGTGATTCGCTTCAAAGAGCGAATCCGGGAGCTGACGAGTCGGACGAGAGGTGTGAGCATCGAGCGGATGGCCGAGGAACTGGCTCGCTATCTACTGGGCTGGACCGGCTACTTCGGTAACTGTGAAACACCGAGCGTGTTGCAGAGCCTCGAGGAATGGACCAGGCGCCGACTGCGATCGGCGATCTGGAAGCAGTGGAAGCGCGGCGGACGAAACGATTTGCCGAACTCCGCAAACGGGGAGTGGGCAAAGACCTCGCCGCTACCGCGGCGGGCAGCGCCCACGGTCCGTGGTCGTTGGCAAACAGTCCGGCTCTCGCTATCGTGCTGCCCAACGCTTACTTTGCCTCGCTTGGGATTCCGTCTTTGACCGAACGCCGGTAGCTCAACCCACCGAATCGCCGTATACGGACCCGTACGTACGGTGAGGTGACAGGGACAGCGGGCGACCGCTTACCTATGTCGATTTTGGTGCAAAAATCTTAACAACGAATGAAGCCCAAATTGCAGCAATGCGAAACGGGGCGTTAGCCGGCGACCAACCGGCGTTAGCAGGCTGATTAGGTCCAAAACTGATTTGAAAGAGGCTTCGCTACTCCATTCTTAGCGCGTTCATGGGCGAGATAGATGCTGCACGGCTTGCGGGAATGATGGCCGCGAAAAATGAGCAGATCGCGAGTGACACCGTAGCCACGCTCAGTGCGGGCGGGTCCCACGAGGAAACGCCGTACAACTGAGCGGAGATCAAACGGCCAGCGCCAACGGCCAGGGGCAGACCCAGTAGCAGTCCGATCAACACACGCTTGAACGCGCCGCGCAGCACGAGTTGAATTACCTTGGGGCGGTCGGCGCCAAGCGCCATGCGAATGCCGATTTCGTTGGTCCGCTGCGCCACGGAATACGCGGTGACGCCGTAAAGTCCAACCGCGGCCAGGATCAAAGCCACAATTCCGAACAGGCCGGCAAGGCTGGCTACGGCGCGCTCCTGGTCGAAGGAAAGAGCAATCTGCTGCTGCATCGTCCGGACGCTATTGATCGTCAGGTTGGGATCCAAATCAGCGAGCAATCTGGTGAGCTGCGCTTCGAGCGCGCCCGGGGACATCCTGGTTACTAGCAAAATTCCGCCGATGAAATGGGAACGGAACTCGAGCTTCTTCATCAACGAATTTTGGTAGTCGACATTCTGCGCCAGCGGAACATAGAACATCGGACGAGCGGGTTTGTCGAGGCCCCAGCCAGCGAATTTCGCATCGCGCACGACGCCCACGATACGGAATGTGCCAGCAAGTTCGGGCATGTCCAGGCCGAAGTGCTGATCGAGCGGGTTTTCGTCATTCTTGAAGAAGCGCTTCACGAACGCCTCGTTGACGAGCGCGACCGGCGCGGTGGTTTCGTTGTCCGCGGGAGTAAAGGCACGTCCGCGCAAGACCGGGATGCCCAGGTTCTGAAGATAGTTGGCACTCACCCGGTCCCAAGACGCGCCAGCTTCTTCGTTCAATTTGGCGGACGGATGGCCGGCTACCATGATGAGTTCGCCCCAGTTGTCAGTGAGCGGGTTATACATGGCCAGGCCGGAGCCCTGCACTCCTGGCAGACGATTGAGTTGTTCCTCCAGCTGGCGATAGAGCGCGGCTAATCTGGGTTGCGTGTAGGTGGCTGGCGGGCTGTTGATGTCCACCTCGATGCGGCCGTGCACCTGATATCCGAAATCCTGATGTTCGAGCTTGTTCAAGCTGCGGCCCAGCATGGTGGCGCCAGCGACCAGAACGACCGACAAGGTGGCCTGTACAACCAGCAAAGCTTTGCGGGCGAAGGAAGAACGGTCGCTGGTGCCGCGGCCCGATCCGCGGAGTGCTTCCGACGGATCGGTTTGCGTGGCAAGCCACGCGGGAGCAACTCCGAAAATGATTCCCGTCACCAGCGCCAAGCCAAACGCAAACGCCAACACGACGAACGATGGCGCGGTACTGATGGGAAGAAAATGAGAGCTGTGGAACGCAAGCACTAGGAGTAGCCGCGCCGCTGCCCAGGACACCGCAAGTCCGATAAATCCGCCGCCAACGGCGAGCAGGATGCTTTCCGTCAGCGCCTGCGTAACTATTTGCCGGGGTGCGGCACCGACGGCGATCCGCACGGCGGTTTGGCCGCGACGTGCGACAGCGCGAGCGAGCAGCAAGTTCGCGACATTGGCACAGGCGATCAGCAGCACCAGAGTGCACACAGCCAGCAGGATCCGGAGGCTTTTGCCGTACTCTTCTTTCATCACTGCCACACCCGCGCCGGCGGGCACTACATCGACGGTTTGCTTGGGGAGCATGCGGACTACATCGGCCATCCAGTTGGAAGGATACCCGGAATCATTTTGCATCCATTGCCGCAACGCGCCAGTGAGGCGCGGAGCCATTCCGTCTGTTGAAGCTCCTGGACGCAAGCGGCCGATCATGCGCAGCCACGCAGAAATGGACTGATGCAATAGTGTGTTGTCACCGTTGACCATCGGTTCCTGTTGCAGTGGGAGCCAGATATCAGGAGGATCGCTTTGCAGTGTTTCCCCGAAGAACCCGGCGGGAGCGACGCCGATTACCGTAAACGGATGACCTTCTATCGCGAACGTGGAACCCACGACTGATGGATCGCTGGCATAGATCGTCTGCCAGACGCGATGGCTGAGCACCGCTACCGGGGGCGCCGACGGCTTGTCGTCGTCCGGCGTGAACACCCGTCCGCCGAAGGCGCCTACCCCTAGCGTCGAGAAATAATTCCCGGTGACGTACTCCGACCGCAGTGGCCTCGCGAGTGAGTCGAAGCCTTCACGCCGCGCGCCCACACGCCAGCGCCCGGCCTGGAAAGCAGCCACTTCTTCAAATTCAGGTGCCTCCTTCTTCAGATGCTCGAACAACGAGTAGGAAAACATTCCCCATTTGTCCTGAGGCCCGCCTTCCACGCAGCAATCGTCGCCGGAACCGACCCGGTAGAGCCTGCCAGGATCAGCAACAGGCAAGGAACGGAGCATCACGGCGTGGATCAAGGTAAATATGGCGGTGGTCCCGCCGATTCCCAAGGCCAGCGTAAGCACCGCCGCAACCGTAAAGATTGGGGACAAGCGGAACTGGCGCAGGGCGTAACGCACGTTGCTAAGCAGGTTTGACATGAAGGCCCTCTCAGTATCGTACGAAGATCTGTTGCTTGGAGTTCCCGAATTTGCTGGTTTGAGGACCGACCGTCGTGAGGCGCATGCCGATGTTCTAGCTTAATTTACGCGGTACTACTTCGGGTGTGGTACTCGTGTTAACAAGACAAGGCCAAACCGGTATTGAATCGCAACTGTTTTGGGAAATCCACAGGGAAACCACGGTCAAATCATTTCGGAATCATTTTGGAGGATGAAACAACATTCGAATCCGGATGGCGTTTGCCTCGATGCTCTTGGCGTCTCTCGCGTCCGGTGTGTTGACCCAGGCTCAAGGTCGTCCGTGTCACTTCAAGAGTTTTTCCGTTCCGCGTTTGCGCTGCGAGAATCCGCGTTTATCGCTAGCTTCACCAGCTGATTCTCCTGCGCTGTTCACTGTCGTAGCCGACGGCTTGCAGAGCCCGCGCGGGTTGGCCTTCGGCCCGGGCGGACGGCTTTATGTCGCTCAGGCCGGTGCGGGAGGTGCGACGCTGACGAGCAAAATCACGGAGATTCGTTATCCCTGGCTTCCACATCCCGCGATTCACGACGTAGTGTCTGGGCTGATCCCAACTGGGTGACTTGTTGATGACGCGCGGAGAATCTTTTGTTGTTGAGGGCTCGCTAGCGAGGCAGCTCCATGCAAAAGAGAAGGGGTTGCTGCGTTCTATAGGGTGGTTACGCTATGGCGAAGAAGCTGTTGCGGGCGGTAATGGTTATGGCGGCTCGATGCACTTCTCGCTATGAAGCCCCCTGCATTTGGAGGTGCACATGAAAACTCGGATGATCGCGGTAGTTGGTTTCGTCGTTGGTTTCGGTGGTTTGATTGCGGATATGGGCCAGGCACAATCGACTGGAGCTCAGCTGAACGGGTCTCTGAACGGGCTGCAATCGAGCGAACAAACTCCGACCAATCTTTTGGCGCGGCTTTCTTATGACAGCACGTATGTCACGGATGAGAGAGGACAGCCACATTTTTCGCAGAATTTTTCGCGGATTTGTTTTGAGGTTTATCGTGACGGGCGGTATCGGATATCGAGGATGGCGCTGGGCCGGACGGAAAACCTTCGTGGAACGCTGTCGGAAGAGCAGTTGAGCAATGTCGGCAGCTTTTTGAAGAAGGTGGATTTCGACAGCAAGGGAGGTGGGATTGTTCGGCAGGGCTCAGAAACGTTTGTCGCGGAGATTGTGCGCGGTGGACAGACCGTACGTTTTATCTGGGTAGATCCTGACCATCACCGGCCATTTCCGGAGGCGGCGGAAAGCGTCATTCGGTGGTTGCAGGAGTTTAAGGCGCAGGGCGCGACGGCGCTGACGGCGCCTGAATCGAGCACGATGCAAATTTGCCCGCGAATGTCTGATAGGCCGGTGCAGCCAGTCGGCGAGCGCGGAGCCAATGCGGGCTTCGCGTGTGCACCAGTAAGCGGGATAAGGGAGGATGGTGCAGAATCCCGCAATCTGAGGCGCGCATCGACAGAACTTCCAGTGAAAGAAATCTCGACTATGCGAAAATGAGGTGGGCGCACATTGTCGCTACATGTCGCAGCTTTTCGCTTGCTTTGGCCAGACGGCTGGTATCAACTACCTGCACTTCTCCTTGACGAAAGATCCCCGTTCCGGAGATATGCTTGATACCACAACTTCTCGTTCTGCTGACATTGTTGGCGTCAGGACCGATCTTCAAAGTCGACGCCCTTTTGGCCGCACCTCGTCATGCCCAGGAAGTTACTGACTACGCCTCGCATTTCAACCACGGTGGTGAGCTGATACAGCAGATGCGTTTCCATGACGCCGTTGCCGAGTTTCGCGAAGCTCTTCGCCTCAAGCCAGACTACCTACCAGCACATCAGGCGCTCGCCGTAGGTTACGCAATGACCCAGTGTTTCGAGCTCTCGTGGCAAGAGGTGAGTTTCGTGCGTAAGGCTGGCGCGGAGATGCCGGAAAAATTCGCAGATGCTTTGGCGGAGGAAATCTCCGAAAAGGACGCCGCGGTCAAGCGCGAGACCATTGAACGGGAACTTTTATCCGCGCAGAAGGCTGCCGCCGGCGAGCCCAAGAAAGCCGCCGCACACGCACTTTTGAGCCACGCCTTCCTAAGAGTCGGCGACTTTGCCGCTGCTCAGAAGGAAGCTGATCTGACCCTTCAGCTGAATCCCACGGAGCCTGAAGCTCATTTCGTCCTCGCCTCAATACTAGGAGGGGACCCTCCTACAAATCAGCAAGCCCTGCCCCACCTGAAGCTCTATCTCGAGAACGTTTCCCGCGTGGCATCCGTTTTCCCGGATATCGCCCAAGCGTACTGGATGCTTGGCGACATGTATGCGCGCATGCAAAAGGAAGCGCAGGCTATCAGCGCCTACGAAGATGGCCTAAAAGTTGACCCGGTAAATGCGCACCTTCTGAACAACGCCGCCTGGCACTACGCCACCGCGTCGGACACCTCTGTTCGGAATCCGCAAAAGGCGCTCACGTATGCCCAGAAGGCGGTGGCGGTCACCAAGGAAGCAAAATCGGGTGTCCTGGACACCCTTGGCGAGTCCTTATATGCGAATGGCCGCTTCGATGAAGCTATTGCGGCGGAGAAGAAAGCGCTGGCGATTTCTCCTGACAACGATCTTTTCGGCGACCAGTTGAAAAAATTCCAGAAAGCAAAACAAAATACGGCCTCGCCCAAACCTTGAGCGAGCGACGGAGGATGACCATGCATCGCCCACTGCTGATTCTCTTGCTGCTCCTGTCTTCGGCGCTATCCGCCGCTGCAGAAGAATTTGCTTTGAAAGACGGCACAAAAATTGTCGGACACATGATCGCCATTAAGGGTGACAGAATCGAAGTTGAGACGCCTTACGGGAAAATGTTGCTCAAGCGTAGCGATATCCTTGCGATCGGCTTTCCGGAAAACGAAACTGGCGATACTCCGGCTGCAGCTGCCACGAAAAAGGATGCCCAGAAAATCGACGAGTCTTTGGATGGCACGCAGTATGCTAATAAGACAGGCAAATTCTCGCTCACGCTGCCCCTCGACTGGAAGATTAACCAGGATCTTCGAGTATCCAGCGATATGCTGGCCGGACTCAGCTCCCGCGATAACATGCGCTACCTTGTGGTCGTTCAGGAGGAGTACGCGGGCTCACAGCAGAGTTATGGAGGGCTAGTCGAAATTCAAGCCAAGAGAAATCTTGAGCGTTACGAGAAGCTCACCCAGTCTCCTACGACGATTGACGGCAAATCCGCTTTGCTACTTTCCTATCGCGGGACGTCTCCGAAGGCCAATAATCTTCCGATTCAGTTTCTTGTTGCTATTATTCCGTCGGGGAACGGCTATTCACGCATCACGACCTGGTGCGTCGAACCACTTTTCAATGAAACCCAGGCCATGTTCGAGAAAATCATAGGCTCGTATCACAGCACGGGCACTGCCTCTGTTGCAGTTCCCCCTTCCGCGCCACGTCCTTGAGGTGGAGAGTTAGGTAGCGCGTGATTGCCTGCCAATCGTCCGCCACAACGATAAACATAGAACGGCCTTGCGTTCGGCTCGGGTCATTCGCGTTGATGCACAAATAGTTTACGGAAGTCCACCTTCACCGACCAAGCCAATCGAAGGCGCCTGGTGACAGTGGAGAAGTTTAGCGGGCGGAGGCGGACTTGGACTTTGGCGATTCCTTTTCCGCAGGGGGAGCGTCCGCCTGAACGAGAGGGACGTTTACCAAGTGCTCGGAAATGAACCAGACCTGCAGTTCGTTGGTGCGAATGATGTCGCTGACCAGGAGGTCGTTGGTTCCATCGTCGCCGGATTCAGCGGCTTGTTTGGCCATGGTGCGGGCTTCCTTGAGGACGATTTCGTGGGCTTCGAGAAGGCGTGAGATCTGGACCGGGACTTCTTCGCGGCCGCGTGGCGGACGAGGAATGATGGTGGTTTCGGCGACATCGGCGGCCATGGCGAGGCTGATGGCGCCGAGGCTCTGAATGCGCTCGGCGATGGAGTCGACGAGTTCGTTCTGTTCTTCATAGTGCTTATCGAAAAGAAGATGAAGCTGATAGAAGGTGTGACCTGCGACCTGCCAATGATGCTTTTTGTAGAGGTCGCGAAGAGTGATGGTGTCGGCGAGAACCTGATTGAGATTTTCCGCGCTTTCGGCGCAGACCGATTCATCGAGAGCGATGGAGAGCTTGGCGATTTTCCCATACGGCTGAATTTCGCGCGCGTGCTGGTGAAGAATGGGGCGGGCACGTTCGGTGCCGGCATGATGATTGACCTTTGAATCCCTTGGCATACGACGATCTCCTTGTGTCGGCTTATATGTTGGCGATGGGTAGCCGTGGAAGTTAGATGTAGCTAGGCAATAAGAGGATAGGTAGAAAAATCGCGAGGCGTCAATTGGGGAGACGCCTGAAAGTATCAGGCGCTTGTGGAAGAAACAGGCTCAGACGCTGGCGAGGCGGCGCGGGCGCGTGTGACATAGACGGCGAGAAGGAGAGAGGACACGAGGAGAACTGCAGCCAGGAAGTAAGGAGCGCCGGGAAGATGGAGGGCGTACTTCGGAGAGATAGCGATTGAAAAAATTTGCGTGAAGAGCGGAGGTCCGGCCATACCGGTGACGGCACGAAGGGAATTGATGGCGCCCTGGAGCTTTCCTTGAGACGAGGGATCGACGCGGCGAGACATGAGGGACTGAATGGCGGGGGCGGCGATGCCCCACAGGGCGATGAAAGGAATCACGGACAGGATGACCCAGCCGTGAACGGCGAAAGCGAATCCTGCGAATCCTAGGAATCCGAACAGAAGCCCCGAGAGAAGGCTGCGGCGTTCGCCGAAGCGTTTGACGATTGGTCCGACGAGGACGCCAGAAACAAGAGTAGCGCAAACACCGACGAGAGCGAGCGAGAGGCCGACGTCGCGGCGGCTCCATGAGTAGCGATATTCGGTGTACAGAGCCCACATGGAGGGAAGGGAATTGTGGGCGAGGTAATAGAGAGTGACGACGACGGAGAGTCCGGCAAGCTCGGGATGAGAACGAAGTAAGCTGAGGGCTCCGAGAGGATTTGCCATGTGCCACGCGGACTTGGCGCGGCGTTCGGGCGGGAGAGACTCTGGAAGAATGAAATAGCCGTAGATGGCGTTAGCAAGGCTCAGCGCGGCTGCGGCCCAGAACGGAAAACGTAGATTCATGTTGCCAAGATAGCCTCCGACGGCCGGGCCGATGATGAAGCCGAGTCCAAACGCAGCGCTGATCAGGCCGAAAGCCTTGGCGCGTCTCTCAGAAGGAGTCACGTCGGTGACGTAGGCGAAGGCGGTGGCGACGTTGGAAGTAGTGATACCGGAAACGAGACGACCGACGAAAAGCCAACGAAGCGATGGTGCGAGCGCCATGAAGACGTAGTCGATGGCCAGTCCAAAACAAGAAATAAGAATGACCGGCCGGCGGCCGAAACGGTCTGACCACGCGCCGAGCAGCGGAGAAAAAATAAATTGCATGGTGGCCCAGGCAAGTCCGAAATAGCCGGTGATTGCCGAAGCACGAGCGAAATCGCCTCCCTGGAATTGGCGAATCAGGTCGGGAAGAACGGGGGCGATGATGCCGAAGGCCAGAAAATCAAACGCGACAGTCACGAGAATGAAATAAAAAGCGGCTTTAGAGGGAGCGACAGGTGCAGATGATGCGGAAGAAGTAAGGGAAGATGTCAAAGCGCTCTCCGAGCTAAACGGCCATTGTAGCGGGGAACCAGAAGCAGCGCCAACGCACGCAAACATTGGGCGGTGGGTCCATTTCGAATAAGCCGACCGCCGTCCAGTTCGGGCTCAAAAGTGGAACCCGCTCAGGCTCCTCCTTGAACACCGATTAACTTTATTGTATAAAGTAGTTTGCATTTATACTTTTTCTTCTCCTCCTAACGTCCGTGGCCCCAGAGGTTGTGAGGAAGGTCGCAGCGATGAAGGTGCCGAGGCTGCTTCGCCCCATATTCAAAGGCTTTGCCGTATTGGTGATATTCGGCGTGCTCGGAATCGCAGCGGTATTGGGATCGCTCTGGCTGGAGCACAGGGGCGAGGTTACGCTCCCGACACCCACCGGGCCATTTGCGGTTGGCCGCGCGGTCTATGACTGGGCCGACGATGGGGCGGTGGACACGCTCGCGCCGGTTCCGGGAACGAAGCGTGAACTCCTTGTGTGGATCTGGTACCCAGCGGCGCCTGGGCAGTCAGCGGCGATTGACCAATACCTGCCTGCCGCGTTGCGAGCAGAGGTCGAACGCAGTAGCGGCGCGCTGATCAGCAAGTTTTTGACGCGAGATTTGTCGAAGGTCCACGCGCACAGCACGCGGAATTCTGATGTGTCATCGCAGCAGCAATCCTATCCTGTGGTCATCATGAGGGCAGGGGCTTCTGGCGAAGTGTGGAATTACTCGACACTCGCGGAGGATCTGGCCAGCCACGGTTACGTCGTTGTGGGCTTCGACGCACCGTATCGCACAAACATCGTTGTTTTCCCTGACGGCCGGGTAATGAGACGGTTGCCGGAGAACAACCCGGAACTCTGTCTTGCCATGACAGGCGAGGAGCAGGTTCATTGCGTGAACAGACTGCTGACTGCGTGGACTGCCGACATCGTGTTTGTGCTTGATCGGTTGGAACGGTTGAACACCTCGGACGAGTCCGGCAGGTTCACGCGACGACTTGACATGTCCCGCGTGGGGGTATTTGGTCACTCCTTTGGAGGAGCAACATCCGCACAATTTTGCCACGAAGATTCCAGGTGCAAAGCAGGGATCGATGTGGACGGCGCTCCGCACGGCAGCGTCATTCAGGCAGGCATCAATCGGCCATTCCTGTTTCTTCTGAGCGACCACAGTCGCGAGTCCGACCCGGAGAGTCATCAGATCCTTTCCAACATACAATCGATTTACGATCGTCTGCCAACGGAAGGAAGACTGCGGATCGTGATCCGCGGGGCGAACCATTTTCTGTTCAGCGATGATGGAGCGCTACTGAAAAGCCAGATCGTACTGGGGACGCTGCGGATGTTAGGCATTCTGGGCATCGACGGGCGCCGCCAGCTTGCCGTGACGACGTACTGCGTGCACAGCTTTTTCGACGCGCACCTCAAGGGGCCAAGTGTTTCGCGGCTCAAGATTTCATCACCACTTTACCCCGAGATCACAGTTCTCGACTGAGGCACGTCTAGCTGGCAATTGTGCCGGGACGTAAGAATTTTGACGCGCGAGTCTACTGTGGGACGAACTTTTGTACGCGCATGCCGTGATAAACATCGCCGACGTAAACGGCACCGTCTTTGCCTACGGCCAAATCGTGGCCCCAATAGATTTGTCCATCGTAGTTGCCGAAACGGCTCCACTTGGCAAGAATTTTTCCAGAGAGATCGAGTTTGAGAAGCTGGCCGCGATCGGGAGGCGCGGGCTTGAGGTCACCGCCATCAACGACGTAGAGGAAATTGTCCGCACCAATGGTAAGAGACCAAGGCCGGCCAAGTTCCGGTGATTTCCACGTTTTCAGGAATTTGCCGTTCGAGTCGAAGACCTGAATACGCGAATTGGTGCGATCCGCGACGTAGACGAGACCCTGAGCATCAACTGCAACGCTGTGCGGCAAATCAAATTCTCCCGGGCCCTGCCCTTTGTGTCCCCAATCGAAAAGGAATTTACCGCTGGGAGAAAACTTTGCGACGCGATTGTTGCCGTAGCCATCGCTGACGTAGATCGCTCCATCGGAAGCGAACGCGATGTCGGTGGGTTTGTCGAAGTGAGTTGCGTCGACTCCAGCCACTCGTTCGGTACCGATGGTTAAGAGAAGCTTTCCTTCGTGGCTAAATTCGAAGACTTGCTGAAGAGCGCGGTCGGTAACCCAAACGTTGTCGTGAGCGTCGACGCGAAGACCATGAGGTTCGAGAAAACGGTTTTCGCCCCACGAGGCCAGCAATTTTCCGGAAGCTCCATCAAAGCACAGAATTGTCGGGGACGTGATTGGTTTAGTCTTGTCCATGGCCCAGGAATTTTCCGCACGATGAAAAATGAACACATGGTTGTGAGAGTCGACCGCGACGCCCGAGACTTGCCCGAGAACCATGCCGTCCGGAAGGATGGGCCAGCCATGAATTACAGAGTAAGGCTCGGAAGGCTTTTGTTGGGCAACTGAACCGACAACGGAAAGAGCGCCGGCAAGAGCGACTGAGGCGAGAATTCTGTACAAAATCTGCATTGCGCACCTCTTCGTGCAACAGCAACGGCTGAGATTATAAGCGCGAATTGCCGGTCAAAGTCTAGTGATCGTATAAGCGCGGAATGGCCAGGTGAGCTGCAGTGTGGAAGAGACAAGACGGAGGAGAAAGTCTCAAACAAAAAGAAAACGTCCTCGCACACGGAGCTATGCGAGGACGTTCAAGGAACGATTCGCGGAGAGAGTGGGCGCGAATCGTTGTGACAAATTCGGCGACTTACTTGTTGCCTGGCGTTGATGCAGACTGTGCGGAAGCTCCCGCGGCCTGCTGGTCGAGATTGAGAACATACTTTTTGCCGGCGAAGAAGACTGACGTCATCGATGTCGAGCCGTCGTCCTCTTTCTTGGTCGAGTAGCCAGTGCTGGCGGGCGCGGATTTGGAAGCTTCGACCTGAGCAGGAAGAGTTGCGACGGTTTCCCTGCCCTGGCGAATGTTTACCTGGACATTGGAGCCGGTGCCTTCCCACGAGAGATCGTACTTGCCTGCCGGAAGCGTCTTGCCGTTGACCTTAACATCTTCGTACACCTTGACAGTGGCCTTTTC
>Ga0137403_10005160_pt1 | contig 15181 bp, 9 predicted proteins | sample CZOMad2_1_16fung_FD_122057 | JGI IMG/M metagenome (GOLD analysis project Ga0137403, IMG submission 122057) | Vadose zone soil fungal communities from Angelo Coast Range Reserve, California, USA - CZOMad2_1_16fungal (Hybrid Assembly) | ecosystem: Environmental > Terrestrial > Soil > Vadose zone... | reverse complement strand
TGGCCGCCCATCAGGAACAGGACGAGCACGGTAAGGAAAGTCAAACCGCTGGTCAAGATCGTTCGCGAAAGAGTCTGATTGATGGACTTGTTGACCACGTCAGCGAACGATTGGTTGCGCAGCAACCGGTTGTTCTCACGGATGCGATCGAAGATGACGATCGTGTCGTTCATGGAATAACCGACCAAAGTAAGCAGGGCCGCGATGACCGTAAGCGAAATCTCAAAATGCAGCAGCGAGAAAAAGCCCAGGGTAATCAGCACATCGTGAAACACGGCCAAAACCGCCGCCAGCCCAAAAATCATCTTATCGAGCAACCGAAGAACAAACCCGATGAACCCTCTCTGCGCAAGAAAGACCTGGCCGACCGAGCCACCACCCTGAAATCGAAAGGCAATATATACCAGCATGCCGCCCAAAGCATAGAGGGTAACGTAAATTGCCTGCTGGCGAAGCTCGGCGCCGACTTTGGGACCGACAACTTCCACATTGCGAATGCCAAACGGGCCGAGAACATTGCTGTCTTTCAAAGCGGCGAGGATCGGCGCCGTCACGCCTTCGACTTTTGATAGATCATCAAAATTGGTGAGCACGCCGTGGGCGTTCTTGTCGCGATAGTCGAGAATCTTTTTAGCGAGTTGCTGGTAACGATCACCGGCGTTGGCGGAAAGAAGCAGCGGATCCTTTTCACTGAGCAGCGCAGCGAGTGTAGTCGGCGTGGCGGCATTGAAATTGGGCTTCGATCCAGAAACGCCATAAGCGGCGTTCAGCGCGCCGAGCACTTTTACGCGTCCTTCTTCGAGGGCTTGTTCGTCCTGGCCTTTGCCTTCCACGAAGATGACGACTTCATTGGAATTAGGGTCGCCAATGTCCTTGATACTCTGGATTTCCGTGTTCCCGAGGCCTTGCGCGGCGAGGCTGCTGCGAAGCTTGTCAACATTCGGAGGCTGGGCGAAGCGAACATCCACGTTGGTGCCGCCTTTAAAATCGATCCCGTAGCGAATCCCGCTACCGTAAAGAATCGAAACCCACCCGGCGAGGAGAAGAATGCCGCTTAAGGCATAGAAATACTTGGCTTTGCCCATCCAGTCGATATTGGGCTGTTTGAAGAGCTCGATCATGCGGCCTTTACTTCCCTTCCTTAGACACCAGAGGAGGTGGAATGTTCCCGGCGCAAAGCCTTCTACCAGGGTAGAAGAATCCGCGTCCCGAATCCACAGCCCACCCGTTTGGATTTGAGTGGGACACTCGCCCCAGAAGTTCTAGTACGCCCTAGATACTCAACTCCGCCTGACGGTCCATCTTCATCAGGTGATACTGGAAAATCGTTTTCGAGACATAGACAGCCGTGAAGATATTCGCAACCAAGCCTACAACCAGTGTTATGGCGAAACCGCGAATTGGCCCGGTTCCGAACACGCCCAAGAACGCCGCCGAAACGACGGTCGTGACGTGGGTATCGATAATCGTTAGAAAGGCTTTGTCAAAACCGGCATCGACTGCGGCCGCTGCGGACTTGCCGTTGCGCAATTCCTCTCGGATACGCTCGAAGACAAGGACGTTGGAGTCCACACCCATGCCGATGGTCAGAATGACGCCGGCGATACCGGGCAGCGTCAAGACAGCACCGGACATAGCGAGAAATGCGAGGAGAATGATCAAGTTGAGGATCAGGGCCAGCACGGCGTTGCCACCAGAAGCCCGGTAATAAAAGAGCATAAAGAGCATCACGACGACGAGGCTGAGCACCGAAGCCTGGACGCCATGGCGGATGGAGTCCGCGCCGAGGGATGGGCCTACCGTGCGCTCCTCGAGATATTTAATGGAAGCAGGCAACGCGCCGGCCCGGAGTACCAGCGCCAATTCGTGCGCGCTTGCGTCGGCGATAGCGTCGTCATGCGTCGATACCGAGAGCAGCTCAAGCGCCACATCGTTTTACTTGCGCGATCTTTCGAAGAGTCGCGGATACATTTCCGTGAACCCCACCCGACATCGTCACAGCCCTGCCAACATTCGCCGTAATCCTAATGGCTAGAGTTTCCTGCTCGGCCGAAGACGATGACATCACGGCGCAGATGGCGCAGCGACATGAGGATGCGGTGAAGTGGTTGCACGATTCCATCGCGCAGGTGTCGATTACTTTCCCCTGCTGGACAATGGCGATTTTGCTCGTGCCGCCGCCGACGTCCACATTCATGACGGTAAAGTCGCCGCCCTCATGATAGGTCATGTGGACCGCGCCTGAACCGTAAGATGCCAGAATCGCCTCCAGGTTATGCCCCGCTGTGGCGCAGACGAATTTCCCCGCCTGAGCCGAGAACAGCGCCGAAATGGCCTCGGCATTCTTCTTTTTTGCTGCTTCGCCGGTAACGATGATCGCGCCGGTGTCGATGTCGTTGGGCGTCAATCCAGATTGGCGATAGGATTCGTGGATGAACTCATCCAATTTATCGGTATCAATCGTCGTCTTGTCGATGTAAGGGGTAAGCAAGATTGGCGATTCGTGAATAATTTCACGGTTAACGACCACAAAGCGGCTGGAAAGCGCGATGCCCTGGCGCCGCAACGTCAGGCGGGAAAAAATCAGGTGGGACGTGGATGAACCGATGTCGATGCCAACCGAGTTAAGGGTGATCCTTTCGGAGCGCCACATTGGATGGTCTTCATCCATCGCCATGTCGTCTTCTTCGCCAAACTCATCTTCATGTCCTTCATGTAAGTAAAGGGTTTCAGTTTCGAGATTTTCCATGCGTGCTGCTAGTTCCTTTCGCTTTCTTTTCAACGAGGTAGATCAAGCCTGCATAACATAATAGGGCACGTCTTTCTACCTGTGATAAGCTATGCGCTGCATAGGATAGACAAGCTCTCTATTCAGCGATAATATGACTGAACTGTAAGCCATGGGGCAGGAAGAATATCAAGAACTCGCCTCGTTCCTGAAGCGATTTATCCGCCGCTTCAAACTTTTCCAAGGGATCGAAGGAATCTGCCTGACGGCTATCTGCGCTTTGCTGCTTTTCGCCCTCGGGCCGGGGGTCCAGCAAATCAAAGGTTTTGTTCCCTATGCGCCTCTGGCCTACAGCATCGTCACTGCGGCGGTTTTGTTGTTTCTTTTCGGTTGGACCGTGATTCGTTTGTGCCGCGGATTCTCCCAGGAACGAGCCGCGCTATATATCGAGCAAAAACAGCCCAAGCTTCGGAATAATTTAATCAACTCGCTGCAGCTCTACCCTGAGGTCGCGGCCGCCAGAGAAGCCCCTGGCTTTTCGACCTCAATGGTTCTGGCCTTGCTGCGCACCACGCGCAAGCAGCTCTCCGCATTGCAGGTAGATCAGCTGATCGACACCCAGCGGGTTAAAGCCAGCCTGCGTCTCCTTGCGGCATTGTTCATACCGGTCTTGGCGATGGTGTTGTTCAATCCGTCCTGGGTCGGAGAAACCTTTAGCCTGCTAACCCGTCCACTGGATCATCTGCCGCCGTCCAAGACCGCCATCGAGGTGAATCCGAAAGGACTCCGTGTCGTACGCGGTTCGCCGGTAACCATTCAGGCCTCCACCTCCGGGGCCATTCCGAAGTCCCTCGAGGTTATTATTTGGAGTTCTACCAATGAGCGTGGCGAGCCTAACTCAGAAGAGAAAGTCGCCATGGAAAATTTGGGCGAGGGAAAATTTACCGCGACCCTCAGCCGCTTGGAGAGAACTCTCCGTTACCGAGTGGCCACGCGCGCCTTTTCCTCTCCAGCGTATACCGCCGAAGCCATCGATCCGCCGGAAATCGGCAATGTTCAGATCACCCTCTATCCGCCGGCCTACACCGGCCTCGGCTCGGTGGCCCTACCTGGGGGCAATGTCGAAGGCATCAAAGGCTCGACCCTCCGCTTTGACGCCTTGAGCACTAAGGAAATCGTCAAAGCTGAGATAGTGATGGAGGACGGCAAGCAATTGCCGCTGAAAATCGACGGCAAGAAGCTGCAGGGGAATCTGGTTCTGTTTCAGTCTCAGCAATACCGGATTTTGGTGCAAGATGCGCAGGGATTTCGCAATTCGCCCATCGCCTACGAGTTGAAAGTAAAACCCGATGGTTTTCCCACCATCGATCTACTGCGGCCGACGGAGGATTTGGAAGTCAATGGCGACGAAGTCTTGGCGTTGGAATACAGCGCGCGGGACGATTTCGGCATCAGTGAAGTGAACCTGGTCGCCAAAGTAGGAGATCGCGAAGACAAGATTCGCTTGCAAAGGGATGACGCCAGGCGGCTCGTCCTGCGGGATCAGTTCAGATGGGATCTCAGCAAACTGCCGCTAGGTGACGGCGGAGACGAAGCTGTCTTTCACTTGGAAGTGCTGGACAACGACACCATCTCCGGTCCGAAACTCGGCACCTCCCGCGCCATGAGACTGCGGCTCAAGAATCTCAAGGGCGAACATCAACAAGTCGCCGACATGATCCGGGATCTCAACAGCCGCATGGTCAATTCCTTAGCCGATCATCTCGAAGCGCCGCTGCCGGGCGAAAAAGATCTTGAGCGGGTGAAAGAGGCCGAAAAGAAGCTGGAACAAAATCTCGCCGAAGCGCTGAAGCGAACCGAAGAAGTGATGCAGCGCACCGAAAAAGATCGGATGTCCGACTTTGCCACCTGGACCGATCTTGAGGCTTTGAAACGGAATCTTCAGTTCACCAAAGACGAACTGCTGAAAAAACAAGAGCAGGCTTCATCCCCAGACGACAAGATGAAGGCCCGCGATGAGATATCTTCTGAATTGGAGCGGATGTCACTGCTTTCCGAAGATATCGGCAAAAGGCTCAAGGCCCAGGAGCTTGCGTCGACAGCGCAGGATCTGGCGCGCAGCCAGGAGCGGCTCATGGAGTCGCTGGAAAAACTGCAGAGCGGCGATAAGAACTTGGATTCGATCATGAAGCAGATCTCCGAGTTGGCCAAAACCTTGGCGTCGCTCCAGCAGGCCCTTTCGCAGTTAGCCCAGCAAATGCCGGATGATTTTATGAACATGGAGTCCATGCAAGGTCTGAACTTCAACGAAATGTTCTCGGCTCTGGAGGAAATTCGCAAGAAACTCATGCAGGGCGATATTGAAGGCGCGCGGCAACTGGCCCGGGAGCTATTTAATCAAATGGCCTCGATGGTAGCGTCCTTGCAGAATGCGCAGCGCTCGGCCATGGCCTCGAGCATGGGCCGGATGCAAGGAGAGATGGCACGCTCGGCCAACGAGCTGCAGGAAATCGCCCGTGAGCAGCAAGAAATCTTGATGGGAACCGAGGGGGTCAACAAGTCGGCGCTGAGCGAGCGGGATACCGCGCTCAAAGAAAAACTCGACCGTTTCTTGGAAAAAGCCAAGAACGAGCTTGGCCAACTGACGGAGCTCTTCCCTGATCGAGAAGGGCCGGACGATCCCAGCGTGCTCGAGAACCTGGACGATGCCACCATGAATCAACTGCTCAAGAATCTCATTGCCAAGTTACTCAGCAAAGATTTTCCAGGTTATGCCGAGGGGGACGCACTCGCCAAAAAGGAACTGAGCAAAAAGCGCACTTCGACCCAGGAGCCAAAGGCGCGCCGGGCGGAAAATAGCCTGAAAGGTTTAAAGGCTGAGCTGGATGCCCTCATGGGCGAGCCGGCCCAAGCCCTTAAAGATTCGGATAAGAAAAACTTACGGGATTTGTCGCATCGACAAAGCGCCTTGCGGGAGCGCACCCAAGAGTTGCATGAAAAGCTGGAATCACTGTTCCAACTCTTTCCTTCTCTCGATCCGAAAATCGTCCAGGGCATCGGCGAAGCCGGCAATTCTATGGGCAACGCCAAAGATCGTCTCGGCCAGCTCGATTCGAGAGGCGCAGTGCCACCCGAGCGCGACGCTCTCGAACGGCTATCCCAGTCGCAGCAGCAGATGCAATCCGCCATGCAGCAACTGGCGCAGCGTGGGCAACTCGGCAATATGTCGGTAACTCGGCTTTTCCGGCAGGGCCGGTTCCTCCCTTCCGGAATGCTTGTTCCGCTTCCGGGTATGCCGCAATTTCCGGAGTTCGACGTTCAAGGTGGTTTTACTGGACTCGACACGGAGAAGTTTCGCCTCCCCGGAAAAGAAGATTACAAAGCGCCACGTAATTTTCGCGAGGAGATCCTGGAGTCCCTCAAACAAGGGGTCCCGCCGCAGATGAAAGAGCAGATCGAGCGCTATTTCAAAAATCTCTCAGAGTAGCTACCCCTTGAAACACCCGGCACTTTTTTTCTTCTTCTGGTTCGCCGTCTTCGTTCCGACGTTCAATCTCAATGCCGCCGAAATTGACTCGCCATTTAAGCAAGGCGAAGAGCTTCTCGATGGTTGGCACATCGCACAAGCCGAGGACCTCGCTGCGAAGGCGCTCCGCGAAAATCCCAAGTCGGCCGCCGCTCTGGAATTCGACGGCCGGGTGAAGTTCTATCAGGGGAAATATCAAGAAGCGCTTAAGTCCCTCGATCAAGCGCTCGCCATCGACTCCAAGGACCAGCGGCGTCAAGGGTGGAAGCTGCTCACGCAACAGACCCAGGACGTCGTCAAAACCCTCAAGCGCTTTGAAAGCCCCCATTTCGTGCTTTTCCTTGACGAGAAGCGCGACGGCATTTTGGCTTCCTATGCCCTCGAAACGCTGGAGAAGAGTTATGACGCCATCGGCGCTGAGCTAGGTTATTATCCGAAAGAGAAAGTCCGTGTTGAGCTTGCCCCGGACGCCAGCGCCTTCAACGCTATTTCGACGCTGTCGCTGCGCGACATCGAAGAAACCGGCGCTGTTGGCATCTGCAAGTTCAATAAGCTCATGATCATCTCCCCGCGGGCGCTGAGCTTCGGTTATCGCTGGGTTGATTCCCTGAGTCACGAATATGTTCACTACGCCATCGTTGCGCTATCCAATAACGAAGCTCCCATTTGGTTGCACGAAGGGATGGCGCGCTTCTATGAGACCCGCTGGCGCAAAGCTGTTCCGCCGAAAGACGCCGCCGAGGACTACCTGACGCCGGCCAACCAGACCCTATTGGTTCAGGCTTTGGAGAAAAACCAGTTTGTCGGCTTTAAGAACATGGAGCCATCTTTGATCCGTCTCGAGACCCCGGAGCAGGTGCAGCTGGCCTATGCCGAGGCCGCATCCGCTGTCGATTTTATCAACCAAAGCAAGGGCCGAGCCGGTATTCGCGAGCTGCTTTCTACTCTGCAGGAGAAACCAACCCCAGAAGCCATTGAGAAGGTTTTTGGCATGTCCTTCGACGTCTTTGAATCTCGCTGGAAGAATTTTCTCAAGACTAAGGGGTTAAAGGAGATCGAGGGGAGCCGAGTCCGCAAGCTCAGGGTCAAGAAGGACCAGAGAGAGGACGAAGAGGCTGTGGAGCTGAAAGAGATTCAATCGGCCGTCGCCCGCCAACGAACCTACTTGGGCGACCAAATTCTCGGCAAGGGCAGGCCGGAGGCCGCCGCGCGCGAATACCAGCGCGCTTTGCAGGCCAGTCCCCACTCGCCGATTATACTCAGTAAACTGGGACGGGTTTTGATCCAGATGAATCGTTTCGACGAGGCGCTCGCACCACTGAAGCAGGCGCTGGATGTGGATCCGGATAACGTCAATAGCTACGTGCAGTTGGGCCGCGTTTACCACGCCACCAAGAACTACCCGGATGGCCAGAGCGTTCTCGAGGAAGCCGTGCAAATCAATCCGTTCAACCCGGTGATCTACCGATTGCTAGCCGATATCTATGGAGCCCGGGGAGATCAAGATAAAGCTAAACAGGCGAAAGCAACGCTAGATAAATTGCTAACCCCCAAGTGAAAAGGAATCTGATGGAGTCCACTGAAATTCAGCAACACGAAATCGCGGAAATAGAAGAATTTGCCGACAAGCGCGACACTATGATCAGTGAGATTCGCAAGGTGATCGTCGGCCAAGACAGAGTTATCGAAGAGGTCTTGATTGCTCTCTTTGCCAAAGGTCATTGCCTCCTCGTCGGCGTGCCGGGTTTGGCCAAGACCTTGCTCATCAGCACCTTGGCGGAAATTCTTGACCTGGAGTTCAACCGAATTCAATTTACGCCGGACTTGATGCCCTCCGATATCACGGGAACGGATATTCTTCAGGAAGACCCGGCTACCGGGAGAAGGCAATTCCAGTTCCTGAAGGGACCGATTTTCACCAATATCTTGCTCGCCGACGAAATCAATCGGACGCCGCCGAAGACTCAAGCCGCACTTCTGCAATCGATGCAGGAGTACAAAGTGACCGCAGGCGGAACGACCTACCCGCTGGACCTGCCTTTCTTTGTTTTGGCGACCCAAAATCCCATCGAACAGGAGGGGACTTACCCTCTTCCTGAGGCGCAGCTCGACCGCTTCATGCTGAACATCGAGATCCGCTATCCCGATTTCGACGACGAAGTGCAGATCGTCATGCGGACGACCTCGGTTGCCAAGCCAACGCCGCATAAGGTCATGGAAGGCACCGGGATCTTGCGCTATCAGGATTTGGTCCGGCGCGTGCCGGTGTCGCCCTTTGTTATCTCCTACGCCGTGGCCCTGGCACAAAAATCCCGCCCGCAGAATACCGACGCTCCTCAATTCATCAGGGATTACGTCGAGTGGGGTGCTGGCCCTCGAGCTTCACAATATTTGATCCTGGGCGCGAAGGCGCGCACGATTCTTCAGGGCCGCTACGCGGTTTCGGTCGAAGATATTCAAGCCCTCGCACCCTCCGTGCTCCGCCACCGGATCTTCCCCAACTTCAAGGCGCAAGGCGAAGGACTCTCGTCCCTCGACATTATCAGCCGGCTGCTCAGCGAAGTGAAGCCATCCGAAGACGGCAAGGCAGCGCGCTGAAATTTCAAATTTCGGATTGCAAATTTCAGATGCGTATTCGTGTGTAATCTGAGACCCGCCATTCGAAATCCCGGAACTCTCCTTGCAGGCTGCGCAAAGAGATCTCGCAACTGAGACGCACACTTTGAACGACTTGAACGGCTTGAACGATTTGAACTGCTTCTCTAGAGCGAGCAGGATGCTCTTCGTTGACACACGATCAGAAACCTTCGAGGGCATTGGCATTCGCGGCGGGTCTGAGTTCTTGCTTCGAACCCAGGAGGCGCTGGCACTGCTTAGATCTACGAGCCGCTTTGCGGAGGTTCGAAGCAACCTGGGATTGATCCACCAGGGCAAACGCAGCGGCATGAAGGCTTGGGCGGAAGCACCGACCTTCGTCGTCGGCAAACGCACCTGGAAACATTCCGCCCTTTGGTACGCCGGCGCCATTGCCCACGACGCCTATCACGCCAAGCTTTATGCCGACGCCAAGAAAGCCCACCGAGGTCAAGAGCCGGAGGCGGACTCCTGGACGGGAACTGAAGCAGAGAAGAAGTGTCTGGCTTTTCAGCGGCAGGTTCTCCTGGAGCTAAAAGCAGACGAAAAAATTATCTCCTACCTTGATGAATGCCGGAAGAATCCAACTTATCAAGGTCACAACCGAGGCTGGAGAAGCTGGCTAGATTATCTCAAACGGTGGTGGTAAAAGTGAATCAGTTTCATGACCAACGACGAAAAAAACTACTTTGATCCCAAGGTCCTGGCCGGCATCTCCAATCTCTACCTCAGAGCGCGCTGGGTGGTGGAAGGAATGATGTCAGGAGTCCACCGCAGCCGTTCCAAGGGTTTTAGTGTCGAGTTTGAAGAACACCGGGAATATTCCCCGGGAGACGAGATCCGGCGCATTGACTGGAAGGCACTGGGAAAAACCGACCGTTATTTCATCAAAGAATACGAAGATGAGACCAATCTGAGAGCGTATCTCCTTGTCGATACCAGCGGCTCCATGGACTATGCTTCCGACGGCATCACCAAGTTCGACTACGGCTGCACCTTGGCCGCGTCCCTCGCCTATTTAATCCTGCGGCAGCAGGACGCTGCCGGTGTAGTGACCTTTTCGGATCACGTCGAAGCCTTTATCCCGCCGAAGGCCAAGCGAGATTACTTATTGCAGATTCTTCACGCCCTCGAAAATCGCGGTCCAGCGGGCGAAACCAACGTCGGCAAGATCCTGGAAGAGATCGCCGGTCAGATCAAGCGGCGCGGCTTGGTGGTGCTCGTGTCCGACCTGCTCGATGAGCCCGAGAAGATCCTCAAAGGCCTTCGTTTGTTTCGCTTCAAGGGAAATGACGTCATCGTCTTTCATCTGCTTGATCCAGCGGAACTGAGCCTTCCCTTCGACGGCAATATCCTGTTCGAGGATTTGGAGGAGCTGAATCTCAGAGTCGTGGCGGACCCTCGCGCCATCCGCAAAACTTATCGAGAGGTCGTTGAGGAGTTTACCAGCCGGATGCGCCAAGAGTGTCACGACAACATCATCGACTATCAGCTGATTTCGACCTCCACCCCTCTAGACCAAGCACTGGCGAGCTATCTGAGCTGGAGGGGTTGAGCCAAGCATGTCGGTTTTTTTTCTACACCCCCTCTACCTCTTGGGGCTTGTCGCCGCGTCACTGCCCATTCTGATTCACCTGTTGAACCGCAGGAAACTGAAGCGCATTCGCTTCCCCGCCGTTCGCTTTATTCTGCTGTCCCAGAAACGGATCTCCCGGAGCTACCGCCTGCGCCATTGGTTGTTGCTCGCGCTTAGAACTTTGGCTGTGGTTTTCCTCGGCCTGCTTCTCGCTAATCCGATTTTTCAGACGGGGGCCGGTCTTTTCGCCGGTGGCGGCCCGGTTTCGTTGGTTATCCTGCTGGACAATTCGCTCAGCATGACTTGGAGCGCAGATGGCAACGGATTCAAACAAGCCAAAGAGGCTGCTCGTTTTTTAATCGCTTCGCTCAACGACGGCGACCGCGCCGCCTTAATTCCAACCAACCTGACCGGCAAGGAGCCGTTTCGCCTCAAGGGCGAAAAGGAAGTCCTGTTCAAAGAGTTGGAGCGCATAGAGATCGCCGATGGCACGGCGAATCTTTCCGCCGCCCTAACCAAAGCCTATGAATTACTGAACGAGCCGGCGGGGCAAAAGGAAATCCGGCTGATTACCGACATGGGTTTGACCGGCTGGGATCAATTTTCAACCTCGTCTCTCAAGCAATATGATCCATCGATCCCGTTGAAAACCATTCGAACGGGCAAACAACAACAGCCGTTGAACGGCACGATCAAAGAAGTCCGTCTTGCAAGTCAGGGCGTCGGCGTCAATTTACCGCTTCGTTTCGAAGCCACGGTTGCGAATTTCGGCGTTTCCGAAATCAAAGACGCTCTGGTCCAGCTCAGCATCGACGGACAGAACAAAGAGCAAAAGCTGACTTCCATTCCACCCCGGGGCGAAGCCGCAGTAAGCTTTCAAACCCAGTTGACCCAGGCGGGACCGCACGTCGGCCGAGTCAGCCTTAAGAAAGATGGGCTCGCCGGCAACAATGCGGTCCATTTTGGCCTCGATGCCCAGGACAAGCTAAGAATCCTGGTGGTCGATGGCGATCCCCAGACGTCGTTGGTCCAGAGCGAAACCTTTTTTCTCATTCGCGCGCTGAACCCCGCCGGCGAACAGGATTCTTCCTTATACCTTCCCACAGTGATCATTGCCGATGGACTCAATACAACTTCGTTGGAACCCTATCAAGTCGTGATCCTTTGCAACCTGTCATCCCTCCCCGATTCGTTGCTGCCAAAGCTGCAGAACTATCTTCGTCAGGGTGGCGGATTGCTGATCTTCGGTGGAGATCGAGTCCAAATGGAAAACTACAACATAAAACTGGTTCAATCTTCACCACCCCTGTTGCCGGCGCCGCTAAGAGAAAAAAAAATCGGACCCGAAGCCGGGGGAGAGAAGATCGATAGATTAGACATTACTCATCCTGCCATGCAAAGTTTTTCCGATCCCATTTTGCTTGATTCCATCAAGTCGGCGCGAGTCTGGGGCTATTCCAGGACAACGGCGCCAGGAAAATCCGCGCTCATCTCTTTGGCTAATGGAGATCCGCTCCTCATTGAACAGAAAGTCGGCGCTGGACGCGTCATTTTCTTCAGCACCTCGGCAGACCGGGACTGGAGCGACCTGCCGGTTAAAACCGCGTATCTCCCTTTAATCCAATCCCTCACGAATTACCTGGCCGGCGGTAAGCGAGGTGCCATGGATCCAGGCATTACCGTTGGAAATCCAAAGGAGTTCTCATTACCTCCGAGCTACGTGGGCAAGAGCCTGAAGATCATCAAGCCGAATAAGCAAGAAGTAGAAGTTCCCTTGGCTCCGGATAAGGACCGCGCTTCGGCGACCTTTCAGGAAAACGATCGTGCGGGAATTTATCGGCTGTCGCTGCCGGTTGGCGGAGAAAAGGAATCCGGAATGCCGTTACTCTATGCGGCGAACTCGCCGTTTCTGGAATCGCGCCTGGACGAGATCAGCGAGAGCGAACTACAGGCGAAGCTCAAGCCGATTCCCGTCGAGGTCATTTCCATCGATGCCCTTCAACAGGGCGGCAAGCGAATGGACCTGGCTCTTCCCTTACTAGGTCTTCTCATTGTAACGTTGTTGACAGAAGGGTGGCTGGCACAACGCATCTAACCGCCGCAAGCTGCTGAAAAAGACTCATATGCTTCGTTGCGCTCAATCGTCTCGCTACAACGTACTGACTAAGTACGCCTCCGCTCGTCGAATTTTCGCGCGCCTCGCCTCTGAGATCTTTTTGAGCAGCTTGCAGACGGAGTCTTTCAGAACCTCCTAGAGGACTCATGACCAGACGAGATTTTATCCGTTTTCTGTCGAAAGGAGTTTTCGCAGCGGCACTAGTGCCAAGGACCCCCGAGACGAATCCTAAAGATAAGCGCCCTATACAGTTTGTCTTCGCGCAGCTCAAATATCGCGGCGGCGACTGGAACCCGCACCCGTTGGCCGTCACGCCACTGATGGACGAGCTGATGTTGCGCACTAGCGTCGAAGCCGCCACGGTCAGACACGAAGTTGCCGTTACGGACGGCGATCTTTTCAACTATCCGTTTCTCTACGTTGCCGGCAAATACGAGTTCGACCCCTTCACTCAAGACGAGATCGAGATCCTCCGGCGCTTTCTTTCCTACGGCGGCTTTCTGCTCGTCGATGATGCTCTCGGCCAGCAAGGCTATGGTTTCGACAAGGCGCTGCGGCGAGAAATGCAAAGAATTTTTCCGGGCAATGAGTTCAAACGCCTGCCTTCCGGTCACGCGGCGCTCCGGAGTTATTACCTGCTTCGGAGCATCGGCGGCGTAAGAATCGCCAATCCCAACTTGGAAGGAATTACCATAGGCAATTCCACCCCGATCATCTACTGCCAGAATGATCTCGGCGGCGCCTGGGAGCGAGACCAACTCGGCAACTGGACTAACCCTTGCACTCCGGGCGGCGAACAACAACGCAAAGATGCCTTCCACTTGGGCATCAATCTGATCGTCTACGCCATGACCGAAAACTATAAAGAGGATCTGATCCACGTTCCGTTTATCCGGAAGCGGCTCACTCGGTGAACGATGCAGGACCTTTTTTTGATCGGCAGTCTTCCCTGGTGGGTTATCGTTCTCGTCGCTTGCGGCAGCGTTGCCCTTTTGATCCAGCAATTTCTCTCGCTCAAGCAGCGGCTGAGCCTTGGGCAGAGTTCATTTCTGGTTTTTCTCCGTGCCTGCGTTTATGGCTTGCTTATTTTCTTCCTTTTCGGTCCCGCCTTGGTGGAGAAACGCGTGGCGAAATTGCGTCGACCGCTCACGATTCTGGTGGACAGCTCGCAAAGCATGGCCTTTCCCGCGAGTACTAAACCGGCGCCAGACGGGCAACCCGCAAAAAGCCGGCTGGAGCTCGTCAGGGACACGCTCTTAGCAGGCAAAGAGCCGTTGATCCAAGAGCTCAGTCGAGACTATGACTTGCATCTCTATCGTTTCGGCACTGCCCTTGAGCCCATCGCACCGGCGTTCATCTCGCAACTAAAAGCTCAAGATCAAGGGACGCGGCTTTTGGAAGTGCTTCAGTCCGCCGCGCGGGAAGCCGGGGAACAGTCCGGCATCCTCCTTTTCAGCGACGGCATTGCCAATGGCGATAGCAAGACTTTGCAAGGAACACAGTCCTTGCCCGTGCCCGTCTTCACCATCGGCGTGGGCGATACAGAGGGTTTCACCGACGTTCGCATCGCCGATCTCCGAGCCCCGGAGTTCGCTTTCCGCGGACGCGAGGTGAAACTCGATTTGACGGTTCAGGCCTACGGTCTCAAAGGCAAGACCTTCCCGCTGTATTTCAACCGCGGTAAGAACCTGATCACAAGCCGTTCCATCAGTGTCAATGCCGACCCCTTCGAGCAAAAAATCACCTTCAGCTTCACGCCCAAGGAAATCGGCGCCCATAGCTTTTCGCTTACCATTCCAAATCAACCGGGAGAGCAGATTACCCAAAACAACCAGAAGGATTTTAAGATCGACGTGCAACGCGACAAGATTCGCGTGCTCACTCTGTCCGGCTCGCCCGCCTGGAATTATCGATTTCTACGCATGGCGCTGAAACAAGACCCTTTGATAGAGCTTGTGTCCTTCGTTTTTCTCCGAACTCCGACTGATAGCGTCGATGTGCCGGAGAATCAGTTGAGTCTGATTCCCTTTCCCATCGACGACATTTTCTTAGAGGAGTTGAAGAATTTCGACGTGGTCGTCCTTGATGATTTCTCTCACCGCGCTTATTTCAATCCTGTCTACCTGGACAAGGTCAGGGACTTCGTCCGCGATGGCGGCGGGCTAGCAATGCTCGGCGGCGCGCGCGCTTTCGACAGCGGTGGTTATGCGGACAGCAGTCTCAAAGACGTCCTTCCGGTAGAGCTCGACGGCAAAGGGAGTTACCAAACTCAGGGCGCAGTGCGTCCGGTTCTGACCCCATCCGGCAAAGCCCATCCGATCACCCGCTTGCTATCGGACCAGAAGGGCAACGAAGAGGCATGGGCAAAAATGCCGCCGCTTACCGCCTTGAACCAAGTCCGCAGCGCTAAAGGGGAAACGCTCTTATCAGCGGGAAGTAACGGCTCCGGCGCTACGGCGCCACTGCTTACTATCGGTCGTTTCGGCAAGGGACGCAGTCTCGCGTTGATGAGCGATGAAAGCTGGCGTTGGAATTTTATCGCCGTCGGAAATCGGGAAACTCCCCAGAACCATTTGAAGCTCATTCGCCAGGCTGTGCGTT
>Ga0137403_10005159_pt1 | contig 15181 bp, 14 predicted proteins | sample CZOMad2_1_16fung_FD_122057 | JGI IMG/M metagenome (GOLD analysis project Ga0137403, IMG submission 122057) | Vadose zone soil fungal communities from Angelo Coast Range Reserve, California, USA - CZOMad2_1_16fungal (Hybrid Assembly) | ecosystem: Environmental > Terrestrial > Soil > Vadose zone... | reverse complement strand
AAGGAACCGCACCCGGCAGCTGCTCGAGCGGCGCGCTCCCCGTGACCATGAGCGCGCGCAGCTTGCCCGCCTTCACGTGCGGCATCACGGCGACGGTCACGTCGAGCATCATGCCCGGTTCGCCTGCGAGCACCGCCTGGAGCGCCGGCGCCGCGCCCTTGTACGGAACGTGGGTGAGGTTGATGTCCGCGGCGTGCTTGAGGAGCTCCACGTAGAGGTGCTGACCGGAGCCGTTTCCGGCGCTCGCGTAGTTGAGCCGGCCCGGCTCTTTCTTCGCCCGGGCGATCAATTCCTGGATCGAGCCGATCCCGGTCGCGGGATTGACGACGAAGGCGTAGGCGAGAAGCGTGGTCTGCGTCACGCCGACCAGGTCCTTCAGCACGTCGTAAGGCACCTTCTGCAGGTGCGGAAGCGTGACGAGCGGGGTCGAGCTGATGATCATCAGCGTATAGCCGTCGGGCGCGCTCTTCACGACGTACTCCGGGCCGAGGGTGCTGCCGGGCTTGTTCTCGACGATGACCGGCTGTCCCCAGCGGTCCTGCAACTCCTTTCCGATCAAGCGCCCGGAGATGTCGAGCGGACCTCCGGGGGGAAAGGGGACGACGAGGCGTATCGGCCTGGAGGGAAAGTCCTGTGCCGTCGCGCTCGCGGCGAGCGTCAACACCCACACGAGAACTGCCGTGGTCCGTCTCATAGTTCCTCCTCGCCGAGAGCCTATCAGACCCGCGCCTCCGCGGGAAAGCGCGTCGCGCCGGGGCTATAATTCCTCTTCGAGGAGCGCCCGCATGAACGAAGTCGCCATCCAACCCGGTACGGTGACCGCCGGTCTCCACTACACCGTCGACACCGGCGTGAAGCCGGTGAACGAGACCTTCGGCCCCAACAACATCCGCCGCCGGGTCTCGGGCGAGCATGAAGTGCGGCAGGTGACGATCCGAAACGGCCGGCCCCTCGCGCACGAGTTCGACCTCGAGGTCACCGGTTTCGAGTTCGTGAAACACGAGACGCAGGTCCGCGACTTCTTCGACGCCGAGGAGCTGAAGCGCGTCTACTACCCAGAGGCCGAGGCGCTGATAAAGAAGGTTTCCGGCGCTTCGCGCGTCGTCGTCTTCGACCACACGCTGCGCTCGGGCGACGAGGCCGAGCGCGAGGCGAGGCTGGTGCGCGAGCCCGTGCTCAACGTGCACAACGACTACACCGAGTGGTCCGGGCCGCAGCGCGTGCGCGACCTAGTGCCCGGCGAAGCCGAAGCCCTGCTGCAACGGCGCTTCGCCATCATCCAGGTGTGGCGCGCGATCAACAAGCCGATCCAGTCGAACCCGCTCGCCATCGCGGACGCGCGCAGCCTCGCTCCCGGGGACCTGATCCGCGCCGAGCGCCGCTATCCGAACCGCGTGGGCGAAACCTACCGTGTCGGCTACAACCCGCAACACCGCTGGTTCTATTTTCCGCGGATGCGGCGCGACGAGGCGCTGGTGTTCAAAGTATACGAATCGGCCAAGGACGGCCGCGCGCGCTTCACCGCGCACAGCTCGTTCGTCGATCCGACCACGCTACCGGGCGCGCCGCCGCGCCAGAGCATCGAGGTGAGAACGCTTGCGTTCTTCGATTCCTAGACTGCCCTGATCGGCTTGAAGGCGACGCGCTCCGCGCGAGCCAGGGCAGGATCGCCGCGATGGTTCACACGGAAGCTGGGGGAAAGCAATGCGCATATTGGTCCTGCACGGCCCGAACCTGAACCTCCTGGGGCGGCGCGAGCCGCATATCTACGGGAAGGAGACGCTCGCGGATGTAAACGCCAAGCTCGAAGCCCTGGCGCGTGAGCTCGGCACCGAGCTGGTGATCGTGCAGTCGAACCATGAGGGCGTCCTCATCGATACCCTGCATGCGAACATCGACAAGGCCGACGGCGCCATCATCAACCCCGCCGGAATCACCCACTACGGGGTTCCCCTCCACGACGCGATCGCCGCGATGCCTTTTCCGGTCATCGAGGTTCACCTGTCGAACCTGGCGGTGCGGGAGGAGTGGCGCCATCGCTCGATGATCGCGCCGGTCGCGATCGGTACGATCCAGGGACTGGGTTGGCGTTCCTATACGACCGCTCTTCGGGCGGTCGTCGAAATCGCGCGCGAGAAAAGCAAGGGCTGATCCGTCACTGCGCTCTCACGCCTTCGTCGGCGATGTAGTCGCGGATCACGGCGTCGATGCCCGCGTCGGCCTTGAAGCCCAGCGCGAGGGCGCGCGCGGTCGCGAAGCGCACCGGCCAGGTCTTCACGATCGCGTCGATGCGCGAGTCGGCTTTCCACGACACGCGCTTGGCGACGTCGGACCCTGCGATCTTCCCCATCGCCGCGATCATCTCCGCGACCGTGACGGTGATCCCCGGAAGGTTCACCACGCGGTTCGACCCCCACTTCGCGGCGGGCAAATCGTGCGCATGGATGAAAGCCTCGACCACCTTGCGCGGCGAAAGCAGCCACACGCCGGTTTCGGGCGGAAGCGGGCATTCGTAGGGGATTCCGTTCAGGGGCTCGCGCACCACGGCGCTCGCAAAAGACGAGGCCGCGGCGTTCGCCTTTCCAGGCCGCACCACGATCGTCGGAAGGCGCAGCGACCTGCCGTCGATATAGCCCTTGCGCGAGAAGTCGCTCACGAGATATTCGCCGATCACCTTCTGCGCGCCGTAGGAAGTCTGCGGTGCGGGCGTGGTCGAGTCGTCGAGAACTTTCGGAAGATCTCCTCCGAAGGCGGCGACCGAGCTGGCGAAAACGAGGCGCGGCGGGTGGACGCATTTGCGCGCCTGGTCGAGCACCGCCCGCATGCCGCCGAGGTTCACGCGCATGCCGAGGTCGAAGTCGGCTTCAGCGGCGCCGGAGACCACCGCGGCGAGATGAAAGATCGAAGTCGTGTCGGCGGCAATCGCGCGCGCAGCGAAGCCCGGGTCGGAGATATCGCCGGCGAGCGCCGCAAGGCGCGGGTCCCTGGGAAGATCGGCGGGAAAGGCCTGGTCGACGAGCGTGAGACGCGTGATCTTCTCCGCGGCGAGCGTGCCGCGGGAGAGGAGGGCTTTCGCGAGCTTGAAGCCGATAAAGCCGCCGCCTCCGGTGATGACGATTTTCATGGGTGCGATCCTAGAAAAATTGCCGCGGCAGCCACAGCACGATCTCCGGAACGTAGGTGCACACGGCGAGCGCGGCGAGAAGCGGCACGAGCCAAGGCAGTATCGCCATGGTAGTGCGTTCGACGGAAAGCCTGGCGGCGCGCGACAGGACGAACAGCACCGTGCCGAGCGGCGGGTGCAGCAGTCCGATCATGAGATTGAGCACCATCACAAGGCCGAAGTGAACGAGATCGATGCCGAGGGTCTTGCAGATCGGCACGAGGATGGGCACGAGCAGGGTGATCGCCGCCACCGGCTCGAGGAAGCAGCCGATGAAGAGCATCAGCAGGTTCGCGAGCAGCAGGAACACCCAGGGCGTGTGGGTGAAGGAAAGCACCCACGCCGCGACCGCGTCGGTGACGCGCGTCACCGTCAGCAACCACCCGAAAATAGACGCCGCGGCGACGATAAGCAGCACCGTGGCCGTCGTCTCGATCGTGTCCATCGAGATTTTCACGAGCATCTTGAGATTGATGGTGCGGTACCAGATGAGTCCGAGCGCCAGGGCGTAGGCCGAGGCGATGATCGCGCCCTCGGTCGGCGTGAACACGCCGGCGGTCATGCCGCCCAGGAGGATCACCGGGGTCATCAGCGCGAGAAAGGCATCGGCAAAGGTGCTGCCGAGCGCGGACCAGGAAAAGATCGTGTCGCGCCCGTAGTTGCGCCGGTACGCGTACCAGGTCACCGTCGCCATCATGAAAAGACCCATCACGATCCCCGGGATCACGCCCGCGAGAAAGAGCTGTCCTATGGAAACGCCGGCCATCATGCCGTAGATGACGAAGGGCAGGGAAGGCGGAATGATGGGCCCGAGCGTCGCCGAGGCGGCGGTCACGCCGACGGAGAAGTCGATCGGGTAGCCGTGGTCCTTCATCGCCTTGATCTCGATCGTGCCCAGCCCCGCGGCGTCGGCGATCGCGGTGCCCGACATGCCGGCGAAGATCATCGAGCCGACGATGTTCACGTGGCCGAGTCCGCCTTTGAGCCATCCGACCAGCGCGAGCGCGAAGTTGTAGATGCGGTTGGTGATCCCGGCCGAGTTCATCAGGTTCCCCGCGAGGATAAAAAAGGGCACCGCGAGGAGCGGAAAGGAGTCGATGCCGCCGTACATGCGGTGGATGACGACGAAATCGGGAACCGTGCCCGAGAGCATCACGTAGGCGAGCGAGGCGACGATCATCGCGAGCGCGACCGGTACTCCTGCGAGCATAAGCGCGATGAAGCCGACCAGCAGCACCGCGGTCACGCCTTGTCCTCCGGGAACACATCCGGACGCTCGAGCACGCTGTAGCCCTGCACCCAGTGCTTGCGGCCGAGCTGCAGCGCGCGGGCGAACATCAAGGCAAATCCGATGAGCATCGCGCCGAACACCAGGCCGATGGGCAGCTCGACGACCGCCATCCTCTGCGATCCGATCCGGTCCATCAGCAGCCAGGTCAGCCACACCGCGTAGCCGAAGAAGGCGGCGCGCACCGCGTCGACCAGGAGAGACAGGACGCGTCCGGCCGCGCGCGGAAGAAAGCGGTAGACGAAATCCACCTGGATGTGCGTGTTGCGCCGCACCGCCATCGCGCCGCCGAGGAAGGTCACGGCGATGAGCAGGTAGCGGGCGATCTCCTCGGTCCAGCCCGCCGCGTCGTTCAGGACGTAGCGCGTGAAGACCTGGTAGAAGACGACAAAAGCGAGTATCCAGAACACCGCGAGGACGATCCAGTCCTCCCAGCCGTAGATCGAGAGCCGGACTTCCTCGTCGACGGCGTGGAAGCGGCCGTCCGCGCCGAGGACGTGTTCGGCGCCCGCTTCACCTCCCGGAGAAGCGCTCATCCAAGCTCCGCGCTACTTCAACGCCTGCACCCTGTCGTAGAGCGCCTTGTCCCAGGCCACATCCGGGCCGACGAGGAATTTCGTGAACGCCTGCTTGAAGGCGGTGCGATCCGACTTCACCACGGTCTTGCCGTATTTCTTCGCGAATTCGTCGACCAGCCGGATCTCCGACGCGGCGATCTCGGCGGTTGCCTTGGCGCAGGCCTCGCGGAACACGTCCTGGAATACCTCGCGCTCGCCCAAGGAGAGGCGGCTCCACAGCGGCCCGCTTACGATGACGAGCAGCATCTCGGTGATGTGGCCGGTGAGGTTGATATGCGACTGCACCTCGTAGAATTTCTTCGCGAAGATGGTCGGCAGGGGGTTCTCCTGCGCGTCCACCGTGCCGTTTTGCAGGGCGAGATAGACCTCGGCAAAGGCTATGGGCGTCGCGTTGGCGCCGACCACCTTCGGATACATGATGTACAGGGGCGCGTCGGGCACGCGCAGCTTCAGGCCCCTCATGTCCTCGGGCCGGACGATCGGCTTGTTCGCGGTGGTGTGGCGCACGCCGTAGTAGACGGCCGCGATCGGCTTGTTGCCGCCCTTCTTGTAGTAGGCCTCCTCGAGATCCCGGAGCACCTGGCTCTGGGAGTATTTCTTCCAGTGGTCGAAGTCGCGGAACATGTAGGGCGCGCCGCCGATCCCCAGCGGCGGGTAGGTGCGCGCGGCGAACGCTTGCCCCGTGTAGATCACGTCCACCGTGCCCAGGGAAAGCGACTGGTTGATCTGCGTCTCGTTCCCGAGCGAGGACGCCGGGAACACGTCCATGGTGTAGCGGTTGTCGGTGCGCTTGGCGATCTCGCTCGCCGCCCACAGGGCCCAGGTGTGGTAGGGCTCGGAGGTCTCGTACACGTGCGCGAACTTGAGCTTCTGCTGCCCGAGCGCGGCGCAAGGCGCGGCGAGGGCGAGGACGAGGGCCGCGAGAACGGGCAGCTTGCGGGCGACGGACATGGTTTCCTCCTTTACCGTGTGGTGGGGCGAGCGTATCAAAGTTTGAGCAGGCTGGGCAGCCACAGCGAGATGGCCGGCACGTAGGTGATGATCAGCAGCGCCATGCACATCGCGCCGTAGAACGGCCAGAGCTCCTTCGAGACCTGCTCGATCGTCACCTTGCCGATGGCGCAGCCGACGAAGAGGGTCGGCCCCACCGGCGGGGTGATGAGGCCGATACCGAGGTTGATCAGCATGATCATTCCGAAATGCACCGGGTCGACGCCCAGCTTGATCATCATCGGCAGCAGGATCGGCGTGCAGATGAGCAGCATGGGCGCAAGGTCCATGAAAGTGCCGAGCGCGAGCAGCAGGATGTTGACCAGGAGCAGCATCACGTACTTGTTGTCGGTCAGCGTGAGGAAGAACGCGGTCGCCTTGGCGGGGAGCTGCATCAGCGCCATGAGGTAGCCGAACGCCACGGAGAAGCCGATCAGCATCATCACCATCGCCACCGTCTTGACCGTCCGGTGGATCAGGTGCGGAAGCTGGCTCCACTTGCAGTCGCGGTACACCAACATCGTCACGAGGAACGCGTAGATGCAGGCCACCGCCGCCGACTCGGTGGCGGTGAAGACGCCGGAAAGGATGCCTCCGAGGATGATGACGATGGTGACCAGGCCCCAGATGGAGTCGAGCGCGATCTTCAGGGAATCGCGCAGCGAGATCGGATCGCCCCGGGGGAAGTTGCGCTTCCTCGCGATGATCAGCACCAGCACGACGAGGCAAAGGCCGAAAAGGAGGCCCGGGAAGATCCCGGCCATGAACAGGTGCGCGATCGAGATGGTGCCGCCGGCCGCGATCGAATAGATGACCGAGTTGTGCGAGGGCGGGAGCACGATCGCCTGCACCGAGCCGCAGATGGTGATGTTGGTGGCGAACACGCGCGGGTAGCCGCGCTTGATCATCTCGGGAATCATCACCGAGCCGATCGAGGCGGTGTCGGCGACCGACGAACCCGAGATGCAGCCGAACAGGGTCGAGGCGACGATGTTGACGAGCGCGAGGCCGCCGCGGATCCAGCCGACGAACACGCGCGCGAGGTTCACCAGGCGCCGCGCCATGCCGCCTTCGGCCATGATCGCGCCGGCGAGCACGAAGAAGGGGATGGCGAGCAGCGAGAAATTGTCCACGCCGTCGGAGATCTTGAGCATGACCGCCTCGAGCGGGATGTCGATCCACAGCGCGGCGACGAGCGCCGAGAGGCCGAGCGAGTACGCGACCGGGACTCCGATCGCGCACAGGAGCGTGAAGACCGCGAGCAGGATGAGGATGTCCACCCGCTACTCCAGGTCCAGCGGCTGGTCGCTGTACATGATCGAGGTGCGCGGGGGCTCGCCGCACCAGACGCGCTCGATGATGAAGAACACCGTTATCAGGCCTCCGATGGGAATGGGCAGGTAGGTGATGCCGACGGACAGGCCGGGAAACTCGGCGATGACCTGGTGCCAGGTCACGACGACGAGATGGGCGCCGTAGCCGAGCATGAACAGAGCGGTGGCCAGCATGCACAAGTCGACCAGCGCCAGCATCGCCTTGCGCGTTCTTTCGTTCACCGCTTGGAGGAGCGCCACCACCGCCATGTGCAAGTTGGCACGGTATACCGCGGCACCGCCGACGAACGAGAACAGCACCATCAGCAGCACGGCGAGCGGCTCGGGCCAGCTCGCCGCCGAATTCATCACGTAGCGCATGAACACCCCGTAGGGGATGATCAGCGTGATCACGACCAGGGCGAGCCCGGAGATCCCGACGCAAGCGAGGTACAGTCTCTCCATCGCCTGCGCGTAGCGTGCTCTCATGACGGACGGGGAAACCTCACGGTTCCGCCGCTATCCCTCCCCAAGCCGACGAAGGCACGAACGGAGCCCGCGTCCTGTTCCTTACCTCGTGTCTTCGATTCTCTTTATCAGGGCGACGTGCTTCGAGCCGTACTTCTCGCGGATCGGCCGGGTGGCGTCGTAGAACGCCTTCTTGTCGGTCTCGACGAACTGCATGCCGGCGGCCTTGAGCTTCTGCGTGGACTCGGCGACCATCTTGTCCCACAGCCCCCGCTCCTCCGTCTGGGCTTCGCGCGCGACCTTCCTGAGCAGGTCCTGATCCGCCTTGGAGAGCGTGTCCCAGGTGCGCTTGGAGAACACCAGGATCTCGGGGATGATCAGGTGGCCGGTCAGGCTGTAGACCTTGCTCACCTGGTTGTGATTCTGCGCGAGCAGGGTCGGGGGATTGTTCTCCGCGCCGTCCACCACGCCGGTCTGGAGCGCCGAGAAGAGCTGGTCGAATCCCATCGCGACGCCGTTGCCGCCCATGGCGTTCATGGTCTCGACGAAGATCGGATTGCCCATCATGCGGATCTTCATGCCTTTCAGGTCCGCGGGCGCCTTGATCGGCTTGTTGGAGTAGACGTTGCGCGTTCCGGCGTCCATCCAGCACAGCGCGACGAGGCGCGTGTTGGGATTGGCGCTGATGCGGCCGAGCAGCTCGTCGCCGATCGGCCCGTCGATCACCTTTCGCATGTGACCCTCGTCGCGGAAGATGAACGGCAGGTTGAAGACATTGAGCTCGTCCACCACCGGGCCCATGGGGCCGACCGAGATGCGCGCGAGCTGCAGGGCACCGAGCTGCGCCTGCTCGATCATCTCCTTCTCGCCTCCGAGCTGCATCAGGGGATACATCTGCAGCGAGATGCGGCCGCTGGTCGCAGTCTCGATTTTCTTGCCCATGCGCACGACGGCCTCGACCGTCGGATAGCCGAGCGGATGCACGTCGGCCGCCTTCCACACCGTCTTCTGCTGGGCAAACACGCTGCGCAGCGGCGCAGCGGCGGCAAGCGCCGCGGCTGCACCGGCCTGGATCAAATCACGCCGTTTCATGGGGGTTCTCCTTTGGATGGATTTTCTCTAACCGATCCCAGCGCTTGTTGCAGCGGCTGGTTGTATGTAATCATCATACAACATGGAGAAGAGGAGAACCTCAAGGATCCTCCTCACTCACACGCCGGAGATGTTCCGCAACTATTACGGTGAGCGGGCTCTGGCGGGCCTGCGCGAGCAGGGCGAAGTCCGGCTGCACGGAGACGAGCGTCCGCTCGCGGGCGAAGCGCTCGTCGCCGCGGCGCAAGGCTGCGAAATCGTGGTATCCGACTTCAAGACCCCCGGGGATGCGCTTGTTTTCGAAAAGAGCCCGCAGCTCGTCGCGTTCCTGCGCTGCGCGGTGGACATCCGCACGATCGACGTCGCGGCCGCGAGCCGCGCAGGCGTGCTCGTCACGCGGGCGAGCCCGGGCTTCGTCGCGGCGGTCACCGAGCTCGTGCTCGGGCTTCTCGTCGACCTGTCGCGCGGCGTCAGCCGTTCGGCCTCCGAGTATCATGCGGGGCGCGTGCCCAGGCCGGAACCGGGCCGGCAGCTCTCGGGCGGCACGCTCGGCGTCATCGGCTACGGCGCCATCGGCGCTCGCCTCGCCGCGCTCGGCGCCGCGCTCGGCATGCGGGTGCTCGCGGCGGACCCTCACGTGCGCGTGCCCGCGGGAGAGGGGATCGAGCAGATGGACCTGCCCCAGCTGCTGGCGGCGGCCGATTACGTGGTGTGCCTCGCGACCGCGACCCCGGAAACGGAGAACCTGATGAACGACGCGGCGTTCGCCGGCATGAAGCACGGCGCGTTCTTCGTCAACGTCTCGCGCGGCAACCTCGTGGACGAGGCGGCTCTCGCGCGCGCGCTCGACTCGGGCCGGCTGGCCGGCTGCGCCATCGACGTCGGCCGCGCGGACGTGCAGATGCCCAATCCCGCCATCGCGGCCCGCCCCGATGTCATCGCGACGCCGCACCTCGGCGGGCTCACGCCGCAGGCCATCGAGCACCAGGCATTCGAGACGGTCGCGCAGGTCGCCGAGATCGTACAGGGCCGCGCGCCCAAAGGCGCGGTGAACCCGCAGCACGCGACGCGGCTCGCAAAGATGTCTTCAAGGAGCGAAGCATGAAGAAGATCCTGATCACCGGCGCCGCCGGCGACGTAGGCAGCCATCTGCGCCGCGAGCTCGCGGCGCGCTACGCTCTGCGCCTGTCCGACATCCGCCCGATCAAAAACCTCGCCAAGGGCGAGGAATTCATCCGGGGCGACTGCGCGAACCTGCGCGACATGCTGCGCGTGACCAAGGGCGTAGACGCGGTCGTGCACCTCGGCGGCTTCTCCGTCGAAGGCGCGTGGGAGGTGATCCTGCGCGCGAACATCATCGGCACCTACAACGCTTTCGAGGCCGCGCGGCGCAACGGCGCGCGCCGCATCGTGTTCGCGACCAGCAACCACGCCGTCGGCTTCTACCGCCGCGACGAAACCATCGATCACCGCGCCGCCCCGAGGCCGGACAGCCGCTACGGCGTGTCGAAGGCGTTCGGCGAGGCGCTCGGCAGCCTCTACGCCGACAAGTACGGGATGGAAGTGGTCTGCATGCGCATCGGCAACGTCAATCCGCGGCCGATGGACAAGAGGCGCCTGTCGATCTGGCTCTCGCCGCGCGATCTCGCGCAGCTCGTTTCGATCGCGATCGACCGCCCCGGCATCCGCTTCGAGATCGTGTACGGGATCTCCGGCAACAAGCGCCGCTGGTACGACAACTCGAACGCCGAGCGGCTCGGCTATCGTCCGCAGGACGACAGCGAGCTCTACGCTGAGGAGATCCTCGGGAACGAGAAACCCGGCGCGGACCCGCGCACCGAGCTCTACCAGGGCGGCACCTTCGTCCTCGCCGAGGAGGGCGGCGATCCCACGCGTGCGCCGGTGAAGGCGCAGGGCCCGAAGGCGCGCGCCGCAAAGAAGAAAAGGAAAAGCAAATGAGCGCAGCAACGCGTCCGCGCCTCGAGGCGCCGCCACACTCCTGCGACACGCACATGCACATCTACGATGCGCGCTTTCCGCAGGCGCCGGGCGGGCCGAAGCCGCCCGGGGATTTTCCGGTCGAGGCGTACCGGCGGATGCTGGCGCGGCTCGGCGTGTCGCGCGTGGTGGTCGTGCAGCCGAACGCCTACCAGGACGACAACCGCTGCACGCTCGATGCGATCGCGCAGCTCGGGACGGACGCGAAGGGCGTAGGCGTGGTGAAACCCTCGGTCAGCGATGCGCAGCTCGAGGCGCTCACCCGCGGCGGCATCCGCGGGATCCGCTTCATGACGCTCCCCGGCGGCGCGCTCGGCTGGGACGTGATGGACGCTCTCGCCGCGCGCGTGCATGCATTCGGCTGGCACGCCGTGGTGCAGCTCGACGGCCGTACTCTCCCCGAGCGCGAAGCGCAGATCCTGCGCCTCCCCGGGCGCTTCATCATCGACCACGTCGGAAAGTTCCTCGAGCCCGTGCCGCCGCAGCATCCCGCGTTCAAGTCGCTGCTCAAGCTCGTCGACTCGGGCCGCTGCTGGGTGAAGCTCTCGGCCGCGTACGAAGTATCGAAGAGCGGGCCGCCGCGGTACGAAGACGTCGGGGCCCTAGCTAGGGAGCTGGTAAAGGCGGCGCCGCAGCGCATGCTCTGGGCGAGCAACTGGCCGCATCCGACCGCGCCCAGGGACGCCTTCCCGGACGACGCCAACCTGCTCGACCTCTTGCTCGAGTGGGCGCCCGACGAAGCCGTTCGCCGCAGGATCCTCGTGGACAATCCGGCCGAGCTGTACGGGTTCTGAGGCGGCGTTCATCACCGGCCAGACGCTCGTCGTCGATGGCGGCTCGGCGATGATCTGAAATCGGACTCAGAACCCGATTCCCGGATCAGCGCTGCGGACTCTTGGAGGGCAGGTTCATCCGCCGCACGATTTCCTGGAAGCGCGGATCGCCGAACAGCGGCTCGAGCCGCGGATCGATTCTCATCCAGAGCATCCGGGCACGACGTGCCGCCGCTGCTTTCTCCAGCCGTGCGAATGCCTCGTCGTATTCCTGCAAGCCTGCATAGGCAAAGATCAGTGCGAACGCTTGCAGAATCTCGCCTGTTGCTTCCCTTCGGACGAGGTCCCGTGTCAGCCTGAGCGCCTCTTCCCGCCGCCCTACGCGCGCGTAAGCGTGCGCCAAGGTGCCGAGCAGGAAAGGTTCATTCGGCGTGTAGGTGAGCGCCTTCTCCAGGACGGCGATCGCCTGGTCGTAATTCCGGTCCGTCAGGTAGCTTCCCGACATTGAGAAGCTAGCGAGTGCGTACATCGGATCCAGGTCGATCACGCGTTGCCAGGTGGCCCTCGCCTTGTCGACATGACCGGCATAAAAGAGCGCGGAACCAGCCAGCGTATTCACGAACGAAGAAGTCGGATCGAGCCGCTGTGCGCGCTCGGCCTGCTCCACCGCCTCGTCGAAGCGGTCCAAGGGGTAGAGATACGCGGCATACCAGGCGCGCGCCACGGCGTAGTTCGGATTGACCTCGATCGCGCGGCGGTACGCGCGCTCCGCCCCCGCCCAATTCCATTCGTGCTGCGAGACCCTGCCGAGGGCGGCGTGCGCTCCGGCAAGACTGTCGTCGAGCGCGAGCGCCTGCTCGGCCAATTGTCGAGCCTGCGCAAGGAAAGACATCGGGAACGCAAATTCCCTGCCTGCGTAGAGCTCGGCCAGGCTGGCAAGTGCAGGCGCGAAGGTCGGATCCTTCGCGATGGACTTCTCGAAATACGCCCTTGCCTTCAGTGGGATTCCTGGGCCGTACCGCATGAAGTACGCGCGGCCGAGAAGGTAGGCCTCGTAGGCTTCAGGGTCCACGCGGCGGGCGCTGGCGAGCCGCGACTGCTCCTGCGGCGTAAGCCTGATTCGAGCCCGGGTCGCCACATCACGCGCTACCTCCGCTTGCACGGCGACGACATCCCGCGCTTCGAACTCGTAGCTTTCGGAGAGAAGCTGGCGCTCCGGTGCAGCCTGAAAGAGTTTTGCGGTGATCCGCACTCGATCGCCCGAGCGCACCACCGAGCCCTCCAGCAAGACATCCACCCCGAGCTCGCGCGCGATCTCCGGCAGCGTTTTCGGCGTCTGTCGATAGCGGCTCACGGACTGGAATGAAAGGACCTGCAGGCGGCCGATCTTTCCGAGCTCGGTGATCAGCGCCTCGGTGATGCCGTCCGCGTAGTAGTCCTGGCTCGCATCGCCCGAGAGGTTCTTGAGCGGCAGCACGGCGAGGGCGACGCTCGTGGGCCCCGGTCCCATGAATCGATCGCGCAGGCCGAAGGCATTCACCGCGAACAGCCCGATCGCCAAGACCCCGAGGGCGAGCAGACTGGCTTGCCAACCGTATCGGCGCGCCCGCGGAACAGCGGGCGCGCCGGGGGATTCCCCGGGCTGCCTGAACCGGTATCCGCGGCGAGGGAGAGTTTCGATGAAGCGCGGTGTCTCCGCGGAGTCTCCAAGCGCCTCACGCAGCCGGGTCATCGCGGCGTTGATGCTGTGCTCGAAGTCGACGATCGTGTTGCCCGGCCAGAGCTGCCTGCGCAGGTCTTCACGCGTCACGAGCTCACCCGGCCGCTCGACGAGCATGTCCAGAATCCGCAGCGGCTGGCCTTCAAGCTTGATCTTCACCCCGGACCTGCGTAGCTCCAGGGCGCGCCGGTCGAATTCGAAGGTGTCGAACCGGAAGAGATGCGCAGCCGCGTTATTCGAGTCAGCCACGAGCCACGGTCCCCCCGCGAGCCAAGTCTCGCGGCTAGCCTATCACCTTCATTTATCCTCGATATGACCTTCCGTGCATTGCTTGCGCGGCTGTCGCCGGGCGTAATCGCGCTACGGGCGACGGCGCCCCTACAAGGAGGGTCAAATGAACGCATGCAAGAAGGTCGCAGCCAGACTAGTCGCGGGAATATCGCCAGCTGCTCAAGTACTTATGCTTCCAACCGAAGCCCTGGCCGAGCGCAACTATTCGGAGTGCGCGCCCATGGTCAAGAAACTACTGCTTGGATTCGTGATCGCTGCCGGTCTACTACATCTGGGTCTGGCGGCAGCAGACGACGACGATGACGACGGTGATGGGCACATCCTCGCGATACAGCATGATGTCCCGCACATCTCGACTGTGCCGGCCATCGAAGGAGAGCCGGTAAAGCTCTTTGCATGGGAGAGGGTAAGAACTTCTAACCTCGAGAAGTTCCAGAAAGATCCACCTACGGGCAGAGTGGTTCTGTTCATTCACGGCGGCGGCATTCCATCGGTCCCTGGCTTCGATCTCGACTACAAGGATTACAGCTGGATGCAGTCGCTGGCCCGGGCTGGATTCGACGTATTCTCGCTGGATCGGACCGGCTACGGCTTTTCTCCCCGGCCCGAGATGGATGATCCGTGCAACGTCAATCCCACGCAGCAATCCATCCTTATCCCGCACCCGCTGGCTGCGCCTTGTGCACACAGCTACCCGTTCCGTCTCACCCACACCGACTCGGACGCCGACGACATCGGTGCGGCCGTCGACTACATACGGGCGCTCCGCGGAGTCGATCGCATAACCATTGCTGGGTGGTCAGGAGTTGGTCCCCAAGTGGGTCCATATGCGGTCAAGAATCAAGACAAGATCGACAGGTTGGTCTTCTACGCACCGAACTACGCGCGAATGTCGCCGACCAACCCGCCCGCAATCCTCCCCCAGTCCGGGTTCCCGATGAATCTCCGGACCCGCCCGCTACTCGAGGCCGAATGGGACAGTCAGGTCGCCTGCGAAGGTCAATTCGAGCCCGGGATCCGCGACGTGGTTTGGAACAGGATCATGGACTTCGAGCCCGTCGGGCGGACGTGGGGTCCGCTCGAGGGCGTGATGCGTGTTCGTACGAACACCCTCTGGGGATGGAACCAGACCACCGCCCCGACGCTTAAGATCCCGATGCTGATCATCGTTGGCCGGAACGACACCCTCTTGAGCCAGGGCAGAGACCTCTACCGAGATCTCGGATCGGAGGACAAGGTGCTAGTCGAGGTCCCGTGTGCGTCCCACTTCCTGGTGTGGGAGACCGGGCACAAGATCCTGCACACCGCGTCCAAGCATTGGCTCCGGCACGGATCGCTCAGCGGAATCCACCAGGGCGTCTTTACACTCGATGCCGACGGGCGCCTTACGCCGGTGCCGTAGGACGCCGCCTCCACCACTGAAAGCGAGTCCTCCGCGGACGTTGCTCGGCGCTCCCACTGCGTGCGAACAGTCGCGGGCAACGTTTGAAAGCGAGGATGATTTACC
>Ga0137403_10005156_pt1 | contig 15190 bp, 13 predicted proteins | sample CZOMad2_1_16fung_FD_122057 | JGI IMG/M metagenome (GOLD analysis project Ga0137403, IMG submission 122057) | Vadose zone soil fungal communities from Angelo Coast Range Reserve, California, USA - CZOMad2_1_16fungal (Hybrid Assembly) | ecosystem: Environmental > Terrestrial > Soil > Vadose zone... | reverse complement strand
TTTTGCGCTACCGCCGCGGACTCCGAATCTGAACGCATTCGCCGAGCGCTGGGTACGATCCGTCAAACAAGAATGCCTTTCAAGACTCATCCTCTTCGGGGAGGGCTCGCTGCGACGAGCTCTGACTGAGTTCGTGGAGCACTACCACGCAGAGCGCAATCATCAGGGCAAAGGCAACGTCCTACTGATCCCTTCGACGGCCATGCGAACGCCCGCGGATCAATGGTTCGATGTCGGCAGCGACTCGGCGGGCTCCTGAACCACTACTGTCGCGCCGCATGAGTATCTTGACCATACGGGGTGCGTCAATCATCGCTGCTTCTAACTCAACGGTCGTCTCCCTTCCTGGCAGTGTACTTGTTGATCCATCCTTTACCGCCGGGTTCGGCACGGTGTGCACAGTCTTCTCCGCCGCGCCAAGTCCGGCTGAAGACCTTGGCTCAAGCCGGCCTTGGCGTCTCACTTCGCCGGTTCGGGAGGCTTGGGCGGCTCTACGGCCTTCTGGTAGCTGTCAACGATCTTCGGCCGTTCGCCTTCTGTCGAAATGCCCGCTGCGAGCATCAGCTTGGTAATGGCTTCGATCGTCGGCGCATCGGGACGCGGAAGACGGCTGATGTAACCCTCGGCGATGAATAGTGGCGTCCCGCCAGCTTTGTTGGGATTCTTCCAGATTTGCGGATCGGCTCCACGCTCAGCCAGCAACTTCACAACGAGCGGGGAAATGTTATAGGCGGCTCCGTGCATGGCCGTATCGCCATTGTTGTCCACGATGTTGATGTCAGCGCCGAGGTCGAGCAACATCTTCACAGCTTCCACCGCTTCGGTTTCCTCGCCCGCCTCTTCCAGCGGTTCCGTTGTGCCGAGCCCGGCTGCGGCCATCAGCGGCGCATGTCGGCGTCGGACCGTGCTGAATGTAAGGAAATACAAATCAGCAGCGCATGAGAAATCCGCATGGGAGGATTTCAAGATCCTGCGCCATCTTCAACCGGACAGAAAAAACCTCGAAGTCGTAAGCGGCATTGGCACCGAGGCCTATCTGGAAACTGTTCCGAACGGAAAATTCACGGAAGCTTCCCTAATCGTTCATACCAGCAGTTCCGATTTCCAGTTGAAAGAAGTCACTGAGGGAAAAGCCTCTCCCGACGCCCTGAAAACAATCGCTCAGAAAGTCGCAGCTCAATTGCCCTGACGATAATCGCAGAGGACCAATCGTATAAGAGGAATACAGACATGCTGAAATGTTAAGGACAAGGCGGAAGTGAGCCACACGATCAGTCACAGTGAAAATTGACTACTGATTACCAGTCGCAGCTACTCTTCTATCCTCTACTCACTAACGCCCGCACTCACCCCGCCGACTCCGCGCTCGCCGCCGGGAGCGGCTCCAGGATTCCCACGTTGGCCACCGCGACGCTGTCGCGGTTGGTATTTTTTGCCAGATACATCGCTTCGTCCGCCAAGTGCAGCAAACCTTCTTTAGTGCGCGAGTCCACCGGATACGATGCCACACCCATGCTTGCGGTCAGCCTGATGTTCAGTCCTTCGCCCGGCAGCCACGTCGATTCGCGCAGCATCTTGTGCAGCCTGAGCGCCACGAGCATTGCGTTATCTTTCGAAGTTTGCGGCAGCAACAACACAAATTCGTCGCCACCATAGCGAAACGCAAAATCGATCAGCCGGCTGTGCGCCTTCAACGCATTTCCGATTTCCCACAGCAGGCGCGAACCCACCAGATGGCCTTGCGTATCGTTTACCTGTTTGAAGTGATCGAGATCGATGAAAATCAACGAAAATTCGTAGTTATATCGTTGCGAACGGTAAATTTCCGTTTCCAGAATGAAGCCCATGTGCCGCGCGTTATACAACGTTGTGCAGTCGTCGGTGATGGTCAGCTCATGAATGCGCTTCACGTGCCGCGCATTTTCCAGAGCGATGGCCGCAAAGTCCGAAAGCGCCTCCAGCAGTTTTAAGTCGCGCGCATCGAATCCATCCGGACCGATGCAGTTGATCAACTCAATCACTCCCAGACAGGTATCGCGAAACTTTACCGGTACCGCAACGATGGATTGCGTTTCCGTGTTGGTCTTTTCATCCACTTGGGAAAAGAATCGCGTGTCCTTCGAAGTGTCCGGTACCACCACCGTCTCGCCGTGCGCCGCCACCCAGCCGGCAATTCCCTGCCCCATCTTCACGCGTACATCTTTCAACGCGGTTGAAGCCGTACCCACCGCCAGTTCGAAATACAATTCCTGCTTGGCCTCATCCAGCAGCAACAGCGACCAGTTGTCCGGACGCAGGAATTCGTCGATCTTTTCCATAATCGTCCGCAGCACCTGATCCAGCTGCAACGATGACGTCAGCGCTTTCCCCAGCTCCTGGAAGACCGCGACTTCACCTGCTTCGCGTCTCTCCCCTGGTAGTCCAGGATTTCTGCGCCGGTCAACGGCCGGAAACTGTTTGGGCTCCTCCACGCTTGGTGGTCCTGTCCCCTTCGGTGTGTCGGCGCAATCGAATGGATACACGGCGCCGTTCGCAGCTTTCTTCTTTCTGCGATTCAACGTCAGTATAGTCATGCGGGAAAAATGTGCGCAACCTATCCGTGGTACAGGCGTTGCCATCTCGCCATCCATGACTTGCCGCGACGTTTGGCAACCGTTTGCCGGTCGTACAATTTTACCTAATACGATTCTTTTTCAAGCGTTTGACATCGACTTGGCGGCGCACCTATAGTGCGTCAGGGCAAGACCTCCGCCCATTCCTGCCGGCGCTTCTCCGTACCGGAGGAACCGCGGTATTTCGCCAAAATCGGGCGCCAACATGGAGGCGTCAAAATCGAGGAATGGTTCGACGAAATGGCCAACGGCACGTTTGGGGAGCGCCTGAAGCGCGAACGGGAACTGCGCGAAGTCACCCTTAAGGAAATCGCCTCCGCCACGCGCATTGCTCCGAAATTCCTGGAGGCCCTCGAAAACGAAGACTGGAATAAGCTTCCCGGTGGCGTTTTTGGACGCGGGTTTGTGCGCAGCGTTGCTCGCTACCTCGGATTAAGCGAAGAAAATTTACTGTCGGATTATGATCAGGCACGCGGAGAAGCGTCCGCCCCTGCTCCGCAAAAACCAGAAGAACGAATTCCGTCACCTCCCAAATGGATGCCCGCGCTCGTCGTCGTTCTGCTGATTGCCGTCTTGGTCGGCGTGGTGTTTGGCGGGCGTTACGTCTGGCGGCGGTACGCTGCGCGCCGCGCTGCAAAAAAAGCTTCCGCGGTGGTCAGCATTCCTCCCCCGGATGCGAAGCAGAATCTTTTCGTGAATGGCTCGCGGCTTGCATCAGCCAATGCAACTGAGAAATCGTTTCCGCTCGATCTTTCCGTCGCCGCGGTTTGTGGCAACACGCCTGAAAGTCTCGGCCGACGGAACGGTGGTGTACGAAACGGACCTGGCCGCTGGGCGGAACCTGCATTTCTCCGCCAACGACAAATTTGAAGTGACTGCCAGCGACGCTTCCACGCTGTTGCTGGAGTTGAACGGCCAGAAAGTTATGCCCGCCCACACACCCGGATCCTCCAGTACAATTTCATTGACGTCGAAGGATCTAAGGCAGGCAGCCGGTGGACCTACTCAGCCCTGAAGTTCTACAGGAATTGCGCCGCGGAAACGCGACACGCGAAGAAAAGCTCGCAGTCTGTACCGGTGGCGTCGTATTGCGTGCCCCGGACCTCGCCGAAATTCTCAGCGTGCTGGCGCTCGATTCCGACGAACTGATCGCTACGCGTGCCCAGGAATCCATTCTAGCCCTGCCCATTGAAAATTTCGGGGAGGCTTTACACCGGCAGCAGGCGTTGGAGCCGCTGTTCGAATTTGCCTCGAAAAACTTGGCAGCCAAACCAGGCATCGCGGACGCGCTGATTAAAAATAAGAATTGTCCGCCGGAGCACCTGGTCCCGCTGGTCCAGCATCTTTCCGCGCTGGGCGTACAGTCGCTGATGGATGAATTGGACCGCGTCAGCGATTCGCGCGAACTCGCGGAGGCACTGGAAAAATCCAGTTCCATCACGCTCGAGCAAAAAAGTCAGTTGGGCGAATTGCTCAGTGACGCCATGCCGGACATGGAAGCACTCGCAGATGCTTTGGCGGATGCCGAGCCAGACAACGAACGCCGCAAAACGCTGCTGCAACAGATATCCACCATGACCGTCTCACAGCGCGTAAAGTTTGCCATGAAGGGCGGCTCCGAAGCGCGCCGCACGCTGATTCGCGATAACAACAAAGTGGTGCAACGCGCGGTGCTGCAATCGCCGCGCCTGACTGACCAGGAAGTGGAAGCCTTCGCATCCATGACCAACTTGACCGATGAAATTCTGCGCCTGATCGGGAAAAACCGGAATTTCCGCAAGAATTACAACGTCGTTCGCAACCTGCTGAACAATGGCAAAGCCCCGCTGGATTGCTCTTTGGGGCTGCTTCCCATGCTCAATCCGCCCGACCTCAAAAAACTTGGCATGAATAAAAACATTCCCGAAACCTTGCGCGCGACCGCCGTCAAGCTGATGCGCCAGCGCAACGAAAGCAAAAAATAGTTCTGCACGAAGGATCGAACTCTTGCCGGTACGCGCCGCGCTCGTTATGATTTCTTGCATGAAAGTGACTGCTCTTCCTGCCAACAAACTCCTTCTCGCGCATTTTTGTGTCATTTTGCTGATCAGCGCGCTCACGCGGAATCTTGCCATCGCGATGCCCGAGGATCCGTGGACTGCGGCGCAAGCGGTACAGCCCGCGCAGTTGGTCATCGAGCTCCAGCAAGAGAAAGATCGGCATGTCCTGATTATCTATGTGGGAGTGCGAACGCTTTTTAACGGCGGACACATTCCAGGCGCTGTGTATTATGGGCCGGGTTCGGCAGAACAAGGCATCAGCGATCTAAAAAAATACGCTGCCACGTTGCCGAAGAATGCTGATGTGGTTCTGTATTGCGGGTGCTGCCCGTTGGAGAAATGACCAAACCTGCGTCCCGCTTTCACGGCACTAAAAGACCTGGGGCTTGCGCGCCTGCGTGTCTTGATCCTGCCGACAAGCTTCAACACCGACTGGGCGGAAAAAGGTTATCCAGTTCAAAAAAGCAGCTGACCCACGCTGTGATCAGGCGTCAAGTTTTGGGTACGATTTGTGAAATGCGGTTGCTTCCTGATAAGCGCGCGCCAGTGCCAGCAATTTATTTTCTCCATACAAATTGCCAAGGAAAGTGAGGCTCACGGGAGTTTCTGGGCCGCCCACGTTTTCGTCCGCTCCCTCCGCCGTGGACGCTGGCAGCGGCGCGTCTGGTCCGCGAAAACCGTTCGGCAAAATCAATGCAGGGTGTCCGGTTAAATTCGTAATGACCAATTGTTGGCTAAAAGTCGGCGCAACAACCACGTCGAAGCCGGAAAACACTTTACTCACGGCATCCATGGCCATACGGCGCGCTCGGCTGGCCTGAATATATTCGACAGCAGGAAAGAAACGGGCGGAACGAAAAGTATTGGGCCAGTCATCGGAACCCTGCTCGGTAAGCAATTTGTCGCGACCGGTACGCGTAAGTTCGTCGAACGCCGCAGCAGCTTCCGACTCCAACATCATGACCATTGCATCGTAGGGAAACCTGGGCATTTCCACGGGAATCAGGTTAATGCCCATCGTGCGCAATTTTTGCAAAGCAGCCTCGCCGAATTTGCGGTCGTACTCCGCGCGGACCCGCGAAGCTTCCCGCCGTCTGCGATCCTTCTCGCGTTTTTCCTGCTCCTCAGGCGAAGTGGGCTTTTCCGCGGCTTCCGGCTTCTGTACTCCTTGCGCTTCCTGCGCTGGCTCGAAATCTTTTTTCAAAAAGCCGACACGCAGTTTGCGCCAATCGAGATTGGCGTCCCAATTAAATACCGCGTGCGGATGAACACTGCGATCCTTGCCATCCGGGCCCTGAATCGCATCCAGAACCAGCGCGCAGTCTTCCACACTTCTGCAGATCGGTCCGAGCTTATCCATGCTCCAGGAAAGGGCCATGGCGCCCGTGCGCGGAATAAATCCAAAAGTCGGTCGTAAACCGGTGCAGCCGCAGCGTGTGGAAGGAGAGGAAATCGAACCCAGCGTTTCCGAGCCGATGCTGAACGCAACGCAGCCCGCGGCCGTGGCCGATGCCGGGCCCGCGGACGAACCGCTCGAGCCCTGTCTCGGATTCCATGGATTGCGAGTGATCCCGCCAAACCAGTGGTCGCCGTTCGCTAAAGCACCAAGCGTAAGTTTTGCCACCAGTACCGCGCCTGCTTCGTCGAGCCGCTTCACAACGGTCGCGTCTTCTTCGATGACTTGTTTTTCGAAGCCACCCGCGCCCCACGTCGTCGGATAGCCTTTCACCGCGAGCAAGTCTTTTGCGCCCCAGGGCAATCCGTGCAGCGGACCGCGGTATTTTCCTGCGGCGATTTCGCGATCGGCTTCTTTCGCCTGCGCGAGTGCGCGTTCCTCGGTCAACGTGACAATAAATTTCAATCTTGCGTCGTGACGTTTCAAGCGTTCGAGATACATCTGCGTGAGTAACGTTGACGAAATTCTTCGCGTGCGCACTAACTCCCCGAGCTCGCGCACTGATGCGAACGCCAAATCGTCCGGAATGTTGTTAACCGCTGCTGCCGGCGCCGCGGACATACGCATCGGCAATTTTTGCGTTGTGAACTTTACTCCCGCAGTATCTGGAATGAACAACAGTGCTGGCTCGACGGAATTCGGTATGTGCAACTGAAAGATCTCGTCAAACCCCTTGCCGTGGTCGTTCAAACTCTCAAGCATCATCTGTTTGTATTGGTCGGAAATCACAACGCCGGCAATCCTGGCGGCCGCGTCGATCATGTCTTTGGTGATGACCGGCTGGTCTTGTGCTTGCGCCCACAGCGCTCCGGGCAGCAGCGTGCCGCCCAGCCCGGCCGCAGAAAAAACTTTCATGAACGCGCGTCGCTGCAACATTGCGGGAGCCTCCCTGAGAAATAAACCCGTGTACGGTAACACAGGATGCCGGCAGTATCGGAACCGTGAAAAAGGCCATACCGGCAGAGACTGCTTTCCTAGGCAACTTGATGTACTCTTTACGCCAACCGTGGAGGAGTTTTGGAGGAAAGATGAAAATGAATCGACGCAAATTTGCCCTCAACAGCACGGCAATTTTCCTCAGTATGCTGATCGCGGGAAGTGCCGCGCTGTTGCGGGGCCAATCGGCGCTGCCGAAGCCGGACCAAGATACGGTGCTGAGGGCATCAGACATCAAGCCCAAGCTCTTTCCCGAATCGGTCTTCTTTCGCGGGCAAACCGCTCCCGCACAGATGCGCAATACCGGCGGCGTCCATTTCTCAGACGACCTCTACGTACTCGCGGGATTGGTGGACAATTCCGGCTACTCGACCGGCATACGCGAAAAATATCAAGCCTACCTGATCACCGAAGTCACGCTGCAGCTCGGCACGCAAATTCTAAAGCCCGGAGCGTATGGCGTGGGATTTATCGAAGGCGGAAAATTTGTGGTGCTGGACCTGGCGGCCAATGAACTGTTTCGAGCGGCTTCGCAGAAAGATACTGAGATGAAACGCCCGGTACCGCTGCAGGTTACGTCTCCCGAGGCGGGGAGATTCCGGCTGTATGCGGGACGCGAATTTGTGGAATTCAGCCGCGCGAAATAATTCGTTTAAGGGCCGCACGAAAATCCAGCAACAATGGCAAAACAAAAGGCAAAGTGAGAGTCATTTCATGAACAGGACACTCAGTTCCATTGCTTCTGGCATTTTTTTTCTGACACTTTTGCTCGCGTCTGTCACAACCGCACAGACGCCAGAAAAACTTTTGTTTGACGGCAAAAGCTGGTGGGACCACGTGAAAGTGGTCGCGGACGACAACATGGAAGGCCGTGAAACCGGCAGCCTGGGGCTACGCAAAGCAGAAGCTTACGCGGTCGAGCAACTGAAGCACGCCGGCCTGGAACCGGCTGGCACCAATGGATTCTATCAAAACGTAAAATTCGTGCAGCGAACCATCGACGAGAAAAATTCGTTCGCCTTTCTGACATCGGAAGGCGAGCCGACTCCTGTTTCGCTCGGCGCGGATGCTTATTTTACAACCCGCATCGAGGGCAGCGACCAGGAACTGAATGCTCCGTTGGTGTTTGCAGGCAACGGTCTGCAAGTCCCGGAAAACAATGTCGACGAGCTGGCGGACCTGGACCTCAAGGGAAAAATCGTCGTGTATCTTGCCGGGTCGCCATCCACTGTCCCGGGCTCGCTTGCGGCGCACTATGGCGGGATCGGCCAACGCTGGAAACGCTACGCCGATCGCGGGGCCATTGGAATTATCGCGATTCCCAATCCGGCTTCCATGGATATTCCGTGGTCCCGCATGTCGCTGAATCGGGCACACCCTTCGATGGACTTGGCGGACGCCGAATTCAATGAGGTTGGCGGTCTGAAAATGGCGATGGTTTTTAATCCCGAATCGGCGGAACGGCTGTTCGTAGGTTCCGGGCACACGTTCGAGGAAATCGCCGCTCTCGGCAAACAGCGCAGCCTGCTTCCCCATTTCGATCTGAAAGTTACGCTCAAGGCCCGCGAAATCATCCAGAAGGTGGATCTGGAATCGGCAAATATCGTGGGCAAATTAACGGGAACGGATCCCCAGTTGAAAAAGGAATTTGTTGTCCTTTCGGCGCACATCGATCACATCGGAATCGGCGAGCCAGTCAACGGCGACAAGATTTACAACGGAGCAATGGACGACGGCAGCGGAACCGCCGCGGTGCTGGACTTTGCGGCGTCGCTAAGGCGCCATCCAGAAAAATTGCGCCGCTCAATTTTATTTGTGCTGGTGACCGCGGAGGAAAAAGGCCTGCTGGGCTCAAAATATTTTGCCGCGCACCCTACGGTGGACGCAAAAGCAATCGTCGCGGACATCAACATCGATATGTTTCTGCCCATCGTGCCCCTGAAAGTGCTGCGGGTGCAGGGCTTCAACGATTCGACTTTGGGCGACCGCGCCGCGGAAATCGCGCAGCGATTCGGAGCAAAAGCGGTTCCCGACCCCGAACCTCTGCGCAATCTGTTTGTGCGCAGCGACCAGTACAATTTTATCCGCCGCGGCATTCCCTCCGTGATCATGGACGTTTTCTACGAACCCAATTCGCCGGAAGCAAAAATATTCAAAGACTGGCTCACGCAACGCTATCACGCCCCCAGCGATGATGTGAACCAGCCGGTGGACCTGCACGCCGCGGCGTTGTACGAAGAAATCGTCAGACGTCTGCTGCTCGACACGGCAAATGCAACAGATCGCCCGCAGTGGAAGCCCGACTCCTTCTTCAAGCGCTACGCAGAGGCTCAAACGAAGTAGGCCCGGTGGCCGCGACTGAGCGGTGATGGATCGCGTCCGCGCAAATCTGACTTCAATGAAGAAGCCATGATCGACATCGACTGGCTGCGCAAAATCTGCCTTCCGCTACCCGGCGTGACTGAGCAAATTCAATGGGGCTACGATCTGGTCGTCAAAGTGGGTGGAAAAATGTTTGCCGTCGCGCCCCTCGAACCTGCGCCCGTATGCCTCAGCTTCAAATGTTCCGACGAATCGTTCGCGGAACTGACCGAGCGGCCCCAAATTATTCCCGCGCCCTACCTCGCACGCGCCAAGTGGGTGGCCCTGGAATCTCCCGACGCCATCACGCGCGGCGAATTATCCGAACTGCTTCGCGCATCGTACGAGCTGGTATTTGCTAAATTGCCGAAGCGAACGCAGGAAGAGCTGAAAGGCGAGGCCTTAGGCAACAGAACCGGACCCAGCAGTAAGCCACGCCTTGAAAAGAAAACCAGAAAATCGGCGCACCACAAAAACAAAAATTAAGCAGTTACTTTGTTGGGAGCTACTTTGGGAATGGACCGGCGAAGCGGTTTTGCTCCGGGAATCGGAAAAGTCATGCTCCAGAAGTTAATGTCGGTCGAAAGGAATTCCATGCCCACATACGTTTTGCCGTCGCGCTTGCGCTGAATGGAGGCCACCCGCGCTTCCACTTTACGCGCGCTGCTTTCGTTCACAATAATCAGCACCTGCCCCACGACTAGTGGATGTTCCGTTTCAAGTTGCACGCCATGCTGGCTGACGGCGTTGGACTTCACATGAATGCAGAATTTCTCCCCGTCCTCATTATGTCCCTGTAAACCCAATGGCACGGTCAAAGAGACTCGTTGTGTACGGCGGCGTTCTTTACAGCGAAAGTGCAATAGGGACATAACGTGCGCCAGATACTCCTGCCGGCTTGGAACTTGAGGACGCTTCCGCCAGCCGTGGAAGCAGTTGCGGAAACTTACCGCGTTCTTGCTACCGGCCGCCGCAGGGAGTTGTCCCGCTGTGCGACCATGTTCTCAATTGCCTGTGGTTCGGACAATAGAGGAGTAGTACCAGAACCTCTCACCCAGCGGATAGTACGCTAATACGTTGCTTTCGCGTCGTCAACGGCAAACTTTCGCGGTGAATGACTTTTTGTTCAGTTTGTGGAACTCCAGTACTTCTCCCGCTCTTTTACAGCAAACCACGCACCGCCTGAGCACAACGCCATATTCAAATTTGGCGTCTAACTACTACAGAGAAGTCGTCCTCAGCCTACCCATTGCCCTCGGCTCTCTTCCGTGCAGCATAAAACTTATTTCAGGAGACCCGAATGAGCCGTATTGTGCTGTTCCTACTATTGTGCGGAATTGTGGCCACGCCTGCGCTAGTTGCCCAGGATCATGTTGCAGTTGGAGCCTATGCCGACTACTTTCGGCTATCACAAACGAATACTAATTTCGCTGGACTCGGCGGCCGGCTCGGCTTCGGTTTGGGTCATCGCGTAATGCTGGAAGCGGAAATGAGCTACGATTTTAACCAGGTGTTCACGGAAAGCTTCGACAACGGCGGGACCATTACCGTGAACCGCTCGAACTATCGGTTGCTACATGGGCTTTTTGGACCCAAATTGGCCCTGGGCCACACCAACTTCCATCCCTTTGTGACCATCAAAGGCGGATTTGTGGATGCCATGTTTGATGCCGCCCCGGCCACACTCGGGACCTTTGTCAGCAACGTGCAGAACCTCCGCGATAAAAACGTCATGGGTTCGCTATATCCCGGCGGCGGACTCGAAGGGCACATCGGCCCCGTCGGTCTGCGCCTCGACGTAGGGGACGAAATCTACTTTAATGGCGGCACGCACCATAATTTCCGTGCGTCGTTTGGTCCCTATATTCGCTTTTGACCAACAATTCTCTTTACCGCACAACAGACCCTGCTTGTGAAGTCTTGCAAGCAGGGTTTTTTCTTCGCTTCGTCAATGCTTTGCGGTTTTCGACAGCCATGGTGCTGGCAAATTGCGTTCCAACATTCACAAGAAACCGATTAGCGCATTGCCGCACTGGCCGGTCGGACAGGTACCAAAAAAGAAGCGGCGCATTCGCGCAATGGGCGTTGTAACCGGATCGCTATTTGCAATTTGACTACGAAGTCCCGCGCCGAGCCGCGGACCTGCAAACCGTGTGCTAGATTTCAAAAATGGCGCAGCTGCGCGCCTTCAACTGTGAATAGCCAATTGCCAAACAATCCGCAACATCAGGCCAGCCCCGAGCGGGTCAAGCGCGTCGAGGTGTATTGGCACGCGGTGTCTTATAAAAGCCTGGTGATGTACTCCCTGATTCTGGTGGCGCTGATTTTCGCTTCCGTTTATTTCGTAACTCCGGGATTTTACGCGGCGGTGCTGAAAAAAGTTTCCAGCGCGTTCAGCGGCTCGGATAGCGATGTGGTGCCGTTGGCAGTGACGCAAATCAAATTCGTAAATCTGGATGGACGAGTCCAGGTGAAAAAGGTCAACTCCGTGCAGTGGGTCGACGCGGACTTTCGCACCACGTTGGACAAGGGCGACCTTATTCAGACTGCCGGGGATGGAGCGGCGCGTATTACGTTTGGCGACACCACCTCGTACACGATTAAGGCGGACACCCTGGTTACCGTCGAAGAAAACAACGTCACCCTGGACCAGGCAACCACCGCTGTTCGCATCAATACCGGCGCTGTCGACCTTTCCACTCCCAACTGGAGTTCTCCGAATTCCCACGCAGCGGTGACCATGCAAGATACCGTCGCGCAAATGCGGCCGAATAGCCGCGCATCCGTGAAGTCTGACCCACAATCCAAAGAAACCGAAATTACCGTGGCCAGCGGCGGCGCGGAAGTCCGTCGTGGAACCGAAAAAGTCGAATTGGGCCAGTGGCAGAAGGCCAATATTTCTTCGGTCGGCCCGATCACCAGGTCCGACGTGCTTGCGCCTCCCGATCTCTCGCAACCTTTGAATCTGGCGCCTATCATCGTCGAAGTTCCCAAAGCGGCAACGATCCATTTCGAATGGAAACCGGTGAAGGACGCCGTCTCCTATACCCTACGCATCAGCACCACCGCCATGTTCACCAAGATGATCAAGCAGGTCAGGCTGCCGGGACCGTCGGTTGAAATCAGTGGCTTGGATGCGGGAGATTATTTCTGGAATGTCATCGCGACCGACGTCAACAAGAAGACCAGCGAAGTCAGCGAAACCTTTAAATTCACTCTCGTCGCACAGGGTCGCACCCAGGAGATGATGCTGGAGATCGGCGGTACCCAACTGCACGGGCGGGTGGTGGAAGTTTTTGGCAAGACGGAACCGGGCGCGGCGTTGATTATCAATGGCCAGCCGGTGCCCAGCATCGGCGGTGACGGTGGCTTCCGCTACTTCACTGAACCGCTGGAGCCGGGTGAGCACTCGATTGTGATCGTGGGACAAAATCGCCGCGGCGGCACCGCAAAGCAGCAGGTGACCATCGTCGTGCCAAAATAATTGTTGCGAATTACTTTTCGCCGAAGCGCGCCGGTTTTGCGCTGAGTTCGATCTTCGGCGAGAATATAGCATCACGCGCAGCTCGTTAAATTTTGCTTAGCCCTCCGCAGGGGCAAAGTTTCAGGGTTGGTATTTGCAACCCTGATATAAGAATTGGTTTCAGGGTTTAAGGGTTTTCTTACCAACCCTTAGATAAACAAGTTGCACTTACAAACCCTGGCAAGAAATTGTCTCGTGCCGACTTTGCGTTTCTGATTCGAAAGGACTGGGGGAATGAACAAGAACGGTTACAACATGAGGTCGGTGTTCAGTTTATTTTCGTCCGACCTGGCTATTGATCTAGGGACCGCGAACACCCTGGTTTTTTCCCATGGCAAAGGCATCGTGGTCAACGAGCCCTCCATCGTCGCGATTAATAAAGTGACCGGAGAAGTTGTGGCCGTCGGCCGCGAAGCCAAAGAAATGCTCGGCCGCACTCCCGGAAACGTGGTGGCCATCAAGCCTATGAAAGACGGCGTGATCGCTGACTTTAAAGTCACCGAAAAAATGTTGACGTATTTTATTCAGAAGGCCCACAACCGCCGCGTGCTGGTGCATCCGCGCATCGTCATAGGCGTGCCTAGCGAAATTACTCCAGTGGAAAAGCGCGCCGTGCAGGACTCCGCTTATCGAGCGCGCGCTAGCGAAGTGTATCTCGTTGAACAAGCCATGGCCGCGGCCATCGGCGCCGGTCTGCCTATTGAAGAGCCCAGCGGCAACATGGTCGTGGATATCGGCGGCGGCACCACCGATATTGCGGTCATCTCCATGAGTGGCATCGTCTACTCGCGTTCCGTGCGCGTCGCCGGAAACGAAATGGACGAAGCGGTGATGCAATATCTGAAACGCAAGTACAACTTGCTGGTTGGCGAACGCACTGCGGAACAGATCAAGATGGAAATTGGCTCGGCGTATCCGCTGGAAAAGCCGCTGACCATGGAAGTAAAAGGCCGCAACCTCATCGAGGGCGTTCCGCGCACCGTTACCATTGACGACAGCGAAATTCGCGAATCGCTCGCGGAATGTGTCGCCACCATCGTCAACGCTGTACGCGTGGCTCTCGAGCGCACTCCTCCGGAACTTTCCGCGGACATCAGTGACCGCGGCATTGTTCTAACCGGCGGCGGCGCGCTGCTCAAAAATCTCGACAAGCGTATCCGCGAAGAAACCGGCTTGCCGGTCTCGATTGCCGATGATCCTCTTGCCTCCGTCGTGCTTGGCACCGGCAAGATGCTCAGCGATTTCAAACTTTTGCGCCAAGTTTGCATCGATTAGCCGTTTTTAGTTTCAAGTTTCGGTCTTTGTTTTTTGGAATTTCATAAGATCGAGCCGCTAGCTCCCAGCCACTAGCCGCTCAAGAAAGATTCGAGTCGCCAATTTCGCGTTTCGGTACACCAATGGCAGGCCTACCCTCTCGACATCGCTCGCTGTTCCTTTTAGCGGGAGTAGTGTTGCTGCAGGTCTTGATGCTCGCGGTGCAGATCAGACGCGATTCGCAGAGCCGCCTGATCCGCGTGTGGACCGTCTCCGCCGTTTCTCCCGTCGAACGCAGCGGCGCCTGGGGCATCGGAAAAGTCCGAGACGCCTGGCGGCATTATTTTGCGTTGAGCGATACAGCGCGGCGAAACGAAGACCTTATCCGCGAAAATGGCCAGCTCAAACTGGAAATCATGCAGCTGCAAAGTAAGTCGGCGGAAGCCGACCGCCTTGCCAGTCTTCTGAATTTCAAGCAGAAACAAGCCAAGGTTCCCATGATCCTGGCGCGCGTGATCGGCGCCAGCGCCGACGCCAACAGCGCGGTGGTTTATCTCGATCAGGGTCTGCACGAAGGCATTGGCAAGAATATGGGAGTGATCACGCCTGAAGGCGTGGTGGGAAAAGTGATCGAATCTTATGGCGACACTAGCCAGGTCTTGCTGGTGACCGATCGCGATAGCGGCGTCGGAGCGATGATCGCTGATTCGCGGGTCCATGGCCAGGTTGGCGGAATGGGCGAGCCTCTGTTAGATATGAAGCACGTCGGCGCCGATGAGGAAGTGAAAATTGGCGATCGTGTGGTCACCAGCGGCATGGACAGAATTTTCCCGAAGGACTTGCCGGTTGGCATCGTAAGTCAGGTGAAACCCGGCGCTTCTTTCAAGCAGATTCGCGTGCGGCCTTCCGCAAATATCGAAAGGCTGGAAGAAGTCATCGTGTTGCTGACCACCGATCCGCTGAGTCTGAAACAGGACGTGCCGGCCGCCAGCGGAAATGCCACAGCCAC
>Ga0137403_10005155_pt1 | contig 15190 bp, 15 predicted proteins | sample CZOMad2_1_16fung_FD_122057 | JGI IMG/M metagenome (GOLD analysis project Ga0137403, IMG submission 122057) | Vadose zone soil fungal communities from Angelo Coast Range Reserve, California, USA - CZOMad2_1_16fungal (Hybrid Assembly) | ecosystem: Environmental > Terrestrial > Soil > Vadose zone... | reverse complement strand
CGGGAGCATTCTTCATCAAACCTGACGGAAATACTTTCCATTGGCCATCCGGTCCGCGGTCGAAGTCGAGAGCGTACTTCCCTTCCCAATACTCGACCTGATAGGTGACAGCATAAGGACTGGCCCAGGCAAGACGAATCGCATTCACCGACTTCGGAGCCCGCAGATCGACGACGACCCATTGTGGATGCAGCGCGTCGCTCTCGCCAGTGAAACGGCTGGTCAGGTATGGATTGCTCTTCCAATAGCTGAGATTCGGGCCTGGCACCGGATCGTCACCACTAGTCGAGAAGCCGCGGTGGGGCAGCGCATAGGCAAGAATGTAGCGCGTCGGTTCCTTGAGTTCGGTGCTCCCGGTAAAGTACCCACTTTGGTGAGCGGCGTCACTCCATCTGCCGTTTTCTGTCCAATGCCACGCGCCCATCCGCAGTTCGGTATTGTTGCGGTAGGTAATCGGTCCCCAGCCTGCGGAGAGCGATTCCTGAACAATGTGTGGCGAATGAACCTTGTCGATTCCCGCGCGCGACAGCACATCCAGCGAGCTTCCCATTGCGCGATCGGGGTCGAACGAGTTCAGGACGTGCTTGGGGTCTGCATCGACGTGCACCGTTGCGACCGACGGGAGTTGGTTCCGCTTTACATTGACTTGGCCTGATGCGGAACTGACGCACTGAACGAACGCGCAGCTGGCTGCCGCTACGATGAGCAGGCGTCTCGGCACATTTTCACTGGATGAAATCATGATTGATAGGTGGTTTAAGAGCATGCGCCGCGAATCATAGCATCCCGCGAAGGGGCTGCGAGCGCTGCGCAAGGGTAGGTTGGCCATCAGTTTATGAGCGTGAGTATTACGCGCACGTGACTCGAATCGCAGATGTCAATGGGGTTTCTATTTTTCCCAATCTTGCATCACAATACTGGGAGTGTGGAGCAGTTATTTGTGAAGGAATTAGAACGACGCCGCGCTGGCTCCGGCTCCACCTGGCTCCGACCGTGGATCGGGAGAGCACGATTCCCTCGCATACTCGCGTTCGCTGGTTTGTTTCTGGCCACAACCCTGAGCGGCGACCAGGCGGGCGGACAGCTCACAGCAACTGAAAAGGGCGACAGCATCCACGGCACTGTGGCCAACAGTGTCACACACGCACCGATCCCCCGCGCCCTGGTTTCTTCTCCCGACAACCGGTTCGCGACCATGACGGACGATGAAGGCCGCTTTGAATTTACATTCCCCGAACCTGCCGCCGGTGCGGACGACCAACCGAATTTAAATCCCAACCGTCCTGTTGCCTTGTTCGCGCGCAAGCCTGGGTTTGTGCGAAATGCCGAGTTCTCGGCACAAGACTTGGCCGCCAAGGAAGTGACGATCGATCTCATACCCGAGGCTCTGATCGTCGGTAAAGTTAGTCTTCCAACTGCGGAACCTCCCGATAATATTTTCCTGCAAATCTACCGGCGGCAGGTGGTGGATGGCGCGGCGCGTTGGGTTCCTGCTGGAGGGACTCAGTCGCGGTCGGATGGCGAGTTCCGTTTTGCCGACCTTCCCGCCGGCACTTACAAGGTTCTTACGCGCGAACTGCTCGACCGCGATCCACTCACCTTCAATCCGCAAGGGCAGCTGTACGGATATCCGCCCGCCTATTCTCAGAATGCCCCCGACTTCAGCTCCGCGGGCACGATTCAGGTATCCGCGGGCATGACCGGCCTCGCAAACCTAACTCTCGTCAAGCAGCCTTACTACCGCATCCACATCCCGGTCGCCAACGCGCTCCCGGACACAGGACTCAACATAAACGTGAACGCGGCGGGACGTCGGGGACCGGGCTTCTCTTTGGGCTACAACAATCGGGACCAGGCGATTGAAGGCATGCTGCCCAACGGGACTTATACGATCGAGGCTTCCAGCTTCGGACAGAGTGCAGCCACGGGATTGTTAACCTTTACCGTGAACGGAGCCGCCGTCCAGGGACCACCGCTGGTCCTGATGCCGAATTCTTCAGTCAAGGTCGATGTGAAGGAGGAATTTACTTCTACGGATAACACAGGCTCGGTCACGTTCGGCACCAACCGACGCTCCATCACGCTGAAAGGGCCGCGGCGTTACTTGAATGTCGATTTCGAACCCGCTGACGATGCTGAACGAGGAGGAGTCGGTGGATTGCGCAATCCTACCGGGCCGGGAGACGAGTCGTTGGTGATCGAGAATGTTCAGCCTGGCCGCTATTGGGTCAGAGTCAATTCCTCGCGGGGATATGCTGCTTCAGTGCGGTCGGGGAACATCGACTTGCAGCACGAACCGCTGGCCGTCGCCGCCGGCGGCTCTACGTCTCCGATTGAAATCACCATGCGGGATGATACGGCGGAGCTCGACGGCACGGTTGAGGGCGTTCCAACTTCGACGAGCGGGGTGGTCGGTATGCGAGACGGAATGGTGGGGACGGGGGTGTCTTACGCCGCTATGGCCGCCCCGGCGCGCGTCTATTGCGTCCCGCTCGCGGATAGCAGTGGCCAGTTCACGGAGGTGTGGGTGTCTCCGGACGGGAGTTTCTCCTCGCCGCCGCTGCCGCCGGGTACTTATCGCGTGCTCGCTTTTGATCGATCCCAGCCGGAACTGGAATACCGGAATCCGGAAGCGATGCAGACCTATGAGACAAAGGGGCCGGTGGTGAATCTGGTTGGCGGCCAGACAGAACACGTGCGACTGCAGTTGATCCGTACGAGCGAATAACGATGCTGCCTTTTCGACATCTCGTATTAGTGGCGACACTCGCAATCTGCGGGCTGTTTGGCAATTCTTCGAAGGTCTATGCACAACTCGCAGGCCAGGAGCAAGGCCAGATCCCGACCGGCCCGTACCGAATCGCCGGCAGGGTTTTGAATGCGAAAGGCGGAAGTCCTCTCGACCGCACGCGTGTCACGATCATGGACGGGAAGATTCGCCAGAACATCCAGTTCGTCATCACATCCGACGACGGCCGTTTCGAATTCCACGTCCCGGCCGGCAAGTTCGCACTACAAGGTGCGAAGCGCGGATTCATTACCGCAGCTTACAATCAGCACGACCAGTTTTCGACGGCAATTGTTACCGGCGCCGGCATCGATGCTGAGAACCTCACTCTGCGTCTTTCGCCGAACGCCGTGCTCACTGGAAGAGTCCTCGACGAATTCGCAGAGCCGGTGCGGAGTGCGCAGGTCGTCGTTTACCGGGAGAACCGCTTCTCAGGTATAAGTCGAATTTCCCGCTTTCGCGGCGCCACGACCGACGACCAGGGCAAGTACGAAGTAACACCCCTCGATGAAGGAACTTATTTCGTCTCCGCCAAGGCGACCCCGTGGTACGCGGTGCATCCTGCATCTGCTCCCCAAGGTTCAACCAATGCACCTGTCCAAGTGGACCCGGCTCTCGATGTCTCGTATCCCATCACTTATTACGGTGACACCACCGAGACCGATTCAGCAACGCCAATCCCGGTCCGGGGTGGCGACAGTCTCGAGGCCGACATCCATCTGAATCCCTCTCCCGCCCTCCACCTGCTCTTTCATGCTGCCGACAATGGTCAAGTTGCTTTTCCCCAGCTGCAAAGACCTTCGTTCGATGGTATGGAAGACGTTGAGCCGGGCAACATTCAAAATGTCTCTCCCGGCGTTTACGAACTCACGGGCATAGCGGCGGGCCGGTATATGGTCCGGATGCCCGACTCAAGCGGTCAATTGAAGGAGCCAACCGCGGTCAATCTCACCAGCAGCCAGGAATTGGACGGCTCCTCGGGCAACTCGACCAGCAAAGTCAAAGTCACCGTCGAAGGAGCGGGAGCAGCGGCCGGACGACCGCAAATTCAGATTGGGCTGCGAAACAGCAAAGGCAGGGCGGTCACGTCCGAAGTCGACGCAAAGGGAGAGGCTAACTTCACGGACGTCGTCCCCGGCAAGTATGACGTGCTAGCAGGTTCGCCGAACGAAGTGTATTCCGTTGAGCGCATCTCCTGGGACGGCGGAGCAACCTCCGGACGAACCTTGAACGTGCCCGCCGGAGCGTCACTCTCAGTCTCACTTTCCCTGGTAGCTGGCTCGGTCACCGTCGAAGGCTTTGCCAAGCGGGATGGAAAAGGCGTTTCCGGCGCGATGGTTGTTCTGATCCCTAAAAATCCGGAAGCGAATCACGATCGGTTTCGCCGGGACCAGACCGATCTGGATGGCAGTTTCAGCCTCTTCAACGTGAGTCCCGGCTCTTATACGGTCATCGCGATTGAAAACGGCTGGGATCTGGATTGGGCGAAGCCCGCTGTCCTTACGCACTATGGCCGGCATGGACAAGCCCTGATCGTCAGAATCCAGGCAAGAGGCACGCTGCGCCTGTCCCAGCCAGTCACTGTCGAAAAGTAGACCAGGGTGCGCGACCTAGTCAGTGACTGCCAGTGAGCAGCGTGACGAGAAGCAGGAGTGACAATCCAATGGCAGCGATGCTGTTGGCACGAAGCGCGCGATAGCTTGCTGCCCAGGGGAACATCAGGACATCGAAGATTGGCATGAACTTATCTGGCCAAAACAGCCCGCCCATTCCGAATGCAAGACACAGCTGGAGAACAAGGCACAGCCCCAAATTATTCATGAGTATGATTCCGATACGAGATTGCCATTTTATTAAAACTTGACGGAGCTGTTAAGGGAAAATTACGAAGGTTACCTCGTGCGGAAACGTTCTGGAGGCAAACCGCGAGTGATACGATGACGTCATGCCCAAATCAATGATGCAGTCCGTAGTCAGCCAGCTCCAGAAGGAACGCAAGCGACTTGAAGATGAACTGCATCGCGTAACAGCTGCTTTGACCGCCTTTGGAAGGGTGTACCTGCACGGTGCTAAGTCTGGAGGCGCCGCATCGCGCAAAAAGAGAACGATCTCGGCCGCCGGGCGCAAGCGAATTGCTGCCGCTCAACGGAAACGGTGGGCAAAGATTCGGGCCGGGAAGAAATAAAAATAGACCGCTGGTTCGACGGTCAAAAAACTCTTACATCATCGGGGTCCAACCCGATTCCAGCCAGAGGCCCCCGCACCAGTTTTCGCCTGCAGCTCCAGAGGCAGTAGCACCTTCTGCTCCGGCTGAGCGCGGTCCCGGCGACCTTCAGGAGCCTTGGTGTGGAAAAATCATAATCGCCGGATTGGTGCCTGTCCTACAAATGGCGGAAGCGTGTGCGAGTCGAATCAGCACACAAACGTATTTACAACGACATGCAGGCCAGCGGATGACACTTAAGGCCCTGAAAAGCAGTGGTAGTCAGGTAAACAGAGCGCAGATAGAGCGCACAAACATAGGGTTTGAGTGCTACGTGCAGCCCGTCTTAGATTTCTCAACGAATAAATAAGGGCAGCGAAGCTTGGCCGCCCCGATGATGGTGAACTCAAACGCCGTGGCATATAACTCGGACGGATCTGTCGCAAGTTCTCCGCCCGGTTGCTTTCCGAGCCAGTCCACGAATACAGCCATGAATTTTGGCGCTGAAGTCACAAGCGAACCTGCCCAGCACATATAGCTTCTCAAGAGTTCAGCGCTGTCTTTCGTCAAACTGTACGGAAGGTTCGACTTTAAGCAGAACTGATCGAACTCCTTCCGAAAGCATGTCCCCAAGACGATGTCCCAGATCACGTCTCCGTCATAAATGGGAAACAACTTGGGATTGTACGGATGGAGGAACTTAGACACTGCCATCGTCGGAAAGTTCGCGTTAGGCTTAATTTCCCTCATCTTCAGGAAGCGGGTTAGGAGGACTTCCAGCTTGCCACTGCCCATGAGATTCAGCAGGGTGACAGGGCGATCCCATGCGAACTCCTCAAATTCCGTCCTGATGGTTTGAAAAATCTTCTCCGGCTTCCAGCAGGCCCCTAAGCTGACGGGGCGATACCACTGCCATGTTTTCAGTGGCCCATCATATATTCCATCCTTGAAGGCGCTGAACGCAGCATCGTAGGGCACCGCAGGGTCGAAGGCCTTGCGTGCCGCCTTGTACATCTTCATCTTCTCCGCGATAGTCCAACCCCTTTTGGGAGCGAACCGGCCATACTCCTCCAGCGCTGATCGTTGGCCCTCAGGCGTGAAATATTCAGGAAGCGTCAGTGGGGGCATGATCTTTTGCGGATGGTAGCACAGAGTGTCTTCAGCTATATTATTGTCTTCTTAGCTGCCGAGACGCTGGTCCGGGTAGCGCCGAATACTCTTCACATCGCCATTCTTGAAGTCCATCAGCTCCGGCTCAATCCGCCCTCCGGGGATCATGTCAAACGTCATCGCCGTTTCGTGCTCGAACTGGAGGTAGAGGGTATATCTGTTGTCATTGTCCTGGAGGTATTGGCACTTAATGGAGCGCAGACAGAGCGCATCCCGAGCTAACGCCTTTGTTTTGGCGGAAGCGTGTGCGAGTCGAACGCACCGGCGACATCAAAGATGCCGCCCGCCGGTTTTGAAGACCGGGAAGTTCACCGGAACTCATTCGCTTCCGTTGTCTGCGAGCCCATCATTTCGAGCAGTTTACCGATTTGACTCGACGCAGCGCTTTAGTTTTATTTTGTGCGATAGCGGACATTTAAATGTCTGCCATGGTACAGTGTTCGCTGTATTGTCCTTCACGGGCCAAATGAGTAACGTTCGGATTACCTTCCTCGTCGCCGTCCGTTGACCTGCACGAAGTGGCCCGGCCAGCAGCCTGCCAAGGAGATTGCTGAGGTCGCCGCAATATTATGCCCGCCGACACCGATGACCGAATCCGACAACTCTGTGCCCGCCTTCGCACTACTGAAAATGACCGTGAGGTAAGAGCAATCGTCGGCAAACTCCGTGCTGCGATAGCGGAGCATCTCCGCCGCGCGAAGAGTTCGCTGGGAACGCAAGCCGCGGTGATTCGGAAGATGGACCCAGAGGGTGGGTAGAGTACTGAGGTTTAGTGCTTGCGATCCGCGGAACGGCTGCGCGTCTGCGTCGAGGCAATTACGTCCGTGCCACGGTAATCCAGAATTTGAGACGTTAAGGTGTGCGGACCAACAATACGGACATCGGCTACCGCTTCCATGCTGGTCTGCAGCCAGGTTCCTTCGAAATCGGCGAATGCAAGTTTGACGCGTACAGCCTTCAGCCACCAGGACGGTGTTTTTGCGATTTCTCCCTCTATGCGGCGGACGAAAAATGAATGCGTATCGACCCATGCCTGTCCCGCAATCAGGTCTTTCTCTTTCCGCTTCGGCTTGAGTCCTAACAGATAACAAGGCTGGCCATCTAGAACCACTTCCCCGATGTAGGTGAAATCGTAATTGTCGCGAGTGACCGCAGTTCGGGCTTGACTCCGGTTGGAGGCGGTTTCTACTTCATGATCGAGCAGATTCCGGACGACTTGTTCGCCTCGCTTGCTCCCCGACGAGTTCTGGATCTTGTAGTCCTTGCTGGTAGGCGGCTTGAAATTCACTTCCGCTACCACGTCCGAATTGGAGCTCGAACTCTTCGTACCAAAGAGGCGGTATTCACGAAGCACCTGATAAGGAAGTTGTGGACGCGCTCCAGACTGCGTCTTTTCAATTGCCTCGATGATCGAATTGAGGGGCAGTGCTGCCGAACTGGCGGTCTGTTGAGCGACTCCTATCGCGCACAATGGCAGCACTAGCGAACCTATCGCCAGCCATCGTGACTTCATGCCCAGCATCATCGCTCCCTTAAGATGCACGCCAGGCAGGAGAGCACGCTGTAGGCCAACCGAATTCGTTATCGATATTGGAATCTGCGCTCGGGGCTTGGGCAGGCAGAGCAATTTATGCCTCCTGATCGGGACGCTTTTCCCTACCAGGAAGACGGTAGCTGGAATCGCAGCACCCTTCACCGACACTCAACCAGGGATGTGGCCGGCCCAAGCGCCAGACTTGGGGTACTCTCCGGTGTGAGATGCGTTTGCGGAGATCACCTTGTCGTCGTTGAGAATGACCTACTTAGGGATTATTCCGGACGGGGTCGCTTCGACGGTGACCTCCACGCTTGCGCCTCTTTTTAGTTTCACTTCGTTACCATCTTCGTCGGTCAGGGTGTTCTCAATCCGAATTTCTTTGTAAAGCGGGTCGGCGCCTTGTTGGATATTTATCTGCGCCTTTTCGGGCTCGCTGGGATCGGGCGGCGTGATGATCTTCTCCACGGTTCCAGGGAGTGTGATATTGGCTTTTTCAGGCATGCTGTCCTCAGATGGCGTCGCAAGAACTCTTTACTCTTACTCTTTTCGTGCTGCTGACAATCTCAGCCTAATCGCCGCCAGCATCGCGGGCCGCGATCATGGATGCCTCGGTCGCCAGCGAACGATTAACGATGCGAGCATGCTCCGTAATGGCTGCTCGGAGTTCCTTCGCCACCCTTTTCAGCTCTGCCTCATCTTTGGCAGCGATGGCCTTTCCAAAGAGCTGCTTGATTTTAGCGTCAGTTGAAGTGGGCACAATGAAACTGTGCCATAGGCACCATCGATGTTCGATACAGTATTCGCTGTAGAATTTTCGATCTTTTGTTTGAAACCCAACGCTAGATCCCATTAGCATTGTCTGCCAACGGACCGTAGATGGCGGAGACCGGTAACGCTCGTTGTAAGAGACGCAGATGCTCAGCAGTTTTGTGAGAGACCTGGCAGCCTTGATCAAGCGGTTCGTCTGACCGTGCCTTATTGCTTCTGGTCTTGGTCCTGTGCATTCGCATCGGTACTTGCGGGCCACACCGGACTCGCCAGTTCGATCCGCCAGACTGGACCACCCATATAAAGCGGGCCCTCGGACTTGACAAAGGCCGGGGCCTCACCTCCGAGGATCCAGACATGGATGGGTGGAGGCTGCTTTCCTAGTAAGTCGGCGAGCCATCCGGTGAGTCCTCCGATCTCCACGTTGATGTCATAGCGCATGGCCTTGCGGCGCGATTGAACGACGGTGAATGTCTCTTCGCCGCCGGGAGTAATCGCGAGCTTCACGAGACGGGGTTTCGGGGTGACAGCGACCATCGACACCTTGGTCTCCTGGACATCGGGGTGGATGTTTTTCAGAAGAGTAAGGACCATACCATTGGCCACGTCCACGGGGAGGTCGAGATGGTCAGTCGTGACCTTTTCCTTTCCATCATCATCGCCGTAACGCACTGTGACTTCGCCCTTGGAAGTGTCGATTGAGACGTCTACGGGATGCCGGAACGCCGGACCTTTCTGCACCAGATGGTATTTCAGCAGTCGAAAGCTGCGGCGCTGGGAAAAGGCGGCGGTCTCGTCATGCACTGAGCCATCTTTAAAATGGAACACGAGGTGGTTGGTTACGGTTTCGCCGACCGCGGTCTCGGTCAGATCACCCTCGGCGAGAGTCTTTCCCTCCATTGTTCGGAGTACAAGAAAACCGTGAACCAGGCCTTCGGTGTGGCGTACGCGAACTTCTTCGGCATGGAGGAGCGATGGGCGGAACAATGCGCACGCCAGCACAGCGACCAAGAGATATCGGTTCATCAGAAATCCTTACCGCAGAGCGTTGATCATGGGGCTGTCGACCAGCTTCCATTAAGCCTGAAGGACGAGCGGTTGGTCGAGTTTGAATCGCAGCGTACTCTAGGCCGGGACGTGAGATGCTATTTTGCCATCAGGCGTTGATCCCAGAGATTCCCAAGCTGCGCGCTTTTTCCGCAAAATCACCGCATACTTGAAATCGATGCAAGAACCAGATTTTGAACATTCATCTGAGGTTGACGAATACCGGCAGTCATCTCAAGCTTGCATGCATCTCGTTGTGCTTATCGAAACTCACGCGCAGGACACGCTCGGAACCAACTGGGAAGTCGCCAGCCAGCGCGTGCGACTGGTCGTAGAAGGGATTGCGAGATTGCACACGCACGCGCAACTGGTGCTGTCCCGAGGCAATCTGCACGGTCTCTGACTCCTGTTTGTTTCCGCTTCCAAAAATTCGGAGCTTCTTCTTGGGCGCGTCCGGAAGCGTCCGACGGTATACCGTTCGATCGTCAACCCAAATCGTCACATTACCCTCCGGAATTTGATTCTCTATCTGAATATTCACCATCGCAGCGCGAGTGGGTGACAAGGGTGCGCTCGAAGTACGAAGGCGCGCCGGCGCCGGTACGATTGCTCTTGCTCGTGTCGGCGATTCCCCAACGCTTTCTGCTGGCGCCGGTGAAGGAACAGGCGACGAAACAGTCGGGAGCGGCGGTGACGCCTGAGTTCGATCGGGCGATTTCGTAGCTACCGAAGGGATTTGCCGGCCCATGCCATACAAAGCAATTCCAAGAAGCAGAAAAGGCAATGGGCGGAGAAGCGGGAAAGCGACCCAGACTTTGCGTGTTTCGCGAACCATCCCGCGGTAGAGCTCACCAAAATTCCGCAAGCTTTTGCGGAGCGGGTGAATTCCTAATCCTCGGGCAATGCTACCCTTTGTTGGAGCGCGATCGAAACGAGAGCGAGACGGCAGTTTCGCGGTCTGCTGCTTGGTCGTGCTCCAGGGTTCGTGCCTGGTAAGAATGTTTTGCAGATCGAGAGACATTTCCATCCCTCGCTGATAACGCTCCACCGGATTCTTCGCCAGCGCACGCTCAAGAACATAGTCCAATCCCAAGGGCAGGTCTGGGTCGAAAGCGATAGCCGGAACAGGCTCGTGCGAAACCACCCTGAGCGAGATCGTGAGGGGACTATTGCCCTGAAACGGCCGGTGGCCGGTGACAAGCATGTAGAGAATCACGCCCAGGGAAAACAGGTCGGAACGGCCGTCGACCGGCTCGTCGTTCAGCTGTTCCGGGGACATGAACGCCGGGGTTCCCCAAACCTGACCGTGAGCGGTCAGGCTGTCGACGTTGAGCTGGGCGATCCCAAAGTCGGCTATTTTTGCGTGTCCGTCTTCGGTAATCAGAATATTGGCCGGTTTGAGATCCCGGTGAACGACGTTTTGTCCGTGGGCGCAGTCCAGAGCCTCCGCCAGTTCGGATGTTAAACGAACCGCAACCTCGGCCGCGAGCCTCCCTTGCTCTTCAAGAACCTTGTCGAGGGACTTTCCGTTGACGCATTCCATAACAAGATACAAATCATGCGTGTCAGGCTCCTCGCCCACATCAAAAATCGTGACGATACCCGGATGGGAAAGTCGTCCAGCAGCTTCGGCCTCGCGCCGAAATCGCTCGCGAAATTCACGCTGTGCATCCGGAGACTGGTTCGCGAGCGAAATGGTCTTGATTGCGACCGTGCGGTTAATCTTGGGATCTCGCGCGCGGTAAACCACTCCCATGGCGCCCCGGCCAATTTCGTCGAGGATCTCGTATCGACCGAAGCGACGGTGGGTTGAGGTATTCATTCGGCACGGACAGACTTCGGCAAATCGTAACAAATGTTCTCGGATTGGACTGAACACGTCGGTTCTCGGGTGGGTTACGGTGGTAACTGCCCGGTTTCCGTGGGCGCACGGCGGACTCTCAGGTTCCTGCGATCCAACCGGAAACCCATTCTGTTGCAACTAAGCTGGGTGGCGGAGCGGATGAAAACACAAGTACAAACCGGCGGAAGACACTCTAACTCTTGCTGAGTTGTGGACCGGCATTTTGGCGGGCCCGTTTTCTTGGGCATTGGACGAATTCGTTCGACATCCCGCGAGGACTCACGCGTGCTCGGCCGGGGAAATGCTGCTTTTGCCTATACTGACCATCGGAGCGCTGATGGCCTGTGCCATTGGCTTCTTCTGCGCTTGGAAAGCTTCTCCGGGCATCGCAGGAACCCCTTCGCTTGCGGGGGGTGAAGAGTCTCGTCGCGCTATGGCAATAGCTGGAATGACTCTGAGTGTGGGCTTCGCTTTGGTCATCCTGGCGACAGCTATCCCGCAATGGATGTCGAGCGCTTGCAACTGAGCGGCCGATCACCCTAAGGACGCTCGCAAACGTGCGATGGTTTGATGCAGGTTTTACTGTACGACTCAGGATGAGATTATTGACGGCGACTCTTTTGCTGATTGGAAGGGGCTTTACAGCGACTCTTACCGCAAGCGTAATCTGGATGATATGTCAGAACGGAAAGGGGCCCTCCAAGGTGCGCCAGCGAACATCAATCAAGCGGGCTGCGTTGCCACGCCTTGGATTGCCTCTGCATCAATTCGTAGCACTCACAGGCCGCTGCTTCCAGCTTCGGTCTGTTGACAATCGATACGTGCCCGCGGGTGTAGTTAATCAATCCCGCCTTCTGCAAAATGCCAGCGGCAACGGTCACGCTTGAGCGACGGGTGCCCAACATCTGAGCGAGCAATTCTTGTGTCAATGGCAGGGAACTTGTGCCCACCCGGTCCGCGCACATCAACAACCATCTGCCCAAACGTTCTTCAACTTCATGGAGCCGATTGCAGGCTGCAATCTGGGTCACTTCCATAGTCATGATCTGCGAAAATTGCTGCAACTTCCGCTCTAGGGTAGGGCACTGACGCAGGATCACCGCCAGCTTATCGGAGTCCACGCGAAATGCTGTGCCTTCAATTTGAGCGGTAGCCCGAGTACCGGCGGTGCGAAAACCGGCGATGAGCGGCAGGCCCAGGAAACCTTCTTTGCCAACCAGTCCTACCTCGACACTCTTTCCGTCGGAGAACACGCTCAGGATGGATATCATGCCGGTGTCGCAGAAATACCCAGACTTCAAAGTGTCGCCGGTCTCATGCAGCACCTGGTGTGTACTCAAACGGACAAATTCCAGATTGTCGAATACTATTTCGCGTTCATTGGGTGGCAGGCTCAGCAGGATTTGGTTGTTGATGTGGTTCCCGTCGCCGTCTGAATTTGGTGGCCCTTGAGAGCGAACGAGTTGCGAACGTGCCGAGCTCTTAGCCATAGCGGCTCCTTACGAATCGAGAACATGTCTGATTTCGCAAGGAACCGACGCCCTTAGGGACTCGGCGGAAGGATGCTAGACGAGACTCTTTAACAATAGTCTCTTTGCGAGCTCTCGTCTGTACGATTTTGCACAACACACCGTGCGCCATCGCACAGATCTCCGGAGAGTCAGGGAGTAGCCGGAACAGCAGTTAGCGGCTCTTGAAGTATTGAACGGCACGCTCATGGGCCTCAGCCGCCTTTCTGGTGCCGAACGTGCCAAGGTTTCGTCGCCGTCCCGTCTTGGGATTCTTTTTGCGGGAATACAACCGGTATTTTCCGGACTTCAGTTTTCGAATCAATGGGAAGCCTCAACGCAAGTCGCCGTCACCACCACGCCATCACAGAGCAGCTTTCCATCCGCTCGTTGCACGCATGGTCGGGTGAAGCTTTGCACACTGATCTTCATGCAGCGACTGGGAACAATAAAGTTCGCTCGCTTTGGCGCTATGCATCCTGTTGCAAGTGTGCAGACCGTCAGGACTAACGCTAGGCTTGCCTTCCGCAAACTGGCGGGCTTTGGGAGAAGCGGATGGTTGCGATCCGGAACAACACATGTGTTTTTCACATCTGGCACCTCGCTAGCAATGATTGGATGCTGGCACGTAAAAGGGGCTACATCCTACAGCAAGAAATGGACAGCCTTAGGGCCAGCGCAATTACTTGATACAGCCGGCGCGAAGGGCCAACACCGCTGTGCCGGCTCAGGCAACGGTTTCTGCAGTCTCGTCCTCCTACAGCATCAAAGTCATGGCCCACGATCCCATCCCAATGCTCGCCAAGGCGCAACCCCATTCGGAAGAGTGCGCGGGGGCAGAGGTCGCGAGCCGAGTCACAGGCGCCACCTCCTCCGAATCGCTGGAAGAAGCAGAGGTTCTTCAAGCACACATAAAAGCCGGATCGGTCGCACAGATTGTGGTCGCTGTTATTGCCGTACTCGGACTGATTTATGTTCTCAAACTCGTTCTTATTACCACGTTGACGTCGCTACTCCTGGCATTTCTTCTCGAGCCGTTCGCCAGCAGTCTCGGTCGGATCGGTCTTCCCCGTTGGGCAGGGGCCTTGCTTTCTGTATTGCTGATGGTGGCCCTGGCTCTCTGCCTGACACTTTTCTTCTACAGCCGGGCCGTCGACTTCGCCGCGGCACTGCCGAACTATTCCGGCAAGATTCACGACGCTCTGGGCAATCTCCGTTCTCAATCAAAAAAGATCGAGGAAGGCACCCGCTCCGTGATCGGATCGCTACCCGCGAGCAAGCAACCAGTCCCGGTCGAGGTCCAGGAGTCTCCAGGCTTATCGCGCCTGGTCTCGGCCGGCAGTGGAGTGGTGGGAGAAGTTCTGCTGGCCATCAGCTTCATACCCTTTCTCGTCTACTTCATGCTTACATGGAAAGATCATGCGCACTCCGCCACCGTGCAATTGTTCCCCAAAGAACATCGCCTGACGGCCTTCCGCACGGTCGGAAGAATCTCAACGATGATCCGCGGCTTCATCGCCGGCAACATCCTCGTAGGATTCCTGAACAGCATAGTCAGCAGCATTGTGTTTTGGCTGTTGGGCATTCCGTACTTCTATTTTCTTGGGACGATCAGCGGATTCGTGAGTTTGGTCCCTTATCTCGGGATCTTCCTCGCGCTGCTGCCTCCCCTGGCGGGGGGTATCGAGACGCTAAACAAGACGGGGGTGGTGGTCGTTCTCGCCACGGTAATCCTTCTGCACATTCTTACGATGAATGTTCTTTACCCGAAGATTGTGGGGAAGCGGCTGCGTCTGAATCCGCTCGCGGTCGCGCTCGCACTCCTGTTCTGGGCGTGGATCTGGGGCGGAATGGGACTGTTGCTGGCGGTGCCAATTGTGGGAGCAACCAAAATTGTGTGCGACCACGTCGATTCGCTGCGCGGGTTTGGCGCATGGCTCGGCGACTAGGCTGGTCGGTGGTTGATCAGAGAGCATGTCCGAGACAGATCTGGTTCCGTCCCTTGCGCCATGATTAATCTCCTTTACTTCAAAACGAGGTTCGAAGACCGCCTAAACGGGATCTGCAGACAAGATCTCGCGCGCGGCTCGAACACCGCTCGCGATGGCTCCATGGACGGTGCCGTTGTGCCCGCTGGTATCGTTGGCTTCACCCGCAAAGAACAAGGTGTTCTCTACCGGACTCGCGATCGCTTCCTGGGCGCCATCGGCCCCCACCTTCCCATAGCTGTAAGCTCCGCGCGAAAATGGATCGCTTTGCCAGTCATGAAAATATTCCGCCTCTAACAATCGCGCCAGGTCATTGGTCCTGACGTTTAACAAACGGC
>Ga0137403_10005154_pt1 | contig 15191 bp, 19 predicted proteins | sample CZOMad2_1_16fung_FD_122057 | JGI IMG/M metagenome (GOLD analysis project Ga0137403, IMG submission 122057) | Vadose zone soil fungal communities from Angelo Coast Range Reserve, California, USA - CZOMad2_1_16fungal (Hybrid Assembly) | ecosystem: Environmental > Terrestrial > Soil > Vadose zone... | reverse complement strand
GCCACCGGCGTGTTTCTGCACGAAGGCGACCTGCTGACCTTTCCGTGTATCCGAGCTGGGCGAGCCCCTGCTTGAACATCTCGTGGTTGACCGAAACGGACGGCGTGATGCCGAGCACTCCGACCTGGGCCTTCTTGGCCGTCGTCTGGGCGTCGGTGAGAGGCGCAGCGAAGAGGCTAGTGGCGCGAGAAATCGTGAGGGTAGCCCAGCGGGCAAGTTTCCGGAGCCGCCGGGGCAAGGAAAACGAGCGCATGTCCTCGCAATCGTGCCAGAAGGCCGGAGCGAGGTCAATTCAGAGCGGGGTCAGGTCTTACATTCCCAACATGTCAGCTCGGTCATGGCCGATGTTCCTTCAGGAAGGCGCCCACCTCGCGATTGAAGACGTCGGGGCCCTCGAAGTAGGTCGAGTGGCCGGCGGCGCCCACGCGCTCGAAGCGCGAGCGCGTCGGTGGCGAGCGCGGCCGGACCAGGCCCACCCGCGACGTCCGGCGATTTCCCGAAGCCGCGCTGGTCCACCGTGACGCAACGGTACTCCTCGGCGAACACCGGCACCTGCTGCCACCAGCTCAGGTGGTTGCCGCCGGCCCCGTGCAGGAACAGCACTGTCGGCCCGGAGCCGCCTGCGTCCTCGTAATAAAGGCGAAAGCCGTCCTTCACCATGAAGGCCATGGCGGCCTCAGGCCTTCGCGGCGGCGATCAGCGCCGCCGTGTCGTAGTACCCGTGGAACTCCACCACCTTGCCGTCGCGAAACGTCCAGAAGTCGGCCTTCGGCGTGTCGCAGACCTTGCCTGTCTTCCGGGTCCGCCACGCGGTCGACCCTCGCACGGCGATGTTGTCGCCTTCCACGATGAAATGGTCAGTCTTGTAATGGATCATCTCCCAATCGGCGAGCAGGCCAGCCCTGGAAGTACCGCTCGAAGTCCTTCTTGGATGCTCTCCGGAGGCGGTGGCCCCCGTCCGTGGTTCGCGTCCGCCGTCAACCGGCGACGGGGATCGGGAGGTCGAACAGTGGCGCGTACTGCTGGGCCCCGAAGACGTCGCGCTCGCCCGGGCTACCGCTCGGCCGCTCGCGGCGGATGGTGAACTTGATGGCCAGCGCGGGATCGAACTCGACGAAGGCGGTGAGCCGCTCCCGCGGAATGCCGTAGAGGCGGGCCACCGTCTCGGGGGTGAGGGCGCCGCTCTTCTTGACCAGCTCGTAGCTCTCGCGGTCGCGAAAGATCACGTCGAATGTGATCTGGTCGACGCCCGCGTTCTTGCTGCGGATCGTCTTGGCCAGCTCCACGAGGGGCCGGGTCGTCATCCGCCCACCACCTCCAGCTTGACCGTGCACAGCTCGAGCGGGTCGGCCAGCGGCAAGACATGGTTGACCGTCCACTCGTAACCGGGCTTGCCGCGCAGCACTTCGTCCATCATGAGCGCCGCGGTGCCCGCGGTGCCCTTAACCTCGGGCAGCCGGGCGTAGAAGAGGTTACGGGTGCCGAGCGCGCAGATGACCTCGGCGTCTTCGAAGCGCGGGGCGACCGATTCGACCACGATGCACAGCTCGTGGGCCAGGGTGTGGACGGGCTCCCACGGTCCCATCACGCCGTCGCGCCCGTAGACGTGGTAGTAGAGCTGATACCGCGCGCCAGACGGGCCCCAGCGCTCCTCCACCTTCGAGCGCGCCCAGGCCATGACCGCGTCGACGTGCTTGATCGTGTACGGGTCGCGGATGCCCGCGATCGAGACGGCCCGCTCGCCGATCTTCCCCGCGCCCTCGAGCTTGATGCAGTAGACTGCGTCGCGCCGGAACTCGAAGCCGGTGACCCTGGCGGTGCGCTCGTCGATCTGCTCGTATCGGCAGCGGCTCATGTCGAGCACGCCGCCCGCCACGTGCTCGAAGAACGGGTTCGCGCGCTCGTACATCGCGTGGCTCGCCACCGAGGCGACGGTGCAGCGCTGGCCGGGATGCATCGCGGTCACCGTCACCGCGTCGGCGGTCACCGTGCCGAGAACGCTTTCCTTGCCCATGAACGGCTCCGCCGCGAACGATGCGCACTCGAGCACCTTGCCGAGGTAGTAGGCGGCGCCCTCGGGAAAGCCCGCGCGGATGGCGGGCGCGGCGAAGATGCAGGAGTCGCTCGAGCGCCCGGTGACGATCACTTCCGCGCCCTCGTCGAGCGCGCGGATGAGCGGCGCCACCCCCATGACCGCGACGAGACGATCGGTGCGGGCGAGAACGTCCGGGGTGAGATCGGGGCGGCCGTCGAGCCCCTCGACACGGACGCCGGCCGCGAGGCGCCGGGCCACCTCGTCGCGGCGCACCTCCGAGTAGATCATGGCCAGCCGGAAGGGGGCCAATCCGAGCCGGCGCGTGAGGTCCCGGATGATGTCGGCGTACTGGTTCACGCCCCGGTCGGTGCCGGTGTCGGAGGCCGAGCCGACGATCATGGGGACGCCGAGCTCGCGCGCGGCCCGCAGCATGAGCTCGAGGTCGTGCCGCTGCCACTCCTCGGGGCTGCAGTGCTCGTCGGCGCCCAGGGGCTGAGGGCCGATATCGCAGCTGCCCGAATCGGCGACGATAAGGTCCGGCCGGTGAGACACGCCGATCTCGAAGCTGCCGCGCTCGATGGGGGTGAACCCGAGATGTCCGGTGGGCGAGAGAATGGTCAGGCGGTCGACCATCGGGAACCTCACGACGTCGGCAGGACGGTGCGCGGGCCGCGCTGTCGGGGATCCAGCACGTCGCGCAGGCCCTCGCCGAGGAGGTTCAGGGCGATCACCAGCCCGATCAGGGCAATGCCCGGCAGCGTCGAAACCCACCAGGCGGTCAGCATGACCGCACGGCCGTCGCTCACCATCGAGCCCCAGGCCGGGATGCGCGGCGGCACGCCGAGCCCGAGGAAGCTCAGGGAGGCCTCGAGCACGATCACGTAGCCCACCCGCAGCGTGGCCAGCACGAGCGTGGTGGCGATGATGTTCGGCGCGATCTCGCGGAAGACGATGCCGAGCGCGGGGCGCCCCACCGCCTGCGCGCCCTCGACGTAGGCCTTCGCACGCTCGGCCATCGTCTCGCCCCGCGCGAGCCGGAAGAATTCCACCCAGACGTGCGAAAGGCGGCGAAGATCTCCGGCTTGCCGCGCGCCGCCGCGAGCTTGTCGTCGAGGTCGCGGGTCCGCCGGAGCGGCCGACGCTCGCTCACGGCCTTCTCGGCGAAGGCCACCGCCGCCGGGGTGAGGGCGCCCTCGACGATCTCGTCGAGGAGGCCGTGCCGGAGCGCGTTCTCGGCGCCGATGGTCTCGCCGCCCACGATCATCTGCAGCGCCTTCTCCACGCCCACCAGGCGCGGCAGCCGCTGGGTGCCGCCCGCGCCGGGCAGGAGGCCGAGCCTCCCCGCGAATACTCCGAAGCGCGCCGCTCGGGCCGCCACCCGGTGGTGGCAGGCCAGGGCCACCTCGAGGTCGATATGGATCGAGGTGCCATGGAGGGCAGCGATCACGGGCTTGGGGGCGCCCTCGATCAGGTCGAGGATTTCGTGAACCCCGGGCGCTCGGGCCGGCTTGCCGAACTCGGCCTGGTCGCCGCCACCGATGAACGCTAACCCGGCCGCGGTGATGACGATGGCGCCGACCGCGGGGTCGGCCCTCGCGGCCCCGATTCCGTCCTTCAGCCCCTTCCGCACGTGGTGGCTCAGCGCATTGGCGGGCGGGTTGTCGATGGTGAGGACGGCGATGCGCCCGTGGCGCGCGAGATCGACGGACTCGGACAGTGCGGTCATGGTCGGGCTCCTCGCTCGGCGCGGGCGGCTAGAAGAGAGCGCTGACCGAACGGCCGTCGTGGATGCGGGTGATGGCCTCGGCGAGCAGGGGCGCCACGGAGAGGACCTCGATCTTCGCGGAGGTCGCGGCGATCGGGATGGTATCGGTTACGAGGAGCCGCTCGAGGCGGGAGGCGCCGAGCCGCTCCAGGGCGCGCCCGGAGAGCACCGGGTGGACCACGGCCGCCGAGACGCCGCGCGCCCCCTGCGCGAGAAGGAAGTCGGTGGCGCTGAAGATCGTCCCACCGGTCGCGATCTCGTCGTCGACGAGCAGGCAGCGCTTGCCCCTGACGTCGCCGATCACCGCCACCGCCTCCGCCCGCTCCTCGTCGCCGGACCGCCGCTTGTCGATGATGGCGATGGGCAGGCCGAGGTGCTTGGCGAACACCGCGGCGTCCTTGGCCTCACCCACGTCGGCGGCGACCACGATGGCGTCCTCGTGCCCCTCGGCGCGCAGCCGCTCGCAGAGGACGGGCACCGCGGTGAGCTGATCGGCGGGCATGGAGAAGAACCCCTGGATCTGCGGCGAGTGCAGATCGACGGTGAGCACGCGATTCGCCCCCGCGGTGGCGACGAGGTCGGCGAGGAGGCGGGCGGTGATGGAGATGCGCGGCTCGTCCTTCTTGTCGCTGCGCGCGTACGGAAAGTACGGCAGGACCGCCGTCACCCGCCGCGCGGAGGCATGCGTGAGCGCGTCGAGCAGGATCAACAGCTCGACGATGTTCTCCGACAGCGGGGGCGCCGACGTCTGCACCACGAACACGTCCTGCTCGCGGACGTTCTCCTCGATCCGGACCTTGAGGTTCTCGTTCGAGAAGCGCGTGGTGGAAAGCCGGCCGGGCGCGATGCCGAGACACTTGCAGATCGCCTGGGCCAGCGCGGGGTGCGACGATCCGGAGAAGACCTTGAGGCCGTCCATCTCAGCGGCCCATACTGCTCCCCCTTCATGGACGGGTCAAGCGGCGCGCGGTGACACCCATCAGCTCAAGGCAGGGAGGCGTCTCCCTGCCTTAGCGGCCTGGATCGACGGGCATCCGTTGAGGGCTAAAGGCGACGTTGAATCCGAGAGGGGTGCCTTCTGTATGCTAGCGAAGATCGGAAAGGAACGGGCTCAGCGGATCGACTTCGATATCGAACCAGCCCCCCCTGGACGACGGGAATATTGGAGATCGTCGCCCGTACCGCCTCTTCGGAGTCGCCTTCTATGACAAAGATGAAACCGGGGCGCTGACCTATCTTGAATCCGTGCTCGGTAACCACGCCCGTTCGCACAAGGTCCCAAGCCTCGTCGGAGATGAGCTTGCCCTCGATCTTTTCGACGAGCTCCTCACGGGTTCTTTCTGGCCGGAGAGTTCCATTGATCAGGTATTTCATCGAGCCTTCTCTCACCTCCCTCCCCCTCTGACGGTTCGGATGGACAGACCACACACGTGTCCATGGCGATCATGTCAGCAGGGATGCTAGCTCGCTCCTGTGAAGAACGGATGACCATTCGATGAGGTTTTGATTAAGGTGGTGGCGCGGGATCCCCCGCTTCTGCCGCTCCGGCAGCTTCACCTTCGCCTGCGGCGGGGCGTCTTCTCCCGCTCCGTCTGAGCGGGCAGTGCCACCACCCGGAACATCCGTGGGCTCACCCGCTCAGTGATCGCCTTGATCACCCACCCTTGCCCTTCCCGTTCCGACCCTCGAACACGATGCACACCTTCAGCCCCTTGAGCTTCACCCATTCCTGCAGGCTGACCAGCTCCGCGTGCAGCTTGTGCAGATGCTTCTCGTAGACCTTGCGCTTGAGCTTTTCCCCCGCTCTACCTTTGCCCATAAAGTCTCCACGGTCCGCCAGGGCCACCGGTCACTTGTCGATCCGGCTGATCTTCGAGCCCTGCAGCCCGAGCCCCGCCATCAGCCCCTTCTGGTCGAAGAAGATTGCGTACATATCCTTTTGTGCCGTTGTGGTCGTAAGCGCTTTCGCGGCGCCGGTGTCGAGGACCACGATGCTCGGTCCGACGCCGAGCTCGAAGCCCCCGCTGTTGGCGAGATACTGAACCGCTGAGTCGGTCATGAAGAACAGGGCGTAGCCGAACACTTGGACGCCCGCCTGGAGGCCGTAGGAGGCCGCGACGGTATTGTAGTAGCCGACCGTCTTGCCCTTCTCGCGCAGCGCCCCATCGCCGTACTGCGCCCCGAAGAGAAACCCTGCCTTGACGATGCTCGGGAACACGAGGACGGCCTTGGCCCGGCTGGTGAGCGTGCGCGCGTCGGGATCCTTGGCGTAGAGGATGGCCAGGGCCGAGTCCACATCGCGGTTGATCTCCGCCCGGGATGCCGCGTCGGCGGGCCGGGCGGTCATCGCTACGTTGATGGCGAGCGCCACAGCCAGCAGGCCGGCTCCAAGTCGCAGGTTGAACATTGTCCGCTCTCCTGGGGTCACACGGTGGGGTGAGAGGGTCGCGCTCACTTGATGAACCGAATGTGCCGGGCGAGATCGTAGTTCACGAGCGCGCGCATCTTGTTCTCGATCTGGTACAGGCGCGCCACCTTGAGGGCGGGCAGGACGCGCTGGAATCGCGGCACATAGGCCTTCAGCAACGCGACGTGATTCGCCTCGAGGGCCAGGTACTCGTTGAGCAGCTGGGTGGCGGTCTGGTCGGTCATCGTGTCGTAGGCCTTGTCGAAGCGGTCGATGAGGCTCAGGAGCTTGTCGTAGTGGGTGATCATGTCGCTCTGGTAGGCGTTGTAGACCGGCCAGAAGGCCTTGGCCTCGCTCTCGGTGAGGGCGAGGGCGGTCGCCACCACGAGCTTCTTGTCCGCGCGCGCCTTCTCGCGGAGGATCTCCATCTGGTCCGCGGGCTTGTCCTGCGCGATCGCCGCTCCGTTTACGAGACAGGTCAGGACGGCTCCGATCATCATCACGCCTCGAACTCGATGTCGCATGGGTCGTCCGCTCCCTTTGGGCGCTGCCCGGTCGTTTGCGCGTGGACTGCTTCCCTCGTTGCCCGGAGTATGACGGAACCGACGTGCCCGGCCCAGTGGATTTTGCTCGTATGACAGCCTACACCTCGCGGCCGCCCTCGGTGCCGCGGTGGCACGTCGCTGCTTGGAGCTCCGCTGGATGCATCCCGTCGGAGGGGAGCGCACGCTCGTGCTCGCCCCGCAGGGCCGGCGCGGGCTGCGGGCCTGGTTCGGTATCGACTGGAAGCGCGGCTCTTGATGCGCGACTGCGAGCGCGCAGCCGGGGGGTGTGTTGCGTTTCTTGAAAGCGACCTGACGGTGCGGAGCGGCCGCCTTGACTTCGGAGGCTCCCGGGCGGTAAGAGGCGATGGTGGATCTCTCAGCCACCATCAATCTGCTCGGCGAGACCCTGGGTGAGGTGCTTCGCTCCCAGGAGTCGCCCGCTCTCTTCGAGACGGAGGAAACGGTCCGCGCTCTCGCCAAGTCACGCCGGACGGGTGAGGCGGGGGCCGCGAGGGGGCTGGCCGAGATCGTGTCGTCGCTTCCGGTGGAGACGGCGTGGGCTACGGCTTCCGCCTTCGCCGTGTATTTCGATCTGGTCAATCTCGCCGAGGAAGAGCATCGTATCCAGGCTCTGCGCTCCAGGGAGCTCGCCCTTCATCCGGCGCCGATCGGCGAGTCGATCGGAGAGTCCGTGGGGCTACTCAAAGCCCGCGGCTTCGCGAGCGGGCAGATGGCTGCTCTCCTCGGTCGGCTCCGCATCGAGCTCGTGCTCACGGCGCATCCGACGGAGGCCAAGCGCCGTACGGTCCTGTCCAAGCTCCAGCGCCTGAGCGAGGTGTTGCGCCGTTTTCACGATCCCGCGCTGCTCCCGCGCGAGCGCGCGGCCGAGGTCGAGACGCTGAGAGCGGAGATCACCGCCCTCTGGCTCACGGATCGGGCTCGCACGACGCGACCTGCCGTGACGGACGAAGTGCGTACCGGACTCTACTTCGTGGACGCGGTGTTCTGGGACACGGTGCCGGCGGTGGCCGCGGATCTCGAGCGCGCTCTGCACGAGCACTACCCGGAGCTCACGCCCCCCCACGGCTGGCTCACGCTCGCCTCGTGGATAGGCGGGGACCGTGACGGGAATCCCGCGGTCACCACGGCGGTAACGGCGGAGACGCTGCGCCTGCACCGCGGCCTGGCCGTCGAGCGGCATCGGCGCTCCTTGCGAGAGGCCGCCCGGCGCCTGAGCGTGAGCGGCGAGCGCTATCCTCCTCCGCCGTCGCTCGCGCGATGGCTCGAGGCGCGACGGCCCTTGCCCGAGCACGTGGCCTATCTCGAGCAGCGCTATGCGAGCGAGCCGTACCGGCTGGCGCTGTCGCTCCTCGCCGCCGATCTCGAGGCGGCGTCGCAGGAGGACATGACGAGCCGGCTCCTCGACGAGGCGCCGCACCGCGCCCGCGTCACGGCCGACGAGACCCGGCAGGTGCTGGCGCTGGTCGCGGAAGCCATCCCCACTGTCCTTGCCGACGACGCCCTGCGAGCGCTTCGCGTTCAGCTCGAGAGCTTCGGGCTCCACGCCGCGCGCCTCGACATCCGGGAGGATCCCGGCCGGATCGCTGCCGCGCTGGCGGAGATCCTTGCGGGGCTCGGCCTCGACGGAGCTTTCTCCAAGCGGGATGAGACGGAGCGCGGTCGCATCGTGCTCGACCGGCTCGCGGCCGAGCCTCCCCTGCCGTCGGACGTGACGGTGGCGGCCGCCGCTGGCGAGACGAGCCGCGAAACGTGGCGCCTCTTCCGGCTCCTCGGGCGGGCGCAGGGCATATACGGCAGCGAGTCGCTCGGTCCGTTCATCGTCTCGATGACGCGCGGCCCGGCCGATATCCTGTCCGTGCTCCTCTTGGCCCGGTGGGCCGGGTGCGAGCCGGGCCTCCGCATCGTGCCGCTGTTCGAGACCCTCACCGATCTCGATGCCGCGCCCCGCATCCTGGGAGAGCTCTTCTCGCTGCCCGCCTATCGAGCCCACGTGGACGGATGCGGCGGAGAGCAGATGGTGATGATCGGCTATTCGGACAGCAACAAGGACGGCGGCTACCTGGCGGCGAGCTGGGCCTTGTACCGGGCGCAGGAGTCGATTGCGCGCGCGTGCGAGGATCATGGCGTCGAGCTCACGATCTTCCACGGCCGGGGCGGCACCGTGGCGCGGGGCGGCGGACCGGCGGGGCGCGCGATTCGCGCCCAGCCGCCTGCCACCTTGCGAGGCCGGTTCCGCGTGACGGAGCAGGGCGAGACCATCGCCTCACGGTACGCGGATCCCGCGCTCGCTCACCGCCATCTGGATCAGATCGTGAGCGCGGTGCTTCTCGCCTCGGCTGCACCGGTGGCGTCGGACACGCCGGGCGCCTGGCGCGCTGCGATGGACGAGATGGGGACCGCGGCGCGCGAGGTCTATCACGATCTGGTGGAGCGCACGCCGGGCTTCCTCGACTACTGGCGCGCGGCGACTCCCATCGACGAGATCAGCCGGCTGCGGCTCGGCTCGCGTCCCACAGCCCGTCGCGGCGGCGCCCTCACGCGGGACGCGGTCCGGGCCATTCCCTGGGTCTTTTCCTGGATGCAGAGCCGCTTCAACCTGCCCGGCTGGTACGGTCTCGGCGCGCTCGCTATTATCGATGGAGAGCGCCTGCGGCAGATGTATGCCGGCTGGCCGTTCTTCCGGGCCATTCTCGACAATGCGGAGATGTCGCTCCTCAAGGCCGACATGGGCATTGCCGCGCTGTATTCCGATCTGGTCCCGGATCGCGCGCTCGGCGCCGCCGTCTTCGCCCGCATCGAGGAGGAGTACGCGCGCGCACGTGCGGCCATTCTCGACGCGACGGGCCACCGTGAGCTCATGGACGGCGATCCGGTCATCCAGCGCTCGGTGCACCTGCGAAATCCCTACGTAGATCCGCTCAACTATGTCCAGGTCGAGATGCTCCGCCGCCTCCGCGCGCTGCCGGATCCGGAAGGCCCCGAGGCGGAGCGACACCGTCAGGTCATCGTGGTCACCATCAATGGCATCGCGGCGGGCCTGCGGAACACCGGCTAGCGACGCCGATGCGCGCCTGCGTCGTCACGGTCAAGGCGCGACGGTGATGGTGGGGCTGGTGGCGGCGCGGTTATAGGTGAGGCCGTTGAAGAGGCGGACCTCGTACTGGCCGAGGGTGGCGGGCAGGGCGACGGTCCAGGTCTTGGTGGTGGTGCCGGGCAGGGAATCGAGGAAGGTGTACTGGGAGTAGGAGGGGTTGGCGGCGCCCACGGCGGCGAGGGAGAGCCAGCTGCTGGGGGTGCTGGGGGGATTGCTGAGGGTGACCGTGATGGGGGAGCCGGGCGAGGAGGACGACAATGCGAGCGAGCGAGGCTTTCGTCTTCGGAACGATCATCGGCGGCATGGCGGTATGGCTCTGGGGGAGAGAGATCGAAGGCTATGTCGGAGAAAAGTCGCGCGGCGTTCGTTCCCGGGCCGCGGACGCCCTCCGGAGTGTGGAGGAGAAGACCGGGCGGGGGCTCGACAGTAGCGAGAGCTCCCTCCGTCGCGCCGAGGGTGTGGTGCAGGAAACGAAGGAGCGCGTGAGCACGGCCCTGCGGGCAGGGCAAGACGCGATCAGGCCGGCCCCGACATCCTAGAGACGCCCGGGCGCAGTCTCTCGGAGCGCCCAAGGAGCGAGCGACGCCATGAGACCAAGGTCCACTTGTCCCTCGTGATCCGTACCAGCTAGCGTAGGGCACGGAGGATTGACAACATGGCAAGTGAAAGCTGGAAGAACCCTTGGAAGCTGACGGCCATCGGGATGGCTCTCGTCATCGCGACCGTGCTCGTGACGGGCCTCGTCGTGGCGAACTGGAGCGGTCGGAGCGACAAGAAGGTGGTCGACGTCAGCCCTGGCCGCGCGGCGCCGAGCGTGGCAAGCTCACCGGCCGCGCCCACCACAGCGGGCGTGCCGCCGCAGTCGGCAATCACCACGTGCAACCAGTCCGCATCGACCCAGGCCGGCCAGCGCGAAAAGACGAAAGATACCGTGATCTCCGGGGCGATCGGCGCGGTCGCGGGTGCCGCTGTCGGCGCGGCGGGCGGCGCGGTCATCGATGGCGGGAGCGGCGCCGGCAAGGGAGCGATCATCGGCGGACTCGTGGGGGCGGGCGGCGGGACGCTCTACGGCTTGAACGAGAACAGGAAGCACGACGAGAGCTACCGCAATGCCTATGCCGCGTGCATGCGCTCGCGCGGCTACACGGGCTAGGAGTCGAGGCCACCCGGGCCGTCAGCGATCCAGGACCATGCGCGCTACGATCCTGGCTGCAGCGACGAGGGGGCGCAACGGCTTCAACCGTCCCCGGCGGCCGGGGGTATAGCGGGGGCTTCCCGTCGGCCGCTCGGGCCCTAAAAGTCGATCAAGCGGTCGATCGCGCGTCGATGGATGATTGGCCTTGAACCCCAAACCGCTGCCCATCTCCGTGGGGAAGATCACCGCTGCATCTCCGCCCGCCCCACCCGCGCCGGTTGGGGAAGCCTGACGGGACCCCCGACAATCTCCACGAGCCTGAGCAGGGCGAGGCAACGGATGACCGCCCACGACGGATCGAACTCGAGCCGTCGCATGCTGAACTTCGGCGCGCGTGGATGCGCGTGGTGATTGTTGTGCAGGCTCTCTCCACCGGTGACGAAGGCGAGGAGACGCGAGTTGTATGCGGTGTTCGCGAAATTCTGGGCCCCTCGCCAGTGGCCGAGCCCGTTGATCAGCGGCGCCAGGACGAAGACGTAGAGAGCCGCGTGCGTGAACGCGACGATCAGCCCGGGCCAGACTCCGAGCGTGAGACACAAGAGCCCGATCCCCACGGCGAGGCCCATCCGCCCCCACGCGAAGATCACCCGGTCCCACCGGTCCTCGGAGAGGTCCGGGGCAAAGGTCCGGATCGTGTCGGGATTCTTCGCTTCGCGAACGTAGTAGTAGACGTTGAAGAGCTGGACCTGCCAGAAGCCGAGCATCTTGGGGCTGTGAGGATCGCCGGTCCGGTCCGTGAATTTGTGGTGCTTGCGATGGACGGCCACCCACTCCCGCCGGTTTTGCCCCGTGGTGAGCCACAAGAGGGCCCGAAAGCATACGTCGGTGACCGGATGGAGCCGCAGGGCGCGGTGGGCGAGCGCCCGGTGGAGGTACACGGAGGTCGAGACGGCGGCAATCTGGGTGAGGGCCAAGGCCGCGAGCGGCACCACCCACCAGGAGTGTGTCATCGTATTCTCCGGTCAGGAGATCGCGTGTCCGTCGATCTCGATGAACAGCATCGCGTCCTGTGCCACCGCGTGCGCCATCCACACCAGGGAGGCGGTGAATCCCGTGCGCGGATCGACGCCTTGCCACGCGCCGCCCGCGCGAGCGCAAGGGATCACGGGGAGGGCTTCGTCACTGCCCCACGTCCTGGCGCGGTCCCATGGCCGCTTCCCTGTTCCGCAGGCGATCCAGAAGCTGCGTGAATGACATGCGCTTCAGAATCGAGGTGAACTGGCTACGGTAGTTCGAGATGAGGCTCACGCCGTCCACCGCGACGTCGTATACGGCCCACCGCCCATCCTGCTCCAGCAGACGGTATTCGATGGCCACCTCGCCCTTGCCCGCGGCCATCCGGGACTGTACCTGGGCGTACGAGCCACTGATGGTTTCCCCCTGGAACGTGATGGTGGCGAGGCGGTAATTTCCGAGGGTGTTCAGGTAGGCCCGCTCGAGGAGATCGGTGAAGAGCACCACGAAGTCCCGCTGCTCTTCGGGGGAGGCATCCGTCCAGCGCTGCCCAAGCAGGCGACGGGACATCTCGTCGAAGTCGAACAGCTCCACCGCGGCTTGGCGAATCTCCGCCCGCCGCTTTCCGCTTTCCGTCGCGTCGGCGGACTGTGACCGAACGATCGTCAGCACACGGGAGACTGACGAGTTGACGACATTGAGCGGCCCGGACCGGCCGGCGGCCGGCCCCGGCTGCGCATCCGCCACGACTTGTGCGAGCACAGGAGCGGCCCCGAAGGGGATGATGGCCGCGATCGCTACGAGCGCCGAGAACCTGCGCCCATGCCGAATCAAGATCTTGAGAAGCTGTGACATACGAGAGGTGGAGAAACGTGCTTCAAACATGGCTGCACTCCTTGGACAAGGGTCCTGCACCGCAGAGATGGACCTCTCCCGGGTGCACGTGAAAGACGCTTCGTCGCTTCATTAGAGGCGACTGTAGTCCCGGCGAGGGGGACGGCCTATTGGACCTAAGTCCCATGCCTGTCAGGGGGAACAGGCGAGACCAAAGTCCAATAGTCGCCCGGGCTCCCTGCGCCTAGACTCAGCCCGCAATGAAGCCTCCAATGTGATCAGCGAGGGAGAAGCAATGAAAACGAACGGACACGCCAGGATCGGAAACCGAATCAGACGGGAACTAGAGGCAGCCCTTTCGCGGCTTCACCAGGGCGGAGCGGTGATGGTCATGGACCAGCCCGGTACCATCGGGGAGAACTCGCCCTTCGCCGACGAAGTCGACCAGATCCAGGCCAGCGCGAGCCGGGAGATCGGTCTGGCCACGCGCGAACTACTGCGGGAGCGCGCGAACCGCCTGTCCTCTGCTCTGGACCGGTTGAGGATGGGAGGGTACGGAGTGTGCGTGGAGTGCGCCGGGCCGATTGCCCCGGCGCGACTCGCGGTGGCTCCTGAAGTGGAGACCTGCATCCGGTGCCAGGCGGGCATCGAGCTTGTCGGGCGCCAGTCCGCCTCGAGCCGTCTCAGTGTGTTCGCGGGCGGCGACATCGAAGCGGAGTGAGTCCCGCCGGAGACGCGGTGACGAAACGGCTCATCGAGCGACGCTCGAAGGAGAGCGCGCGGTGAACCACGCCGATGACCAGAAGGGGCAACGTGTTGCGGGGAGAGCTGCCTAGACCATCTGCGCCAGGTCGGGGCGTGAGGATCGGAGCGTCGCGACCAGCTCCCTCGTTGCCATGGTGGATCTCATAAAGACAAGGCCATCGTCGCAGAATGTTTACCGGCCTCGGGCTTCCCGAGAGCCAGAAGCGCGACGACCCCGGCCAGCCGGCTCACAGCCACCGGCTTCGGGACGTGATATTGAAAGCCGGCTCGCAAGCAGGCCAGCCGATCCTCCGTTGCAGTCAGGCCCGTGAAGGCCGCCGCCGGGATGTCGCCTCCCTGGTCGGGAGGTAGCTTCCGGACTTCGCGAATCAGCCAATAGCCGTCCTTGTCGGGCATGGAAATGTTACTCAGGAGGGCGTCCGGCCTATCTCGTTTGACGACGGCCAAGCCAGCGGGCGCGGAATCGACGCTCGTCACCTGCGCGCCGCATTGGCGAAGAACATCGGCCACGACGTCTCTGACCTGAGGCTCGGTTTCGACGAGGAGCACCCGAATGCCATCCAGACGTTGCGTCCCGGTCCAAGCATCCATTGCGCCACCTCCGGTCGCTCGCACGAGATCACTGCCCGATTTCACAGGCTGGAGTCTAGTCGACACGAACGCGGCCACCTATTGGACCTTGGTCCAATGCGTAGCCGCACCGGGGGCGGGCTGTCTGACATCATCGACCAAGGCGACGAGTCAGCTCGGCGAATTCTGGGTTCTTACCCGTCGCCTGGCCGTCGCCGACCATCGACTCTCGCAGGGCTGGGCATGCTCGGTGGCCCTCCGGTTAGAGTTTTTTCAATGCGTCGATCCGCTCCTGCGTCCCCGGATGGCTCGCGAGGATGCCGCCGCTGCTCGCGCCCTCCGTTTGCACGAGCCACGTCAGGGTATCGATCATGACGTTCTTCGAAAAGCCAGCGCGCGTGAGGATTTCCATCCCGTGGCGATCGGCGGCGTACTCCTCGGTGCGGCTATAGCTGCTGGTGACGAGCGCTCCCGCGATCGGTGTGATGCGACCGCTGCCGGGAAAGATCTGGTCGAGAATGATCACCCCGACCCCCAGGCCGGCGCCCAGAGCTTGGGCCTTCGCCACGTGCCCGAGATCGTCGTGGGCGAGCTCATGGGCCAGCACACCCCGAAGCTGGTTATCGCTGGCCTTCTGAAGGAGACCGCTCGTCACATAGAACTCTCCGCCGCCCGCGCTGGCCGCATTGACGTGCGAATCGTCCATGATTCCGACCTTGACCTGACTCAGGGGCCGGGGATGGTCCATCGCGGCCACGAGCGGGGTCATGATGCGGCGGATCCGCTCCGCCTGCTGGGCATCGAGCGCATGAGGCGCGGGCTGGGTTCCGCCCGTCTGGGTCGGCCCAGGTGCGCCTGACGGCGTGCCGCTTACGCTTGCGCAGCCGGCGATGAGAAAAAAAGTGAGGACGACGACGCTGCCGTACGCGAGCATGGCGGGCGCAACATTCATGACAAAGACGTACGGCCTCGATCCGGTCATGGCAGGGCCTCCTGAGCTCTGTGA
>Ga0137403_10005152_pt1 | contig 15192 bp, 12 predicted proteins | sample CZOMad2_1_16fung_FD_122057 | JGI IMG/M metagenome (GOLD analysis project Ga0137403, IMG submission 122057) | Vadose zone soil fungal communities from Angelo Coast Range Reserve, California, USA - CZOMad2_1_16fungal (Hybrid Assembly) | ecosystem: Environmental > Terrestrial > Soil > Vadose zone... | reverse complement strand
TGGTTGCGGGGGCTGGATTTGAACCAGCGACCTTTGGGTTATGAGCCCAACGAGCTACCGGGCTGCTCCACCCCGCGGTGACCACGTCACCTTACCGGAGCGGCGCCTGCCAGTCAACCCGTCGCGCGCCACGACCCCCGCTCGCGCGACGTCACGCGGGGCCGGCGCTCGCGCGCCGGACCCCGCGATGCCGCGTCAGGGCTTCTGGGTCTTCGACGCCGGAGCCGGGGCCGCCGAGGGCGAGCCGGCCGAAGACGGCGCCGTCGTGGGCTTCTCGGCAGCCGGCGAGGCCGACGGCGTGGTCGCCGTCGCGCCGGTCGAGGCCTGGCCCATCAGGTGCGACTTGGTCCCGGAGTCGAGACGGCCGGTCACCTTGATGTTCTCGGCCTTCTGGTAGGCGCGCAGCGCCGCCGACGTGCGCGGGCCGTGGATGCCGTCGATCGCGCCCGGATCGTGGCCCTTTTCCTTCAGCGCCATCTGGGCCTGACGGATGTCAGCGCTGCTCTCGGTCTGGGCGGCAATCTTGTCCTTGGTATCGCGCGCCTTGGCCTTGGTCTTGTCGATGCCGCGGTCGACCTTGGAGCCAACGGTGTCCTTGCCCTCGGCCTTCCGCGCGGCCTCGGCCTTGTCTTCGGCGGACTCCTTCTTGTCGCCGCTGACCTTGGCCTTGACCTTGTCCTTCGCCTCGGTCGTCTTCTCCTTGGTCTTGTCCCAAGCCTCGGAGGTCTTCTCCTTGGTCTTGTCCCAGGCCTCGGAGGTCTTCTCCTTGACCTTGTCCTTGGCGTCGACGGCCTTGTCCTTGACGGTCTTGTTTTCGTCCGCACCGATGGCCGGCAGGGTGCTCCAGGCGAGCCCCAACGCGACGACCAGGGCGGCAGTGGCGAGCTTGTGCATGGCTGGTCCTCCTCGAAGCTGATGTCGTTGCAAAACCAACACCAGCGGCGGAGGCGGCGTCAGACCTTCAACAGCTCCTCGGCAATCTTTTTCACATCGGCCGCGTCGGCTTGTCCCTTGTGGGTTTTCATGATGTCGCCCACGAGGCGGCCGACCTGCTTGAGGTCGGTGATCCCGAGCGCCCGCGCACGCTCCTGCACGAGGGTACGCAACGCGGTGGCGTCGAGGCCCCTGGGAAGGAGCCGCTCGCAGAACTCGATCTCGAACCGGAGCTGGGCCGCGTGCGCGACGCCGCGCTCGCCCAGCTTCTCGTACTCGGCCAGCGCCTTCTGGAGCTGCTTGCGGTAGGCGCCGATCACGTCCAGCACGAGCGCGTTGTCCACCTGGCCGGAGAAGCCCTTGGCGGTGCGGCGCTCCTGCAGCCGGGTCTTGAGCATCCGGACGACGTCCGCGGTGCGCGTGTCCTTGGCGCGGATGGCCTGGGTCAGCGTGTCGGTCAGCTGCTGCTCGATGGCCATCAGTTGATCCGCTTCGCCCGCCCCTTCCACTCCTTGTCGCGCAGGACGAACTTCTGGACCTTGCCCGTCGAAGTCTTGGGCAGGTCGCCGAACTCGACGGCGGCCGGGCACTTGAAGTGCGCGATGTGCTGGCGGCAGAACTCGATGACCTCGGCCTCGGTGGCCTTCATCCCCGGCTTGAGAGTGACGAACGCCTTCGGCCGCTCGCCCCACTTCTCGTCGGGCACGGCGACCACCGCGCACTCCATCACCGCCGGGTGACGCGCGACAGCCTGCTCGACCTCGATGGTCGAGATGTTCTCGCCCCCGGAGATGATGATGTCCTTCTTGCGATCGCGCAATTCGATGTAGCCGTCCGGATGCCACACCGCAATATCACCGGAGTGAAACCAGCCGCCCCGGAACGCCTCGGCGCTGGCGTCGGGCTGCTCGAAGTAGCCCTTCATCACGTTGTTGCCGCGCATGACGACCTCGCCCAGCGTCTCGCCGTCCATCGGCACGTCGGCCATCGTGTCGTCGACGACGCGCACGAGGTCGAACACGACGTAGCCCTGGCCCTGGCGGGCGGCCTTCTTCGCCATCTCGTCGGCGGGCAGGCGGTCCCACTCGGCGTGCCACGCGCAGACCGTGTGCGGGCCGTACGTCTCGGTGAGGCCGTAGACATGCACGGGGCGGAAACCCAGCTCCTTCAGCCTGCCCAGCAGCGTGGGCGACGGCGGCGCGCCGGCGACGGCGCAGGTGACGGGGCGCGGCAGCGGGTGGGCCTTGGGATCGTTCACGATGCCGATCTGCACGGTGGGCGCGCCGCAGTAGTGGGTGACGCCTTCCTTGTCGAGCAGGTCCCAGATGCGCCCCGACTCCACGCGGCGCAGACAGACGTGCGTGGCGCCCATGGCCGTCACGCCCCACGTGAAGCACCAGCCGTTGCAGTGGAACATCGGCAGCGTCCACAGGTACCTGGAGTCGAACGACAGCCCGGTCTCGAGCAGCTCGCCGACGGCGTTCAGGTACGCGCCACGGTGGTGGATCATCACGCCCTTGGGGCGGCCCGTCGTGCCCGACGTGTAGTTGATGGACAACGTCTCCATCTCGTCCTCGAGCCACGGCTCGCACGGCTCCGGCGAGGCGCCAGCCAGGAAATCCTCGTAGGGATCGCCGGCGGCGCCGGTGTCGTCCACGCGAATGACGCGGACGCCCGCGAGGTCGAGCGGCTTCACGAGGCCTTCCAGCTCGTGATCCACGAAGACGAACTTGGAGCCCGAGTGCTTGAGGATGTAGCCGATCTCGTCGCTGTTGAGCCGCGTGTTGATCGGAACGAGCACCAGGCCGGCGGCGGGGACGCCGAAGTGCGCCTCCAGCATCGCGGGCGTGTTCGGACAGATGAACGCCACGCGGTCGAGGTGGCGCAGCCCCGCCGCGCGCAGTCCCGAGGCCAGACGGTTCGCGCGCTCCTCGAACTGCCGGTAAGTGTAGCGGCGCTCGCCATGCACCATCGCAATCTTGTCGGGAAACACGTAGGCGCTGCGCCGCAGGAAGGAGACGGGCGTCAGCTCGGTGCGGAACGGCTGCGTCTCCTTCGCGATGCGCAGCACGCGCTTGAAATTTCTGGACGCCATGGGCCGATTATAGCCTCGCTGGTCCGCGGATTGCCGCTCCCAGGCCCATGACACTGCGTACCTTCGTCGCCCTGGCCGGCGCCGCCGCCGGCCTCACGTACCTGTTCGATCCGGACACGGGCGCCCGCCGGCGGGCGCTGATGCGCGAGCAGTGGACGGGGCTCGCGCGCCGCGCGGGCGACGCGCTCGGCGTCGCCGCGCACGACGGACCGGCGCGCGTCGGCGACACGCTCGAGCCGGCGTTGCGCCTGGCCAGCACGCTCGGCGGGGCCCTTCTCGCCCTGTGGGGGCTGCGCCAGCTCGAGGAGCTGGTCGAGACGCTTGGCGGGCTCGCGCAGCGCTAGTTGAGGCGCACGGACCGACAGGCCTCGACGAGCGTGGCAACGCCGTACACCACGCTGAACGAGGCGATCAACCAGGCGAGGCCGATCATGCCGGACGGCGGCCACGCGATGAGGATGCCGCCGAGGCACAGCGAAACGGCGCCGACGACGACCCGCCACCGCTGCCCGGGGGGTCCGTAGAGGTCGCAGCCGGCGGCGACGTCGAGCAGGCCGTTCAGCACGGCCCAGATCGACACGAGCGTGGCCAGCCGCTGCCACGGTTGGCCGCTCATGACGGGCACGGCGAACGCCGCGACGGCGATGCCGATCCCGACCACGCAGCGGACGACGAGGCCGAGGCGGTCGGCGCGCGCGGCGCGCGAGAAGAGCAGCAGCCCGAGACCCAGGCAGGCGTCGACGAGCACGAACCCGGCGAACGTGACCAGCAGCAACGCGGCCACGATGCCGGGCATGAGGACGGCCAGCGCCAGGAGCACGAGAGCGATGACTCCGAAGCCGAGCGTCAGGCCACCCCGCGTGAACAGCGGCACCAGCCGAGACCAGGGCTGTTGTGCAAGGGCGCTGCTCGCTCGCTCCATCAGGGCGACTGGCGCGACAGGGGCACCGGCCCGTCCGCCGAGGCGCGGGGCGCGGGCTCGCGGGGTCCGGGGCGCACGATCAGGGTCCGGACCGCCACGCGGTCGCCGTCCGCCGCTTGGCCGACGTACTGGATCTTCTCGCCGGCGTAGTTCTCGATCTTCGAAATGTACGAGTGCTCGAGCAGGTCTCCGAACAGACGCGTGAACTCCTCGCGCTCCGCCGGGCTGCGCGCCTGCCAGTGCAGCGCGAGGCTCCGCCGGGAGATCTCGCCGAAATCGAAGATCTGGTTGGCGACGGCGCGGATCGCCCGGCGACGCTCCAGCAACCTCGCCGCTTTCTTGAGCTCGGGGTCGGACAGGATGCTCAGGACCTGGTCGACCGCGCCGCGCAGCTGGTCGGTCGGCGGGCCGGCCAGAGCGTCGCATACCGGGAGCAAGCTGAGCACCGACGCCAGCAGCGCGGACCGGACGGTCGAGCGAGCCGTAGAGATCAAGCCATCAGCGCTCGAGGATCTGCGACTGCTCTACGGTGAGGGGCTGACCAAACCAGCTCTCATTGCGAGCGGCATTCAGATCAGCGCGGCTGACGCGCACCGAGGTCTCGCTGTTCCGCAGCGAGAACATCGCGTGGTCCCCCGAGGCGAAGTGCACCGGGTGGCTCTTCCACGTCTCCCATTGCCCCGACGTCGCGCACCCGGCCGCCGCCGCGCCCAGGCCCACGACCACGCTCACTGCCGCCATCCGTAACATTCTCGTCATCGAACGCCACCTCTCCGTCGGCCCCTGGGCCGACCATTTGCGGGCAGCGTAGCGCCGCCGGCGCCGGACGACCATCGGACGATGATCCCAGACGGAATAGGACGTTAGTCCTACGAGCCTTCACGTGTCTCTCGTATATGATCGCGGCTCGATCGATGCGCTCCCATCGATTCCGTGTTGCGAAGGCTCTCGGACACAGATCGATCGCCGTGGTCTGCGCGTTGATCGCGGTTGCGTGCGTGGCCGCGCCGGCTCCGGCGGAAGATGCCGCCGAGCCGAAAACCGTTCTGCTGCTCTACGGGGAGTCGGGCCTACTGCCGTCGATCGTCATCGCCGACGAGGCGATCCGCGCGACGCTGACCGCGCGCTCGCCGAGGCCGGTCCGCTTCGACACCGAGTACCTCGAGTCCCTGAGCGACGCCGGCGGCACCTCGTTCGAGCCCGAGCTTGCCCGCTTGTTGAGCAAGAAGTACGCCCACGCGAAGCCCGACCTCATCATCGCCGGGCGCGGCGCCGCCCGCTTCGTGCTCGAGCGGCGGGCACAGATCTTCCCCGGCGTCCCCACGGTCCTCATCGGGCTGGGGCGAGCGGAGTTGCCCACGGCCGACCCGGGCCCGGGCGTGACCGCCGTGTTCGCCTCGCTCGACTGGGCGGCCACACTCGACGCCGCGCTCACGCTGCACCCCGGCACCCGCCGGGTCGTCGTCGTGCACGGCACCTCCCCGATCGACCGCGAGTGGATGGCGCAGGCGCGGCGGCAGCTGGCGCGCTACGAGCAGCGCGTCCAGGTGCAGCACCTGGCCGGGCTCCCGCTGGAGGCGCTCCTCGCCGAGGTGGCGCGCCTGCCCGAGGGGACGCTCGTGCTCGTCGGCTCGATCCTCACGGAGGGTGGCGGCCCCAGCCTCGGCGCGCGCGTCGTGGTGCAGCAGATGGTCAACGTGTCGTCGCGGCCGATCTATGGCGTGTTCGAGTCGCTGCTCGGGCACGGCATCGTGGGCGGCCGGCTCCTCAGTCCAGCGGCGCACGGCGTCGAGGCGGCGGAGCTCGCCCTGCGGATCCTCGACGGAGAGCGGCTGGGCCTCGGCGACAGCGTGGACGACGCGGGCAGCTCACACATGTTCGATGCGCGGCAGCTCGCGCGCTGGGGCATCTCGGAGCGTGAGCTACCGGCGGGCAGCGTCGTGCGCTTCCGCGAGCCGTCGCTCTGGAGCCTGTACCGGTGGCAGCTGATCGGCGGCTTGTCGCTCGTCGCCCTCGAGACGGCACTGATCGCGGGTCTGCTCGTCGAGCGGCGGCGGCGGCGCGTGGCCCAGCGGGCGCTCGCGGCGCGCCTGCGATTCGAGCGTCTTCTGGCCGATCTGACCGCCACGTTCGCGAAGCTGCCCCCCTCCGAGGTGGACTCGGAGATCGAGCAGGCCCTCGCCACCATCATCGCGGCGCTCGACGTCGATCGCGCTGCCCTCGCCGAGTTCGCGAGCAGCGGCCGCGCCATCCGACTCACGCATCGGCAGCGGCGGCCGGGGCTCGAACCGATCTCGCCGATCGTCGACATGGAGCGGTACCCGTGGACCGTCGCCCGCTTGCTTCGCGGCGAGTGGGTGATGTTCGCGCGGCTGGAGGATTTGCCCCCGGAGGCCGAGACCGACCGGCAGATGTTCCGCCTCGTCGGCACGCGCTCGTTCGCCAGCGTACCCCTGCGCATCGGTGGCGCTCTCGTCGGCGCGCTGCGCGTTGCCACCACGACGCACGAGCGGACGTGGTCGGCCGAGTTCCTGCAGCAGCTCGAGCTGCTCGCCGAGGTCTTCGGCAGCGCTCTTGCCTCGCGGCGGGCCGAGGCGAATCGGCGTGAGCAGGAGGAGCGCTTCCGGACCATGGCCGACGCGGCGCCCGTCATGATCTGGATGTCGGCGACGGATACGAAGTGCGACTTCCTCAACAAGCCCTGGCTCGAGTTCACCGGGCGCCGGATGGAGGAGGAGCTGGGCACGGGCTGGGTCGAGGGCGTGCATCCCGACGACGTCGAGCGGTGTCTCGACGTCTACCTCTCGGCCTTCAACGAGCGCCGACCGTTCCGCATGGAGTACCGGCTGCGACGGCACGACGCTCAGTACCGCTGGATCCTCGACACCGGGGCACCGCGCTTCATGCCGGACCGGACGTTCATCGGCTACGTGGGGTCGTGCGTGGATGTGAGCGAGGTGAAGGAGGCCCACCTGGCCGTCCTGAACAGCGCGGCACTGAACGAGGCCATGCTCGAATCGATCCACGGCCGGGTGGCGGCCCTCGACGCAGGCGGGGTCATCATCGCCACCAACCGGGCGTGGACGGAGGCGGTGGCTGGCGTCGGCGCGCTCGCCCGCACGGTCGTCGGGGACAACTACCTGGCCGTCTGCCGATCCGCCGGCAGCGGTGACGCCGAGGGCCAGCGAGCGGCCGCCGCGATCGAGGACGTGCTGGCGCGCCGCGCGACCCGCGTTGCCTTCGAATACGGGTCTCCGGATCTCTTCGGAGCGCGCTGGTTCGAGATGACCGTCGAGCTCCTCAAGCGGCCCGAGGGCGGCGCCCTGGTCTGCCACGTGGACATCACCGACCGCCGGCGCGCCGACGAGGAGTCGCGGCTGCACCGCGAGGAGCTCGCCCACGCGCTGCGCCTGACGACGCTGGGCGAGCTGGCCGCCTCGCTGTCGCACGAGATGAGCCAGCCGCTGACCGCGATCCTCAGCAGCGCCCAGGCCGCCCGGCGGGTGCTCGACACGCCCGCGCCCGAGCGGCAGGAGGTGCTCCGCGCCGCCATCGACTACATCATCGAGGACAGCAAGCGCGCCGCGCAGGTCATCCGACGGTTGCGGGCGCTCTTCCGCAAGGAGCACGCGGAGCGCAAGCCGATCCAGATCAACGAGATCATCATGGACGTCATGGGCCTCGTCCGCAGCGATGCCGTGCGCCGCCGCGTGTCGATGCGGTTCGAGCTGGCCGAGCGCCTGCCGGCCGTGCCGGGCGACGTCGTCCAGCTCCAGCAGGTCGTCCTCAATCTGATGATGAACGCGATGGAGGCGATGAGCCCGGCGGAGGAGCCACGCGATCTGACCATCGCGACGCTGCAGTGCGAGGCGGGCTTGCTGCGGCTCAGTGTGCGTGACGCGGGCATCGGGGTCGAGGCCGCGCAGCTCGAGAAGATCTTCGAGCCCTTCGTCAGCACCAAGAGCGAAGGCCTCGGAATGGGCCTGTCGATCAGCCGGTCGATCGTGCAGGCGCATGGCGGACGGATCTGGGCGACGCGCAATCCCGAGCGCGGGCTCACCGTCCACGTCGAGCTGCCGTGCGAGGAGCCCGTGTGAGCGGCCCATTGGTGGGACCTTCGTCGTACGCAACGGAGGCCTACATACAAGGTCCGATACCGGGCCCGCGCCGCTGGGTCGTAGCCTTCGGCCATGCCGACGTTCGAGGCACCCGCTGTCTGTGTCGTGGACGACGATGCGTCCCTGCTGCGCGCGCTGCAACTCTTGCTCCGCGCGGCCGGCTTCACGGTCGGAGGGTTCGGCTCGGCGGAGGAGTTCCTGCTCGCCGCCCACGCGGGGCCACCGCGATGTCTCGTCCTCGACATTCACCTGGGTCGCTTGAGCGGCTTCGAGCTACACGAGCGCCTGATGTCCGCGGGGATGGCCATACCGACGATCTTCATCACGGCCCACGACGATGCACCGACGCGCGAGCGGGCGCGCCGGGCCGGTGCCGTGGGCTACCTCAGAAAGCCCTTCGACGACGACGCGCTCATCGCCGGCGTGCAGCAGGCGCTACACGGCTGACGGGAGCTCGACGGGAAGCTCGACGTGGACGGTCAGGCCACGCTCGGCATTGGCGGTCGCCCAGATCCTTCCCCCGTGCGCCTGGACGATCGAGCGACTGATCGCCAGCCCCATCCCGAGCCCGTCCGACTTCGTGGTGACGAATGGCTCGAACATCCGCTCGAGATGATCGCTCGTCGCGCCGACGCCGGTGTCGGCGACGCTGATCTCGACGCGATCGGCCCCGGGTGACGCGGTCGTCACCGTGATCACGCGCGGACCATCGCCCGCGGCGGCGATGGCCTCGCTGGCATTGATGACCAGGTTCAAGACGACCTGCTGGACCTGCACGGGGTCCACCGGCGTCGCGGGCAGCGCGGGGTCGTAGGCGGAGCGGATGTCGATGCCCTTGCGGCCGATGTCGTAGGCGACGAGGCTGATCGCCTCCGCCGTCAGCTCGTTGACGTTCAGGGACCGCAGCGGGACGTGCTCCTTGCCGAAGAGCACCCGGAGACGGCGGATGATCTCGGACGCCCGCTTGCCGTCGGCGGCGACGTCGCGGAGCGCTTCGCGGATGTCTTGCTTCACCGCCGATCCGGAGTCGAGCAGTCGGGCCGTGGCCTGGGCGTTCGTCACGATCGCCGCCAGGGGCTGATTGATCTCGTGGGCGAGCGACGCCGCGAGCTCGCCCAGCGTCGTGACGCGGAGCGTGTGCGCCAGCACCTCCCGCTGCCGCCGAGCCTCGTCCTCCGCCTGCCGCCGCCGCGTGACGTCCACGTGGGAGACGACGGCCCCGCCTTCGCTGCGACGGAAGCGCTCGACGGTGAGATCGAACCATCGATCGCCCCCGGACGTCTGCGACGAGTACTCGAGGTGCGCCTGGTCGTGGTCACCCTCGAGCACGCCGGTCACGGCCGCCACCGCGCGGCGCGCGTCGGCGTCGGTCATCCCGCTCACGCGCTGGCAGACGGCGAAGTAGTTCGCGCCGACCGACACGTCCCGAGGATTCGCGCCGTTCGCCTCCGCCAGGCGCCGCCAGGACTCGTTGGCGGCGATGATCGTTCCGGCGCGGTCGATGGCCGCGACGTGGCCGTAGAGCGAGCCGAAGATCGCGCTGCGCAGAGCGTTGCTCTCGAGCAGCGCCTTCTGCACCGCCCGGAGCTCCGTCACGTCGACGCCCGAGCCGATGTAGCCCGCGAGCGTGCCGTCGCCGGCGCGTCTCGACACGCCGTGATCGATCACCCAGCGGTGCTCGCCGTCGGCGCACCGCAGCCGGTACTCGACCGTGAACGGCCGATGCTCGTCGATGGCCTGGCGGATGGCCTTGACCGTCGCGTCGCGGTCGTCGGCGTGCACGCTCGCCAACCAGCCGTCGCCGAGGCCCTCCGCGGCCCGGGAGCCCGTGACCTGGAGCCAGCGCTCGTTGAAATACGTCCGCAGGCCGCTCGGCGACGACATCCAGATCATCAAGGGCGCGCTGTCGGCCAGCAGGCGGAAGCGCACCTCGCTCTCGCGCATCGCGTGCTGGGCGTGACGGCGCTCGAGGGCGTGGGCGAAGACCTCGGTGACGAGCCGGAGGCGCTGGATCAGCTCCTCGGGCCACTCACGCTCCATCCGGAGCGTGGTGAATCCGACCGCCCACCGGTCTCCGCCGACCGTGAACGGCACCGCGAGCAGCGAGCGGACGCCGAGGTCGGCGAGGGCTGACCGATCGGTCGTCGCCTCGTCTGGCAGGTCGCCGGCGCGGGCGATATCGAGCAGCTGTCCTTCCGCCAGTCGCGCGGCCATCCACGGAAAGCGCCCGAGCTCGACGGTGGCCGGCCGCGGCGAAACGCCTTCGCGCGTCCACGCGTGCGTGACCTCTGCCTGGTCGCGCGCGCGCACGTCGAACAGCGCCGCGCGATCGATGTCGAGCTCGAGCACGATCCGCCGGAGCCCGTCCTCGATGGCCGCGTCCACGCGATCGGTCTCGAGTGTGGCGAACGTCGCCGACAGCTCGGTCAGGAGTGTCTCGAAGCGCAGTCGCTCGGCCAGCGCCGCCTGGGCTCGCCGGCGCTGCGCGCGGTTCACGAGGAGCCCGGCGATGAGCCCCGTCTGGATGACGACGACGGCCGCGGTCGCGGCGATATACCCCTTGTAGAGATCCCACACCGACGGCTCGCGAAAGCGCACGATGCTGCCCGGCGGTAGCCGGCGCTCGTCGATCGCCCAGCGCTTGAGCTGGCGCCAGTCGAACACCAATGCGTTCGCGCCCTCGGTCGTGGGCGGGGGACGCTCGCCCTTCAGGACGCGGCCGGCGATCTCCGCGGCCGTGAGCCCTTGAGTGCGGAAGTCCTGGACGACGCCACCGATCGAGCCCTTGACGATCAGCGGATCGCCTAGGGAATACGCCGGGACGCTCGCCGCGGTCGCGATCGCGGTCGCCGCGTGAGCACCCACGAAGTCGCGGTTGTCGGCGTCGCGCGTGAACGCCCCCACCAGCACGACGGTCCCGGGACGTAGGGCGGCCACCTGCTCGAGAGCGTCGCCGAAACGCAGATCGGGCAGGTACGTGATCTCGATGCGGTCGCGGTACGGTTCCAGCTGGATCTTCGCGGCGGCGCGCCACGTCCGGTCCGGCGCGCCGCTGCCGGTGACGATGACCGCCCGGCGGGCGGTCGGATGCAGGCGCATGGCGACGTCCAGCGTGTCCGCCCACCCGAGCTTGAGCCACGTCCCTGTGAGGTCGGGGTCGAGCATCAAGATGTCCGCGCTGGCGGCAGGCTCCGCCGACACGAAGACGATCGGGACCCCGGGAAACAACAGGGCTCGGTTCTGCACGGCGATGCGGAGCACGCGACTCGAGGCGGCGAGCACCAGGTCGAGCCGCCGGCCCGCGTACTTGCGAACGAGCAGGTCACGCAGCTCGGGCTGCGGCACGTTGTCGGGGTAGAGGGTCACGTCGACCCATTCCGTGTAGAAGTACACGGCGCCACCGACGCGAGCCTCGAGCGCGGACCTGAAGGCTTCGTCGATCGCGATGACGGCTGGCCCGAGCCTCGGCTCCGGATAGAGCAGCAGGACGTTGAACCGCCGCGGCTCGTCGGCGACGACCGGCGCCGCGGCGACGAGCACGAGGAGCACGCCCGCCGCGAGCCGGCCGATCATTGCGAGCTCCGCCGCTTGCCGCTCAGGGCCTGGTCCACGGCGTCGAGCAGCTCCTGGTCGTCGAAGGGCTTCGTGAGGAAATCGACGGCGCCGGCCCTCATGGCGCGCACAACTGTAGGAATGTCGCCGTGGCCCGTGATGAACACGACGGGCAGGTGGCGGCCGCCGGCGGTCAGGGTCTGGTACAGCTCGAGCCCGCCCTGCCCGGGCATCCGGACGTCGAGCACGAGGCAGCACGGGCCGGCGATGGGAGCGCGCGCCAGGAACTGCGCCGCAGACTCGTACGTCTCGACGAGATAGCCCACCGCGCGCAGCAGGCGCTCGAGGCCGCGCCGGACCGAGGCGTCGTCGTCGACGACGACGATGGTCGCCGCGGGTTCCGTCACGGCACCGTGCGCCCGGCCAGCGGCAGCGCGAAATGGAACGTCGCGCCGCGCGTCGGGTTGTTCCGGGCCCAGATGGCGCCGCCGTGCGCCCGGACGATGGAGCGGGCGATCGACAGCCCCATGCCCATGCCCGACGGCTTCGTCGTGTAGAAGGGCTCGAAGATCAGGCTCTCGGCCCCCGGCGCGAGCCCCGGACCGGTATCCTCGACGAAGACTTCGACCGCGCGGTCGGCCGGCCGCGTGCGGACGACGACGGTGCGCTCGGCCGCCGCTCCGTCGTGCATCGCCTCCATGGCGTTGAGCAGCAGATTCAGCAGGAGCTGCTGCAGCTGCACTCGGTCGCCGAGCACCGTCACCGGCCCCGCGGCCAGGTCGGAGACGACGCTGACGCTGCGGATGAGCGCATCGCTGCTGACGAGCTTGGCGACGCCGCGGACCACGTCATTGACGTCGACACGCACGGACTCGGTCTCGCCCTTGCGCATCAGCTCGCGCAGCCGGTGGATCACCTCCGCCGCGCGCTTGTCGTCGTCGACGATGTCCGAGAGAATGCCGCGGATCTCGCTGTAGTCGGGCGGCGTGGCGTCGAGGAAGCGCTGTGCCGCCTGCGCATTCGCCATGATGCCCGTCAGCGGCTGATTGAGCTCGTGCGCCAGCGACGCAGTGAGCTCACCAATCGTGGAGACGCGGGCCGAGTGCGCGAGCTCCTGGCGGACTCGCTGAGCCTCGATCTCCGCGCGCTTGATCTCCGTCGTCTCGGCGTGGGCGACCACCGCGCCCCCTTCCGGGCCCGTGAGCGGCACCACCGAGATCGTGAACCACCGGGCGACCGCCTCACCGCCGCCGTACTCGAGCGTGAACGTCGGCAGCAACCCCTTGAGCACGGCCTCGATCAGCTCGACCGCCTCGCTCGCCTGCCCCCGACCCGCGACGCCGGCGCGGCGGCAGCTCTCGACGTAGCTCGCACCCAGGCGAGCCTGGCCGCCCCAGGCCGCGGGCTCCTCCGCGAACCGGGTCCAGCTCGTGTTGACGGCCACCACGCGCCCGGCGCGGTCCAGAACAGCCACGCCGCTGGTGAGCGAGGCGAGAATGGCCGACTTCAGGGTCTCGCTGGCGCGGATCGCCTCGTCCGCGTCCTTCTGCGCCAGGGCGCGGGCGAAGACCTCGGCCACCAGCCGCAGCCGCTGGACCAGCTCGTCGGGCCACGCGCGCTCCGCCGTGAACATGACGAACGAGAGGCAGCCGAGCACGCCTCCCCCCGCCACGAGCGGCAGCACGAGCGTCGAGCGCACCCCGCGCGTTCGCATCGTCTCCACGTCGCGCGCCGCGTGCGCCGGGGCGTCCTCGACTCGCGCGATGGCGATCGGGCGCTCGGCGAAGAGCTGGGCGTGCATCCAGGGAAACCCCTCGATGGTCGCGAGCGGCGGCACGACAACGGCGCCCGGGCGGATCCACGAGTAGGCGCTGAGAACCTCGTCGGAATCCCGGGACAGACGGTAGACCACCAGGCGATCGACGCCGAGGAACAGGCCGAGCTCGCGCAGCGACGTCGCGAACGCGGCGTCGGTCCCGGAGACCGACAGGTGCACGAACGAGCCCGAGAGCCGCGACAGGAGCTCCTCGAAGCGCAGCCGTTCGGCGAGCGCTTCCTGCGCCCGCCGCCGTTCTTCGATCACCGCGGCCAGGCACAGGAGCGGGATGCCGACGACGCTCAGGAAGATCTGAAAGGCGAGCACGCTCTCGGCGGGCGGCATCCCCGCGAACGGGCCGTGCGCGCGCGCGCCCGCCCAGACGGCCACCAGCGTGGTCGTGAGCAGCGTCAGGCTGATCCCGCCCGGTCCGAAGCGCACGGCCGCCCACAAGAGCACGGGCAGCAAGAAGGCGAGCTGCGTGCCCGGCGACTCCCGCAGCCCTTCCAGCCGCTCGAAGGGTTGGCCGAACACGGTGGCGCCGATGACGAGCGGCGCGGCGGCGAGCAGGGCGGCCTCGAGGCGGCGCCGCGGCGCGGCGTCCCTCATCCACGGCCAGCCACGCGTGACGGCCATGACGATGGCCGGCACCAGCGTCAGCTCCGTCAGCGTGTTCGCGAAGAACCGCGTCCGCCACACCAGCCAGTAGGGCTCGTCGTTGAAGGTCGAGACCACACCCGCGTCGGCGAACGACGACAGGAACGGCGCGGCGATGACGGCGTAGGCTACGAAAATGGCCACGTCGCGCAGCGTGTCGAACCGGCGGCCGTCGCCGAACCACCGGACGCCGCCGGCCGCCAGCAGCGCCTCGCTGCAATTGGTGACGAAGAGCGCCAGCACGAGCGACGTCGGCCGCGTCACGCCGAGCTGCACGATGAGATGCGCCGGGAACGCGGCCAGCAGGTAAACCCACCACCGCCGCGCCGGGGCGAGCAGCAGCGTCGCGGTGAGGATGGCGTTGGGCGGCCAGAGCACGGAGGTGGTCACGGGCAGGAATCGCAGCTGCTCGCCGATCTTGGCGCCGACCAGATATGCCGCGCAGACCAGCGCCGCGGTCGCCGCGATTCTCAGCCGTGGATTCAGTCCGCTGGCCATGCTCCCGCGATGGTACTCGATGTGCGGCACTCGGCGTCGCCCCGAACCCGTGTCGGGCCCGCACCCCGCTCAGCGGCGCGCCCTAGCGCTTGACGCGGTCCGTCTTGGCAGGATCGAAGCGGCCCGTGCGGGCCAGCGCCCACAGCACCCGCCAGGCGCCCCGCGTGGCGAGCAGCCAGTACGTCTGGCAGCGGAAGGTGCCGACGAACTTCTGCGCCAGCGTCGTGCGACGGACGTTCACGGGCCGCTCCAGGTGGCGCGCCACGTCTTCGATGCAGTCCTGCGTCACGATGCCGCCGACCCAGATCGAGAGCCCGAGCGAGATCGACGGGAACGCGATGCCGATTGCGAAGAGCACCGGGTGGTCGGAGAAGCGGTACGCGAGGTGCCAGCCGAGAAAGCCGACGACGGGATAGACGACGGCGGCGATCGGCCACTCGACCACCTTGTTGCCGACGTGCCTGCAGAGCTGCGCGGCGTTGAAGGCGGTCGGCGCGGCGCGCCACGCGCGCCACAGGAACGGCACGTCGTCGAGCACGCCCTTGTACCAGCGCGCGTTCTGCCGGACCATCTTGTCCTTCGTCTCCGGCAGGTCCACCAG
>Ga0137403_10004786_pt1 | contig 15193 bp, 16 predicted proteins | sample CZOMad2_1_16fung_FD_122057 | JGI IMG/M metagenome (GOLD analysis project Ga0137403, IMG submission 122057) | Vadose zone soil fungal communities from Angelo Coast Range Reserve, California, USA - CZOMad2_1_16fungal (Hybrid Assembly) | ecosystem: Environmental > Terrestrial > Soil > Vadose zone... | reverse complement strand
CGCGTCGTGGCGCCGCCGCACACGTGCGCGTCCGCGCGCACGCCCACATTGGCGCTACGCCCGCGATCGCGACTTCCGAGGACCCGGCTTCTTACCGGCGCGCCACGTAGCGGTCGCGATCCGATCAGCGACCTTCGCGAAGTCATCGCGAGCCGCGCGAGCCGCGGTTGCGTGAGCTCCTAGGGCACCATCGGCGGGGCGCAAGTGAAAGATCGGCTTGCGAGCCTCCTGCGCCATCGGCATCAAGCTGCCATAGCGCTTTAGCAGCCCCAGACAGTGAGGATCGCTATTCGGTTGCGTGTCCTTTGTGGTCTCGTCTGTGGTCTCGTCGAGCACCTTCGTCGCATAGACCTCGGGGATCCGATTCATCCATAGATCGTACGCTTGCATCGGCCGATCGAGCCGAATCGAGTGCTGGAGCACCACGTAGCCCGCTGGTTTCATGACCTCGTCTGGGAGCTTAAGCTCGGGCACCGGGTTCTTCCGCACCCGCTCGCGCCATTCATCTTGCCATTGGCGCACCGTGGGACCTAGGTTGCGGAGTCCCTGAAGTGAGAACAGATCGGGGGCGACTGGCATCACGATAAATCGACACGCCACGAGCGCTGCGCGGTTGATCGCGCCGAGGTTCGGCCCCAGATCGACAAGGACGATGTCTGCACTCGAGTGCTCGGCAGCGCTCTGAATTCCGCGATGGAACGCCGAGATCACGCGAAAGGCCCGCTCTTGCCGGTCCAGGCAGCGCGCCCACTGCGAAGCGAGCTCGTCCTCGAATCTGGAGACCGATAGATCGCCGACGACGAGCTCCAACTTCGGGGCGATCGGCTCACGGTGTGGAGTCGAAATGTCCCCCGTACCGCCCATCAATGGAGCGACAGCTTTCACGGGAACGCCGTATTTCACCGCCGCGCCCGGGGATAAGTTCAAAGCATGGGACGGGTCGGCAACGTTCGACTACATGCCTTCACAGTTCACGACCTTCCGCTTCGAATTCAACCACCGCGCCGCGAACGTACCTTACTTCTCCGGCGCCGGCGGCGTGACTCCACCGGGCGGCAACACGGGTTCGCCGGGATCGCTGGTGCCGGGATTCACTCCCGATCTGCGGAAGATCGAGAACCGCCTGACCTTCGCGGTGCTGGTGAAAATGTAAGCCGTCGCGGAAAACCTGCCACCTGAGCCGGTAATCCATATAACCTAAGGCCTTGATGTGCCCGTGTCAGGGCCAAGAGGGAATATGGATCTGCTGATTCTTGCCGGCATTAGGATCCTGGAAGCGATGTTCGCGGTCGGCATGGTGTTCTCAGCCTCCGCCATCATTGTCGGTGCAATCGACTTCGCGCGCACCTTCGTTGAAGAATAAATCCGCTTCGTCTACGGTCCAGCCATTACCGGCAAAGTTATGTGTGAGGGCGCTGCCGGCGTGGAATAGACCCGCTGCGTTGCTTGGGCGTAATCGGCGGCCTTCGCTTCAAAAATATTTGGGACAAATCTTTGCGGGTTCCGGTCGATCAGCGGGAACCAAGTGCTCTGCACCTGCACCATCAAGCGATGGCCCTTCAGAAAGACATGGTCATGTGACCGCAGCGGGATCTTGTACTCGGTGGCCCGGCCTGGAACAAGCGCTTGGGGATGCTCGAAGCTTTTGTGGAAGCGTCCGCGGAAGACCTCGCTGGCGATCATTAATTGGTATCCATTCAGGCTCTTGGCGTAATCGCCGGACTTCGGCGGTGTTTTCTCTACGTCCTTGACCTCATAGTTCTCAGGATAGACGTCGATCAACTTCACCACCCAGTCGCTGTCAGTGCCTGTGGTGGAGGCGAAAAGGTCGGCTTTCAGTTCTCCCGTTACCACCAGATCGTGTTCCAAAGGCTGAGAAGTAAAGGTAAGCACATCGGGACGATGGTCGACGAAGCGCTGGTCCTGCAGCTCCCACATGGGCCAGTCGCCGTCGGGATACGTAGGGGAAATGGGACGTTGACGGTAAGGAACAGGATTCGCTGGATCGGAAACGTATTCGCGATATCCTCCCTTGCCCTTCACCGGATCGAAAGAGAGGGTGCCGTCCTGGTGAAAATAAATGTTGGTCGGCTTGGAATCTTGCGGTGGCCATGAGTCGTAAGTGTGCCAGGTGTTGGAGCCGGTTTGGAAGGTCTGGGCCTCGCCTTTGAAGGGTTCGCCTTTTCCGTGCAGCCAGTAGCGGAACCAAGGCGCCTCGATCTTCTCGCGAAATTCCACGGCGGTCGGGTGCTCGCCAAATGTAAACAGCCCAAGCGGAGCGCCTTTGCGGCCATGCCATCCGCCGTGGACCCAAGGGCCACCGACGATCACGTTGTAATGCTTCGGGTCATTGGTTTCCGAAGCTTTGTAGATCTGCCACGGCCCCCAAGGGTCCTCCTGGTCCCACCATCCGGCGACGTTCAGGTTGGGAACGGTCGTCTCCTTCTTCAACAATGGAAGAAAATTAACGTGCTTCCAATGGGAATCGTAGTTCGGGTGCGCAACGTAATCGTTCCAGCTTTTGATATCGCCATGCAAATATTTTTTGTTGACGTTCGAAAGAGGTCCCAGGTCGAGATACCACTGATAAGTATCGTAGGTGTCGAATTTGAAATGCGTGTTCGCATTCTTGTCGGCCTCTTCCATCACGGCGTATTCGAATGAGTAGCTCAAGCGGAAGGCGCCGTAGCGGAAGGAGTCGTCGTTCATCCACAGGTCCGCCGGGGAAGCCTGCTCGGAGACCGCCTTCAACGCCGGATGGGGTTTCAACAAGCTCAGAGCGCTGGTGAGCCCGTCATAGGAGACGCCATAGATTCCAACCCGACCATTGTTGTTGGGAACATTCTTTACCAGCCAGTCCACGGTGCCATACGCGTCAGACGCTTCAATCAGATTGGCGGCGTTGTCCCCGGTGGACCGGTTGGCCATTTGGAAGGTTCCTTCGGACTTGAAGCGTCCGCGAATGTTCTGGAAGGCGACTATGTAACCGTCTTCCACCAGCTCTTTCCAGGAGGCGCGGGCGAGGATCTTTTCGTCCGCGGGCACACCGTAGGGCGTCCGCTGCAGCAAGATGGGCAGCGGCTCGTGCTGTTCTAGCGGGCGGAAGACCACGGTCTGGAGATGTGTACCGTCCTGCATTGGGATCATCGTTTCAGAGCGGCTGAAGCGAGGCTTGGGCTCGGGTTCCGGCGGTTTTACCTCTGTAGGCTTCTCTTGCGCAGCAGAAGAGCACGTGAACAGCAAAGCAATCGCGAAAGTCTTTAAGAAATCGCGCATGAGTGTCTCCGAAAGGCGGGTCATTATAGCTCGCGCGTGCGAGTGATCAGTGCGCTATGCTTTTGCATGGCATTGCCGCGCCTTCCACACAAAGACAAACAACTCGTCCAGATCGTGGACGCAGCGTTGGCTGACGTTGCGCAACGCAGCGGCGATTGGCTGGTGTGCCGCGTGGGATGCACGCAGTGCTGCGTGGGCGTCTTTGCCATTTCCCAGCTTGATGTGTTGAGGCTTCGGCACGGGATGGCAGTGCTGGAGCGTGAGCATCCTGAGCGGGCGCGAGCGGTGCGCGAGCGAGCGCGGCAATCGGTGTCGCGGCTCGCGAAAACATTCCCGGGAAATCGCGAGACAGGGATTTTGGGCGAAGACGACGAATCGCTCGAACGTTTCGAAGAATTTGGCAACGACGAAGTTTGTCCCGTGCTGTCGCCGGAGACGGGCGAGTGCGAGCTATATGCGTCGCGTCCCATGATTTGCAGGGTTTTTGGCCCGCCGATCCGGTCGGAAGGCGGACTCGGCGCTTGCGAACTTTGTTATCACGGAGCGACGGATGAGCAGATAGCCGAATGCGAACTCGTGACCGGAACCGACGATCTGGAAGCAAGTCTTACTGAAGAAGCAGAACGGAAGATAGGGAAGCGCGGCAACACCACGGTCGCATACTGTCTCGCCAAGAAAACGTCCGTTGGTGGGATTATTGGAACATAAGGCGAAGGAGCGGCAGCGTGGGAAGACAACTACTTAGAGCATTTAGCGCGCTTGGTGCCATTGGGATCGTATGGCTAGGCGTATGGATAGCCTACCTTGGGCGGTACTACTATCTTTCAGAGCTTCATTCCTCCTACGGATCAGTTCCGCACTGGAAATCGGCGGTGATTGTTGGTTTGATTGCCACTTGCATTCTCGCCTCGCTTTACGCCGGATTCAAACTGATGAAGTTCGCTGCGACTGGCAATCGCAACTAATTTCAAAACAGCCCATCTCCCCACAACTTGAAACACAACGCAGCGGTCTGGCACAATCGGCGGCTCACGTTCTGCGGATGCGCACGTCTGTAGAATGGCGAAGCTGAAATCTTCCCGAGGAGTTCTCCGCATGCGTCTTGCCAGGATTCTGCCTCTTGCATTACTGCTCGCAATCCCCGCCGTCGCACAAGAAAAACAATTACATGGAGTCGATCTGGGAGACATCGATCGCAAGGTGAATCCCTGCGACAACTTCTTCGATTACGCCAATGGCGCTTGGCGGGCGAACAATCCCATCCCGCCTTCGATGGTGCGCTGGAGCAAGCGCTGGCAGTCGGGTGAGACCACGAAGGACACGCTGCGCGGCATCCTGGAAGAAGCGTCCGCGAAGAAGGGCGTGAAAGCCTCGACCGACCAGCTGATCGGCGATTACTACGGCTCGTGCATGGACGAGAAGAAGATCAACGAAGCGGGCATCAAACCCTTGAGTGGCGAGCTTAAGCTCATCGATTCCATCAAGACCCCCGCCGACCTGCAGCGCGTGATTGCCGCGCTGAAGCAAGAAGGCATCTCCGCGCCTATTACGTTTAGCTCTGCGCAAGACCCGCACAATCCGACGCAGGTCATCGCCGACACGGGCGCGGGGGGCCTCGGCCTTCCGGATCGAGATTTCTATTTCAAGGAAGACACCAAATCGAAAGAGACGAGACAGAAATATCTCGACCACATAGCAGCAGTCTTCCAATTGGCCGGGTCGGACAAGGCGTCCGCCGACAGGGCAGCACAAACCGTGCTGAAGATGGAGACGGGACTGGCTGGCGCTTCGCTCACCAACGTCGAGCTGCGCGATCCCTACGCCACCGACCACGTGATGAAACTGGACGAAGCGCAGAAGCTTTCGCCGGGATTCGATTGGTCCAAATACTTTACTGCTCTGAATCTGGATCCGAAGGTCGCTTTCAACGTGGAAGAGCCGAGATTCCTGGGTGAAGTCGAACGCCAGATCAAGCAGACTCCGCTGGACGACTGGAAGACCTATCTGAAGTGGCATCTGCTGCGGTCGGCTTCGCCGTCGTTGTCGGAGGCATTCGTCAAAGAAAACTTCGCTTTCTATCAGCAGTACCTGAACGGCGCGAAAGAGATGAAGCCGCGTTGGAAGCGCTGCGTGGAGTTCACCGACCGAAATCTGGGTGAAGCGTTGGGGAAGAAATATGTCGAGAAGACGTTCCCACCGGAAGCGAAGGCGCGCACCCAGCAGTTGGTGAAGAACATTCTGCTCGCCCTGCACGATGACCTTGAACGCATCGACTGGATGAGCAGCGAAACCAAGCAGAAGGCGTTCGCGAAGCTTGCGACGTTCAATCCTAAGGTGGGATATCCGGACAAGTGGAAGGATTACAGCTCGGTCAACATCAAGCGCGATTCGTATTGGAACAACGTGGTGGAAGCGCGCAAGTTTACGGTACGGGACGACGCGCATGATATCGGCAAGCCGGTCGACCGCGGCAAGTGGGGGATGACCACGCCAACATCGAACGCGTATTACAACCCGCTGCTGAACGAGATCGTCTTCCCGGCCGGCATCCTGCTGCCGCCGCTCTTCGATGTGAATGCGACGGACGCGGTGAATTATGGCTCAATAGGCCCGGTGATCGGCCACGAGATCTCGCACGGCTTTGACGATCAAGGCGCGCAGTACGACGCCAGTGGCAAGCTAGAAAAATGGTGGACGGATGCTGACTACAAGCGCTTCCAGGATCGCGGCGCGTGCGTGGTGAAACAATACGATGGGTATCCGATTGACGACGGCACAAACCACAACGGCAAGCTAGTGCTGGGAGAAAGCATCGGAGACCTCGGCGGTGTGAAGCTCGCCTACTTGGCGTATTTGAAGTCACTGGAAGGAAAGCCACGTCCGGCGGATCAGGATGGATTCACTCCCGAGCAACAATTCTTCATCGCCTGGGGGCAGGCCCGCGGTGACGCCATCCGTCCGGAGACACAGCGCCAGATGGTGCTGACCGACCCGCATCCGATCGGGAAATATCGCGTCATCGGTCCCTTGAGCAATCTGCCGGAATTCCAGCAGGCATTCAGCTGCAAGCAGGGCAATGCCATGGTGCGACCTGAGCGCTGCGAAGTCTGGTAATTCAGTGTCCGATTGAATTGATGTTTGGAGTGAGGTATGCGAGAGCGCAAGTCGCAACCGCCGTGCCCCAAGCCGGTGCGCGAATCCGGCTACATCCGCAAGGATGAATTGGATGATCACCTCGGTCTGCACCTTCCGGTTCCGACGCGCACCGTGTCCAACGAGGAATTCGTTCCCGTCGCCCAAACCGGGCAACAAGCTGCGGTTGAGGCGGAGATCCTGAATCTCGCTCAAAGCGGAGCGAAGTACATAGGGATCGACCGTCGCAGGTTTTTGCGCTCGAGCTGCGGGATGGCGGCTGCCTTCCTCGCGATGAATGCTGTCTACGGAAAGTTTTTCCAAGTGGAAGCGGCGGAGATATTCGATTCAGCCGCTGCTTCGAAACGAGATTTCTTCATCTTCGACGTACAGACTCACCACGTAGCTACGAGGCAACAGGCTCCGAAAGCAGAGCATGAGATGGTGGACTATTTCCTCGGACTGCGGCGCTACGGCAAGAAGATGAATCCGGCACTCGGCTCGCGGGAGCCGCGCCCCGAGGATCTTCACCTGGCGAATTACATCAAGGAAGTTTTTCTGGATAGCGAGACCGATATGGCTGCGATCAGCGCCCTGCCATCGCACTCGCTTGAGGGCAACGTGATCCCGCCGGAGCAGCTCGCCAACTCTCGCAACTGGGTGAATGAATTGACCACCACTCCGCGCATGGTCAATCACGGCATTTTTTCTCCTGAGTTAGGAAAGTTGAATCTCGAGACCATGCACGTGCAGGCGGAGAAGTTGAAGGTGGATGCGTGGAAGGGTTACACCGGGATGTCGAAGTCGAAGGAGATGAGCGGATGGCGCATCGACGATGAGAAGGTCTCCTATCCAGCGCTGGAACTTTCGCGCAAGCTGGGCATCCGCAACATCTGCTTACATAAAGGATTTCCGCTGCCGGGGAACGTCGAAGAGTGGGCGCCGCACGACATCGTGAAGGCCTCGAAAGATTTTCCCGACCTGAATTTCCTTATCTACCACTCCGGATTCAAGGATGTGGGCAGCATGCTTGCGAATGCGGAATCTGGCTTCCGCAAGGACGCGTACGTTCCATGGGTGAGTGATCTATGCCAATGGGCGGAGAAATATCCGCACATTAAGAAGAATGTCTACATGGAGACGGGGACGACTTTCGCAGTGACCGTGACCGCGAACCCCATGCTGACAGCGCACATTCTCGGCATGATCATCCGCTCGTTCGGCGAAGACCGGGTACTCTGGGGAACCGATTCGATCTTCTGGGGATCGCCCCAGTGGCAGATCGAAGCGTTTCGGCGCTTCCAGATACCGGAAGAGCTGCAAAAGCGGTTCGGCTACAAACCCTTGACCGACGATGTGAAAGCCAAGATATTCGGCTTGAACGCCGCTCAGGTTTACGGAGTGGATGCGAAAGCAAAGCGCGCACCCATTCCGGGCGATTACCTGGAGCGACTAAAGAAGCAGTATCGCCAGGCGGGCGGTCCTTTCCCCAGCAACACGCAATACGGTTGGGTGCGGGCCTGAGCTTTCCTACCAATAGCTGACCTTGAACTTGTCGCCCCAGACATCAAAGTCAGTCTGCGTCCTATTGCCGTTGAGCTGGAAATGGATGGTGATCCAATTTCCTGAATATGACAGCGACTTCGGATAGAAACTCTTGCCGACGTAATACCTGTGGCCGTTCACAGTGACGGCATCAAAATAAATCTTTCCGTTGGCGCGGTGTCCCTCAAAAACAGTGTGGGTCCATCTGTAAGCCGTGGGACGCCGGCAGGGGGCGCTGGTGTTGACCCACTTCGAATTCCGGTTGTCCCACGTGCGCCACACGCCGTAGAAGAACGAGCATTGCCAGTCCCAGCGATACCACTTGTATCCCACGTGCTGACTGGTTGAAAACTCCATCCCCGAGGGAGCTGAGGGATTCTTGTAGTAGTAATTCAAATCGTACGAAAAATGCGTCGACGTGGAGTTGTAGCCGACGCGCTTAAACCAGAGAGCATCGGAGAGTGGCGTGCTGCCACCGAGGTGAAACTTCGCTGATTTTCCGTCGAGCGAAGGCGATGAGATGAATTGAGTCAGAGAGTGAGGCGCGATCCCGCCTCCGTTGGCACACGCGGAGCACGAATGCCAACCGCTTTGTTGATCGATGTTGCTGACGGTGGTTGCTTTGACAACTGGAGCGAGAAAAAAAAGGATTGCGAACAGGGGGAATAAATACGTTCTCAAGCGGCACTCCTAAAGCGGGATTGTCGAGCTCGTAAAACGAATTTGTAACCGTACTAGGGCATCTACTTACCCTCAATAAGTGCAAGGCCTTAGTCACTGCCCAGAGTCTCGTAACCCGCATCTTCTAAGGTTTGAAGTTTCTCTCACAAACGGAGCGAAATCTCACAAACGGAGCGAAACAGGTTGCGTCATTCAATGCCTGAAATTTTTTGCTGAGAGGGTTTGTGATGAGCTGCGACTTACGGTCCAAATGAATGCAACCCCCGGTTTGCGTGCTCATTCTTATTTCTGCAGGAGCTTGGAATGTCCGCAGGTCGCAGCCAGGGACAGTAGTTTCTCTCTTTTGTTTCCATAGTTTGTGATTTCAACCAGGAAGCAGCATCTCGTCGCTGTCAGCCTTACATTTACGAGTTTTGGGGCCCCATGCACGTTCTGAGGAGACTTAGAGAAACAAGCTTTCAGATCAAACTGGCACTGTTGCTCGAGTTGGTGGTTTACGTGGGCTGCCGCGGGCCCCTGAACCTTTCCCACATTCCCGAACCCGTGGACCCGATCAAGCCTGTCACGAATCGGGTGATCCTGGTGGTTCTGGAGAACCAAAAATACGGAGCTATCATCGGGAATCCGCGCGCGCCTTATTTGAATTCACTGGCAGAAAAATACGCGGTGGCGGGAAATTACTTTGCGAATACGCATCCTTCCATCGGCGATTACTTCATGCTGACCACCGGGCAGATCATCAGCAACGATCTGGTCTTCCAGGGGATCGTGCAAGACGACAACATCGTCCGCGAACTCGGGCAGCATTCGATGGACTGGAAGGCGTACGCACAAAGTATCCCGGAAGCGGGATACACCGGCGACCGCGCCTATCCTTATGCGAAGACTCACATGCCGTTTGCGTATTTTGCAGACATCGTCCAGTATCCATCGCAAGCGCTGAAGATGGTGGGGACTGACGGCCTTGCAAGCGATGTTGCGCTGGATGATCTGCCGGCGTTCGTCTACATCACGCCTGACCAGCTGCACAATATGCATGATTGCGCGAGCGGCGTCCCCGGGACTTGTTCGAACGACGACAAGATCGCCGACGGTGATGCCTGGCTGAGAGAGACGCTCGACCCCATCATTCAAAGCCCAAATTTCGAAAAGCACAAGACGCTCCTGCTGATCACCTGGGATGAGTCTTTCGACAAGGACTTTGAAAACGGAGGCGGACACATCCCCTTCATCGTCGTTTCGCCGGATGTGAAGCCGGGATATGTCTCCGACACATTCTTCCAGCACGAGAGCGCGCTGCGGCTGATCGAAGAACGATTGGGACTACCGGTGGTTCTGGGCGCTTCAACGGATGCGTCATCCATGCAGGAATTCTTTCAGCCATAGGCCCCTGATAAAAAAAGGCCCAGCCTGGGCTGGGCTTTGAACCAGAAAATCTTCCTCAGTTGCAGCGGTCAGCGTTGGGGTGGGTTTTGCAATAGTTCGTACAAGGGAGACAAGCTGCCGGATTCTTCAGCACCGTCTCCTTGCTTACGTTGCTGGTGTTCGCATTCATGCTTCCCAACATCCCAAAGACGGCGATCAGCAGAAAACTACGAGTCAGTTTCATGGGAACCTCCTATGCAACTGACAATTTAAGGATGTTCACAGCGCGATTTCAACGGTAGTCCTCCATTCAGGCTGTTATTTCGTGCTGTATGGATGCTGCCGCACTGCAACTGTGCTGGTTTCCAACTGCACCCGCGAAGACTTTTCTAGGACAACCACGCTGCAAGGTTCCTAAAGTATGCGTAGGTGTCTTCGCGAGCAGCCGCATTCTTCAACATTCCGTCTCCCGGTTTTTCGGTGACGAAGCTGGGGCAGCCGTGGGCTGGGTCGAGGTTGTAATCGAGGAAATGATGGAAGCTGGAGTCGGCGATGGCGCGGCCGCTTCCGCCGTTCCCATCGAAGGCGACTGCCAGGTTGAAGCTGCGACCGGTGAGTGCGCTGTGTCCGGCGGCGATGGCACGCGCCTTGGCGCCTTTCGGCACGGAGACTGCTCCTTCATGCGGATGGGCGGGCAGCATGGTGATCTTGCCGGAAGCGCTCTTCGGATTGCGCATCACCGGGTGGAGCGGTTCGAGAGGATGCACCGTCTGATAATCGCCGTTGCTCCCGGAATGGTAGTTAGGCCAGGTGATGCTTGGCGTCCCGGTGTCGTCTATGGTTTGCCGGCTGCTGTCGGGCTCTTGGTTCTTGCTATGAAAATGATGCGCATTACCGATGCCACCGAGCGTGCAAAATGATATTCCCAAGTCCTGATGGTCGCGTGTGGTTAGAACGCCTCCACCGCGTTGGCGGAACCTGGTGACTGCGACGCAATCATTCGTGCTTAGTCCGCCGCCAACATCGACGCCAAACAACCACAGTTGATCGAAGTCGGAATCGTCAAGCTTCGACAAGACCACATCGTCACCGGCAGCGTTGTTCTGGCGATCGCGGGCCGCAACGTGATAAAGAGCCTGGCCGCGCGAGTCGGTCAGTTCGGTGAGAAACTCCGCCAGCATGGAAAAGCGGCTGATGGACCAATCATCTTTAGCGGGTGGGATGGTGGTTTGAAGAAGTACCTTTTTCATTTCGGTCACACTTCGATCTGGTCGGCATAACACCAGCGCCAGTCTTCGCCGGGTTCGAAGGATTGAACGATTGGGTGGGTAGTCTGTTGAAAGTGCTTGGTGGCATGGCGGTTCGGAGAGCTGTCACAACATCCAACGTGACCGCAGCTCAGGCACAAACGCAGATGCACCCAGCGCGCGCCGATCTTCAGGCAGTCTTCGCATCCCTTGGCGCTCGGCTTCACCTTGTGGATCTGGTCGAGGTGCGTACACTTTGCCATCACTTGCCTCCTCAAGACATCGTACAGATGAGGCAGGCAAGGTGCAGGATTCATTTCCTGCCAAGCGGCTCGTGGCAGAATAGCGGGGCGACATGACACGACATCTTCCGCCGCCCACATTCCTCTACGGCACCGCATGGAAAGAAGAACGCACCGCCGCGCTGACGGAGGTTGCGGTCCGCGCCGGATTTCGCGGCATCGATACCGCCAATCAGCGGCGGCATTATTTTGAAGCTGGGGTCGGAGAGGGGTTGGCGGCCGTCTACCAGGCGGGAGTGGTGAAACGCGAAGATCTTTTCCTACAGACGAAATTCACCTATCGGAACGGCCAAGACGACCGGCTTCCATATGATCCCGCAGCCAGGCCTGCGATCCAAGTGGCACAATCGCTGGCGAATTCGCTCGAACACCTCAAGACAGAATATGTGGACAGCTTTGTGCTGCACGGTCCGTCTTCCGGTCGCGATTGGACCGATCTCGATGCCGAAGTGTGGGAAGCAATGGGGAAAGAACGCGATGCGAATCGCACCCGCATGCTCGGAGTCAGCAACGTGTCATTGCGACACCTGCAGCAAATAGTTGCTGCTCTTGGCGAGCTGCCGTCATTTGTCCAGAACCGGTGCTACGCGCGACTTGGGTGGGATAGGGACGTGCGGCGATTCTGCGCGGAACACGACATCATTTACCAGGGCTTCTCATTGCTCACGGCAAATGTGGAAGTCTTGCGACACCCGTTGATTGCGCAACTCGCGCCGCGGGCTCAGGCAAGTCCCGCGCAGATCATCTTTAGTTTTGCGCGGGCGGTCGGAATGCTGCCGCTGACGGGTACTTCGAATCTCGAACACATGAAACAGGACCTCGCCGCTCTAGATCTTTCTCTCACGCCCACTGAGGTAAGCAGCATCGAGCAAATGGCTGGATGATGGTGGGTTTGCGCTGATTTTTTTCGTCAGGATTGGTAGATTGGACTAGCGTGAATGTATTGGTCATTGGCGGGACCGGCTTCATAGGGCCTTGGCCGATCAAGTATTTGAAGAAGGCCGGACATCACGTGACCGTATTCCACCGTGGTACAACCGCTACGCCCGAAGATGTTGGACAAATTTTAGGCGATCATCATCAGCTGCGGAACTACCGCGAACAATTCCAGCGTGAAAATTTTGATGTGGTCGTGGATTGCATCTTGAGTTCAGGCCGACAAGCCGGGGAACTCCTGGATGTCTTTCGCGGAATCACCCATAGAGTCGTGGCGCTCAGCAGCATGGATGTTTATCGAGCCATTGGAGTCATACACGGCACCGAAGCAGGACCGCCGCAAGAGCTTCCGCTACGAGAGGAGTCGGAGCTTCGCACCAAGCCCCAAACCTATTCGGCGGAGGCGATGAAACATGTCAAGCAAGTTTATCCGTGGGTGGACGACGATTATGACAAGGTTCCGGTAGAAGAAGCGATCCTGAGCGAAAAGGAACTCGCGGGCACAACCGTGAGGCTGCCGATGATCTATGGACCTGGGGATCCCCTTCACCGGCTCCATTGGTTGCTGAAGCGAATGGATGATGGGCGCCCATTCATCATCTTGCCCGACGATATGGCGGCTTGGCGCGGCGTACGAGGCTACGTGGAAAATGTGGGAGCGGCGATCGCACTGGTTGTGTCGTCGGAACAGGCAGCGGGTCGCAGTTATAACGTCTGCGAATCGGATTGCCCGACCGAGCTGGAACATGCCAAGCGCCTCGCCGCCATTGTTGGGTGGAGGGGAGAATTCATCACGTTGCCGAAAGAAAAGACTCCGCAACACCTTCGCTTCCCCGGAAACCTGGCACAGCACTTGGTAGCGACTTCCGAGAAGATTCGGAATGAACTCGGCTATCGCGAGCCGATCGGCCGCGACCATGCCATACTTCAGACTGTGGAGTGGGAGCGCAGAAACCACCCGGCACAGCCGATGTTTGGTCCGTTCAAATATGAGGAGGAAGACAAGGCCGCGGCCGATCTAAAAAGATCGGCGTAGCTGATAAATCCCGGTGTGTTTAGTGGCGGATATTGGCCATCGCGACTACAGGCAGTCGGGGTAGACAAGTTACGCTTTGCTTCGATAAGCTTTTCACTCCAATTTTGCACGGAGGCCCCCATGCCAGACGACGATCCGAAATCGGGCCCGTCCAATCCCACCCGCCGCACATTTCTCAAGACCACCGGAACTACCGCCGCAGCCTCGGTGATTGCCGCATATGTTCCCGGGCTCGCGAGCAGCACTACTGAACAGAGTTCGGCTGCCGCCGGCGCGGGCGGACCGAGCATCGAGGGCGCTGTTCCGATCACGCTGCGCATCAACGGCAAAGACCACCAACTGCGCATCGACCCGCGGACGACGCTGCTGGATTGTGTCCGTGAGACGGTTGCTCTCACCGGAACCAAGAAGGGCTGTGACCACGGGCAATGCGGCGCATGTACCGTGCACGTGAACGGTAGGCGCGTGCCTTCGTGTCTTACGCTCGCCCTACTGCACGACGGTCACGAGATCACGACCATCGAGGGTCTGGGTACGCCTGAGAATTTACATCCGATGCAGGCAGCGTTCCTCGCTCATGACGGTTACCAGTGCGGATACTGCACCTCTGGCCAGATCATGTCGGCGGTTGCGCTGCTCAAAGAACCTTGTGGACCCGATGACGCGGACGTCAAGGAGCTGATGAGCGGCAACATCTGCCGCTGCGGCGCCTACGGCAATATCGTTGCGGCGATCCAGCAGGTCCGAAAAAACACCTAACCCAGAACAGGAGCGATCTCTATGCGCACCTTTGAGTTCAAGCGTCCCGAGAATGCGGCGTCGGCGGTTGCCGCTGCCGCGCAGGCAAAGACCGCGCAACAAGGCGCGGATATCCGATTCCTCGCGGGCGGCACCACACTCGTTGACCTGATGAAGCTGGAGGTTGAAACGCCTGAGCGGCTGCTCGATATCAACCGACTACCGTTCGATAAGATCGAGGAGCTGCCGGATGGCGGGCTGAAGATCGGCGCCACCGTCCGGAATTCGGATCTCGCGCACCACCCGAAGGTACAACGCGATTATGCGGTGCTCTCGCAGGCCCTGCTGTCGGGCGCATCGGCCCAGCTTCGCAACTTGGCGACCACCGCCGGTAACCTACTGCAGCGAACCCGCTGCATGTACTTCCGCGATACAGCCATGCCCTGCAACAAGCGCGAGCCCGGAAGCGGCTGCTCGGCCATCACCGGTAGTAACCGCGCCTTGGCGGTGCTTGGCACCAGCGAACATTGCATCGCGACCAACCCGTCGGACATGTGTGTGGCGATGGCGGCTCTGGAGGCAACCGTCCACGTGCAAGGCGCGAAAGGCTCACGCGCGATCGCATTCGGCGACTTCCATCTTCTTCCCGGCAAAACACCGGAGCGTGAAACCGTGCTCGAGCCGGGCGACCTGGTGACGCACGTCACGCTGCCACCGCCGAAAACGGGAAGCAAGCAGGTGTATCTGAAGTTGCGCGACCGGGCGTCATACGAATTCGCGCTGGCGTCCGCGGCCGTCGTGGTCACAATGTCGGGTGGGAACATATCGCAGGCACGCGTCGCATTGGGCGGCGTGGGGACAAAACCGTGGCGTTCACCCGAAGCCGAAGCGGCACTCGCCGGTAAGCCTGCGACCGAAGCCAACTTCCGCAAAGC
>Ga0137403_10005151_pt1 | contig 15196 bp, 13 predicted proteins | sample CZOMad2_1_16fung_FD_122057 | JGI IMG/M metagenome (GOLD analysis project Ga0137403, IMG submission 122057) | Vadose zone soil fungal communities from Angelo Coast Range Reserve, California, USA - CZOMad2_1_16fungal (Hybrid Assembly) | ecosystem: Environmental > Terrestrial > Soil > Vadose zone... | reverse complement strand
TCTCGGTCACGACCTGGATTAATGGCGGACCCTTAACGCTGGAGGAGTTGCGAGGCCGTGTGGTACTGCTGGAATTCTGGGCCACCTGGTGCCAGCCGTGTCAGGAGATGTTTCCGAAATTGAAAAAGCTCTATCAGCAAGCGGGCCCGCGCGGTCTCGAAGTCATCGCCCTGACGCGTCACTTCCTCGCTTACGGCGCGCCGGAGGAATCGACGCAGGACGAATTGAACTTGATGAGCGCCGCGGTCAGCGAACACGAACCAGGTTTTCCGGTAGGAGTTGCGCCAGACGAAAAGCTCCAGGCGATCTACGGCGCTAATGGCCTGCCGACCTGCTTTCTCATTGATCGCGGTGGCGTGGTCCGGTACGCGGGGCACCAGGTGGAGGACGCTGCGTTTGACTTAGCGTTGGAGCAGTGTCTCAAACGGAGCTGAGTAGAAACCACTTTGATTGTGCAAAAAGGTCGTCGACAAGGGCCGCGTCGTGGGTCAGGGCACACATGCCGAACTGGTCGCGCGTGAAGGTCTTTACAAAACGCTCTACGGGTTGAAGAATGTGGATCCGTCCCTACTGAGATCGAGAGGCGCGGGCGGCAAGCCGACCCCGGGTACACCCATCGCCGGTATGGAACTGCCCGGAGGAATGGCCGGGCCAAGATAAAACTGACCGGTCTAACTTTGCGCCTTCGGTTTTTGCTTTGCGTGAAACAAAAACAACCCCGAGCGAATTTCGCGCAAAGGCGCAAAGAGGAAATTGTAAGGCGCAAAGAAGCTCTAATATTTTCGAAAGCCAAAAGGAGAGGACAATGAAACTACAAGCCCGACTTCACAGCGCGTTCGTTTTCGTTTTGCTGATTGCTTGCGCGATCGGCTGCAAATCAACTTCTACCTCGTCAACCAGCACTAAAACGGATTCGCCAAAGAACACGAATAGCCCGACCAGTAGTACGACCAGCAATGACAGCTCGCCGGCCAAACCTCCGGAGATCGCGGGCAAGTACGACGTGGTCGGCAGTAATCCTGACGGTGGCGGTTACAAAGGCACGCTCGAGGTGATTGCTCATGGTGACGTCTACCAGTTTCGCTGGAACGCCGGCACGCAGTACGACGGCGTCGGCGTGACCAACGGCAATGTCGTGGCGGTCGCGTTTGCCAACGGCGCGAACGGCAAAGGTTGCGGTGTGGTCGACTATGAAATCGCGAGCGACGGCGCGCTCCGCGGCAGATGGGGTTACTGGGGCGTTAACGAAGCCGGCACCGAAAACGCAACGCGCTCGGGCGGCTCCGGCCTGGAGGGAGACTACGACGCGACCGGCAAAAACCCCGACGGCAAAGAATACAAAGCGAAGCTTACCGTCGAGCCGGCCGGCAACCTGTACCGATTCGTTTGGAGCAATAACAGCGACGGCGTCGGCATCAAACAGGGCACCAACGTGGCCGTAGGAATTGGCGGCGCGCGCTGCGGATTTGTTGCTTATGAAATCAAGTCAGACGGGCTGGAAGGAATCTGGGGCGGTTACGGCAGCGATAAAACTGGGACCGAGAAAGCCACGAAGCAATAGCTTGTCCCAATTTTAACCGCAGAGAACGCGGAGGATTTCGCAGAGTTCGCAGGGAAGCACCTCTGCGTTCCTTTGCGAATACCTCTGCGACCTTTGCGGTCAGTCATTCCCGGCCTTCAGTCAATCTTCACCCAGCAACCACTTTCGTTCGCTCGCCGCGCCGCATCCAAAACGACTTGCGTGCGATAGCCGTCTTCGAAGGTAGCCGCGCCCTCGACCGTCGCACGACCTTCGCGCAGGGCTTCGACAATCCGTTTTGAGAAGGCGGTAAAGCCGCGCGCCCAACCGACGTCGCGCATTCCCTGAGCCAATTCACCCGGATCAGTTTCGACGCGGCGCCATTCGCCGTCGCCAATTCCAGACCGCCACAACTCGCCGCCCTCTTCGATCATCAGGGCGCCCAGCGATCCGAACAATTCCAGACGGTGCTCAGACTTGCCCGGCTCAACCAGCGACATCGACGCATTGCCCGTCGTGCCTTGAGTGAATTCGCCGTCGGCAAATCGCACCAGCAAGTTCGTTTCGTCATCAGTAGTCACTTGATGAAGCGCGTCGCTTTCATCTTTTCGTTCGCGGATGTGCGTGGCGAGATTGCCGATAACTTCCGTCACCTCCGCGCCCAGCAACCAACGCCAACTATCGATCACATGCGACCCGATCGCCCCCAGGGCGCCCCCGCCCTGCTTCACATCTGACCACCAGTTCCACGGGCGGCCCGGATCGGCCCGCGAGTCGGCGCGAAAAGTCAGCTTCGTGTGGCGCACTTTGCCGATTTCGCCGCAGCGCAACAGCTCTCGCATCTTCAGGCGGCCCGGCAGAAACCGCAATTCATGATCGATCAGCGCTAGCACGCCGGCGTCGCGCGCGCGCTGAGTCATCCGCAAAGCTTCCGCGGCGTTCATGGCCATCGGCTTTTCGCAGAGCACGGCTTTGCCCTGGTCCAGCGCGGCCAGAGTCATCTCGGAGTGCGTCACCACGGGAGTAACAATGCTGACAAGGTCGATATCGTCACGCGCCACCAGGGCGCGCCAGTCGCTTTCGACGTGCTCGATTCCGAATTCGCGCGCCACTGCTTCGGCATGCGTTCGACGCGCGCTGGCAATCGCGACAATCCGCGCGCCGGCGCAGGCTTTGAAGCCGGGAATCTGCGTCGAGCGCGCAAAGCCCGCCCCGATGATGCCGATGCGAATGATTTTGTCCGTGGCCATGAAAAGCGGAACTAAAACACCCGCCGATTCTTCCGCCAGGAGGGCCTTTACACGCTGGTTCGTTGGAATACCTTCTTCACGAACCCGCCCCTGATAATCACTGAAGAACAATTGCCCGAGGCGTTTGCGATTATCGATAAGGGCCTGGAGATCACCAATCGGGCGGTAGCATAACGCTTCAGGCAGTGAACAGATAAATCGTAAGCCGGGAACAGACAATCAATAACTGCGGTTTCCCGCTAGTAGTGACTGGAAATGTCTGGTATCGTCCGCGCGCGAATCTCTTTGACGGCGTCTTTGAACCTTTCTCTGTGGCGCCAGAAAACGCCGTCGGCGGCGAGTTGCATTGCTCGTTCCGCGTCCTTCCACTTAGCCTGACTCGCTAGAGCAATCGCCAGTCCGGCGTAGGCCCTGGCGTTACCGTAGTGGGGCTTGCCGCCATCGATTGCCAAAGCTTGTCGAAAGACCAACTCGGCCCGTGCAGGCATCCCTTCAGTTAGTATGATCTTTCCATAGCTTGCGAGAATCTCAATACCTCCACTGCCAGAAATGCCAGGGTTAAACCGATCCAAGTCATTAAATCCAATCGGGGCCGACCCGCCCGGTGTTCCCGAATTAGGCAGCACAGACAACAATCTGATCTTGTTTTCGCCGATCAGCCCCACGTACCAGTATCCGCGGGAAACCCCAACGCCTTCAAGATAAATTACGGCGCCTTTTTTTTGCCAAGTCCCGGACCGAGTCACAGTAACTGTGTAGAGCGAGTCTTCGCTTTTGTTAGTCCCGTCTTCGACGTGTCCAGAATCCGTCAGATGGAGCAGATGGCTGAAATGATTCCAGTAGGTGTCGACCAGATCGATTTGCGACGATCGAGTTTTTGCAGCGAATTCCTCCAACAGACTTCGATACTTGGGATCCTTGAATGCTGATCCAACCGCGTAAAGATAGGAGTCCCGAGCCTCGTCGACTTTCCCTTGGGCAAAGAAGACCGCTCCTTGCAGCGCCAGCAATTCCGCATCTGGTTTGTCGGCGCCCCACCGTTGTAGAACCAACCGCGTGACAATGCTCTCCGCCTCCTCAAGCTTCTGCTGCATGAGCAAAGCCTGCGACAGTCCTGCAGAAACTTCCTCGTTATCTTTCCTAAGTAACAGTGCCTTGCGATATTCGGCCTCAGCCTCAGTCCATCGGTTCAGATGCAACAGCGAGTCGGCCAGGTAGCGACGATAATCGTAAGACTCAAGTGACGCGCTTGCCAGTTGGCGGTATTGGACCTCCGCCTCACTCCATTTGTCCTGCTGCCTAAATGCATCGCCCAGCGCACCGCGATACTCCACACTCGAAGGTTCAAGCGCCAAAGCGGCTTTGAACTCCGCCTCTGCCTCACGCCACTCGCGGATCTTCGCGTGCGCGGCACCCCTCGTAAAGTGCTGGGAAGCGGAAGCTGACGGATCTGTCGAACTTGTTGGCCGGATAGTCGCCGCCGGTGTGTTGGTGATTACCCGCTCGTATGCCGCCATCCACTTGCGCATGAGCTGCGCGTTCTCGCTCGCGTCGTACGGGAAGCGTCGCAGATATTCGCTCGCGGCGTCGTAAGCGACCTTCTGATCAGTCCGGTAATTGTCATGCCAACGATTGTAAAGAGATTGCTTCGTCGCATCGTCCTGTGCGCCTTGGTGGGGCTGCGAGACAGTGAATCGCTCCCCCGTCGATTCAACTGCACCGATGGTTGGCGCCCCTGTGGCAAAGGCAATCACTATCAATACTCCGATCAGCATGTGTTTTTCCCTCACCCCAGTCGAGGTTCATCTGGGTTGGCTCATGGCGCGTACAAGTCGGACCCTTCAATCTGTCGGTCGCGCGCGTGCGACGGAACGGGATGCCCCGTCGAGTTAAGACTCTTACTCAATACCGCCCTTCATAGAGTTCGGGCTTTCTGTGTGCCCGAATGTCTTTTAGGGCTGACTTATATTGATCGCGGAAAATCGTGTGATCGCGGTCCACAACGACGCTCATCGCCTGCTCGGCCTCCGCCCACTTGCCTTGCGCGGCTAACGCCAGCGCCAAGCCAGTGTAGATCCTGTTGTCGGCGCGGCTTGGATGGGTGGCGGCGCTCTGCAAAACTTTCCGGTAGAAAATTTCTGCCTGGTCTGCTTTCCCCCAAGTGAGGAGGATCTTGGCATAGCTGCCGACATATGACTCGCCATCCGGATCAACCTTTTCCACGAAGTGGGGCGTAGAAGGGTAATCATAGAGGTACCAAGCGTTAGTGAAACTAATTTTATTTTTGTCGATGATTCCTACGCACCACTCACCTTTACAGATCGAGGAGCTTTCCACGTAGACCACATTACCAACTTGTTTCCATTTACCCTTGTCCTGATCAACTCTATATTCGCTATACTCCCTGTACTTGTTAACACCGAACAAAACGTCCCCCTGCGTTGAGAACTGGATTAACGCATCCGATTGGTGCCAGTAGTTCTTTGTCAGGTCAACGGGTACGCCTTTCGTTCTGGCGACCACATTCTCCAGCAACTGCTGATGACTACGGTTATTGTGGTCTTTGACGACCGCGTAGATGAAACTAGTCTGAGCCTCCTCGGTCTTACCTTCCCCTGCGAGAAATGTACCCTCCAGTGCCCATAGCTCAGCCTCGACCTGGTGCGTTGTGTCACGCTTGCCTATTGAGCGTATTAGTGGACCCAGCATAATCTGGGCCTCGGCAAACTTTCCTTGCTTGCCTAAGCTCTTTGCCAGTGCTAAGGCGACGGCATCGCCGGCATCCGGCTTGAGCAGCAGCACTTTGCGATACTCAATCTCAGCATCAGCCCAGCGCTCTAGATGGAACAATGCGTCTGCCAGCGCTTGCCGGAATTCGTACGAGTCGCGCGCGCCATCGACCAGTAGTCGGTACTGAATCTCTGCTTCGCTCCACTTCTCTTGTTGTCCAAGTGCGTCCGCCAGAGCGCGTCGATACTCAGTGTTGGGCGGGTCAAGCACGAGCGCGGCCTTGAACTCTTCTTCTGCCTCGCGCCACTCGTGGACCTTTAGGTGTGTCGTCCCTAACCGGAAGCGCTCGGGAGCTGAAACGGTCGGTGCCAGGACATTCCTCGGCGTGGCAGTACCGACTGTGTTATTAGCAACTACGCGCTCATAGGCTTCCATCCACTTGCGCATGAAGTTAGCTTTGTCGCTCGTGTCGTATGGAAACCGCTTCAGATATTCGCGGGCAGCATCGTAGGCGACTTTCTGATCAGTGCGGTAGTTGTCGTGCCAACGATTGTATAGAGATTCCTTAGTTGCCTCGTCTTGCACTCCTCGCGCAAAGAACGAATTTGCAGATAGGTCTGAGGCGCTGTGGACGGTGGGCACGATTGCCGCAAAAGCGGTAAGTAGTATTGCTTCTAGCAGCATAGTTTAGATCCCTAGGGTTCTCGCCTCGAAATGAGAGGATTCCTCAGCTTCCCGGTCGCCCCTACGGCTGGCAAAACAGTTAGGGAGTTAGTAAAGCTGTGCCTCCAATTCAGGTTGTCGGTGTGCTCGAATTGCTCTGAGTGCCTCCTTGTAGGCATCCATATACTGAGAATATTTTCCGGTCGTAGAAATCACAAATTCCATCATTCGCTGCGCATCATTCCACTTGTCTTGCTTTGCGAGGACTATAGCAAGACCAACATAGCAACTCCTCGTAAAGGCATCTGAGCCACCGCTAGCCTGGATTGCCCTGCGATACATACATTCCAGGACAGTCAAAAATCTCGCGTCATGTTCAAACCTGCCGCTGGCTGGTGAGCACAGGGCCATGACCATCAGTGACAGTCCGACGATTCACATAGCTAGAGGTCCTCCTCGGCACATTCCCGGATTGTTGGTGCATACACTCATCCGAAGAGCGCTTGCTCGCTGAGCGAAGAGCACGCAGAGAACGCAAGACTTTGAATTCCCCTCGCGCCCTTAGCTACTTCTGGACAGGCACACAATACCGAGCTGTTAGGGTGATCGTGATTGGTCGTAGATCAGTCTTGCTCTGGTAAATCGGAAGGTAGATCGTCCTCTTAACTTTCGGGCCCAGCACCTCATTGACAACTCCGCTGGTCCCAAAAAAAAACGGCTTGTCGGTGTGGTTTTCGATTTCGAGATTGCGCTTTACGATGAAGGCTGAGACTGTCGCATCGTACGCCAGTTTGTCGCTACCCCCCTCCCAGACTCGGTATTGCCCGGTCACCCATCGACAGCCTTCTAAGATCTGGCCGTCCAGCGGGGGATGTTGCAGCAGCTCCTGATTCTTATACGCTCGCTCTTTTTTGAAGGCGTCCAGATTCTCCTCTTCGAATCCGGGAGTGTCCAAATCAACATAAGGACTAATGGGATGAGCGCTCGGGTCCTTGAGTTCAGCCGTACCGGCGCACATACCTTTACAATCGCTCTTCATTTCCGCGTCGATCGCCTTGTTCAATCGGTCGCTCGCTTCCTTCTCATCCGCCTTGATAATTTCGTCATTTATCGCGGAGTTCAGCCGATTCCTTTCCTCTTCGCGTCGCCGCCGTTCGAGCTCTTCCGGCGACGGGGGCGGCGGCGGTACGTATCTCACGGGCGGATTGTTGTTCGCCGGCAGGTTGTTGCGCCTGCTCCGCTCAGCCCGACACCTTGCTTCCTTTTCGGCGACCTCTTGATCCTCTCGCTCACCTCGTCTTTTGCAGTCAGCAGCGGACTCGTCAGAACCGCAAAGCCTATACGAATTTCCATTATCATGCTTACAGGGATCAGCTTGCGCATAGGAACCAGGGGCCTGACAAAAGAAGATTAGGGACAGGAGTAAAGAGGCAAGGGGCCATCGTCGTTTTTCGATCATTTTGTTCATCGCAAGAATCAATAACAGTGGTCGGCATTGCTCTCGCAAGGTCGGCTGGATTGGGGGGACTCTATCACTAGCTGTCATTCGGTTGCAATGCGCAAATATGCCATTTCCCTTCGACGTTCGGCGGCGAGAAGTCGACATCGACGCTACCATCCAGTCAAGACGATCTCTACTATTATGGCAAACCCGTGCCTTTCGTTTCGGATCGTTCCAAAACATCAGCGCCGGGCCAGGCATGAAGGGTAAGCTGATCAGCAGGGATCACGTTAAGCCTGCTTGAAACCCGATGAGGCGGTGCGCCTGCTGAGAGAGAGTCCGAGTCGCGAAAAGTTCATTACCGCAGACGAAGAGAAGAGATTGTTTGCGCAACTCACGGGAAGACGAGATCACATTCGCTCCGTTGTCACCATGGCTCTTAACACAGGGTTGCGGCGTGGGGAGATTCTCGGCTTGCAATGGGAACACGCGAACTTTCTCGCTCGAACAGTTTTCATCGCCAAGAGCAAAACGGGCAGGACTCGGACGATCCCGATGAACGACATCGTCTTTAAGGAATTGATGATGCTCAAGCAGAATGCTGGACCGCAGGAGTTTGTGTTCAGCAATTCCCGCACGGGTATCAATATCGATTCCATCAAGACAGGCTGGCGGCATGCTTGCGAAGATGCAGGGCTCGTGAATCTTAGGTTCCACGATACTCGTCACACCTTCGCTACTCGTCTGCGAGCCAATGGCGTTCACGAGTGGGACATTCGAGACTTGCTCGGTCACACTTCAGTTCGGATGACGAGTGTTTACACTCATCAAACGCCACTGAATCTGTGTCATGCTGTTAATACGTTGACTCAGACGAAGCTGGGGAAGGTTGTGCGATTCAAACGAAGTAGTGAGCGACGGATCTCGAACCCATCCGCTACCGCGGACGGTACTGACCTCATGACCCGCCGATCGCGCACTTCCCAAATCGCGCCATCTTCGCGCCATCGTGAGGTTGAGCAGCTAATCGCCCAACAGCACGAAGACGTAAGTATAAGAGAACTCGCCAGTTGATTGGTGCCCCCGCAGGGATTCGAACCCCGAACCAACAGATTATGAGTCTGCTGCTCTAACCGTTGAGCTACAGGGGCACACCAGAATGATCGTAAGGCAGCAAGGCGTGTCAGGTTCAGTATTGTACTGACGCCGCGGCGTAACGTGAAGTCTCCACGACTCACGGAAACCCCGGCGGTGGCTTCATCAGCTTCCTCAGCGCATTTCCGTTTTGGTTTTTGGCGTATCAGAATTACCTTGACACAGATCAATGCCCCAGAATAGAGTTGCCAATGTTCCCCCAAATATTCTCTTATTGAGTTGAGAGCCGCTCTCTGAGTTCTCACTTCGGCTGGATGACTATTCACAGATTTCGATTGTAGGATCATGGAGGATTGGAAATGTTGAAAGATCGCCTCGTCGCACATGGTGCGCGTATCTTTGCCGGCCTGGCATTGGCCGGATTGCTGGTAGTGGCTTTTCTGACTGCACAGTTTACAGCACCGGTCACCGCGCAACAGGGCCAGGGCAACGTGATCACACCGGCCATTCCGGTCATTCCGCCTGGATCAGCTTACCGCCAGACGAATTTGATTTCGGATATACCGGGCCTGGCGCCAATACTTGATCCGCTGCTGGTCAACCCCTGGGGCATCTCGATGACCGCGAGCAGTCCTTTTTGGGTTGCTAACAACGGGAGCACCTCATCACAACTTCTGCGCGGCGACGTGAGCGGCAGTCCTTTCATTCTTAACCCCACTATGCCGTCGGTGACGATTCCAGGAAGCTTGCCGACGGGCACGGTAGCTAATCCGTCGACGACCGAATTCGTTTTGCCCGGCGCATGTGCTTCGGCTACCTGTGCCGCGCGATTCCTTTTCGCTTCGGAGACCGGAAACATTATTGGTTGGAATCCAAACGCGCCGGCAGCCGGCTCAACTACTGCAGTAATCGCTGCGAGTCATCCTGGGCACGTCTACAAGGGCCTAGCTTACGGCTCTCCTCCAGCAGGAAATCGCATCTACGCCGCGGACTTTGCCAACGGGGCTATTGACGTTTATGACACGTCATTCAACTTGCTGTCATCGGCTCTCTTCCCCTTTGCAGACCCAACCATCCCGACGACGCCGGGCAACACTTATCACGCTTTCAATATTCAAAACATCGGTGGTTCGATGTACGTTACCTATGCCAAGGTCGGCACGGACGGGGACGATGAAGCGGGTGTCGGCAACGGTTTCGTCCGCCGGTTCAACACCAACGGCGTCCGCGACCTGACATTTGGAATCAACAATGGGGCGCTCAATTCTCCCTGGGGCATCACAATTGCGCCCGCGAGCTTCGGCATCTTCGGAGGGGCTCTACTGGTCGGTAACTTCGGCGAAGGCAATCCAAGCATTCACGCTTACAACCCGACGAACGGTGCTTTTCTCGGCACGCTTCAAAACGAGAACGGCGACGGCATTGTGATTGACGAGCTGTGGGCGCTCGTTTTCGGCAACGGCGGCGCCGGCGGCGATGTGAACACACTCTATTTCAGTGCCGGCACTGCTGAGGAAGAGCACGGCTTGTTCGGCAAGCTAAATCCGACAACTGCGTCAGCCACTTCGCTCTTGCAATTCTCTACGGACGAGTTTGCCATCGGCGAAGGCACAGGCCACATAGATGTCTCGGTCACTCGCGCAGGCGATGCGTCCGGGACGGCCACAGTCAATGTCAACACTTTTGACGAATCACAACCGGGTCACGCTTCGCAGAAAAGCGATTACGAGATTGCGCTCTCACAGTTGACTTTCAATCCTGGTGAAACCAGCAAAACCCTGCGCATCCTGATTGTCAACGACAACTTTGTTGAGGGGAACGAAACGATCAACCTTGCCCTCTCGAATCCAACGGGCGCGGGCGTCGGATTAGGCAGTCCAAACCAGGCAGCAGTGAAAATCATTGATAACGACGTGGTGGCGCCGACTACCAATCCTGTTGATGATGCGCAATTCTTTGTCCGCCAGCATTACCTTGATTTTCTCAATCGCGAACCTGACTTGTCCGGCTTCAATTTTTGGACAAATCAAATAACGTCGTGTGGCTCAGACGCGAATTGCATCGCGGCCAAGCGCGTTAATGTCAGTGCCGCGTTCTTTTTGTCGATCGAGTTCCAGAATACCGGCGTGGAAGCTTACCTGGCTAACAAGGCCGCTTTCGGTAATGTAGCGACCGCGTTCGGGGGACCGGCTGTCCCTATTCTGTATGGCCGGTTTGAGCAGGATGTGCAGGCGTTGCAGAAGGACTTCGTCTTCGGCGCAGTCGGCGCTGATGCCCAGCTCGAAGCCAACAAAACGGCTTACTTCAATAACTTCGTCACGCGTCCGGAGTTTATCGATAAGTTCGGAACCATGACTAACGCGCAGTATGTCGATTCGTTACTGGCGAGCGCCGGCATCGATCCACCGAATCAGCGGTTGTTCGTCGCCAGCCTGACCAACAGTCAGGAAGTTCCGCCTACGACACCTACTTTATCGACGGGCGGAGCCCGGCCGGCATCGTTCGGTACCGCGAAGTTTCAATTCAATGCGGCGCAAACAGCGATGACTTTCACGGCCACGATTAACAACATCGACACAACTGGATCGCAAACCACCGATACAAATGACAATCTCGCCAACGCGCACATACACGCCAGTCCAACCGTAGTCCCAGGCGTGAATGGACCGGTGGTCTGGGGTTTCTTTGGCGCACCATTTAACGACAATAATCCTAATGATGCGATAGCCACGCCGTTTAGCAGCGGAATCGGCGGCACTTTCAGCGGCAAGTGGGACGCGCCCGAAGGCAACGGCACCACACTCGCCGCTCAACTGACCAACCTGCGGACGGGACACGCGTACATCAACTTCCATACGACGCAATTCGGTGGGGGAGAAATACGCGGCAACTTCCCGGCGGAAACGGCGTTTCGCGACGCGCTGGTCGCCGGCCTGAATGGCAGCACTGAGACCAGAGCCACCGTGCTGCGCAAGATCGCGGAATCCGAAGAATTCTCGAATAACGAATTCACCCGCGCGTTTGTGCTGATGGAATATTTCGGCTACTTGCGTCGCGATCCGGACGTCTCCGGTTACAACTTCTGGCTCAACAAGCTGAACGCCGCGAACGGAAACTTTGTTACTTCCGATATGGTCAAGGCTTTTCTGGTCTCGCTAGAGTACCGGCAGCGCTTCGGACCCAGCTAGAGCGAAGCAGGGCAGAGAGCAAAGGGCTAAGAGCGGAGGGCTAAGCGCCCTTTGCGCTTGGCTCTTTGCTCTTTGCGATTGCGTCTGGCTTCCCGCTCACGACATCTGCTACATTTCACCGCATGACTACGGTCCTCCGCGTAGAAAACGTGGCGAAACAATACCGGACCTACGCGCGGCCCGGCGATCGCTTGAAAGAGTCGCTGACCCGCGGCCGGATGCGAAGGCACAAGGAATTCTGGGCCCTCCAGGAAGTAAACTTTGAGATCGGACAGGGCGTGACGGTCGGCATCGTCGGCCCCAACGGCTGCGGCAAGTCGACACTCTTACAAATAATTTCGGGCACTCTGGAACCGACGCAGGGAAGCGTGTGGCATCATGGCCGCATCGCCGCGCTGCTGGAACTGGGCGCGGGGTTCGATCCGGAGTTCACCGGCGTCGAAAACATTTACATGAACGCCTCTCTGCTGGGATTGACGCGGCGAGCCACCGACGCGTTGTTCCCACAGATCGAACGGTTCGCCGAAATTGGCCAGTTCATTTATCAGCCGGTTAAGACTTATTCCAGCGGCATGTATGTGCGTTTAGCCTTCGCGATCGCGTCGAGCGTCGAACCGGACATTCTGGTGATCGACGAGGCGCTCGCCGTTGGCGATGCAGTCTTCCAGCATCGTTGCCTGCGCCGCATCAAGGACCTGCAGGAGTCCGGCGCCACCGTTTTGTTTGTGTCGCATGACCTGGGGGCGGTGCGGGCCCTGTGCTCGCGGGCGATCCTGCTGAACGACGGCAGAATCGCAGCGGATGGTCGCCCGGTCGACGTGCTCAATCACTATCAGAAGATCATCATGGCGCGCGAACGCGCCTTTCTGGCTGACTCAGCTGCCGCTGCCGGCGAACCTGCAACCCCCGACGACGAAAGTTCAGAGCCGCTGAGTTACACTTATCGTCATGGCGATGGCAGCGCCGAAATCCTGGCGGCCGATTTGGCCGACGCGGCGCAGCGGCGGGTGGAAACGGTCGAGACCGGCGAGCCGTTGACAATGCGGATGCTCGCCCGGATCAATACTGATCTCGACGATCCAATAATCGGTTTTCTGATTCGCAATCGTCACGGCATCAGCGCCTACGGCACCAACACCAAAGAGCAGCAGATCGAGTTTGGCGCCGTGCGCCGTGGCGATCTGCTCGAGGTCATTTTTTCCTTCAACTGCTGGTTGGGCGTGGACGATTACTCGATCACCTGCGCGGTCCACAACCGCAACGGTGAAGCCTTCGACTGGATTGACGGCGCGCGTTTTTTCCGGGTCGCCAGCGAAGCGGCAACGGAAGGCGTCGCCAATCTCAACGCAACTGTAAGCGCCCGGCATGTACCCAGCGCTGCTTCGCTGAAGATTCAGGATAAGTTAGCCGTCTAAAAAAAGCGCGAGCTATGGTTAATGACGTAGAAAGCATCCTCAACGAAATTCGCGAGCGCGTGCGCGCCGATCACGATCCGGGCGGCGTGCCGGTAACGGCAGGTCACAGTGAGCCGGCCCAAGCCTCTCCAGCGCACGCGAATGCGGAAAACGGAAATAGTGAATCGCTCATCCGGATGTCCGCTCACTTAACTACCACCTCGCGCGCCTGGGACCGGTTGCCGCCGATGTACAGTAATCGAAAGGGCGGCCCGGCCCGCCTCGAGCTTTGGATCAAAGCCCGGCTCAAATCTCTCAGCCGTTGGTTCACCTGGGAGCAGGTCAACTTCAACTCGGCCGTCCATCACGCGCTGGCTGAGACTTTGCACGCGCTGGCGGCCCACGAGCAGGAACTGGCCCGAATACGGGCTGAGTTGCTAAAAGAAAACGAAAACTCGCGCGAGAAACTCGCGCTCAATCAACGAGAATTGACGGCCTTGCGAGCCGGTATCGAGAGCCTGACTGCCGAGATCAGAAAGCGCAATGCGGATCTGGAAGCACGGGCGAGCGAGTCAGCTGCCGCACTGAGGAAAGAGATCGATACGAAACTCGACGGGCTTAGCAGCGAGCTACGTGAAAGCGATCAGCTGCTGCGTGAAGAGCAACGTGTCTGTTTCAAGCAGCTCTCGCTGGAAGCGAGCGAAGCTTCAGTGTCCGCGGATCGCGGCCGGCGTGTCATTGAGTCGCGGCTGGATGATCTGGAAAAATCGGCATCTAACGGCGAAAAATGATGCAAGCGGGCACTAGCCCGACCGTTAGGGAGGGCTCATATTTGAGCGACGGTAAAAGGAACCCTCCCTCACGGTGGAATTTATATAGTTGGCTCACCTACTACGTCAGAACGAAAAGAGCGCGCGGAGCGCGCGACGGCATAAAGCCCGGGGCGTAAGCCCCGGGATCTAGTTCAAAAGGCTTGGCCTAGCCCGCGGAGGAGTCTGTCGGATAAAGCCGCAGAGCGGCGAAATGTTTATAGATCGCGAACACACCATTTTCCTCCTTACCGCATTGAGCGAAATGCCGAGCATTTCGCTCAATGCGGAAGATGAGATAGAGGGCAATTCCGTTTCTATAAACATTTCGTGCCTAACGGCACTTTTCCCGACAGACTCTTCTGCGAGGTGCTCACAGGAGCCGGATTTGTGGAGCCGTTTTGACGGTTTCCATTTCAAAAGCCGTTGAAACGGCAATTACATATCTGACTCACCTAACCTGTGATTCGGTCAATGCTTAAAGAGCGCCGAAGGCGCGGCATTCAATAGCCACGGCCGTAAGGCCGTGGATCAAAACCTCGAAATGATGTCGAGGCCCGCAGGGCCGGCACTCTTTTGCGCTGTGAAATGCGATTTAGTGCCGCACCTTCGGCGCTCGATCATTTTTCTTTCGACTTTCCACGGCCTCACGGCCGTGGCTATTTCATGACGGTCCTTCGGACCTTGAATCCTGTCACCTTTCCGGCGCGTTTATTCAACTGAAGTGAGTCAAGTATGTAATTACCGTTGAAACGGCTACCAGCAATCACGCTTCCTGTTAGCACCTCGTTGAAGCGAGGTGTGAATGAGAAATCATCAGCAGGGCTCGCGTTAGCTAAACCACCTTAGGACACTGACACTAAAGACGAATATAAAAAGGCGATGCCGCTGACCGCAGTCAACGACATCGCCATCATTAATTTTCGGCGCCGGGGACCCGAACATCGCAAGAAAAAGCCGCGACCATTTCGATCGCGGCTAAAGAAGTAAGGCTTGATCGGGTCTCACGGTCCACGATGGAAAGCGCCGCCGGTGAAATAACTCTGCCAATTGCGGAAGCCTTCATCGTAGCCACGCAAAAACCCGTCGCGATACGCCTGCTGATAA
>Ga0137403_10005150_pt1 | contig 15196 bp, 16 predicted proteins | sample CZOMad2_1_16fung_FD_122057 | JGI IMG/M metagenome (GOLD analysis project Ga0137403, IMG submission 122057) | Vadose zone soil fungal communities from Angelo Coast Range Reserve, California, USA - CZOMad2_1_16fungal (Hybrid Assembly) | ecosystem: Environmental > Terrestrial > Soil > Vadose zone... | reverse complement strand
GAACGCACCGCCGCAGATGAAGAGAATGTTGGTGGTGTCGACCTGCAGGAACTCCTGCTGCGGATGCTTGCGGCCGCCCTGCGGAGGAACCGAGGCGACCGTGCCTTCCATGATCTTCAGCAGCGCCTGCTGCACGCCCTCGCCCGACACGTCGCGCGTGATCGACGGGTTGTCCGCCTTGCGCGCGATCTTGTCGACCTCGTCGATGTAGATGATCCCGGTCTCGGCCTTCTTGATGTCGAAGTCCGCGGCCTGGATCAGCTTCAGGAGGATGTTCTCGACGTCTTCGCCGACGTAGCCCGCCTCGGTCAGCGCCGTTGCGTCGGCGATCGCGAAGGGGACGTTGAGGATCCGCGCCAGCGTCTGCGCGAGCAGCGTCTTCCCGCAGCCGGTCGGGCCGAGCAGCAGGATGTTCGACTTCTGCAGCTCGACCTCGCCGTCCTCGGTCACCATCTGGACGCGCTTGTAGTGGTTGTAGACCGCGACCGAGAGAGTCCGCTTGGCTTCTTCCTGCGAGACGACGTAGTCGTTGAGGACGTCGTAGATGTCCTTCGGCTTCGGCAGGTTCTCGAGATCGAGCTGGGCCGGAGCCGTCAGCTCCTCGTCGATGATCTCGTTGCAGAGATCGATGCACTCGTCGCAGATGTAGACCCCGGGGCCCGCGATCAGCTTCTTGACCTGCCGCTGAGACTTGCCGCAGAAACTGCAGAGAAGTTGCTCGTTGCCGTCCGTCGCTCGGGCCACGGTTCTCCTTTTACTCCTGAATCGCCTGGACCGCTAGGGGCGTGACCCGTCGCGGTGGACGATTACGTTGTCGATGATGCCGTACTCCTGGGCTTCTTGCGGCGTCATGAAGTAGTCGCGTTCCATGTCCTTGGACACCCGATCGAGGGGCTGCCCGGTGTGCTCCGACATGATCTCCTCGAGCGTGCGCTTCAGTGCGATCGTCTCGCGCGCGTGGATCTCGATGTCGGTCGCCTGCCCTTGGAAGCCGCCCCACACCTGGTGGATGAGGATCTTGGAGTTCGGGAGCGCCATCCGCTTTCCTTTCGTCCCGCCGGCGAGTAGTAGCGCGCCCATCGACATCGCCGTGCCGACACAGATCGTCTGGACGTCGGGCTTGATGAATTGCATCGTGTCGTAGATCGCGAGCCCGTGGTAGACCGAGCCGCCCGGCGTGTTGACGTAGATGGAGATGTCCTTGTCCGGGTCCTCGGACTCGAGGTGCAGCAGCTGGGCGATGATCAGGTTCGCGATCTGATCGTCGACCGGGGTGCCGAGAAAGACGATTCGCTCGTTCAGCAAGCGCGAGTAGATGTCGAACGCGCGCTCGCCTCTCGAGGTCTGCTCGACGACCATGGGGATCAACGGGCTCATGCAGGCTCCTTACTAGCGGGGGTCCAGAGTTTCGTTTCGGTTGAGGCGGTTTCCTTGTCGGGAGTCCAAAGCTTGTCGCGCGCCTGGGCGAGGTCGGGCGAGATCCGCTTCACCTCGGAGACGATCCGGTCGAGGGTCTCCTTCAGACGGAGGTCGGCTCGCAGCGTCTCGAAGCGGCCGGCTTCGCGGAGCTGGGAGACGACGTCGTCGGCGTCCTCGCCGGCGGCCTCTGCCTGCTCGCGGATCAGCTCCTCGACCTCGTCGTCGGAGACCTCGATCCCGAGCTTGTCGGCGGCGGCCTCGAGCACCAGCTCGCGGGCGACCGACTGCGCCGCCTCGGCGCGAACGCCCTCTGCGAGCTGCTCCGGCGTCTGGCCGGTCAGCTGCAGGTACAGGTCGGCGCTGATCCCGCGACGGTCGAGCGAGCGGCCGAGCTGATTGAGCAGCTCACGCGAGCGTGTCTCGACAAGCGGGCCTGAGGCCGTCGCCTTCGAGGCCACGACGAGGCGGTCGATTGTCTCGGCTCGGAAGGCCGCATCGAGCTCGTCCTCGAGCTGTTCGCGCAGGCGCGACTCGATCTCGTTCCGCAGCTCGGCGTACGTGTCGAACTCGCTCGCGGCGCGCGCGAAGTCGTCGTCCGCCGGCGGCAGCACCTTCTCCTTGATCTCCTTGACCGTCACCTGGGTCGTTCGCGACGAGTCGTCCGGAAGCGAGTACTCAACCGCGCGCGTGTCGCCCGGCGACGCGCCGATCAGCGCGCGCTCGACGTCCTCGAGCAACCGGCCGGCTCCAAGCTCGAGCACGAGGTCACGCTGCGCCTCGCCCCCCTCTTCGACCGCGTCGACGACGACCACGTCGCCGGTCTGAGCGGCACGACCTTCGACCGGCGCGAGGTCGGCGACGCTCTCACGCAGGACCTCGATCTCCTGATCGACGAGCTCGGGCGGGATCTCGGCCGCGACATATGGGACCTCGAGGGTCGTCCAGTCTGCGAGCTCGGGCTTGGGCTGCACGTCGACAGTGGCGGTGAAGCTCCACGCGTCGTCGTCAGAGGCGGGGAGGTCGTACTCGTATTGGGGCTGCGCGATCGGCTGGATGCGCGAGCTCGCTGCGGCGTTCCAGAACCAGCCGCCGATATGGCTCTCGACCGCCTCGGTCAGCAGCCGCTCTTCGCCAAGGCGCGCCCGCAATACCTGCATCGGCACCTTGCCCGGGCGGAAGCCGGGAATCTTGACGCTGCCGGCAAGATCCGAGGTCGCGTGCTCGACCGCGTGCTGCATGTCCTCGCGGGGCACGTCGACTTTGAGCCGGACCTTGTTGTTAGCGAGCTCTTCGACCTGGACGGCCACCCGTCCATTCAAGCAAAGAGGTTTCGCCTGCCGTCAGCGCGCTAGGGTCGCCGCGTGCGACTTTTCGTGCTCAGCCGCCACGCGGAGTCGGTGCTGAACGCCGAAGACCGCGTCAATGGCGACCCCGCCGTGCCCGCTCCTCTCACCGACCACGGCCGTGACGAAGCGGCGCGGCTTGGGCTCGAGCTCCGTGGCTTACCGCTCGACACCTGCCTCCATACGCGTTTCGGCCGCACGCTCGAGACGGCGCAGATCGCACTCGAGGGCCGTGAGATACCGCTGGTCGAGGAAGAGCTCTTGGACGACGTCCGCGTCGGCGAGCTCGAGGGCTGGACGGTTGGCGAGTACCGCGCCTGGAAGCGCGAGCACACCCGCGCCGACCGCTTCCCCGGCGGCGAGAGCCTGGACGACGCCGCCCGTCGCTACGCCAAGGCCTTCCGCCGGCTCCTCGAGCGGCCGTACGAATGCGTGCTCGTCGTCTGCCACGAGATCCCGATCCGCTACGCGCTCAACACCGCCGGCGACTCGGACAACCTCGACGGCCCTGTACACACGATCCCGAACGCGACACCTTTCCTTTTCGACGAAGGCGCGCTCTCGAAGGCTGCCGCCGAGATCGAGCGTCTCGCTAGCGGAGAGTCAGAAACTCGTTCGCCGCGCTGACGTGCAACCCCGGCTGCGGCCCGCCGGCGATCGCGTAGATGCTGCTGCCGAACGCGGCCACCGCGAGTCCGTGCCGCGGCGTCCGCATGTCGGGTAGACGCGCCCAGCGCCTGGCCACGATGCCGTACGCGTACACCGATGGGATCGTGCCGGCCGACTCCTCCCCCCCGACCGAGACGATTCGGCGGCCCACGACCGCTGCTCCCGTTCCACCGCGGGGATACGGAACCGGCGGCAGCGGCCGCCAGTTGCGCCGCGCAGGCGAGTAAGCCTCGAAGGTCGTGAAGTTCGTCCCGCCCGAACGCCCCGCCAGGGCGTAGACCATGCCGCCGGCGGCGGTCACGGCAAGGTGCTCGCGGGGGCTCGGCCCCGGCGCGAACGACCAGCGGCCGGTACGAAGGTCGAGCACAAGCATTTGGGGCGCGAGCCTCCCCGGCGCCACCACCCCGCCAACGACATAGAGCCGATGTCCGACCACCGCCGCACCGGCTGCCGCGCGTGGAGCCGGCAGGCGTCGCAGGCCGTGCCACCGCCCGCTGAAGAAAACGAAGGCATTGCGCTCGGCGCCGTATCCGCCGACGACATAGAGGCGTCCGCCTGCCGATGCGGCCATCGCGTGATTCACCTTCGCGGGCAGGTCGGGGAGCCGTCTCCACCGGTGGGTGCGCGGCGAGTACGCGTCGGCGCGCCCGGTGCTCGTCCCGTCGGCGAGGAAGCCGCCGATGACGGCGATCTCGGTGCCCACTCGACCCGCAGCTACCTCCGTTCGCGCCAAGGGCAACGACGTCGCGGTCTCCCACCGAGAGCTTGGTGCGGCTGATGCTGACGCCCCAAGTACGAAAACGGCGAGCGCAAGTGCGGGCGAGAGGACTCGAACCTCCAAGGGCTTTCGCCCAACGGGTCCTAAACCCGTCGCGTTTGCCAATTCCGCCACGCCCGCTCTGCCCAAGGATAGGCGCGAGCTCGACGCGGAGCCGGGCTTTGCTCGGCTCCGCTCACCTGCGTCCCAGCTGTCGCAACCCGCTCGCAGTCGTCATGGCTTCGGCACAGCCGAAGCCGGACTTCGAGCGGTAAGTCGCATTTGCCTTCCGCCGCGCCCGCATAACGCGGTTACAGAGTAGAGCGCGTGGGAACGAGGAGGGAATGACCGACGAGCAAGATCGAGAGCGAGAGAGCCGGCTCACGGACGAGAACAAGTTCGTAGAGCTGCAGGAAGAGGTCGCAGACGAGACTCGGCAGGCCGCCGAGCGCCTCGCGACCGATCCTGTCGTCAACGAGCCTCCCGCAGACGAGACCTAGGAAGGTTTAGCGGCGCCGCGCCTTCCGTAGGGCGGCCTCGGCCTCGGCGAGCGCGCGCTCCGCGTCGTCCGAGCGTTCACGCGCAGCGTTAGCCGTCCGGCGGGCCTCCGCCGCCGTCATCTCGGCGCGCTCGGCCTCGCGTTCGGCCTCGACGGCCTCGCGTGCGTGCGCGCGAACATCTTGTTTCGCCTGCTGCACCCGCTGCCGCGCTTGGGCCACACCAGAGGGCTTCGGCTTCGCCGTTCCCGCGCGCTTCGACGGCGGCCGCGCCGGGGTCATTCCGGCAAGCGCCTCGAAGCCGGGCGGCTCGAGCTCCTCGGTGAGGCGACCGGCGCGGAGCTGGAAGCGCGCGCCTTCGTCGAGCGCCGCCGCGTCGAGCGTCTTCGCAATTCGCTCCACGATCGCGTCGCTCGCCGAGCGTCCCTCGTCGGCGAGAATGTCGCGCCCGAGCCGCGCCAGTGCTCGCACCGCCCGCCGTTGCTCGGCGAGGCGATCTTGCAGATCGGAAACGCCCTTTCCCCCGAGAGCGCGCTCCTGCGCCTTGCGCAGCTCTTCGGCGGAGCGGAGCAGCGCACGCAACTCACCGGGCTCCCGCCGTGCGAGCTGGTTCGCCGTCCAGACCGGAACGCTCGGCTTGGCGAGCTTCTTGACCTCGCCGGCCGCGTCGGCCCGTCCAGCCTTGGTGAGCCGGCGAGCAAGGTCGTTCCGCGCCGGCGTGAACCCTTCGAGCGGGAGAGCGTAGAGACGGTCAAGCTCTTGCTCGACATCCGGAACGACGCTCAGGTGCTTCTGCTCAGGCAGCCGAGTGCCCCAACGCCTCGATGAGCTCGTCCTTCGACATCTTCGAGCGGCCGGGAACCTTCGCCTTGCGCGCGCGCTCGTCGAGCTCCGCCTTCGAAAGATTCGACAGATCGGACCTCGCGCCGCGGCCACGGCCGGCCGCCTCGATGCTCGCGCGGAGCGCCTCGAGCAGGTCGGGCGGCGCCTCCTCCTCGGTCTCCGGGGCACGACGGACCTCTTTGCCGGCTCGCTTCGCCCGGATGATCTCGCACAGGGCGTCCCGGTACGTGTCCTTGTACTTCTCGGGCTTGAAGTCACCGGCGAAGTTGTCGATCAGCTGCTCGGCCATCGCGACCTCTTCCTTCGTGACCTTCGTCTTCGGCGGCTTGATCTCGTCGACCGGCCTGATTTCGTCGTGGAAGTACAGCTGCTCGAGCGTGATCACGCCGTCGCGGACGCGGAGCGCACCAAGATACTGGCGGTCGCGCATCACGAACTTCGAGATCCCTGCCAGGCCGGAATCCTCGAGCGCACGCAGCAAGAGGCTGTAGACCTTCTCGCCGCCCGGCTCGGGCCCGAGGTAGTACGTGCGCGCGAAGTAGATCGGGTCGACCTGCTCGTAGGGGACGAAGTCGGTGATCTCGATCGTCCGATATCCCTCGGCGCGCGCTGCCTCGAAGTCCTCGTCCTCCATCAAGACGTACTCGCCGGGCTCGAACTCGAAGGCCTTGACCACCTCGTCGTCCGGGACGGGCTTGTCCTCGAGCTTGCAAACCTCCTGGTAGCCGATCGGGCTCTGGTCGGGCTCGTGGACGAGGCGGAAGTGCAGCTTGTGCTCGGAGATCGCGCCGTACAGGCGCACCGGCACGTTGACGAGGCCGAAGCTGATTGAGCCCGTCCAGATCGCCCTTGGCATCCCTTGTCCTTGCCCTCCGGCGGGGCGGAAAAAACGCTGCGAGGTTTAACGCACCCTCCGTCGTCAGAAACCGGTTGTTAGGAAACGACGCCCGAAGGAGGTGACTGCCCTGAGCATTCTCTGGATCATCCTGATCATCGTTCTCGTGCTCGCGCTGCTCGGCTTCTTCTCGCGCGGCAGGTGGTAGGCCCGTCACTTCGTGATCTAGGCCGCCCGGCCCATTGCCGGGCGGCCTCAGGCCAGGCAAGCTGGGGTAGGTGGAGTCCGTGCTTGTCAGCTTCGACGGCGCGCAGGCCCTCCCCCGGCTGGGAGGCATGGCGAGGCCCGACGGTGTCGCGATCGTCAGCGAGCGCTTCTGGGCTTTCGCCGGCGTCGATGGGACGCTGCGCGAAGGAGCGATGCCCGCGCCGCGCGAGCGCCTGGGAAAGGTTCCACTCGTCCGGGGGCTCGTCCGCCTTGGGCTCTCGGTGTCACCACTCTTTCGCCGCGGCGGGGTCGCCAAGCCTCGCGAGCGGTTGCTGCTCGCGGTCGCGGTCGCGGCTCCGCTTCTGTTCGCGTTCCTGCCGCATCGCCTCTCGCTGATCGCCGGGTTGGCGGTCACCGTCGGCCTCATCGTTTGGCTCCTGCGCGGCCGGACGCTCGCGCTCCACGGTGCCGAGCACCGCGCGATCGCCGCCGCCGAGGAGCGCCGCCTCGCCGAGACCTGGCGCGGTGCCGTGCGACCGACGCGCTTCGCGGCGAGGTGCGGCACGAACTTCGCAGCCCTTGTGTTCCCGATCGCGCTCGCGCTCCAGCGCGTCTGGCCCTTCGCGCCGACCGTCTACGCGTCGGCCGCCGTCGTCATTCTCTCGCTCGCGCTGACGATGGAGCTCTGGCTCGCCGTCGAAGCCTCGACCAAGTGCTTCGCCCGCGCCTTCCTCCTCCCCGGACTCGGCCTGCAGCGAATCACGACGAGGGAGCCGCGTCTCGACGAAACCCGCGTCGCGCTCCGCGCCGTCGAGTCGGTCCTCTCGAGAGAACTCGCGCCGTAACAACGCGCGGCTTATCGCCGCCGCGGCCGACTCGGCGATCACCGGAAACGTCGACCCTTTTAGGCTCGCCGTCCTCGGCTTCGCGTCGATCGAGCACCGATTGAATGAGGCGCTTGCGGGGGCTTTTGACGGCGAGCTTCCAGGCTCTATGAAAGGCCCCACGCGATAGCGACCCCGAGCCCGATGCCGAGCGCCGTGGCCAAGCCTGCCCACAAGATGGCGTCACGTCTATTTTCGACGAAGACTGCGCGAGATCTTCGCATCGCCTGACGCGGTGTGATCGCAAAGGCAATGAGGGCGAGAGAAAGCCCCAGCGCAGCCCCGAGCGCGAGCGACAGCACCATCGACGCGAATTTTGCACATGGGAAGCGTCCCGATAGTCGCCGTCGTTGAAACTCGGCGAGGCGCAGCGGTGGATCGCGAAGCGCTGCGCGTGCATGCACACGTGGGCGCGGCCGTAGCGGTCGTGGACGAGCGCATCCACACGAGTCGGTCATAACTCGTCAGGCCGAGGGGCCTGACGAACCGGCGCCACGTGCGGCTTGCACAGCCAGACTTCCGCAAGCGATCGCAGCTGCCGCCACGGCAATCAAAGCTGCTGTCCGAAGCATTGTCCCTCCTCGTTCGTCCGACCTACGTTTGGTTTCTCGCAAAACGCTCAAGGGCCGGTTGCCCGGCCCTCGCACCTGTTTCGGTTCCTTGGTCGCGATCATCCGCGGTCATGCAATCACCCTTGAGCCGGACCCGTAGCGACCGCCGGTCGCCTCACTTCGCCCTCGCCTCGACTGCGGCGAGGGCGAAGTGCGCGGCCGCTTCGCTGCGGTAGCCGACGCCCCACTGAGACTCGACCCGGCGGTCGACGCGGATGAGGACCCGGAGCGCCTCGGCGCCGTGCCACCAGCCAAACCCCGCGCCGGTGACGATCCAGGCGTGCTGATAGAGCCAGTGACGCTCGTTGGCGGCGGTCGGGCCGCGGCCGCGGGTCAGCCAGGCCTCGAGGCGCCGGGCGCGGGCCGGCAGGGGGATCTCGTCGAGCGGCTCCTTCGGCGCGCCTGACACGTGGAAGGCGGCCGGCCGCGGGCGCCTGAGAGTTTGCGTTCCGCTCCGCGAACCGGAGCCGCCAATCCCTTTCCGGCGTGACCGGGTCGCGCGTCTGCCGTATCTCTGACCGGCCACGCCTTGCTTCGATGCTCTCGCTGTTGTCGTTTCGCCGCGCTCGCTAGTGGCAGTCGCAGGCGAGCGCTCGCGCAGCGGCTGAAACGGGGCCTGCTCCATTCCTCGGGAGCCCGAGGCGCCGTCGTTGTACCGAGCCCAGATCGCAGCCGCTCCCCCCAGCCCGGCCGCGAGCGCGATCACCGCCGCGATGACGCTGCCCCTGCTCCGTACCCGACGCGTGGGTTCGACTGGCTCCGCTCGCTCGGCGCGCTGGGGCACCCGCGGAGGACGGAGCGGTCGAGGCGGCTGCTCCGGCTGCCCTAGAGGTGCCGCTGGCGAAGCCTGCTCGCCATCGGCAAGCTGTGCGCGCGCCCTATCGGCCCGTTCCGGGTCGACGAGCGCGAGCTCCGGGCTGAGCACCGTTTCTTCATCGCCCGAAGGCGCAGGCGGGATCTCATCGGCGTGCGGCGCGGGTTGCTCGGCGTCGACGAGCTCATCGCCGCCAGAAGTCCGAAGCGCGGCCCGCGCGCGAGTCGCGAGCTCCGGGTCGACGAGCGCCAGCTCGGGGCTGATCACCTCAAGCGTTTCCACGCCCGACGTCGGCCGCGCGCCGCTGTTGAGCACAGATAAAGGCGGCGTCTGAGTTCTCGGCGGGGTCAAGACCGCCACAGGTGTCGAGCTTATCCCAGAGTGAGCGGTGGACGGACGGAGACGACAGGCGCGGAAAACCGGAACGGGAAGAACATCAGGGCGAGACCGTTATCCAACGAGGCAACACGGTAGTTTCCCGGTGGGAGCCACGCCTGGGAATCAAGGATTCGACGTTGAGCTGGCCGCCCGCGTCAGTAATCCTCGAACCGCTCTGCTACCTCCGCCTCGCCTACCTGCACTCCACGCAATTCCACCACGTCATACGGTAGGCGCAGGCAACTTCTTCGCTCGTCTCCGCTCTGCTCACAAAGAGGAAACCCCGCCGTTAGCGGGGTTCCTGTGAGTGGCCCCGGGAGGAATCGAACCTCCGCACGCGGATTCGAAGTCCGCCGCTCTATCCACTGAGCTACGGGGCCTCTCGGCCAGTATGCCGCGCCTCGGTGCCGCTCCTCTTGTCACCGAAAATCGTTTCCTAGAATCTTCTTCGTAATCCGTTCTATTGCCGTCATGCACGCCCATCGGAGGGGCCACCCGAGCGGCCCCTCCGGCTTTTAGACGGGATTGGGCGGGCGCTCGCCGCGCTCGACCGCGAGTAGGTTGTCGACGAGGACGCGCGTCATCGCCTCGCGCGTTTCCGCCGTCGCGCTGCCGACGTGGGGAGTCAGGACGACGTTTGGCAGCCCGAGCAGCTCGCGCGGCACCTCCGGCTCGTACGCGAAGACGTCGAGGCCCGCCTCTATCCGGCCGGAGGCGAGCTCGCGCACGAGCGCGTCCTCGTCGACGATCTGGCCGCGCGCCGTGTTGACGAGGCACGCACCGTCCCGTAGAAGGGCCAGCCGCGCGGCATCGAGCAAGCCGCGCGTCTCGGGCGTGAGCGGTACGTGCACGCTGACGGCGTCAGCCTCGGCGAGCAACTCGTCGAGCTCACGCCAACCCTCGCCGCCTGGCCGGCGGGAGTTGTGAAGCACGCGCATACCGAAGGCCTCGGCCCGGTGCGCGACCGCCTGGCCGATCCGGCCGAAGCCAACGATTCCGAGCGTCGAGCCGCTCACGTCGCGGCCGAGGAAGTCGGGATCCGCCCAGCCCCCGCGCCAGCGGCCGTCGCGCACGGCGCGATCGCCGACGACGATGCGTCGTCTCACCGCCAGCAGCAGTGCGAACGCCAGATCGGCCGTCGCGTCCGTGAGCACACCGGGCGTATTCGCGACGACCACGCCGCGCGCTATGCAGGCGCCGACGTCGATCGAGTCGTAGCCGACGCCGTAGTTCGCGACGATCTTCAGGTTCGGGAACAGGTCGAGCGTCTCGGCCTCGACCCGTTCCCCGACGACGGCGAGCGCCTCGATGTCGTCTCGGCGGCCGCCCGCGCTTTCCGGAAGAGGACCTGATAGATACTCGAGATCGCGCAACTCGGACCAGGCCGGCCCCGGAAAGCGGCGAGAGGCGAGGATCTTCAAGGCGCGGCTATTCTGTCCCCGCTGCGAGGTGGCGGTAGCTCAGTTGGTAGAGCCCCGGGTTGTGGTCCCGGTGGTCGCGGGTTCGAGTCCCGTCCGCCACCCTTCCCGAGAGAACCGGGGAAGCGACTTCCCCCCGCACGTCGGCCGGGGCGACTTATCGCACTGAGTCGATCAGCTCGTCTGCCGGCTTCCAGATCTTCGCCTTCGCGCCTGCGGTCGTCTTCATCACGGAGAAGTGGTCGGCTTTGAACGAGGGCGTCGACTTGACACCAACCAATTGGATCTGCGAGGCCGGAAAGCCAGCGAGCTCCAAGCGGGCGAGGATCAATCTGGCGCCGCGGCCGTCGACGCTCGTGTCTTTGTCGCCGAGCATGATCACGAGCTTCAGCTTCGAGTCGAGCTTCTTGAGCGGCCCGAGCGTCTCGTACTGAGAGTGCTCGCCGGGGAAGACCGCCAGCACTGCGCTTGGCTCCTTGCCTCGCGCTGCTCGGACTGCGGCGTAATCGACCGCGACCCGTCCGCCGCGCGAATAGCCGATGAGGATCGCCGGCACGTGTGGCTTTCCAAGACGTGTCGTCGCTTCGTCCACCGCCGCCTCGATGTTCGGGTACGGATCTGAGGCCCCGCCGACCTCGTAGCGCGGGTAGATGACGTCGCTGCCCTCGGCGGCGAGATGCTTCAGCCAGGGAATGTGGTTCTTCGGCGTCTCCTCGACCGGGCCGCCGTAGCCGTGCAGGAAGATCACCAGCGAGCGCGGCTCGCCCTTGGCGGCATAGAACCACACTTCCTTCTCGCCGCTGCCGACCGGCCCTTGCTGCTCGAGCGCCGTCAGGTGGGGCGCGCCGGAGCCGCCGCAGCCCGCCGTCGCGGCGACTGCGGCCAGCAAGAGAACGCGTCGCACGCAGAGTTAGACGAACGGCGGCGCTTCTAGATTGCGGCCGAGCCGGCCGCTTCCGACTGGAGCGCTAGCGCTGGATCGCTTCCTTCGTTTTCTCGTTTGGTTTGCGGTTCAGGCAGGCGGACCGGGCGGCGGCGCATCTTCCTCGACGTAGGTCGTCCGCCGCCGGCTCGGCCGGTACGCGCGTCGGCGAACGACGGGGCCGTCCGTGTAAGGCTCGGGCCCATAGTCCCAGAAACCGGCGCCCCACCAGGTCCGCCACAGCACCAGTGAGATCAGGAAGAGGACGAAGCCGACGACCATCAGCACGATGCCGACGACGTCGACATCGACGCTCCCGCCGGTCGTGTTGACACCCCAGGTGAGGATCGCGCCAACCGCGATCAGGATCAGGCTCAGAATGATTCCCATGGGCTCGCTCTTTCCCGAGCCCACTCAGCGGAAACGCCCGAAGGAAACGCCCGATGCGCCTGGGAGGATTCGAACCTCCGACCCACGGCTTAGAAGGCCGTTGCTCTTCCGCTGAGCTACAGGCGCGTAGGTCGAAGCGTAGCGCCCGGCGTTAGCGGCGGAAGCCGAAATCAGCCGTGACGATTGTGACCTCGTCACCGTCGTACACGCCTGGGGCGCTCGAGGAATGCACGGCTCCGAGGCCGATCTCGCGCCAGTTGCGGTTGAGCAGGTTCGCCCGATGCTCGGGGCTGTTCAGCCAAAGTCTGAGCGCGCCTGCCGGGTCGATGTCAGGCGTCGAGTAGAGCAGGTTTTCGCCGGCCGACCAGTTGCTGTAGCCGCGATAGGTGTAGAAGCTCGCGATCCGTTTGAAGAACGAGCCGCCGTTGGCCGAGTCGTGGCTGAAGTAGCCCTTCTGCGCCATCGACTGGGAGTGCTGGTCCGCAGCCGCCGTCAGGGGGGCCGAGAGACGAAGCGCGCGCAGGCCGTGCCGCCCGCGCGTCAGGTTGATCTGACTGAGCAGCTGCGACTCGAGTGCGGAGAGATGCACGCGCGCCGCTGAGACGCTCGCAGTCTGCTTCGGAGCCTGAGGGCGCTGCGCGGCGTGGCTTGCGGGGGCGAAGCCGATCGCCGCTGCCGTGAGGCTTGCAAACACCGGGTGCACGGTTCAGACATCGGCCGTACTCCCAAGTCAAGTCTCCCCCGTTTGGGGGATAGCGGGCGCCGCGGGCGTGTTGCGGTCACGCCGGTGTCTAAGCCAGTCGACGATCAGAACCTGGATCGCCCCGGCGACAGGAATCGCCCCGAGCGCGCCGAGAATGCCCGCCAGTTCGGCGCCGATCAGGACCGAGATCAGGACGATCAGCGGCGAGAGCTGAACCGTGCGCCCGTAGACGACCGGCTGCAGGAAGTGATTTTCGATCTGCTGGTAGACGATGAAGAAGACGACCACGACGATTCCGGCAACGATCGAGTGGATGAACGCGACCGTGCCGATCAGGATCGCGGCGATCGTCGCCCCGGCGAGCGGAATCAGATCGAGGATCGCGACAACCAGGCCGAGCGCGACGGCAAACGGGACGCCCATGATGATCAGCACGATCGTCGTCGAGCCGCCCGCGATCAGGCTGATCAGCAGGTTCCCGGTCACGTAGCCGCCGACCGTGCGGTAGATCTGATTGCAGACGTTCTCCCAGCGGGGGCGCGACTCAGGCGGGAGCAGCCCGTAGAAGCGCTCCATCCACTTCGGGCCCTCGAGCAGCATGAAGAAGGTGAGGAAGGCGATCGTGATCGTCCCGAGCACGATCGAGATCACGCTCTTGGTGATCGAGAGCGCCGTGCCGGAGAGGCCGAGCACCTTCGTCGCCCCACCCTGGTTGATCGCGTGCTTGATCCGCTCGGGCAGGTGATATTTCGTCTCCAGGAACCCGAACCGTCCCTTGCCCTGGCTGATGTCGTGGACGTAGTCGGGGATCTTGTTGACCAATTCGGTCACCTGGTGGACGACCGTCGGCACGAAGAGCGCTCCGATCCCCGCGAACGCGGCCAGCACGAGCAAGAAGGTCACGCCCGAGGCCAGCCCGCGCCTCGGAATCCCGTGACGTTGGAAGAAGTCGACCGCCGGGTTCATCGCCAGTGCGAGGAAGAGCGAGATCAGAATCCAGACAATTACGTGCCGCGCGATCATGATCACCTGGAGCACGACGGCCACGGCGATGATCGTGCCGAGTACGACCAGGATCGTGCGCACGGGAAAGCGGACGAGCCGCTCAGGCACCACGCGACAAGGATTGCGGGCACGTCGGACGGTCAGGCGGCGCGTTCCGCAAGAATGCGCACCGAGTGAGCCTGCGAGGAGAACCGATCGAGATGACGGCAGCCCTGCCCGACGGCCGGTCGGTGCGGGTCTGGATCGGTGTGCCGGAGGATTCCTACATCGCGAAGCGAGATCTCGATACGGTGGACATCGAGCTCACGCTGATCGGCGGGAACCACCTCGCAGCCGTCAACACGGTGCTCGAAGCCGACCAGGTGAGCGAGGCCCGCGCACTCGCACGCGAGATCGTCGCCGGCCTCGAGTCAGGCGACCTCGAGCCGACTGCTGCGGCCCTCGAGCCGCTGGCGGATCAGCCGCGCTAGGGACGCATGTCTAACCACTCGGGCCGGTCGAAGCCGGCCAGCTCCTGGATCGAGCCGTAGATCGTTTGGGCGATCTCGGTGCTGTGGACGACGATCCGGCACGTGCCGTAAGGAAGTTTGTTCTTTCGTTTCTTCTGGGTGTAGCGCGAGTAGCGGTTAACGGTCGACTTGCAAAGACAACTTCTTGGAAGTCCAACCGTCCTGAGCCAGAAGTTCTCGATCTCTCGCTGGCGAGCTTCGTGGTCGGCGAAGAGATTGCACGTCAGCCTAAGCCGGTCGTTGCTGATCTGGAAAAACTCGCGGATGAACTCGACAAAGAATCGGGTCATCGCTGGGTCCGAGTTCGTGAACACGACTTTGTTTCGCTGTCGAGATCCCTCGGCCCAAAACAACATGCAGCCGGACGCGTAGCGGTAGCCCAGACTTCGCGCCCGCTGTCGACCGTCTTGCTGAGCTGCAGCCCGTCGCGCTCGAGCTTTCGCAGCCATCGTCGCGCGTGCCAAACGCTGGCGCTCATGGAGCCCATTCCGTGCCTGCAGCGCAGCATGCTGTGCGTCAGTCAACTCAATGTCACGCACCCAGTGGCTGACGGAGGACGTAGACACCCTAAGCAGTCGGGCAATCTCTTTGATCGAACGACCCTCTTCGTAGCGCATCCTCCGCGCCTGTTCTCGCTCGTCTGTTTTCATTTCTGAAAACATAGCGAGGGCGCCAGACAGAGCGGGCGGGGGGAATCGAACCCCCGTTGCCAGATTGGAAGTCTGGTGCTTTGCCACTAAGCTACGCCCGCGCGTGCACGGCTAGCGTATCGCCCGTGCAGCCGTACAGCTGGAGCCTCCACGCCGAGGCGGTTGTCCTCGTTCCGCTCCTCGCATTGGCGTACGCGTTCGTGCTTCGCCGCTACCCCGCGCCGGGCTGGCGGATCGCCTGCTTCCTCGGCGGGCTCGGGCTGATCCTTGTCGTCTTCGTGACCCCGCTCGAGAGCCTGGCGCTCCACTACCTGCTGACGGCGCACCTGCTCCAGAACGTCG
>Ga0137403_10005149_pt1 | contig 15199 bp, 14 predicted proteins | sample CZOMad2_1_16fung_FD_122057 | JGI IMG/M metagenome (GOLD analysis project Ga0137403, IMG submission 122057) | Vadose zone soil fungal communities from Angelo Coast Range Reserve, California, USA - CZOMad2_1_16fungal (Hybrid Assembly) | ecosystem: Environmental > Terrestrial > Soil > Vadose zone... | reverse complement strand
GGATGTGGTGCTCAACGTGGGTGACGTGACCACAACCGTAGCGGTGGAGGGAGAGGCGCCGCGCCTCGACGCAGTGAGTGCGACCCTGGGCCGCGTGGTGGAGAACCGGTCCGTGCAGAACATGCCGCTAACCTCGCGTAGTGTACTGGATCTGGCGAACCTGGCTCCGGGCGTAGTCGGCAGCGCGGGCGGTACCGGCACTAACTTCATCTCCAACGGCGTTCGTAACTCACAATCCGACGTGCTGATCGATGGTGTGACCGCGGCGGTGCACGAGCAGGGTGGCGGGGCCACGGATGTGAAGTTCCGGCCGACGGTTGAGTTAGTACAGGAGTTCAAGTTACAAACGAACAGCTTCAGCGCTGAGTACGGATTCACGGGGGGCGCAGTGGTCAACGTTGTGACGCGCTCCGGGACCAACCAGATCCACGGCAGCGTGTTCGATTTCCTGCGCAATAGCGCCCTGAATGCGAACGCTTTCTTCTCCAACCGCAATGGCAGACCCATTGTTGCGTCGAGACGCAACCAGTTCGGTGGCGCCGCCGGCGGGCCGGTGTACATTCCGAAGGTGTACAACGGCCACAACAAGACTTTCTTCTTCTTCCATCACGAGGGCACAAAGTCGGCTTCTCAAGCCACCACCACACAGACCTTACCCACGCTGCTCGAACGAAATGGCGATTTTACCCAAACCATGGACGCGAGCGGCCGGTTGATTCAAATCTACATTCCATTTAGCGTGACTCGGGATGCCGGCGGCAATCCGGTGCGCGCCCCCTTCCCGGGCAATGTGATCCCGGCCAACATGTTCAGCCCGGTCGCGGTCGCGGCGATGAAGTTTTACCCGCAGCCCAACCAGCCGGGGCTTCCATTCACGCGCACAAGCAACTTTTTCCAGTCCGGCTCGAGCGTTTCGAACGTCTACCAGACTACCGGCAAGATCGATCACAACTTCAATGACCGGCAGAGGCTTTCCGGACGGGTTAGCCACGGAGTAGATACGAGTCTCCCTCCGGCATACTGGGGCAAAGACAACCTCATGAGTTCCAATGGGCCAGAAAATAACAAGAACCGGACGAACAATGTTGCGTTGGATTACACCCACACGCTAGGGCCCTCGGCGGTAGCGAGCGTGCGATGGGGCCTGTCCCGCCAGTTCGGCCGTAGAGATTTTGTCTGCGGCGCTCAGTGCGGCTTCAACCCATCTTCCCTGAATTTCACCGGGCCGTGGGACGCGTTCAACGTGCTGGCAAACAGCCTGCCGCAGCCCTATATCTGGGAGAGCGCGCTGGTTGGTCACAGGATGGCCGGGTCCGCCGAACAAGAAATTCTTGCATGGGCGAACCAGGATACGCTGCACAATGCGGGCGCTCGTTCGAGCTACGCGGCGATGTACGTCCTGCGGGCGGCTACGACCGATCGCATTCCGGGCGAATCGATAGCCGACTCGATCGGCAAGCTCGACCGACCGGCCTGGCAAGTCGCGGACGGCTACAATCATACAGTCAAAGCCTCTGCAGACGGCCGCACTCACTACATACTGGGGCCTGCGGCAAACGATGGTGGCTACCTTCCCGGCGGGTTCGACCAGGTCACGGTGTTCCGGCTCCTCGGCCGTGAGCAGGCGGGGGCGGTGCTGGCCGAGCTGGATGACCAGACCCTGCTCGAGCTCGTGCGGGCGCTGGACGAGGCGGAGATCTCCACCGTGCTGGACCGGATGCAGCCGGAAGACGCCGCCGGCGTGCTGGAGGAATTGCCCCAGGAAGAGGCGGAGAAGGTCCTGGACCTCATGAAGGAGGAGCGGTCCGAGGAGATCCAGGAGCTCCTCGAATACGGCGAGAAGACGGCCGGTCGCATCATGTCGCCGGACTTCCTCGCGGTGAACGAGAACGTGACGGTGGCCCAGGCCATCGAGCAGGTGCGCAAGTCCCCGGTGGCCGAGACGGCCCAATCTCTCTACGTCGTGGATGACCACGACCATCTCATCGGCAGCCTGCCGTTGAGACGGCTCATCACCGCCGACCCGTCCACGCCCGTTCGCCTGCTTCGCCAGGAGGAGTCGGTGAGCGTCAGGCCGGAGACGGACCAGGAGGAGGTGGCCCAGCTCGTGGCCAAGTACGACCTCGTGGCCGTGCCGGTCGTGGACCAGGACCATCGGCTGCTCGGCGTCATCACCGTCGACGATATCATCGACGTCATCCGCGAGGAGGCCACCGAGGACATCCAGCGGCTCGGTGGAGCGCCCGGCGACGAGACCGTCTTCGACCCACCCTCTCGGGTGGGAGGCAAGCGTCTCGTCTGGCTCCTGATCAACCTGGGGACCGCCATCCTGGCGGCCTCCGTGATCGGCTTGTTCGAGGAATCGATCCGCGAGCTCGCGCTGCTGGCCATCTTCATGCCCATCGTGGCCTCCATGGGAGGCATCGGCACCACCCAGACCGCCACCGTGGTGGTGCGCGGCCTGGCCCTGGGCGACATGACCTCGGCGCATCTCTGGCGCGTGCTCAAGAAGGAGCTGTGGCTCGGGCTCACCACCGGCGCGGCGAACGCGGTGGTGATGGCGGCGATCGCCTACGTGTGGAAGGGCCAGCTGCTGCTGTCGTTGATCATCGGCACCGCGCTCGTCTTCAATATGCTGGTGGCAGCGGTGGTGGGAGTCACCATACCTATAGCGCTCAAGATCTTTCGGATCGACCCCGCCATCGCCTCCAGTGTTATCATCACGACATTCACGGACGTCTGTGGATTCTTCTCTTTCCTCGGGCTGGCCACCCTGCTCATCAGTTTCCTCCTGTGATTCCGGGAGGTAAGAAAGCACTTGGCAAGTCCTCGGAGCGTATGTTAAATCTTCGCACGTTGGCCTGCGCCTCACCGGACCGACGGTACCAGGGAGGGCTTCGAGCGTGGACGTAGCGCTGGAAAAGCGACAGGTCAAGCGAGCCTACAAGCTGTACGCGCCGGCGTACGATCTGGTCTTCGACTGGATCTTCCATCCCGGCCGTGAGGCGGCGGTCAGGCTGTGCGACATCCGTTCCGGCCACCACGTGCTCGAGGTGGGCATCGGCACCGGCCTCAACCTCCCGCTCTACCCGAAGTGGAGTCGCATCACCGGCATCGATCTCTCCGAGGAGATGCTGCGCAAGGCGCAGGAGCGGGTGCGCGAGCTGGGCCAGACCAACGTGACGCTGCGGCCGATGGACGCCACCGTCATGGATTTCCGCGAGAACGAGTTCGACTCCGCGCTGGCGACCTACACCATCAGCGCGGTGCCGGACCCTGTCGGCGTGCTGCGCGAGATGCAGCGGGTGGTGAAGCCGGGCGGCAGCATCGTGGTGCTCAACCACTTCCGCAGCGACCGGCGGGTGGTGGGGCGCATCGAGGACCTGGTGGCACCCGTCTGCACGCGGTTGGGCTGGAAGTCCAATCTCCTGCTGGAACCGCTCCTGGCCCGGGTCGGTCTCGAGCCCGAGATCTCCACCAAGGTCAACCTCTTCAATGGCTGGCGCCTGATCAAGTGCACGAATCGGAAGTAGCGCGGGGTACCGCCGCCGGCGAGACGGGCCGCTAGACCGGTCCCGCGGAGCCGAGCGGGAAGGCGAGGCATGGGCAGGCTTGCCTGGCTCGTGGTCGCTATCGTCGTCGTCCTGCCGACCATTCCCGCCGCCGGTCTGGCCCTGCGCACCGGCCTCTTCCTGACCGAGTTCCTGTCCGACGGCCGCTGGCCGGCGCTCTCGGCCCTCACTACCGATCCTCAAGTAAGGCCTCTCCCCGCGCGCGCCGGGACGCATGACATCCCCGCCGACCTCTACGCGAGCGGCCAGCCGGCCACCCGGCCCGGCCTCATCCTCGTCCACGGGCTCAGCGTCGCGGGCAAGGACGACACGCGCGTGCGCGAGGCGGCGCGGCTGCTGGCCCGGGCGGGCTGGACGGTGGCGGTGCCGACGGTGGAGGGTCTCACGCGGCTACGGTTGCGCCCGGAGGACGCGGACGCGGTGACGGCCGCGGGCCGCGCCCTGCGCGCCGAGGGCGTCCGGCCCATCGCCGTGCTCGCGGTCAGCGTGGGCGCGGGCCCCGCCCTGGCCGCCGCCGCGGATCCCGAGCTGGCCGGGGACGTCTCCGCGGTGCTCACGCTGGGCGGCTACGCCTCCGCCCGCACGCTGCTGCGCTACACGCTGACCGGCGAGGGACCAAAGGGAGGGCGCGGGCGTCCGGACGAGAGCGCCATCGCGCGCTTCGTGGCGGCGAACCGCGAGCTGATGGACGAGGCGGGCCGGCGGCTCGCGGACAATCGCGAGCCCGCCGCGGCGGACGCGCTCCTCGCCGAGCTGCCGGAGCCCTCCCGAAAGCTACTGGACCAGCTCTCCCCCGAGCGGCATGTGGGGGCCCTGCGCGCACCGCTCTTCCTCGTGCATGGACGCGACGATCCGGCGGTACCGGTGTCGGAGAGCAGGCGGTTGGCGGAGACGGCCGCGCGGGCGGGCCGGCCGGCGCGGCTCGCGGTGGTGGGCGCGGTGGGCCACGTGGAGGCGGGAGCGGTTCCGCGCCTCGCCGAGCTGGCGCGGCTCGGCGCCCTCTTCCACGCCTTCGCTGCTACTTCGGCCGGGCGAGCCCCATGAGGCTGACCGCGTCCCGCACGGGATCGTAGTCGGCGTCGGCGGCCTCCACGAAGCCGTCGATGTTGTAGATGTTCTTCAGCACCGCCGCGTGCTCGGGGCCCTTCATGGCGAGGAGCGCGCTCTTCACGCGCGCCACCACGTCGGGAGGGAGCCCGGGCCGCGCACAGATCCCCGCCTCGGGAATCGGCGGTGTCTCGCCCACGAATCCCAGCCGGGCGACGAGGGCAGGATCCTTCAATTCCAGCTCGGGGGACTTGTCGAAGGACGCCGCCGCGTCCACCCGGCCCTGGATGAGCGAGCGCAGCGCCGACTCGTGCGTCCCCGCGAAGAGGGCCTCCTTGAAGAAGGTCTTGGGATCGCGGTCGCGCACCAGTCCCTGCTTGATGAGGAGCATCATCGGGTAGATGTAGCCCGAGCTCGACGCCGGGTCCACGAAGGCCACCGTCTTGCCGCGCAGGTCCTCCACGCGCTGGATGCCGCTGTCCCTGCGCACGTAGAAGCGCGCGGTATAGGCGGTCTTCCCCTGCCAGATGTCGCGAACCAGGATGAGGCAGCCGGCCTCGCGGTTGGCGAGCACGTAGCCCACCGGATGCACGAAGGCCAGATCCACGCGGCGGCTCCGCAAGGCCTCCACCACGCCCGCGTAGTCGGACGCCACCTGCGCGCGCATCGGCACGCCGGTGAGGCGCGTGATGGCCCGGACGAAGGCATCGCCCGCCTCCTGGAGCGCGGCGGGATCGCGGGACGGCGTGAGCGCCAGCGTGAGCGGGGCGTCGGCGGCCCGCGCGGGCGCGAGGAAGGTCCCCGCGCCCGGCAGGGCGAACCCCATCGCGGCGGGGAGGATCGCGGCGAGGAAGACCAGTCCGCGCCGGCGGCTCACCGGGCGGAGGCGTCCCCGCGCGCGGGCGCCGACTCATCGTCCCGGCGTATCCCCCACCCGGCCAGCCGCGCCAGGAGCGTGTTCCGGTGCACGCCGAGACTGCGGGCGGCGCGGCTCTGGTTCCAGTTCTCCCGCTCCAGCGCGCGCAGGATGTACACCTGCTCGAAGCGGTCGCGCGCTTCCTTGAGCGACAGCGGCGCCCCCACGCGCGGCCCGCGCGCGGGCTCGTCGTGGATGGCGAGGTCGAGCGGGAGATCGTCGAGACGGATCACCGCGCGAGTGGCCAGGGCCACGCTGCGCTCGATCACGTTCTCGAGCTCACGGACATTGCCGGGCCAGTCATAGGCGGCCAGCGACGGCAGCGCGCCGCGGGAGATGCCGCGCACGTCCTTTTTGAACTCCCGCGCGTACTTGCGGATGAAATGCTCGACCAGGATGGGAATGTCGTCCTTCCGCTCGCGCAGGGGCGGGATGGCGAGGGTGGCCACGTTGAGCCGGTAGAAGAGATCCTCGCGGAAGGCCCGCGCGCGCACCAGGTGGCGGAGGTCCGCGTTGGTGGCGGCGATCACCCGAACGTCCACCGGAATGGTCCGTGTACCTCCCAGCCGCTCCACCTCGCGCTCCTGCAGGGCGCGCAGCAGCTTGGCCTGAAGATCCACCCGCAGGCTGCCCACCTCGTCGAGAAACAGGGTGCCCCCGTGGGCGAGCTCGAACCGTCCAAGCTTGCGCGAGTGGGCCCCCGTGAAGGCGCCCTTCTCGTGGCCGAACATCTCCGACTCGAAGAGCCCGTCGGGGATGGCGGCGACGTTGACGGCGACGAAGGGGGCGTCGCGGCGGGGGCTCTGGCGGTGCACCGCGCGCGCCACCAGCTCCTTGCCGGTCCCGCTCTCCCCGGTGACGAGCACCGTGGCATGCGTCTGCGCCACCCGGGCGACGTGTTCGTAGAGGCGGACCATGGCGGGGTGGCGGCCCACCAGGGAGTCGAAGCCGTGGGCGCGATCCAGCTCGGCCCGGAGATAGCACACCTCGCGCTCGAGCACTCGCTGCTGCGCCGCCTGCCGCACCAGGAGGTGGATCTCGTCCACGTCGAAGGGTTTGACGATGTAGTCGTAGGCGCCCGCCTTGATGGCGTCCACCGCGGTGCGTACGTCCGGCACCGCCGTCATCAGGATCACCGCGATGGAATCGTCGAGGGCCAGGATCTTGGGCAGCACCACCGGGCCGCGCTCGCCGGGCAGCCGCACGTCCAGCATGGCCACGTCCACGCGGCGCGAGCGCACCAGCTCGAGACCGGCGACGCCGTCCTCCGCCTCGAGCACCTCGAAGTCGCGCTTGAGGATCTCCCGCAGCGACTCGCGCACCCCGGGCTCGTCGTCGATCACGAGCACGATGGGGTGGGGCCGGTAGACGTGTGTGGGATCGGGCTCGGCAGACACGGGGCTCAGGGCTTGGCGGGCTCGGCCGACTTGAGCACGACGTACTCGTTGCCGCCACCGCCCCGCTGGATGTAGACCGGCACCACGTCGCCCGGCTTGACCGCCGCCATCGACTCGCGGAAGCTGTCCACCCCGGTGATGGAGCGGCGGTTCACCTCGAGGATGGCGTCGCCGGGCCGGATGCCGGCCTCCGCTCCCGCGCTGCCCGGCCTGACCTCCGTGACCACCACCCCCGCGCGGGCGGAGAGGCCGAAGCGCTCGGCGGACTCCGTGGTGAGCGGCTCCACGGTGAGGCCGAGCCGCTCCTCGCGCGGCTGGGCTGTCACCGGGACCTCTTCCGAGGGCTGCTCGCCGATGCGCACCGAGAACCGGGTGGGCCGCTTGTCGCGGATCACCGTGAGGGCGGCAGGTTTGCCCGGCTCGACGGCGGCCACGCGCTTCTGGAGGTCAGTGACCTCCTTGATGGGCGTGCCCGCGAACTCCACGATCACATCGCCGGGGCGTATCCCCGCGCCCTCCGCGGGCCCGTCATTCACCACGTCGGAGACGAGCACGCCGCCGGCGTCCGGGAGCCCGAAGCCCGCGGCGAGATCCGGGGTGAGATCCTGGATCACGATACCCAGCCAGCCACGCACCACACGGCCGCGGGCGATGAGCTGGCCCATGACCTCGCGCGCCATATTGATGGGGATGGAAAATCCGATGCCCTGGCCGGTGGCGACGATGGCGGTGTTGATGCCGATGACGCGGCCCTGGAGGTTGAGCAGCGGCCCCCCCGAGTTGCCGGGATTGATGGACGCGTCGGTCTGGATGAACGCCTCATAGGTGGCCACCCCGACGCGGGTGCGGCCGGTAGCGGAGATGATGCCCACCGTCACCGTGCGGTCGAGGCCGAAGGGATTGCCGATGGCGACCGCCCACTGCCCCACCCGCAGCCGATCGGAATCCCCCAGCTCGGCGACCGGGAGCGAGCCCGGGGGCGCCTCGATCTTCAGCACCGCCAGGTCGGTCTTGGGATCCCGCCCCACCAGGGTCCCCTTGAACTTGCGGTCGTCCGACAGCCCCACCTCGATCTCGGCCGCGCTCTCCACCACATGGTTGTTGGTGAGGATATAGCCGCGCGGATCGACGATGACACCGGACCCGCTGGCGCGGCCCTCGTCGCGCGGTGATCGGCGCCGGAAGAAGCGGTCGAAGAACTCCGGGCCGAAGAACTCCTTGAAGCGCTCCTCCATCTCCGGCTGCTCGGGCGCCTCCGAGAGGGCGGGGCCGCGCTTGGACTTGACGTTCACGTTGACCACCGCGGGCATCACGCGATCGGCCACGTCGACGAAGGCGGTTTCCAGCGCCTCGAGGAGACGCGCCGACTCGGGCGCGACCGGCGCCGGCCGCTGGGCCCGGGCCGACGCCGGCGTCAGCAGCAGCAGCGCGGCGAGCGCGAGCGGGCCGAGGGCGAGGGAGCCGCGGACGATGAGCATGGCACTAGTCTCCGGCGGCCATCTTACGCTCGCGCCCCAGGCACCGCCAGCGGAGAAGCGAGTGTCACCTCGAGGATACGGCGCGTGTCCTCGGTAACCGGTGCGGCCCGACCCCGGCGGAGCCCCGCGACCCAGATGATCTCGCCATCGGCCTCGAGCAGCGGGATGCGTGAGCGCTCCCAGCGCGGGACACCCGCGGCGATGAGGAAGGACTTGAGGCGCCGCTCCACCGGTACCCCCTCCACCGGTCCACCCTCCATTGATCCTCCCTCCATTGATCCTCCCTCCCCCGGTCCCCCCTCCACGCGTCCCCCCCACGGCAGGAACCGATCGCCAGCGCGCCGCGCCCGCACGGTGAGATGCGCGGGGACGCGATCGGCATCGAACTCGGCGCGGACGGGATCGCGGGCGGGCACCCAGCCCGCGGGGCGGACGAAGCAGCGCGCGGAGAGCCGGTTGCCCAGCTCGGGCAGCGCCAGCTCGCCCGGCACCTCCCAGGCGCGCTCGCGCAGATCGGCGCCGGTCGCGGCGCCCACGCGCACCCAGGGACCGCTCCGCTCGCAGCGTAGTCGCCCGAGCCGGGCGGCGCGCGGCCGGCCCGCGGCGAGCACGCACCGCAGCGCGCGCTCGCCGGCCGCCCGCTGCGCGCCGCCGCCACCGAGGCCGGCCGCCGCCGCGCGCAGGACTTCGGCGGCGAGGTCGCCGGGCAGGCGCTCGAGCTCGCGGGCGGGCAGGACGATGGCGCCGGACACGGGGCGGCCGAGCGCGGCCACGATCGCCCGCGCCGCCGTCTCCAGCGCCGCTTCCAGCGCGCGGGCCCGCGCGGCGCCGCCGGTCAGCCACTCCACCGCGTCGGCGTCCCAGGTCGCCACCAAGAACGGCAGCACGTCGTGGCGGATCCGGTTGCGCAGGAATCGCGGATCGGCATTCGAAGCGTCATCACGCCACCCAATCCCGCGAGCCAAGAGGTGCGCCTCGATAAGATACCGGCGCGTCTCGAGCAGCGGCCGGATATAGGGACCGCGCATGGGCGCGATGCCGCCGAGGCCGCGCGGGCCGGCCCCGTCGAGCAGGCGCATCACCACCGTCTCCGCCTGGTCGTCGGCGGTGTGTCCGGTGGCCACGCAGACGGCACCGGTGGCGGCGGCCGCGCTCCGGAAGGCCGCATAGCGGGCGCGGCGCGCGGCGGCCTCGAGCCCGTCCCAGGCGCCGCCCGGCCCCGGCCGCGCGATCTCCACCCGCTCGACGCGCAGCGGAACGCCCCCGGCGCGGCAAAGGTCCGTCACGAAGGCGGCGTCCGCCGCCGACTCGGGGCGGAGGCCATGATCGACGTGCACGGCGTGGAGGGTGAGACCGAGCGAGGGGGCCAGCGCGCGGAGGACGTCGAGGAGCGCGACGGAGTCGGCGCCGCCCGATACCGCCACCAAGACGGCTTCGCCGCCGCGGAGCATCCCGTGGCGGCGAATGGTGGCCAGACAGCGAGCGGGCAGGCTAGCGGCGGTGGTCACATTCCGACTGCAGCCCCACCCAAACCTCGCCGTCCTCGAAGTACTCCTTCTTCCAGATCGGCACCGTCTCCTTGAGCGTGTCGATGGCGAACCGGCAGGCGTCGAAGCCCTCGCCCCGGTGGGCGGTGGACACCGCGATGAGCACGCTCGACTCGCCGATCTCGAGCCGCCCCACGCGGTGGACGATGGCCAGCCGCCGGATGCCGGGATGGCGCTGGCGCGCCGCCGCCGCGATCTCCCGCATCTTGGCCAGCGCCATCGGCGCGTGGGCCTCGTACTCGAGGAACTTCACCCGGCGCCCGCCCGTCTGGTCGCGCACCACGCCGGAGAAGAGCACGACGGCGCCCGCGCCCGGATCCTGCACCGCGGCGACCAGAGCCTGTTCGGACAGGGGCTGGGTCACGAGGTCGACCCGATCGTCCGTAGGGATGGAAGGGGGGGTGCCGGAGGAGCCCCCGCTCACGGGGGGAAACAGGCACAGCTCCTCCCCGGAACGGAGAGGACGCTCGGGTACGACGTAGTCGTTGCCCACCGCGAACAACGTGAAAGGGCGGTACGCCGAGAGGGAGGGGAACCGGCTCGTCACCGCCTCCCATGCCGCCTCGACCGTACCGCCCTCGGGAAGATCCAGCTCGACGCGGTCGCGCCCGACCGCCTCACGATAACGGGCGAACAACCGCACCTGCACCTTCATGCGCGGCTCCCGCGCGACTAGAACTGGTGGGAGGAGCCGCAGCCGCAGGACGACTTCACGTTGGGGTTATTGATCGCGAAGCCCGCCCCCATCATGTTGTTGTCCACGTAGTCGATCTCGCTGCCCGCGACATACTGCGCGCTCTTGGCGTCCACGAACACCTTGACGCCCTGCGACTCGACCACGTTGTCATCTTCCGCCGCCGCATCGTCCCAGCCCAGCTCGTAGGACATCCCCGAGCAGCCGCCGCCGACGATCCGGATGCGCAGACCCCACTCGGGCTTGCCCTCTTCGAGCCGCAGCTCGGAGATCTTCTTCGCGGCCGTTTCGGTCAATGTCACCATGCGAGCCTCCTTGGATTTTCAGGTGCCACGGAGCCTTGGCTCCGGTAGTCAGTATATCAGACCCACGCGGCGGCGGGTCAGAGCACCCCGCGGGCGGGCATCAGGGTCATTTCCTCGAGCGCCGCATTGGCATCCAGGGTGGCCATGAAGAGGGCGGCGTCGGCCACCTGGGCCGGCGTGACCATGAGCGCCCGGTCGGGGGTACCCGGGACCGCGTCCCAGAGCGGGGTATCCACCGCCCCCGCGGAGAGCACGCCCACGCGCACGCCCGTCCCGCGCAGCTCCTCGGTGAGGACCCGGCCCAGCCCGAGCAGGCCGTACTTGGAGGCGGTATAGGCGGCGCTGCCGGGTAGGGTCCGCCCGGTGACCATGGAGCCGATCAGGATCAGGGTACCCCGGCCCTGGCCGACCATGGCGGGCAGCACCGCGCGGCAGCAGAGATAGGCGCCCCGCAGGTTCACCGCCATCATCTCGTCCCAGTCGGCGGGCCGGCTCTCGCCCACCCGGGCGAACACCGCCACCCCCGCCGCGACCACCAGCACGTCCACCCGCCCGAGCTCCGCCCGCGTTCGAGCCACCAGCGCGGCCACCGCCGGCTCCTGGCGCACGTCGGTGGGAACGGCCAGGGCCCGCCCTCCGGCGGCCTCGACCTCCGCCGCCACGCTCCCGAGCTGCCGTGCGGAGCGGGCGGCCAGCGCCACCGCCGCGCCCTCGCGCGCGAAGGTCTCCGCCACCGCCCGGCCGATGCCCCTCCCCGCGCCGGTGACGAGGGCGACCTGACCGGCCAGACGCTTGTCGCTCACAGCAGGGGCCCGCCACGCGACTTGATCAGCTCCATGAACTCGGCCCGCGTCTCCGGCCGGTCGCGGAAGGCGCCGAGCATGGCCGAGGTCACCGCCTTGGAGTTCTGCTTCTCCACCCCCCGCATGAGCATGCAGAGGTGCAGGCCCTCGATGACCACCGCCACCCCGCGCGGCTGCAGCACGTCGTTGATGGTGTGTGCGATCTGGGTGGTGAGGCGCTCCTGCACCTGCAGGCGCCGGCTGAACATCTCCACCAGCCGCGGGATCTTGGACAGCCCCACGATCTTCCGTGACGGCATGTAGGCGATGTGCGCCTTGCCGAAAAATGGGAGCATGTGATGCTCGCACATCGAGAAGTAGTCGATGTCCTTCACCACGACCATCTCGTCGTAATCCTCGGTGAAGAGCGCGGAATTGAGCACATCCTCCACGTTCTGGTGATAGCCCGAGGTCAGGTACTCGTAAGCCTTCGCCACCCGGGCGGGGGTCCTCTCCAGGCCCTCGCGGCTCGGGTCCTCGCCGAGCTCCTTCAAGAAATCGCGGATCAGTCGCTCCATCGCGTTCAGGTCGCTCACCGGGGGCTCCTTGATGTCTCGCCGCGGTACTCGAACGAGTTATTGGCGGTCTCGATCACCGCCACGCGCTCCAGGCTCCCGGGCGGCAGCGCCCCCGCCAGCCAGTCCCAGAACGTCCGGGCCAGGTTCTCGCCGGTGGTGATCACGCCCTCGAGAGCGGGCACCGCGCTCGAGAGATCGTAGTGGTCCACGCGCTCGAGGAGCACGCGGCGCACGGCGGCGTCGAGGGCGCCGAGATCGGCGGCCATCTCCGTGACGGGATCGAGCGCGCCCGCCAGCGTCACCTCCACCACGTAGTTGTGCCCGTGCGGGCGGTAGCACTGGCCGTACACCCGCTCGTTCTCGGCCTCCGACAGGGCGGCGCTGGCCAGCCGGTGTCCGGCGCTGAAGTGATAGGCGCGCGTGAGCCGGAAGCCGCTCATGGCCCGAGATACTCCACGTGGAAGGTGGGGTCCTCCCAGAGGCGCAGGCGATGGAGACGGTCCCCGCCGAGCTTGGGGGCGAGCAGGTCCCAGAGCCCGCGGACGAGGTTCTCGGTGGTAGGGATCTGACCACCGGCGAAGAGCGGGTCGGCGTTGAGATCGGCGTGATCGAAGCGCTGGATCACGGTGTCGCCCACCACCCGCTTGAGCTCGGCCAGGTCCATCACCATCCCGGTAATGGGGTCCACCGGCCCCACCAGGGTCACCTCCAGCACGTAGTTGTGCCCGTGGGTGACCGTGAGCGAGCCGAAGGCGCGCGTGTTCTCTTCCGCGCTCCACCGCGGCTGCCAGTAGCGGTGGGCCGCGGAGAACGTGAACTTCCGGGTCACGTAGACCGGGCCGGGGCTCATGGACGGGGTCATGGGAGCACGCAATATGATCGTACCGTATCGAGGAAGCGCTGCGCGACCCTCTCCACCGCATAGTCCGTCACCCGATGCCGGCCGGCTCCGCCGAGGGCGCGCGCCCGCTCCGGGCTCTGCAGGAGGCCCGCCAGCGCGTCGGCCAGCGCCGGGGGGTCCCGCGGCGGGACGAGCACGCCCGTCTCTCCCTCCCGCACCACCTCGGGCACGGCGGCGGCGCGGCAGGCCACCACCGGCAGGCCCGCCGCCATGGCCTCGAGGAAGACGATGCCGAACCCCTCCTGCACCGTCGGGAGACAGAAGCAGTCGGCGTTCGCGTACTCCTCCGCGAGCTGGCCCCAGGTCACGTCGCCCAGGAGCGCCACCGTCTCGCCGAGCGCGAGCTCGGCGTGCAGCCGCGCCAGCGCGTCCCACTCCGGGCCCTTTCCGACCACGCGGACCCGCAGCCCGGGCATGCCCGATCTCAATCGTGCCGCGGCATGCAGGAGATCCGGGAAGCGCTTTCGCGCGTAGGTCCGGCCCACCGCGAGCACGGTCGGGCCGGCGCGCGGCCGGCGCGGAGCGGCGGCGAGGCGCGCCTCCCACGTCGCGAGGTCGATGGCCTCGGGCACCACGCCGATGCGGGAGGCCGGCACGCCGTACACCGCCTGGGCTACGGATGCTGAGTACCGGCTCGGCACCAGGACCGCGTCCGCGCGGGCGGTGTTGCGCCGTTCCCAGCGCGCCTGCACGGAGAGGAGGACCCGCACCAGGCCGCGCTCGTTGCCGAGCTCGTCCGCGATGATGCCCTTGAGCATGACCACGAACGGCCGGCGGCCGCGACGACGCGCCCAGAGAAAGCCATCGAGATCGTACCCGACAACCAGGTCCGCGTCCCGGGGGGCGCTCGCCGCCACGCCCAGGTTGTAGAGCCAGCGGTCGAGGGTGTGAAAGCCGGTGCGCGTGCGCAGGGGGCGCAGTTCCACCGCGTGTCCGCACGCCTCGAGACCGGCGCGGAAGTTGGCGAGGGAGACGTAGGTGCCGCTGCCCTCGCGCGGGTTGAGCGGCGTGGAAGTGAGGACCGCGATGCGCAGCGGGGCGGCCCGGGGGCGACAGCGCCCCGCTAGCGGCCCTGGAAGCGGGGTGCGCGCTTCTCGAGGAACGCGGTGGTGCCTTCCTTGTAGTCCTGGCTGTTGTAGGTCTCGAGCCCGAGCTCGGCGAGGTCGGCGCGATGCTGATCGGTGATGCCCTCGAAGATCGCGCGCACCTGGGTCTTGGTGCCGCGGATGGACAGCGGCGCATTGCTCGCGACTTTGCCGAGGTAGTCGAAGGTGTGAGCCTCGAGCTGGGCGGCGGGCACCAGACGCTGGATGAGCCCGATGCGCAGCGCCTCGTCCGCCTCCACCGTGCGCGCCGAGTACAGGATGTCCTTGGCGTAGGCCGGCCCCACCAGGTCCACCAGCTGGTGCACGGGATCGAGCCCGTAGATGATGGACAGCCGCGCGGCGGGGATGCCGAACTTCGAGCCCTCGGCGGCGAAGCGGAGGTCGCAGGCCATGGCCAGCGCCATCGCCCCGCCCATGCAGTAGCCGAAGATCATCGCCACCGTGGGCTTGGGGCAGTTGCGGATGGCGCGATAGGCGGCCTCGGTCTGCCGGTTGTAGTGCAGCGCGGTCTCGGTGTCCTTGCGGTTTTCCTTGAACTCGGAGATGTCGGCGCCGGAGGCGAAGGCGTCCGTCCCCGCGCCCCGAAAGACGACGGCCCGCACGGAGTCATCCTTGGCGAGCGCCTGCGTCTCCTGCCCGATCGCGGTCCACATCGCCAGGCTGACCGCGTTGCGCATCTTCGGACGGTTGATGGTGACGGTGGCAATACCGTCCGCGCGCTCGACCAGGATGTGATCGTTCATTCCTCTCCTCCCCTTTGCTTCTCGGCGATGTGCGGCGCGCCGCTCGGCTATCTGGGTTACGCTCTCGGCCAGGAGCGGTCGATGGCGTCGGTGGCGGACCCGAATGGTGGCGGCGGGAGGACTCGAACCTCCG
>Ga0137403_10005148_pt1 | contig 15201 bp, 9 predicted proteins | sample CZOMad2_1_16fung_FD_122057 | JGI IMG/M metagenome (GOLD analysis project Ga0137403, IMG submission 122057) | Vadose zone soil fungal communities from Angelo Coast Range Reserve, California, USA - CZOMad2_1_16fungal (Hybrid Assembly) | ecosystem: Environmental > Terrestrial > Soil > Vadose zone... | reverse complement strand
TCTATGCGGGCCGCGCCAACGGCGGCGTCATCCGCAGCAAGGACGGGGGCGCGACCTGGACGGAAGCGAGTACTGGGCTGCCATCGGGCGAGGTAATCGGCATCGTGGTGGACGGTCGCATCGATAGGGTCTTCGCCTGGTTGCGCGGCGACGGACTCTACCAGAGCGATGATGGCGGAACGAGCTGGGTCGCCACCAACGACGGGGAATCGAAGCGGCGGTCGTCCATCTTCGCCGGTCGAGGCAAGGTGGTCCTCGACCCAGTCGTCCCTGGCCGCGTCTACCTCGGCAACAGCGGCGTCGTGCAGGTCGACGCCGCCTCGCGCGAGCACTGAGCGGACGTCGAAGACGCAAGCGCGGGCGAACAGTTCGATGCCTGCTGCAATGGACGCTGCTTGAGACGTTTCCGATCGGCGAGCCACTCAGCTTGCAATCGGAGTGGATGAGGAGGGCATGACGATGCGTGAGCGAAGATTGCTTCTGGCGGCGTTGGCGGAGCGGATGTTGCGTTCGAGCGTGCTGTCCGGACTTGTCGTGGTGGCGTCGGTTCTCGCGGCCGCGCCGCGCGCCGCCAGCGCAGCTGATGTCTCACCGCTGTTCGATCTGTCGGCGCCAGAGAAGGGCCCATTTCCCAGCGACCGGTTCACCGTCGCGGATCCCCATCAGCTCACCGGCAGGCGCATCGACATGCCGCTGCCGGACTGCAAGAAGCTGCCGTCCGACTGCGACGAGCTCGCCATCGTCAACGAGCTGGACGGCTTCAACCTGCAGCCGCGCCTCGCCATCCCCTTCAGCGGCGCGATCGATCCGGCGAGCGTGAGCAGCGCGACTGTGTTCCTGGTTGGGCTCGGAGACGTGGTCAGCGGGGATGGAGCCGGCGAAGTGGTCGGCATCAACCAGGTGATCTGGGATCCGCCGAGCAACTTCCTGTACGCAGAGTCCGATCAGCTCCTGCAGCAGCACAGCCGCTACGCGCTCATCGTCACGAACGGCGTGCTCGACGGCGCCGGCGACCGCGTGGAAGCGGGCGAGTTCGGCGGCTTCCGTCGCGATCTGAACTTCGGGCATTCGCACGACAAGGAGTTGAAGGCCTATCGCAAGGCATTGCTCCACGCGCTCCACGCGTCGGGCGTTCCGCGTTCGAACGTCGTCGCCGCAAGCGTCTTCACGACGCTGAGCGCCACCGCGGTGATGGAGAAGATCCGAGATCAGATCAAAGCGGAGGTGCCGGCCCCGGCAGACTTCGACATCGCGGTGAATCTGCGGGGTGAGACCGTCCGCGCCGTCTTCGATCTGGCATCCATCCCTTCGGTGCCGAAGAACTCCGGAATCCGCTTCTCGGCGCAAACGAATGCAAGCGCGGCGGCCCCTCTGACGGCCTCGGCGGTGCAGCTCGACGAGGGTCGGAACATCGTCCCTGACGCGCTGGGCAAGATCGCGTTCGGCAGGTACGTCTCGAAAGACTACAGGACCGACGGGAAGCTCATCCCGCACTTCCCTACGCGCACCGGCGTGCCGGTAGCGCACGACAACGACGTCTACTTCAATCTCCTCCTCCCGGCCGGAGAGAAGCCGCCCGGGGGGTGGCCGGTGGCGATCTACATCCACGGGACAGGGGCGAACAAAGAGACCGGCGTCTACGCAGTCGCCGGAACGATGGCAAAGCGCGGAATCGCGACGATCGCGATCAACGGCGTCGGACATGGCTTCGGTGCGCGCGGCATCCTGACGGTGACGACCGCGAACGACACCTTCACCCTCCCATCGGGTGGGCGCGGATCCGATCGGGACGGAAATGGAGTCATCGATTCCGACGAAGGCCTCTATTCGGGGCAGCCCGTCACCAATCGCAGGGACGGCGATCGGCAGACCGCCATCGATCTGATGCAGTTGGTCCGCGTCGTCGAGGTCGGAATGGATGTGGACCACGACGGCGTCGCCGACCTGAATCCGTCGCACATCCATTGCCTGGGGAACTCGATGGGAGGGTTCCTCGGGACCATCCTCCTGGCGCTCGAGCCGAGCGTGCTTGTCGGATCCGCGACCGTGGCCGGCGGTTCGATCATCGAGGTGGGGCGCCTCGGGTCGCGGGCGCTCGTGACCGCGGGACTGGCGAAGAGAACGCCGACCCTGATGAATGCGCTGCCCGCCGTGGCTCCGCTCTTCGGGTTCAACGAGAACATTCCTCTTCGCGATCAGGGCCCGCTCACGAACACGGTCGCAGGCGCGATGGAGCTGCAGGAGTATTTCGAACGAGTCGAGTGGGTCGACCAGTCCGGCGATCCCGTCGCCTACGCGCCGCACATCCGGCAGAGGCCACTCGAAGGGATGCCCGTCAAGGATGTGATCGTGCAATTCGCAAAGGGCGACAAGACGGTCCCCAATCCGACCAATACCGCTCTCCTTTGCGCGGGCAACCTGAGCGATCGGGCGACGTACTACCGCTACGACCTGGTGTTCCCGACGTTCGACGCTAGCGAGATGGCGGGGCTGACAGGGCTGACGGCGGCCGAGCGCACTCGCGCCAAGAACCCACACGTGTTCCTCTCCAACTTCACAAACCCACCGCAGGATCGAGCCCCGAAGTCGGCCGCCATCGCATTCCGCTACAGGGACCTGGCTGTCGACCAACTTGCCGTGTTCTTCGCGAGCAACGGCGAGCTGACCATCGATCCCGACGGGGACGAGCCAGCCTTCGAGACGCCGATCCAGGGATCGCTTCCCGAGAACCTCAATTTCATTCCATAGGGGATCTTGGAGGAGGAGAAAGCATATGCGTCATCTCGGCTTTGCGAGCGTAGTCCTCTCGGGATGCATCGTCGCCTGCGGCAGCGATTCGACCCTCGATCCGCCCAGCGCATCGACGAGCCAAAACGCAAGCCTCAACGCACCTGGGAGTCTCCGCGCATCCCCTGTCTCGCCGACGGAAGTCGACCTCGCCTGGCAGCCGAGCTCCACGCAGGAAAACGGCTTCCAAGTGTACCGTTCCACGACCGGCGCGTCCGGCGCCTATACGCTCCTCGCGAGCCTTGCCGCCACGGCGCGGAGCTACGCGGACGTTGGGCTCGCGGGATCTACGGAGTACTGCTACGAGGTGCGGTCGTGGCGGACGACTGGAAAAATCACCACCTACTCGTCGTATGCCGGTCCGATGTGCGCGATGACGCCGGCGCCGCCCCCGCCGCCGATCGCTTCCCCGTCCGGCGTCAGCGCCGTGCCCGTGCGAGATGACTACGAGGCTCCGTACAACTCGGGGGTTCAGGTGAACTGGGCCGACAACTCCACGAATGAGGACGGATTCCGCATCGACCAGGCGAGCAGCGCCGCCGGCCCATGGACGCACGTGACGACGTCGCCCGCGAACAGCACATCCGTGCATTGGTACGGCGTGCGCGAGCAGCAGGTGTGTTTCCGCGTCACCGCTGTTAACTCAAGCTCGGCGTCGAATCCCTCCGCAGCTGCCTGCACCACCCCGCCCGCAAATCCGACCAATCTCGCGGCGCGTCCGACGGATCACGGCATCGATCTCGCCTGGTCGGACAACAGTGCTGTCGAGGACGGATATAGGGTCTCGCGGGCGGACGCGTCCGGCATATGGACCGACGTCGCCGCGCTACCCGCAAACGCCACGAGCTACGTCGACGAAGCTGTCTTCGCGAATGTGACCTACATCTATCGCATCCAGGCGCTCAAGGACGGCGGATCCTCGAACTACTCCAATCAAGCCGTCGGTGTGATCCCGACCGACCGGCCCGCCACTCCCCTCGATGCGGCCGCGACCTACTGGGCGGACAACGAATACGGCTGGCTGCACTTCGATGCGTGGTGGACGGACGCGTCCACGAACGAGGAGGGATTCCGCCTCGAGAGCTCCAGCGACGGTGTTTCCGGATGGATGACGCTGGCCGCCACGCCAGCGAATGCGCCGTACTTTTCTGCCAAGTACGACTTGTTCTTGTTCGCCACAGCGCCATTCAGCGTGTGCCACCGCGTTATCGCCTTCAACGCGGCGGGCGACTCCGATCCATCGAATGTTGTGTGCACGGGATGGGGCGAGGCGCCCGGAAATCTGGTCGCCACCACCGTCGACCAACAGAGCATTGACCTTTCCTGGACGGACACTGCTCGCTTCGAGAAGGGCTACCTGGTGCTTCGCTCCACGAGCCTCGACGGTATGTGGGAGGTCGCCGGCGCCGTCGCCGCCAACGCGACCAACCACCGCGACACCGGTCTCGCGAGCGGCCGGGAGTACTGGTACATCGTGTCGGTGGAGTACGATCTGTATTCCGTGTACGACCCCTTCAACTACTCGTACGCGAGCGCCACGACCCTGTCGCCCTAGCGACGCGAATGGACGCGAGCCACCGCCCGGATTCGAACCGCGGGGCGAAGGACCGATAAGCGCGGGGGACTGACCCTACGGTTGGCGACGAAGGACGATCCGGGTACGGTCGTGATGGGGAGTCATGCAAGCCATTGCCGCTGCACTTGCCGCCGCGACCGTGAGTCGAAGGGGAGGTTGGACGCTCCGCAAAAGGTGACTTCCCTTGGCGGCAAGGCGCTGATCCTCTTCGGCGCCACTGTCATCGAGGGTCACGGTGTCATGGTGACTTGCATGAGGAACAAACAGCCTCATGGCCGCGGCAGCGCCCACTCCGGGACGCGGCCAGACCCAACGCCGCAATTCGGCCCCAAGAAGCCGTAACAGCGGCACCCTGTTACGGGGACACAGGTGCTGTTACGGGGACCCGCTCCAGGCTTGGCCTACTCCCCAAGCCGTCGCAGTGCGCCCTTCCCCCGTTTGGAGTCCGTTTGGAGGACACCTGCCCTACTGGGTCCGTTTTCAACGGCGTGAAAGCTGACCTTTGCGTTGAATACCTGGCGCCGGGCTGGCCGCGAGCTGCGGATCGCGCCATCCGGCGCACGCGCGCTTGGCACGGACCATGCTCATGTGGGTTAGGAATCGGAAGGCCATAAAGCGACCGACCTGAAAGGAGAAGTGAAATGATATCTCGCTGGGAGCCAATGGGAGTTGGGTTCTGGGGAACGCGCGGGCAATCGAAAAGCGCGAGGGACGCGCGACCAATCGGGACGCGTCGAGGGGTGGCCGTGGGGCGCCTGATTGCCGAGACGCTGACGGTCGAAGTCGTGCGAACTCATCGGCTGGAATTGCCTTTGGCGAAGCCTAGGATCGCTCATGGAAGCTGGTCAAACATCATCGGAACTTGGACCGCCGTCGCGATGCTCACGGCCTGCCACGCCCCCGAGACCTCAGAGCCTCTCGATCGCGCTGCGGCGTCGAGGAGCATCGACTCGGCCGCTCAGGCGGAACTCGCGGAGTGCGATTCCCCGAGGTGTTGCGACGAGGCGTCGGATTCGGCGAGCTCCGTCGCGGCGCTCCCCGCAATCCGTGCTCGCCTCCGGGCACTCGTTGCGCGGTTCGATGACGAACTCCCAGCGAAATCCGAGATCGTCCGCTTCTTCGATCCGGACGGCTTCTACCACAACGGCCTTGGCCTCGACGCCTACCTGGACTCGGTTCTTCTCAAAGCACGGATTACGCCAGGAGGCTTTGACTTCGTCGGCTTCACCTTCAGCGATCTGAAGGTGGACCAGGTAGTGGACGCAAGCCACGTCTTCGTGACCTACACCGTCTCGGTGAAGCACTCCTCCTCGGTGCGTTTCCGCCCCTGGACGGAGAGGATGCTGATGACGCGGGTGTGCGGGCATTGGCGCCTCTCAGGGAATCAGCAGATCGCGCTCGCGAGTGTGGGCTTCCGGGCTCGGCTGGTGGAAAAACCAATCACCCAGGCCGAGTTGAACACTCGCCCGGATGTCTATACGGAGATCCAGACCTGGGACCCCCTGCAGCGTGCGGCCTACCTGATGCGAATCCCCGTTCCGTTCAGCTCCGACCTCATCGGTTGGATCGGATTTCCCGGCGACACCACGTTCGGCGTGATCGCCTGGGTGGGCAACGGCTTTGACCTCTGGTGGACACCCGACGTGAACGAGCGGGAGCTAAGGCGTCAATACAACCAGTACCTCGCGTCGCCGAGCAGCAGGGTGCGAGCGTACATGGTTTTCGAGGTGTCCTCGACCGAGATCGATCCGCGCGTCTCCTACGTCCACGTGACCGGGCCGGGGCTGCCCTCCGTCGGTCTGAATCTGGTCCGCTCCGATCCCCAGTTCCCGCGCGACTATCTCATCTTCCGGGGTGACCAGCTTCATTGGGACGCCTTCTCCACCGAACGCTGCGCCTCTATGGCCAAGCTGGTGGACGACGCTAACGATCAGCGCGATTTCATCCCCGACTGTGCGCTCGACTGGTCGCAGATCGCGTCCGGATCGAGCTATGTCTACTCCTTCCACGACGCCGGAGGCAGCGTCCTCGGCCAGAAGACGCTCGAGCTGAGGGGCGAGTTGCTCGGCGAGGCGGGGTGGTACGCGGCTCGCGACCGGTTCTTCGGCCAGTTCACCCTCGACCCCACTTTCCAATTCACTATGTCCAACGTCCTGGATACGTCCGCCGGTTCCCCGTTCGTCGGCGGCGGAAGGGTTTCGCTCAAATGGCGGCTGCCCACCAATCCTGAAGTGCTGCCCGAAGGAGTCTCGTATTGGCGCCAGTACTACCTGAACGATGACTTCTTCAACGAGCCGAGCCGGCGGGAGGAAGAGAACCGCTACCAACTCTACGGCAGCAGAGCCACGTCTCTCCTGGCGACTACGGAACCCAATGCATTCCTGACGACGTGGGCCTGGTGCACCCTTTCCTTCCGCGATGCGTTCGGGAATTGGTTCGACCATGAGGTGGCGCCCGTGAATCCGCGTTGAGCACAACCATGCGAGCCTTGCCCTCGTCCAGCACCAGCCGGACGGCCCCAGCCTTGAAATCGTCGGTGAAGCTCCGCCGCGGCCGCTTCCGCCTCTTCCCCTCGTCCATGGTCGACACCGTATCTACCTCTCATTTGGTGTCCACCGAAGTGGATCAACTCCACGTGGGATGAGCCAGCCGAAACGCTGCTCAAGCTCGCGCCCGCCCTCGGCGCACGCCTCGTGATGCCGCGCCTCGGCGAGCCAGTCGAGCCCTCGCGGGCCGAGCGCGTGACGCCATGGTGGCGCGGCGCCGCGTCCGACGGAAGGGAGCAGCTGGCTCTCGTCGACCAAGAGCCCCGTCGTTGCCTCCTGCCGCCGAAGGAGGCGACGCGGTCGCGTGGCCAATGGACTGAGCGCGCGAGAGGTGGACTCGAGCGGTCTTCAGCCTCGCAATTGCACAGCGCGCGCTTCTGTCATTCTTCACTCGCTCACCAACCGCCGCGATCGAGTTTTGGCCAACGACAGGCGTGCGTGGTCGTTCACATCCCCTTCAGGTGCTCGTGGACGAACTGGACTGCCATCGCCCCCTCGCCGACAGCCGAGGTGAAACGCTTTACCGAGCCGGACCGCACATCCCCGGCGGCGAATACGCCAGGGCGACTGGTTTCCAGCAGGAACGGTTGCCGCTGAGCGTTCCAGTGCGGGGAGCCCGCAACGGCTGCCCCTGTTCGGACGAACTGCTTGGCGTCCCTCTCGATCTCGGGCGGTAGCCAATCGGTGCGAGGAGACGCCCCGATGAAGCTGAACAGCGCTGGGGTCGTCAGCGTCCGCTCCTCCCCAGTCCTGCTGTTGACGATCGTGACCGTCGCGAGGTGCTTGTAGCCCTCCATCCGCAGGACGGTCGTGTGGTAGAGCACCTCGATGTTCGGCGTCTGCTCGATCCGCCGCGCCAGGTAGGCGGACATGTCCTTGTAAAGATCGCCACCGAGGATCAAGAGGAAGACCTTCCGCGCGCGCTTGGCGAGGAAGACGGCGGCTTGGCCGGCGGAGTTGCCGCCACCGACCACGACCACGTCCTCCCCTTGGCAAACCTGACCCTCAGTGACGGTCGCGGCGTAGTAGACGCCACAGCCCTCGAACCGTTCGCACCCCTCAGCCAGCAGCCGGCGGTACTCGGCCCCGGTCGCGATGAGCACACACTTCGCGACCACTGTCTCGCCGGTCTCCAGCCGAAGAAGGGAGTAGGCGTTTTCGAAGGTCAAGCCCGTGACCGGAGCAGGGACGGACAGCTCGGCGCCGAATTTCCTGGCCTGCAGGACGGCGCGTTCCACCAGCTCGCTGCCGCTTTTGGCGGTAGGGAAACCGAGATAGTTCTCGATGAGCATCGTGCCGCTGGCCTGACCTCCGGGCGCCGTACGCTCCAGCACCACCGTCGTCAGCCCTTCCGAGGCGCCGTAGACCGCCGCTGCCAGCCCGGCTGGCCCGCCCCCGACCACCGCCAGGTCGTACACCGTTTGCTTGGGGGGCCGACGAATGCCGAGGGTCTCCGCCAGCTCGCGGTTCGAAGGATTGCGCAGAAGCCTCTCGCACCAAACGACTACCGGCGTGTCCGATTCACTGACCCCGAAGCGCCGGAGCAGGCGATCCACTTCGGGATCAGATTCCAGGTCCAGCCAGGTGAAGAGCACCAGATTTCTGGCCAGGAAGTCACGGATCCGGAAGGTGTCCCGCGAGTACCGTGAACCGATCACGCGCACGCCCGTGAAGCTCCCCGACTCGCGCAAGAGCTGCCGCCGAGCGATGAACGCCTGCAGGATGATGTTGCCCAGCTCCGGGCAATTGTTCAGCACATCGCGCAGGCCGGCCGGTGATATCCCGTAGACTTCGCAATCGGCCCGGGCGACGGCGCTGACGAGGGAGGGGCTGCCAGTCAGGTGCGCCACGTCGCCGGTGAACTGCCCGGGCCGGTGGACCGCGATCGTCTTGGGCGACTCGCCGGAGGAATCCAGGATCTCGACCTCGCCTGCCTTGACGACGAAGAATTTGAAGTCACGATCACCGACCTCGAAGAGTACCTGTCCGGCCCGATACTGCTCGAGCGATGCCGCGGCACAGCGGCGCAGTTCCGCCATGTGGGCCTCGTCTAACGTGGGGAATGCGGCAGCTTGCAAGCAGTGCTCGGCCACGTCTCAACCTCGGACAAACTGAGTCACTCGTCGTTGATCATCATCGCGATTTGACGGAGTCCGCCACTATGGTCCCTGCACCGGAGCAGACCCCTGCTCCCGTCCCGCTTGCTCGCGCGCGGCCGCCTCCAGGAGCGCGCGGACCTCCTCGTCGGTCGTCTGCTCGAAGTTCGCGTACCAGCGGCCGACCGCGACGAATGGCTCGGGGGTCGCTGCGCAAACGATTTCGTCCGCCTCCGCCGACAGTTCACGGCAGGTCGAGGACGCAGCGATGGGCACGGCGACGACGATGCGCCGGGGGCCGCGCTGCCTGAGCCCGGCGACCGCCGCCCGCATCGTCGAGCCGGTCGCGAGGCCGTCGTCGACCAGGGTGCAGATCTTTCCGGTCACCTCGAGCGGTGGCCGGCCTCCTCGATACCTCTGCTCGCGCCGCGAGAGTTCCGCCTGCTCGCGCGCGATGACAGCTTCGACCGTGGGCTTTGGTATCCCGAGACCCTCGATCACTTCGCGATTGAGCACGAGCACGCCGCCGGACGCGATCGCTCCCATGGCGAACTCCTCGTCCCCGGGGATCCCGAGCTTGCGTACGACGAAGACGTCCAACGGGGCGCCGAGGCGCGTCGCGACCTCGTAAGCGACCGGGACCCCGCCCCGGGGCAGGGCGAGCACCACGACGTCCCGCCGGCCCGCATATCCCCGCAGCGCGTCGGCAAGAACGCGCCCGGCATGCCGCCGATCTCGATAGCCAGTCATGTCGGCCTCCCTCTAGCCGCCTCGAAGTAAGCACTACCGCTGGTCAGTCAAGGACGTCTTGACGCGCCCGCAGCCGTGCTTACCGGTTCGCGCGATGGCGAATCAGGGACCCACATTGGTCGACGATCTGAAGAGCCTGCGCATCGAGCGCGAGAAGCCGGCGCGCGCGATCCCGCGCTGGCTGGCGCCGGCCGTGGCGGCGGCGGCGCTGGCCGCGCTGGCGCTGCTGGCGTGGAAGGAGCTCGCGCCGCAGTTGCTGGCGCCCGAGGTGGAGACGACCACGGTGGCGCTGGTCAGCCCGGCCCAGGCGCAGCAACTCCTGGTTGCTACCGGCTACGTCGTGCCCCAGCGCAAGGCCAACGTGGCCCCGCGCATCGGCGGCCGGGTCGCCAAGATCCTGGTCGACGACGGCTCGGTCGTGAAGGCGGGGCAGGTCATCGCAGTGCTGGAGGACGCCGAATACCGCGCGCAGCTCCTGCAGGCGCAGGCGGACGAGAAGGCCGCGCGGGCGCGGGTGAAGCGCGCCGAAGTGGATCTTCTCGACGCGCAGCGGGCGTACAGTCGCGAGCGCGCGCTGCACGACCAGGGCTTCTCCACTCCGCAAGCGCTCGACCAGGCGACTGCCCGGCTGGACGGCTCCAAGGCCGCGCTGGCGGCGGCCAATGCCGAGGCTGCAGCGGCGTGCGCCCGCGTCGAGCTGGCACGCGTGAGCCTGGACTACTGCTACATGCGCGCGCCGTTTTCGGGACGCATCACACAGAAGCTGACCGACGTGGGCGAGATCGTCTTCGGCGCGATGAGCGCGGGCGCGGGACCCAATGCGGGCATCGCCTCGCTCGCGGACTTCTCCAGCCTGATGGTGGAGGCGGACGTCAACGAGAGCCAGGTAGCCAGGCTCAAGTCGGGTACGCCGGCGGAGATTGTGCTCGACGCCTTCCCCGACAAGCGCTACCGCGGGCGCGTGCACGAGGTGCGGCCCCGGGTCGACCGCGCCAAGGCCACCGTCACAGTCAAGGTGGCGTTCGTCGATCCTGCCGCCGACGTGCTCCCCGACATGGGCGCCAAGGTGACCTTCCTCGCCAAAGAGCCGGAAGCGGCGGAGGCGGGGCCGATCGCGGCAGTGCAGCCTGACGCCCTGGCGGATCGCGGCGAGAACAAAGTGCTGTGGGTCGTCGATCAGGACGGCACCGTGAAGAGCGTGCCGGTGGTCACCGGTCCGCCGCTCGGCCGGCTGGTCTCGCTGAAAAGCGGCCCGCCGCCTGGGACGCGGGTCGTGCTGCGGCCGCCGCCGGTCCTGAAGCCCGGCATGAAGGTGAAGGAGAAGCAGTCGTGATCAGAACCGACAAGGAGATGAACGTGGCACCGGAAAGCACTGCACGCGCCCTGCAGCCGGCGCGAGCGATCGTCGAGGCCCGCGACCTGCGCAAGGTTTACAAGCGCAACGGGCAGGAGATCGTCGTGCTCGACGGAATCAACCTCGACATCCCCGAAGGCTCGTTCGAGGCGCTGATGGGACCTTCCGGATCTGGCAAGACGACCCTGCTCAACATCATCGCGGGCATCGACGAGCCGACCAGCGGCACGGTGAAGGTGGCAGGCGAGGAGATCCACCGGCTGTCGGAGACCGAGCGCGCCGCCTGGCGAGCGCGCCACATCGGATACGTCTTCCAGTTCTACAACCTGATGCCCGTCCTCACCGCGGCGGAGAACGTCGAGCTGCCGCTCCTGCTCACCAAACTTCCCAAGTCGGAGCGGCGCCGCCGCGTCGAGCTGGCGCTGAAGCTCGTCGGCCTGCAGGACCAGATGCACCAGACCCCGCGCACGCTCTCCGGTGGCCAGCAGCAGCGCGTGGCCATCGCCCGCGCCATCGTGGCCGACCCGACCATCATCGTGGCCGACGAGCCCACCGGGGACCTGGACCGCAAGAGCGCTGAGGAGGTGCTGCAGCTCCTCGCCACCCTCAACGCGCAGCTCGGCAAGACGGTGGTGATGGTCACGCACGACCCGTACGCAGCTGGGTTCGCGAAGATCCAGCGGCGGCTGGAGAAGGGGCTGCTCACATGACGCTCTCGCGCCTGGCGATCCGCAACGCCTTCTTGCGCAACAAGACGCGCACGTTCCTCACCTTGCTGGGCGTCGCCGTGGCCGCGCTCGCTTTCGTGTTCCTGCGCACCGTGCTGGCGGCCTGGTACGCGAACAGCGAGTCCTCCGCCTCCGACCGGCTGGTCGTGCGCAACGCCATCTCGCTCACGGAGCCGCTGCCGGTCTCCTATCGCGACCGCATCTCTCAGGTGCCCGGGGTCACACAGGTGACCTTCTCCAACTGGTTCGGGGGGATCTACAAGGACCGGCGCAACTTCTTCGCGCAGTTCGCCATCGATGCACCGACCGCGCTGGAGGTGTTCGACATCCGCTTCGTGGAGGGCAGCAAGGAGGCCTTCCTGGCCGACCGCAGCTCCTGCGTCGTGGGCAAGAAGCTTGCCGAACGCTACGGTTTCAAGCTCGGTGACACGATTCCGTTGCAGGGGGACGTCTACCCCGGCGAGTGGCGCTTCAAGGTGGCCGGCATCATCGAGTCCGACGACTCGTCGGTTGCCAGCACCCTGTATTTCCACTGGCAGCGACTCAACGAGGAGCTTCCCGCGGAGCGTAAGAACCTGGTGGGGGCCTTCACGGTCAAGGTTGCCGACGCCTCGCAGTCGCCGCGGGTGATCCAGGCCATCGACGACCTGTTCGCCAACAGCGACGCCGAGACGCACACCGAGACCGAGCGGTCCTTCCGTCTGCAGTTCCTCACCGGCTCGTCGGCCATCGTGGCCGCCATCGAGGTGGTGAGCGCGGTGGTCCTGGTGATCATGGCGCTCATCCTGGGCAACACGCTGGCCATGGGCTTGCGTGAGCGGACCAGCGAGATGGGAGCGATGCGCGCCATCGGCTTCCTTCCCCGGCACGTCCGCCTGCTCGCCTGGAGCGAGGGCGCCCTGCTCGGGCTGTTCGGCGGGCTGGCAGGCATGATTCTGGCGCGGCCGGTCCTGATCGCGACTGGCAAAGCCCTCGCCAGCGCGGGTTTCCCTGTCACCCTCGGTTTCAGACCGGCGACGGCGGCGCTGACGCTTCTCGCGGCCACCACCGTCGGCATGCTCGCCAGCGCATTCCCCGCCCGGACGGCTGCGCGCTTGGAAGTGGTGACGGCGCTGCGGAGGCAGGAGTGAGCTATGATCCCGCTCTCTTACAACGTGCGTTCCATTCTGCGGCGGCGCTTCTCCGCCGCGGCCACGGCGGCCGCTCTGGGGCTGGTGGTGTTCGTCTTCGCCGCGATGCTGATGCTGGCGCAGGGCGTGGAGGAGACGCTGCGCGCCACGGGCGCGCCCCAGAACGCGATCCTCCTGCGCAAGGGAGCCACCACCGAGCTGACCAGCTTCCTCTCCCGCGAGGCGGCCAAGGTTTTCGCCGCCGATCCGGCGGTGGCGCAGAGCGGGGGCAAGCCGGTGGCCTCGCCTGAGCTGATGGTCATTCTGCAGCTCGAGCGCGCCAAGGTGGGCGGGCCGGCCAACGTGGCCTTCCGGGGCGTCACACAGGACGGCTTCCAGCTCCTGCGCGCGGAGACGGTGCGCCTCGTCGAGGGGCGGCTGCCCAGGCCGGCCACGAGCGAGGTGATGATCGGCAAGGCGGTGAGGGGCCGCTACGTGGGCGCCGAGCTGGGTCAGTCCATCCGCAAGGCGCGGCGGGAGTGGAACGTGGTCGGCGTATTCGAGGCGGGGGGCAGCGCTTTCGAGAGCGAGGTGTGGGCCGACGCCGACCAGCTCATGCAGGCGCTGAACCGCACCGCCTACTCGTCGATGACGGTGCGGCTGTCGTCCCCGGCGGAGCTGGAGGGGCTCAAGGCCCGCGTCGACGCGGACCCCCGTTTCAACCTCGAGGCGCGGCGCGAGGACCTCTATTACGAGGAGTCGTCCGGCCCACTGGCGACCTTCATCCGCGTGCTGGGCTCGGCGATCGCCGTGTTCTTCGCCTTCGGCGCCGTGCTGGGCGCGATGATCACCATGTACGCGCAAGTGGCTGGACGCGTGCGCGAGATCAGCACGCTCCGGGCGCTCGGGTTTCGCCGGCGCTCGGTGCTGGCGAGCGTCCTGGTGGAGAGCCTCGTGCTCGCGATCATCGGCGCCGCGGCCGGGTGCCTGCTCGCCAGCGCGCTCAGCGCGGTCTCCTTCTCCACCATGAACTTCTCCTCCTTCAGCGAGATGAAGTTCCGCTTTCATTTCGCGGCCGGCATCGCCATCAAGGCCTCGATCTTCGCCATCGCCATGGGCCTCTTCGGCGGAATGCTTCCGGCCGCTCGCGCGGCGCGGCTCCCCATCGCGGAGTCGATCAAGGGCGGCGAGTAGCTGTCGTTGCGTGTCGGGCGACGATCGTTTGCGTTCCCCGCACAGGCATCGCGACTCGATCGCTATAACCTCCAGCGGGGCGGCAGCCGGCTATGAAACGCGTAACTGCACTACCCCAAGGTCAGAGGAGCAGGAGCGCGACCCTGCTGGGACGAAGAGACCGGCGGCTCTTCTGGGTCGGGGGCTCGGGTTGGGACCTGAACGCGGCTCCAATCCAGGAGTGCCCGGAGGATGTGGTCGTGCTCCACCTGGGCGAGCGGCCGGAAAAGGCGCCATCGAAGCACCACGCCGATCAGCCGGCCGCACCTTACCGCGCTAATGTGCGCGCTCGGTGTTCGACCCGACCCGCATCCTCGCAGCGCGCTTGCGCGACCTGGAGCGCGCGGAAGCAGGTCTGCCCGCGCCCGACCCGGTCCACGACATGCGCGTTGCCGCCCGCCGGCTGCGCGCGGCGCTGCGGCTCTTACGGCTGCGCGAGTTCGATCGGGCGGTCAAGAAGCTCCAGGACGCGCTTGGCGACGTCCGCGATCTGCAGCTCCAGATCGCCTGGCTCAAGGGCCGCGACGCCGTCCTGCTGCGCCGCCGCGCACCGCTCCTCGCCAAGGTGGAACGCGCGCTGCAGTCGGCGTTGCAGGAATGGCACGCAAAGACGCTCCCTCGCCTGCTCGATGCCGCTGCCCAGCCGCCAAAGTGGTCGGACCGTAGGACGCGCAAGATGCTCCGCAAGCGCCTGCGCCGCTTCGAGGAGCGCCTCGAGGCTGCGCTCTCGCATCCCAGCCCGGCCGCCCTGCACCGCGTGCGCATCTCCGTGAAGCAACTTCGCTACTTGTTCGAGCTCACCCGCCGCGACTTCCCCAAGCCCGCCAAGCTACTCCTGGCCGAGCTCCCGCCCCTTCAATACGCGTTGGGCGAGCTGCACGACCTCGACGGCCGCCTCCACCTGCTCCGCCGCAGCTCGGACCTCTTCCGCGAACAAATGGAACACCGCGCCCGCCTGGCCAGGATTGTCCATGCCGGGCTGAAGCATTGGGAAGACCTCCGGATCGCCCCTCGGGCCCGCC
>Ga0137403_10005147_pt1 | contig 15201 bp, 13 predicted proteins | sample CZOMad2_1_16fung_FD_122057 | JGI IMG/M metagenome (GOLD analysis project Ga0137403, IMG submission 122057) | Vadose zone soil fungal communities from Angelo Coast Range Reserve, California, USA - CZOMad2_1_16fungal (Hybrid Assembly) | ecosystem: Environmental > Terrestrial > Soil > Vadose zone... | reverse complement strand
CTTGTCCTTGGTCGGATCGACCGGCTGGTCGGGCTCGACGTACTCGTCGCGCTTGCCGTTGCCGTTGGTGTCGAGGATGAGCGCCGTCCAGCTCTGGGATTTCTGCTCGTCACCGGTCTCGTCGAACATCTTGCGATTCAGCCAGCCGATGACGCCGCTGGCGGGCCCGCCGGCGCTCGTCCACAGCGTGTGGTTGGCGTCCTCGGCGAAGACCAGGTGGTGCGTCGGGAAGCACGTTCTGATCAGCGTGATCTTCCCGCTCTTCGGCTCGTACACGGAGAGATGGCGGTTGGACTGTTCCATCGGGAAGAGCTTCGCGGACGGATGCGCGGAGCCTGTCTTGCAGAAATCGGGATTTGCCGGTGCGCCGACTCGCGAGGTGAACCAGACCCGACCTCGCTCGTCGAACATCGGGTTGTGCATGCTGGTCTGGCTGTCCCAGATCGGGTCCGGGCCCCAGTAGGGCGACGGCGTCATGGGGTTTTGCTTCGACGAAGGCGTGGCGGGATCGCGCACCAGCATCTTCACCTGCGTCGCCTTGTGATTGACGGGATCGAGCACGGGGAAGAGATCGGTGCTCTCCTCGGGGGCGCCGTAGATCAGGCCGTTGGCGTTGACGGTCGGCTTGCGCTTGTCGGTCGAGATTTCGTCGTGCAGGTAGTCCTTGGGGCCGGCCCAGTCCCAGAGCGTGACGACCACATTGCGCTCGATGCCCTGGGGCCGCGGCGGTCTCGACGCCGGAAGCTCGCCGGCGGCGATCCGGTCGGTCCAGTCCGCGAACAGCTTGTAGGCCCGCGTCGGGTCGAGCCTCTTGATGTTGTTGGTCATCTGGGTCATGGCTTGCCCGGAGACGATCCGCCGACCCCACGCTGCTTCGGAGTTCGTGAAATCGCCGAGCTCTTTCGGAATCGCGCGCGTCGCCTTGTTGCCCAGCTGGTGACAGGTGTAGCACCCGTTGGTCTTGACGACGTCCAGCCACTGGGTCTGGTCCTTCAACGCCACCGGGATGCCGTTGCCCTGAGGCCCTGTGCCCGGAAACTCGCTCTTCTCCGGGACCCGGAGCATCGAGTACCAGTAGATGGCCGGATAGTATTCGGCGGCGGCCGCCGCGTTCGGAGCGATCACCGCATTCAAGTCGAGGAATTTCCCTGGCGTGGTCCGCACCTTGGGCGAATCGACCAGCCCGTACCCGCGCACCCACACGCTGTAGGTGGCTTTCGGAAGCTCGGGGATGAGATACCGCCCGCGATCGTCGGTGACGACGATCTTGATGAATCGAGTCGGGAGATCGCTCGTCTCCGCGATCACCCAGACGCCGGCCTCCGGCCCGTTCGCGCTCGTGACCGCGCCGCCGAGGTCGCCCGCGCCGATGCGGATCGCGGGGTCGCCGCTCGACTGGGCGCTCAACCGTGCCTGAGAGGAGATCAGGAGTACCGCAATGCCGACACCGACCGCGCCGAGGCCCAACGCCCGGGTCGTCCTCATCTTTTCCTCCTGAAACCGGCGCCTACGGCCTGAAGACGGCGAAGACCTTGTCGGAATTCGAGATCCACGACTCGAGGAACACCGATTCGTCGGGCTTGCGCTTGAGCTCGGCCATCGCGCCCGCCAGGCAGAACCAGTTCAGGAGCTCGTGATGGCCGCGATCCTCCGCCTCGGCGATCGTGGTGTTGCGCCACGTCGCCCAGTCGCCGTCGCGGAGCGCCTCGTAGTAGCGCTTGTCCGACTCCACGTCCGGGAACATCAGCGAGTTCTTCGCGACCAGGAACGAGTGGCTCCAGCTCGACGACGCGATGACGGCGACGCGCCAGGGGCAGGCACTCAGGCCCCGCGCGATCGACGCGCCGACCTGGAAGCACCGCCACGGCTGCGGGCCGGGCGGGTCGAGCTCGGTGTGCTCCGCGAGCTTCGCCGCCTGTGACGGCGTCATCGGCGCGCCGTGAGCGCCGACCAGCCAGCGGCCGTAGGCGTTGACCGTGAACGGCACGACCGGGTAGGGGAAGCCCTTGCGGTCGATGTCCAGGTACATGATCGAGTTCATGAACGCGTGCCCGAGCGCGTGATGCAGGGGCTTGTAGGCGTACGCGACGTCGACGCCGTCGTTCAGCAGCGCGGTGGCCAGATGCTTGGCGCCCGCCCGATGGCCCGTGACCGTGAACGTCTTGTCCTTGGGCTCGTCCCACCAGTTCTCGCCGCGGTGACCCTTCCAGGGCTGAACCTCGACCGAGTCGTAGGCGAGGATCGAGAACGGCGGTACGCAATCCTCGCGGTAGTTCTCGTACTGGTCGTCGCCCCAGAGCAGAACGAAGTCGGGCTGGAACGCATCCAGCTCGGCCCGCGCCTTGCGGAAGTGGTGGATCAGATCGTTCCGGTGCGCCTCGGAGTGGGCCGCGCCCTCGTCGGTGGACCACTGCGTGCGCATCGTCGGATGCCACGTCTCGGGTGTGCGCAGATGCTCGGGCAGCAGCGGATCGGCCATCAGCAGCTTGATGCGGCCGGTCATGTTGCCCTTGTACGAGAGGGGCGGGTAGTGGGTGATGCCGAGCCCGAGAATCTGTCCCATGACGTCCTCCTCAGTCAGCGAGCGGAATCGTGACCGACAGGCGCGGCTGGTTTCCGATCACGCGCGTCGTATGTCCCTTTCCCGTGAGGTCCTCGGCCAGCGTCACGTGCCCCGGGCCGTAGCGGTGCACGCTGCCGTCGGCGAGACCGATTTCCACCTCGCCCGCGAGCGTGATGACGAACTGCCGGCGCGGGGCGGTGTGCCAGTCGGAGAAGTGGCCCGCCTTCGTCGTCCGGAAGACCACGCCCTTGGCGGCCTGCAGCGTCGCCAGCTCCGGATGGGTCGCGAGATCCATCTCCTCGATGTGAGTCAGGCCGTCCTTGCCGGTGTACAGCCGAATGAAGTTGCCCATGTCCGGTCTCCCTCTAGGGTACGCGCAGGACCAGCTTGCCGAAGAAATCGCGGCCGGCCATGACCTCGTGCGCCTTCGCGGTCTCGGCCAGCTCGAATGTCTTGCCCACCACGCCGTGCAGCCCGCCGTAGCGCGCCATGTGCATCATGGCCGCGAAGCTCCGACGGCTCCGCGCTCCGCTGCCCATCAGCGTCAACGGCCGGCCCTGGAGGACCGACAGGTTGAACGGGATCTGGCTTCCGCCGGTCGTTCCCGTGATGACGAGCCGGCCGCCGGGCTTGAGGCTCGCGCAGCTCTCGTCCCACACGGGCGCGCCGACGCAATCGAACACCACGTCGACGCCGCGGCCGTCGGTCAGCTCCTTGACGCGCTGGCTGAATTTTGGCGTGGTGGTGTAGTTGATCACCTCGTCGGCGCCCAGCTCTTTCGCCCTGGCGAGCTTCCAGTCGCTTCCGGCGGTCACGATCGCGCGGGCGCCGATGCCCTTGGCCATCAGGAGACCGAAGCTTCCGACGCCGCTGCCGACCGCCTGGATGAGGACGTCCTCCCACGGCTGGAGCTGCACGCGCTCGACCAGACAGTGCCACGCCGTGTGGCCCGCCAGCGGAAACGTCGAGGCTTCCTCGAACCCCATGCCCTCGGGGATCAGCTGTAGGTTGGCCGCGGGAACCTTGCAGTACTGCGCGTGACCGCCGTCGAGCTCGCCCCCGAGCCGCTTCTGGCGCTCGCAGTACTCGTCGCGCCCGAGCACACACGGCGAGCAGGTACCACACTTCACCCGGTTCTCCACCACGACCCGGTCGCCCTCTTTCCAGCCCGTGACGCCGGGTCCCACGCGCGCGACTTCCCCCGCCACATCGAGGCCCAGAATGCGGGGAAGCGCCCCCGTGGCCGAGCGGCCCGCGCGGATCGCGAGGTCCGCGTGGTTGACGGCCGTCGCCCGGACGCGGACGACGACCTCGCCCGCTCCCGCCTCGGGATCGGGCCGGTCGCCGAAGATCAGCTTCTCGGGACCGCCGGGCTCGGCGATGTAGACGGCCTTCATCGGAAGATCGCCTGGCACTTCGGCGCGTTGAAGATCCAGGTCTCCACCCAGTCGACGAGCTCCATCTTGGCGCCGAGCTCGGACATGGCCCCCGCGAGGCACACCCAGTTCAGGACCTCGTGCTGGCCGGACGCCTCGAGCCGCTCGAGGGGCAGATCGCGCCAGGTGTCGTAGTCGCCGGCGCGCAGGTGCTCCAGCAGGACTCGATCGGCCTCCAGATCGGGATAGATGAAGTGGTTCTTCTCGGTCAGGAACGCGTGCGACCAGCTCGACGACGCCATGAGCACCACGCGCCACGGGCTCTCGCGCAGGATCCGGGCGGTCGCGCGCCCGAGCTCGAAGCAGCGGCGCGGCGACGGCGCCGGCGGATCGGCCTCCACGCCGAACTGGCTCCCGCCCCCGCGATTGCGGATGACGTCGCGCCCGTAGCAGTTCACGGTCACCGGCAGGATCGGGTACGCGAAGCCCCGGCGGTCGAGGTCGAGGTACAGGAGCGTGTTGGCGAACGCGTGGGCCACCCCGTCGCCGTGCAGCGGCCGATAGGCGTAGGGCATGTCGATGCCGGCCTCGAGGAGCCCCGTGGCCAGGAGCCGGCCCGCCGCGGGCTGTCCGGGCCAGGTGAACGTCTTGTCTCCGGGCTCGCCCCAGATGTTCGGGCGCTTGCCGAGCCGCTTGAACGGCTGGAACTCGAGCTTGTCGTAGGCCAGGATGCAGAACGGCGGAACGATATCTTCCTGGAAGTTCTCGTATTGATCGTCGCCCCACATCAAGATGAAGTCGGGTCGAAAGGCGTCGATCTCGTCCCGGAGCGTCCGAAACGCGCCGAACACGCGGGCGCGATGCGCCTTGAACGAGGTGATCCCCTCGTCGTCGCCCCACTCCGCGCGCATCGGCTCGGGCCAGTTCGCGGGATCCTTCATGTGCGCGGGAATGCGCGGGTCGGTGTGGAGCATCCGCGCCAACGGCCACGGCTTGAGCTCGTCCGGCACGAGCCCGGGCGGATAGTGGGTCGTCCCGATTCCTAGAATGTCCCCCATGTCCGTCCCCTCCCCTCGGCGGTTAGCCCTACGCGCGCGAGGATCGCACAAACTCTCGCCAGATCGCAACGCAGCGAGCCGGCGCCGAGTGCTGGACGTAGCCGCTTGCGCCGGGCACTTCCACCAGGGTTCCGCACGGCAAGAGCCCGGCCAGGCTCTGCGCGCGATCCGGCGTGTTGAGCGCGCTGTGCTCGGCGACCAGGATCAACGCCGGGAGCGTGATCTTCGGCAGGATCGGCGTGAGATCGACGGTCGCCAGGTAGGCGAGCGTCTCGAGCACCACGTGCTTCGGCGTCCGGCTCATCTCCCGGATGTACCACTCCTGGTGTCCGGGATCCGACGCGCCGGGCTCCAGGCGACGGCTGGCGGTCTGTCGCACCCACGCCTCGACGCCCTGCTCCTTCACGAGGCTGTAGTAGTCCAGGTAGGCCTGGATCCCGCGGAACTTGTAGGGCGAGGTGCAGGTGGTCACCGTGCGCAGACGCTCGGGGAATCGATGGGCGAACTCGAGCGCGATCGTGCCGCCGATCGTCTCGCCGATCAGGTGCGCCCGGTCGATCCGGAGGTGATCCATGAGATGACGGAGGTCATCGGCGAAGCCCTCGAGGGACCAGGGATAGCCCGGCGCGGGAACGGTGGATCTGCCGAAGCCCCGAGCGTCGACGCGGATGACGCGATAGTCGCGGGCGAGCAGCGGGACCCAGCCGTACCAGAGCCTCGAGCTCTTGGCATTGCCGTGGTGGAGGATGACGGTTTCAGGCGACGACCACGGATCGGTGAAATCGTCGTCCTCGTAATGCATGAGCAAGTCGCCCGGAAGCTGCGCGGTCGGCATCACCGATCCTCCCTGCTCGAGGCCGAGCTCAGATCACGCCGCGCTTCGCCAGATCGGCGATCTGCTCCTTCGTGTAGCCGATGGACGTCAGAACCTCCTCGTTGGCCTCGCCCAGCTCCGGCGCCGGGCTCCGCAGCGGCAGACGCTTCTCGCCGTGCGAGACGGGGTGACCAAGGATGGTGAGGTCGCCGAGCGCCGGCGAGTGCACCGGCTGCGCCATCGCGAGGTGTTGCACCTGAGGATCGGCGAACGACTCGTTGATCTTGTAGATCGGGCCGCACGGAACGCCGGCCTCGTTGAGCAGCTTGATCCACTCGGCGCTGGTCTTCTGCCGCGTCACCGGTATCAGGACTTCCATGATGACGTCGCGGTTCGTCGACCGCGCCTTCGAGGTCGAGAAGCGCGGGTCGGTCAGGAGATCCGGCCGCTCGATCGCGCGACAGAGCCGCGAGTAGATATCATCGCCGGCGGCGGCGATGTTGATATGGCCGTCCTTCGTCTCGAAGACGCCGGTGGGAATGCCGGTCGGATGGTTGTTGCCCGCCTGCGGCGGCACCTCGTGGCTCATCAGCCAGCGCGATGCCTGGAAGTCGAGCATCGAGAGCATCGCCTCCAGGAGCGAGGTGTGCACCCACTTGCCCTCGCCCGTGGTCTCGCGCTCGATCAGCGCGACCAGGATGCCCTGGGCCAGGAAGATTCCCGAGCACAGATCGGCGATGGGGATGCCGACCCGCACCGGCCCCTGGCCCGGAATGCCGGTGATGGACATCAATCCGCCCATGCCCTGGGCGATCTGATCGACGCCCGGACGGTCCCGGTAGGGACCACTCTGGCCGAATCCGGAAATGCTGCCGTAGATCAGGCGCGGATTGATCTGGCGGATCGCCTTGTAGTCGATCCCCAGACGCTCCTTCACACCCGGCCGGTAGTTCTCGACGATGATGTCCGCATCCCGCGCGAGCTTCTTGAAGATCGCCACACCCTCGGGGTCCCGGAGGTTGAGCGTCATGCTCCGCTTGTTGCGGTGCAGATTCTGGAAGTCGAAGCCATGGCGATTGCCGCCCATGCCGTCGCCCGTGCGGCCGCCGGGCATCTCGATCTTGATGGCTTGCGCCCCCCAGTCGACCAGCTGCCGGACGCAGGTGGGGCCGGCCCGGGCGCGCGTGAGGTCGAGGACTTTGAACCGGGCCAGGGGGAACGATTGGCTGGTCATGGTGCCGGTATGATACATGCTCCTGTAGAATCGCTCCATGCCCAGAGACGAGACGGCTTCCAAGCTCGAGATCGTGACCGAGATTCCCGACAAGGCGATGGTGATCTTCGCGCATCCCGACGACGCCGAGATCGGCTCCGGCGGCGTCGCGGCCAAGTGGGCGGCCGCGGGCTGCGAGGTGACCTACGTGCTGTGCACCAACGGCGCGGCCGGCACCGCCGACCGCACGCTCACGCCGGCGGCCCTCGCGCGCAAGCGCGCCGACGAGCAGCGCGCGGCGGCCGATTTCATGCGCGTGCGCCACGTCGTCATGCTCGGCTACCCGGACGGCGGGCTCGAGGACACGCGCGAGTTTCTGGGCGACATCGTCGGCGCCATTCGCCGCTACCGGCCGCACACCGTCTTCGTCCACGATCCCTATCGCATGAAGGGCTTTCAGCACCGCGATCATCGCAAGGCGGGGATCACCGCGACCGACGCCGTCTATCCCTACGCCCGCGACCATCTGCACTTCCCGGAGCAGATCACGCGCGACGGCCTGCAGCCCCACAAGGTGCGCGAGCTCTGGTACTGGGGCGCGGACACGCCCGACATCATCGTCGACGTCACCGACTCGATCGACCGCCAGATCGCCGGGTTGATTCGCCACGAGAGCCAGGTCCCCGGCTTCAACGTGCCGGAGGGCCACACGATCGGCGAGCGCGTGAAGAAGAACGCCGCCGAGCACGCCGAAGGCTTCGGCTTCCAGTACGGCGCCGTATTCCGGCGCCTCATCGCGCGGAGGTAGAGAGCCATGGCCGCCACGATTGCGCCCGCGTCACTCAAGAGCCTGCTCGAGGGCAAGACCCCGTTCGCCCTGATCGACGTCAGGGAGGCGGGCGAGTACAACAGCAGCCACATTCCCGGCTCGAGCCTCATCGCGCGCCGGCAGCTCGAGCTCGCGGTGGCGCAGGCGGTGCCCTTCAAGGGCACGCCGGTCGTCGTGTGCGACGACGACGGGCGGCGCGCGACGCTCGCGGGGCGCACGCTCGAGCGGCTGGGCTACCGCCAGGTCTCGGTGCTCGACGGCGGTATCAACCGCTGGGTCACCGACGGGCTTCCGACCGAGTGGGGCATGAACGTCCCCAGCAAGGACTTCGGCGAGAAGGTGGAGGTCGTCCACCACGTTCCCGAGGTCGAGGCCAAGGATCTTGCGGAGCGCATCAAGAGCGGCGAGAAGTTCGTCATTCTCGATTCGCGCACGCCCGAGGAGTTCCGTCGCTTCTGCATCCCCGGCGGCCGCAGCGTACCCGGCGGCGAGCTGGCCCTGCGCATCACCGACATTTCCCGCGACGTCGACACGGACACGACCATCATCGTGAACTGCGCCGGACGCACGCGCAGCATCATCGGCGCGCGTGTGCTGCAGCGCATGGGGATTCCCCGGGTGTACGGCCTGAAGAACGGCACCGCCGGCTGGGTCCTCGCCGGGCACCAGCTCGAGACGGGCGCCGACCGCGTCCAGCTCCCGGAGCCGTCCGCCGCCGGAGTCGCCGCGGCCGAAGCGTACGCCGCGCGCGTGGCCGTCGAGGACGGCGTCCGCCTCCTGGACGTCCCGGCCTTGAAGAGCTTGATGGACCGGCGCGGCGCGGAGTCGATCTATCTCATCGACGTGCGCACGGCGGAGGAATACGCCGCGGGTCACATCCCGGGCTTCCGGTGGTTCCCCGGAGGGCAGGCGGTCCAGCGCTCCGACGACGTGGCCGTGGTGAAGAACGCCCCGGTCGTCTTCGTGTGCGACAAGAAGGCGCGCGCCACGCTGATCGCGTCGTGGTACCGGCAGATGGGGTTCCGCGAGGTCTTCGCCGTCGACGGCGGCACCACCGCCTGGTCGGCGAGCGGCAGCGCGCTGGAAAAGGGCCTGCCCGACGAGTCGCCCGTCGGATATCCGGAGGCGCGCGGCGCGGCGAAGTCCAGCTCGCCGCAAGAGCTTCAGGCCGCTCCACCGGCTTCGGTGATCTTCGTCGATACGAGCCAGGACTTCGCCCGCGGGCACGTGCCCGGCGCCCGCTGGGCGCCGCGAGGCTGGCTCGAGCTCTGGATCGGCGATATCGTGCCGTCGAAGAGCGCCCCTCTCGCGGTGACCTGCCTCGACGGCCGCAGCGCGCCGCTGGCGGCCGCGACCCTCAGAGAGCTCGGCTATCAGAACCTCTCGGTCCTCGACGGTGGAATGGCCGCGTGGCAGAAGGCGGGACTCCCCGTGGAGCGCGGTCTCTCCGGCGTGATGGCGCCGCCCACCGACGTCGTCCCGGCCGGGCCGGATCGAAACTTCGCCGACATGCAGAACTATCTGCGCTGGGAGGAGGCGCTCGGCTACAAGTACGCCCCGGGGCGATAGCGATGGCCGTCGAGTTCGGCGTGCTCATCCCCACGCGTGAGGCCGTCATGTCCGGCCGCCCGGAGACGGCGCCGCTCCTGACCATGGCCGAGCGCGCGGAGGCCGCGGGCTTCGACTCCGTCTGGATCGGCGACTCGCTCATCGCGCGGCCGCGCCACGAGCCGCTCACGCTCATGGCCGCCGTGGCCGGACGCACGCGCCGGGTGCGGCTCGGCGCGGGCGTGCTCCTGCCCGCCCTGCGCAATCCCGTTGTGCTCGCGCACATCGTCGGCACGCTCGACCGCGCCGCCGAGGGCCGCATCATTCTCGGCGTGGGCTTCGCCGCCGACAATCCGTCGATTCGCAAGGAATTCGCCGCCGCCGGCGTGCCCTTCGAGCGAAGGGTCGGGCGATTCCTCGAGACGATCGCGATCTGCCAGGCGCTCTGGCGGCGCGATCACGTGAGCTTCAGCGGCAAGCACTTCACGCTCGACGACGTCACGATGGAGCCCAAGCCCCACCGGCCGGGCGGACCACCCATCTGGATCGGCGGCAGCGGGCCCACGGCCTTGCGCGAGGCGGCCCGCTTCGACGCGTGGTTTCCGACGGGGCCCAGCGTCGAGTTCTTCTCGCAGCATTTCCCCGGCGTGCAGGCGGCCGCGCGCGCGGCCGGCCGCCCCGCCGGCGCCGTGACGGGTGCGGCCTACGTCACGCTGGCGCTCGACGCGAATCGTGCCGCCGCCGAGCAACGGCTGAACAGCTTTCTCGAGACGTACTACGCCGCCCCGGCGAAGACCATCCTCGCCCGCCAGGCGACCTACGCGGGCCCGATCGAAGGGTGCGTCGAGTGGCTCCAGCGCTGGATCGACGCCGGCACGGCTCACTTCGCGCTCCGCTTCGCCGGCGGCGACCAGCTGGCGCAGGTCGACGAGGCGGCATCGAAGCTCCTGCCGAAGCTCCGGCGGGGCTGAGCCGCTTCGCCGACAGGCCGCCGCCTCTCTCCACCGTCTTAGAATTTTCACACTTGACATATTTCTGCGCGGGCTTTCGTCGCGTGTCGCCGGCACGCGGGGAACGCGGTCTCAACGGCCCATGTTTGCCTAGCTGTGAATCGTGGGACTGGGTGTCGTGAGAAATGGCGATTGTGCCGCGATCGCCGCTCTGAGCGCCTCGGAGGTGGCTCGAAAACGCGGGTGTAGAGTCGCCCCAGCAGAAGGGGGACTCGTCATGCAGAATTCTTCGTCAGACCGCGATCTCGATCGGCTCGGCGACGAGATCGCCGAGCTGTCCGCCCACCTCGACGCTGCGACCGCTCGCCTGCTCGATCTCATCCGCGAGTTCGACGCCCGTGCGGGCTGGAACACCGGCTTTCGCTCCTGCGCCGCTTGGCTCAACTGGCGTGTCGGGCTCGACATCGGAGCGGCCCGCGAGCGAGTCCGCGTTGCGCGCGCTCTGGGCACGCTGCCACTGCTGGCTCAGGCCCTGGCCCGCGGCGAGCTTTCGTACGCCAAGGTGCGGGCGCTCACCCGAGTGGCCACGCCAGAGACGGAAGAGCGCCTGCTGGCCGTGGGGCGCGCCGGTACCGCCGACCACGTCGAGCGCATCGTCCGCGGCTGGCGTCGGATGGATCGCAAGGCCGAGTCCGCAGAGAACGCCCGACGACACGCGAGTCGGGCGCTGCATGTGTATCAAGACGAAGACGGTATGGTCACGGTGCGTGGGCGACTGGCGCCCGAGGTCGGCGCCCTGCTCGTGCAGGCATTGGCTGCGGCGCGCGAGGCGTTGTATCAGCGGACGCGTTTGTCGGTCGGGGGCTCAACGGACGTTCCCGCGGAAACGCCCACGATGGCCCAGCAGCAGGCTGACGCGCTGGCGCTGCTGGCCGAGACAGCGCTGCACCACGGGATCGATCCGAGTGCTGCGGCGGACCACTACCAGGTCGTGGTCCACGTCGACGCCCCGGTTCTCGCGGATCCCGATGCGCCCGGCCAGTCCGTCCTGGAGGACGGCACACACGTTTCCGCGGAAACGTCTCGGCGATTGGCGTGCGATGCGAGCCGCGTAGTCATGCGGCACGGCCGGGACGGTCGTGTCGTGGAAGTAGCCGCCCGGACCCGGACGATTCCGCCGGCGATCAGGCGAGCCCTGAATCATCGAGACCACGGCTGTCGCTTCCCTGGGTGCGGAGCCCGCTTCGTCCAAGGCCATCACCTCCGTCACTGGGCCCAGGGGGGCCCCACCACGCTCTCGAATCTCGCCCTGCTCTGTCGCCGGCATCACCGCGCTGTCCACGAAGAGGGCTATCAGGTCGATCGGCAACCCGACGGCGAGCTGCGATTCCGACGACCAGATGGACAGGTTCTACCGGAGGTCCCGCGTCCCGCCGAGGTCCAAGGCGATCCGGTGAGGCTCTTGCGTGCGCGGCATGAGAAGGACGGGCTGAACCTGCATGCGAGGACGGCCATGCCTGGATGGCTGGGCGAACGCCTGGACACGGGTTGGGCGATCGACGTCATGCACCCGCTGACGCGGTAGCTACGCCAGCTCGACCTCCGCGCTCATCGCCACGGTGCCCTCGGGGGTGACGGCCCACAACTCGCAGCGCCCGTTCCCCGCGGGACGTCCGCGAAGCTCGAACGGCGCGTTGTCGAACAGCGGCGCCCGCGCCTGGGTGGTGTAGGCGACGATGCGGCGTCCGGGATTCTGATCGCGAGCGAAGTCGATGAGGAGCGTCGTGGTGAGCGGGCCGTGCACGACGAGGCCGGGATAGCCCTCGACCTCCATCGCCCAGGCCCGGTCGTAATGAATGCGGTGGCTGTTGAAGGTGAGGGCCGAATACCGGAATAGCGTGACCGGATCGGGCGTGACGCGCCGCCGCCACGGGACGTCCGCTGGCGCCGGCTCGCGCCGCGGCGCCTGGTTGCGGTCGCCCGGCTTCACCTCGTCGCGAAACACCGTGCGGCGCTCCTCCTCGACCGCGAGGCCGGCGGCGCCGAACACGGAGCTGGTCACGGTGGCGAACACGAGGGTGCCCGTGCCGCCGCGCTTCAGCGAGATGTCGGCCAGCCGGGTCTCGCGCCGGACGGCCTCGCCGAGGCGCAGATCGCCGTGGAACCGCACGCGCTCGGCCGCGAACATGCGCCGGGGCAGCGGGACCGGTGGGACCACGCCGGTGTCCCGGGGGCTTCCGTCGGGCCGCAGCGCGTCGGCCGCGACGCGGGGCAAGAAGTAGAGCGTGAGCCACGCCGGGGGCAGCGGGTCGCCCTCCCGGTACTCCGACTCCGCGCGTCCGAGCGCCAGCCGCAGGAAATTGGCGGGACCGGGGTGGAGCACGTCGGTCGCCGTCTGGGTGCGGCCGATGTGCGATCGGAGGTCGTCGAGATCGAGGGCTGCCGCGGCGTGGGCGCTCAGCCCTTGTGCTCCTGCAGGCACTGGAGCGCCAGGCCGCCGTGGCTCCACGCGGCGCCGGCAGCCATCGCCATCGAGACGAAGGTCGTCTCGGCGATCTCGGCGTCCGAGGCGCCCGCCATCGCGGCCTTCTTCGTGTGAGCGTCGATGCACCAGGGACACTGCGTGACCTGGGCGATGCCGAGGGCGATGAGCTCCTTGGTCTTCGCCGGAATGGCGCCGTCCTTGAACGCCTTCTGATCGAACTCGAGGAAGGCCTTGTAGGTCTCCGGGACGAGCTCCCGCATGCGCTTGAACTGGGTCTTCACGTCGACGCCGTGAAACTGCATGCTCACCCTCCTCGGATGGGCCCTATTGCAGGCCGTAGAATCCCATGGCGCCGCCCGCCAGGATCTGGCGCTTCGTCTCGGCGGACAGCTCCGGCCGATCGGCGATGAGCTTCGGCGCGCCGGGGAAGAAACCGTCGGGATGCGGGTAGTCGGTGGCCCACAGGATCTTGTGCGGGCCGATGTAGTCGGCCAGGGCGCTCAGGCAGCCCTCGACCGGCTCGAACGAGATCCAGCAGTTGCGCCGGAACAGCTCGGTCGGCCGCATGGAGAGGCCCGAGTCGTTGAAGCCCTGGTCGTCGAAGTGGCGATCCATCCGGTCGAGCCACGGCGCGATCCACCCGCCGCCCGACTCCATGAAGCCGATCCGCACGCGTGGGTAGCGGTCGCACACCCCGCTCCAGATCACGCTCATCGCGGCCAGCATCATCTCCATGGTGTGCGAGATGATGTGCCGGGCCCCGCGCGTCTCGAAGCGGTCCACCCCGACCTGGGGCATGCCGCCGCTCGCGCCCTCGTGGATCCCGATCGCCATGTCCAGCTCCTGGACCTCTTCCCAGAACGGGGCGTAGTCCGGGTGGTGGAGCATCTTGCCGTTGTAGGGGTTGGGACGGAGGAAGCCGGCGCGCATGCCCAGCTCCTTGCGCGCGTAGCGCATCTCCTGGATGGCCAGATCGATCGACTGCATCGGCAGCATCGCCACCCCGAACAGCCGGTCGGGATAGGGCTGGCAGTAATCCGCGAGCCAGCGATTGTAGGCGCGGCACATCCCGGCCGCGAGCCCCGGCTCCTGCACCGCGCCCGCGAAGAGGCCCACGCTCGGGTAGAGGAAGGCGGCGTCGATGCCGTCCAGGTCCATGTCCGGGATGCGGGCGTGCGGGTCGAACCCGCCGGGGCGCCCTTCCACGTACTTCATCGTGGCTTCGGCGGCCACCTCGCCCTGCCGGGACCCGATGGCCCCGATGACCCCGAAGCCCTTCTGGCTGCCCAGGACCTGCCCCTCGACGAGGAGGCGCTCCTTGCCGTCGGTGTCGATGACGATCCGGGGCGCGCGCTCGCGAAAGCTCGGGTCGATGTACTTGTCCCAGATGTCCACCGGTTCGAGCACGTGGCCGTCGGCGTCGATGATGTTGTACGGGCGTCCCATGGCGATCCTCCTCGTGGTGGGAGATCCGGACCGGGTCGGCTGAGACTGTAGCATTCTTGTCTCCCGGGCGCACGTGAGCGCGCCGACACTGGTAGACTCGCGGCCAGACTCCATGAGAAGCCACATGGACACCATCTGCTCGCCGGAGATGCCGCGACGTGCTTTCATCGCCGTCATCGCCGGCGGCCTCCTCGCCGCGCCGCTCGCCGCCGAGGCGCAGCCGGCCGGGAAGGTCGTGCGGATCGGATATCTGTCGCTGCAGCGGGAGGACGGCGACAAGAGCTGGATGGCAGCGTTTCGGCAAAGACTGCAGGACCTGGGATACGTAGAGGGCCGGAACGTCGCCATCGAGCAGCGCCACGCAGCGGCGCGCGCTGACCGGCTCCCCGAACTGGCATCGGAGCTCGTCCGGCTCAAGCTCGATGTCCTCGTGGTGTACGGTCTATCGGCGCTCATCGACGCCGGATGGAAGGCGCCTGGCGCACTCCCCATCGTGTTTACCATCGACCCTGATCCGGTCGGACGGGGACTCGTCGCCAGCCTTGCGCACCCCGGCGGGAACGTCACCGGGTTGTCGGACGCTCATGCCGACCTGGTACCCAAGCGGCTGGAGCTGCTCAAGGAGGCCGCCCCATCCGCCGTTCGGGTCGCGGTCCTGTTCAATCCGGCCAGTTCCCTCGGCCCGGCCCAACTGAAGACCGCTCAGGCCGCAGCCCCAACGCTGGGCATGACGGTTCTCCCGGTGGGGGTCAGAGGACGGGGGCGTAGCGATATCGACCGGGCCTTCGAGACGATGAGAAAGGAGCGCTCCACGGGGATTCTGATCCTCGGCGATCCGACGGTCGGCGTTCACAGAAGTCGGATTGCGGAGCTCGCGGTCAAGAGCCAGCTGCCCGCGGTGTCCACGCTGAGAGAGTCG
>Ga0137403_10005146_pt1 | contig 15202 bp, 14 predicted proteins | sample CZOMad2_1_16fung_FD_122057 | JGI IMG/M metagenome (GOLD analysis project Ga0137403, IMG submission 122057) | Vadose zone soil fungal communities from Angelo Coast Range Reserve, California, USA - CZOMad2_1_16fungal (Hybrid Assembly) | ecosystem: Environmental > Terrestrial > Soil > Vadose zone... | reverse complement strand
TGAGGATGCGGCCGCAGGGCCCCGCGTCCCCGATCCCGGCGCCGATGCGCCGCGAGCGCCAGCGCTTGTTCGCGGGGAGATCGGAGAGATCGGGCCGGTGGCCCTCGCGGGTATGGATCACGTGGAAGCCCGCCGCCCGCATCGCCGTCAGCACCGCGCGAATGGGCACGATGGGCGCGCGCGTGAGCGAGAGGTCATAGCCCATCGTGTCCACGTAGCCGCCGATGCCGCAGAAGTCCGTCTGCATGTCGATGACGACCAGCGCGGTATTGTCCGAGCGCAGGTCGCCGTCATAGGGCCACGGATATGGATCGGCGGTCACATAGCGCGGGCTTCCGACTGTCTCCCTCATGCCGTCTTCCCCCCCCTGAGCGCCCACTACCGGTTGATGCTCAGCTCGCCGGGCGCGCCGGCCAGGGTGCGCCGCGGCGAGCAGGTGGCGATCATGATCCCCAGCGTCACCACGTAGGGCGCCGCGTAGAAGAGATAGTACCCGGACGTGACGCCTACCGACTGTAGCGCCGGGCCCAGGGCCCCCGCGCCCCCGAAAAGCAGCGCGGCCCAGAAGCACTGGAGGGGGCTCCACCGCGCGAAGATCACCAGCGCCACCGCCATGAGCCCCTGTCCGCTCGAGAGCCCCTCGCTCCAGCTCCCGGGATAGTAGAGTGAGAGAAAGGAGCCGCCGATCCCGGCCAGGGCGCCGCCCACTCCGGTGGCCAGGGTGCGCACCAGCCGCACCCGGTGACCCATGGCCCGCGCCGCGTCCGCGCTATCGCCGATCATGCGGATGACGAGGCCCCATCGAGTCGCGCGAAAGGCCCAGTTCAGACCCAGCGCCAGCCCCAGGCCCAGGAGGAACAGCGGATTCACGTCGAGAGCGGCGCGCAGCGGCGGCGAGTCGCTCCAGAAGCCGAAGGGAATGGAGGGCAAGGTCGGCGCCTTGGGCTGCACGTACGGCTTGCCGAGGAAGAACGCGAGCCCCGTCCCGAAGAGCATGAGCCCGATGCCCACCGCGATGTCATTGACCCGGGGTAAATTGCAGACCAGCGCGTGGAGGAACCCGAGCGACAGACCCGCCCCCGCCGCCGCGAGGACACCCAGCCAGGGACTGCCCGTGTGAAAGGACACGGCGTAGCCGCTCATGGCGCCCATGACCAGAATACCTTCCAGCCCCAGGTTGATGCGGCCGCTGCGCTCCGTGATGCACTCCCCCAGGCTCACGAAGAGAAAGGGCGTGCTGACGCGGATGGCCCCGCCGAGCACCGCCAGCGGCACACCCCAGAGCCCCAGCTCGGTCATGGCGCGTCGGCGCCGCGGAAGACGGAGAGGCGGCCGTAGAGCGTCTCGCTGGCGAGGATGAGCATGAAGGCCACACCCTGGAGCACGAGCACGGTGGCGTCGGGCAGATCGAGCCGGCGCTGCAGCATGCCGCCACTGGCCGAGATGCCGCCCAGCAGCACCGCCACCGGCACCACCGCGAGCGGGTTCTGGCGCGCGATGAACGCCACCAGGATGCCCGCGTAGCCGTAGCCCGCGGCGAGAGAGGCATTGGCGCTCCCGTGCACCGCTGCGACCTCGACCATGCCGGCGAGCCCCGCGGCGGCTCCGCCCAGGGCGCACGCGGCGAGCAGGAGCCGGCCCACCGGCAGCCCGGCCAGCCGCGCGGCGCGGACATTGCCGCCCATGACGCGGAGACCGAATCCCCACGTCGTGCGCCGGACCAGCACCCAGGCCGCCAGGCTGAAGATCGCGCCGAAGGCGAGCCCCCAGTGCACGTCGAGACCGGGGAGCGAGCCCAGCATGCCCGCCGCGCCGATGGGCTTGGTGGACGGCTTGTTCAGGCTGGCGGGATCGCGCAGCGGCCCTTCCACCACGTGGTTGAACAGCGCGATCGCCACGTACGTGAGCAGCAGGCTCGAGATGGTCTCGTTCACCCCGCGGTAGTGGCGCAGCGCGCCCGCGAGCGCGATCCAGAGCGCGCCCATGAGCATGCCCGCCCCGGCCATGGCCACCTTGACGGTGAGGGGCGCCGCGCCGATCAGGAGATGGCCCACCACCGCGGCGGCGAGGCCACCCAGGACCAGCGCGCCCTCGCCGCCGATCACCATCAGCCCCGCCTGCGCGGGCAGGGCCACGCAGAGCGCGGTGAGGACCAGGGGCGCCGCGCGCGTCAGGGTGTTCTGCCAGGCGAAGGGGCTCGCGAACGCGCCCTGGTAGATGAGCGCGTAGACCTCGAGCGGGTTGTGCTGCAGCACGGCCATGAAAAGACCGAACACCGCCAGGGCGACGGCCAGCGCCCCCAGCGGGATCGCGAGCGCCTCCGCGGCCCGGCCCAGGCGGCCGCTCAGCGCGGGCACGGGGGCCGCCCGTCAGACCTTGCCGACCACGCCCTCGACGAGATAGCCCATCTGCTCGAGCACCACGTCGGTCTGCTTCTGGCGGACCCCGGCGTCGATGACGGTCTTGCCGGCATTGTCCTTGAGCGGGCCCTTGAAGATGACGTACTCCCCCTTGACCATCTCGGCCTTCACCGCGTCGGCCTGCTTCCGCGCGGGCTCGGACACCGCCTTGCCATAGGACGACAGCTTGACGAAACCATCCTTGAGGCCGCCGCGGAGGAAGTTGACCATGGGCTTGCCCGCCATCGCGTCCTTCACGTGCGTGGTATAGGGCGTGGTCCAGCTCCACTCCGCCCCGGTGAGATAGCCGGTGGGCGCCAGCGCGGCCTGATTCGCGTGGTAGCCGCACACGAAGATCTTGCGGCGCTCCGCGGTCTCGACGACGACCTTGGGGCTGTCCACGTGGCAGGTGAGGACGTCCGCGCCCTGATCGATGAGGCTGTTGGCGGCCTCGGCCTCCTTCACCGGCAGGGACCAGTCGCCGGTGATGATGAGCTGGGTGGTGATCTTGGGATCCACGCTCCGCGCCCCCAGGGTGAAGGCGTTGATGTTGCGCAGGACCTGGGGAATGGGCTTGGCGGCGATGAAGCCGAGCTTCTTCGTCTTGCTGGCATGGCCCGCGACCACGCCGTTGAGGTACTGGCACTCGTCGATATAGCCGAAATAGCTCCCCACGTTCTTGGGGTGCTTGCCCTCCGTCCAGAGGCCGCCACAGTGCGCGAAGCGCACCTTCGGATACTTCTCCGCCAGCTTCAGGATATGCGGATCGAAGTAGCCGAACGACGTGGGGAAGAGCAGGGTGGCGCCGTCCTGCTCGATCATGGAGCCCATGGTCTTCTGGACGTCGGTGGTCTCGGGCACCTTCTCCTGCTCCACCACGGTGACGCCGGGCAGCTTCTTCATCGCCGCCGCAGCCTGGGCCTGGGCCTGGTTATAGCCATAATCGTCGCGGGGTCCCACGTAGATGACCCCGACCACGAGCTTGTCGGCGGCGGTCGCCGTGCGGGGCGCGAGGGGCGACAGAGCGGCCGCGGCCCCGACCATCCCGAGGCCTTTCAGCAGTGCCCGGCGGTCCAGTGCACGGCGGTCGAGTCGCTCCATGGCGTCGCTCATCTGTCGTCGCTCCTTCGGTGCTTGGGACGTGATTGGAAGCCGCGGTCGGCGATTACCGCCACGCGAGGAGTGGCAACCCCTGTGCCAGGGCTGGGTCGGTTCTAAGCATGCGTTAAGACGCGGATCGGTGCGAGCGCCTGCCGCGTCGCCCTCAGCTCATGCCTACATCTTGTGCATCGCTGGCTATTCACTAAGCATCCGGGAGCCGCGTTGACGCTGGCCGGCGGCATGGCGTAGGGTCGAGCCCTATGACCGCCCTGGTCATGCTGCCGCCGCAGTCGGACAAGACCCGCGAGTGGGCGGCCCGGCTCGCGGCCGCCCTGCCCGCGCTGGAGGTGGTGGTCGCGGAGGACGAGGCCGCCGCGCGGCAGGCGCTGCCGAGGGCGGAGGCCGCGTTCGGCACGCTCACGCCCGCGCTCCTGGCGCAGGCCACGCGGCTCCGCTGGCTGCAGGCGCCCCAGGCGGCGCCGCCCGCCGGCTACTACCATGACGGGCTCGTGGCGCATCCCGTGATGGTGACCAACTTCCGCGAGATCTACAACGATCACATCGCGGCGCACATCATGGCCTTCGTGCTCGCCTTCGCGCGCGGGCTGCATCTCTACCTGCCCCAGCAGCTTCGCCGCGAGTGGCGCCCGGCGCCGCTCGACGAGGCCGTCGTGCACTTGCCCGGGTCCACCGCGCTCATCGTCGGGGTGGGCGGGATCGGGGCCGAGACCGCGCGAGTGGCCGCCGCCTTCGGGATGCGGGTGATCGGCGTGGACGCCCGCCGCCGCGACGCGCCGCCGGGCGTCCTCAAGCTCGACGGGCCGGAGGCGCTGGACTCGCTGCTCGGCGAGGCGGACTTCGTCATCCTCACCGTGCCCCATACGCCCGCCACCCAGGGCTTCATGGGCCGCGCGCGTTTCCAGCGCATGAAGCGCAGCGCCTTCTTCATCAATATCGGGCGCGGCCTGACCACGCGTCTGGACGACCTGGTGGCGGCGCTCCGGGCGGGCGAGATCGCGGGCGCGGCGCTCGACGTCTTCGAGGAGGAGCCGCTGCCCGCCGCGCATCCCCTGTGGACCATGCCCGGCGTGCTCATCACCCCGCACACCGCGGGCTACGGTCCCCATCTCGACGAGCGACGCTTCGCCATCGTCATCGACAACTGCCGCCGCTTCCTCGCCGGCGAGCCCCTGCGCAACGTCGTCGACAAGGCCAGCTGGTTCTAGCGCCGGCCGCCCTCACGGAGAGCGCCGTGCCCGTCCCCGTCGGTCTCAATGTCTGGTCGCGCCTGGTTGCCAGCACCTTTCCGTACCTGGACCAGACCGCGCACCCGTTCGATTCCCTCTGGTTCCCGGATCACGTCCAGTACGCGGCGCACCCGGTCGCGGAAGGCTGGACGCTCTTCGCCTATGCGCTGGCCCGCTATCCGGACAAGCTCTGCAGCCACGAGGTGCTGTGCAACAGCTTTCGCAATCCCGCGCACCTCGCCAAGATGGCGGCGACCGCTCAGGCGCTCTCGGGCGGGCGCGTCGTCCTGGGCATCGGGGCGGGCTGGAACGAGGAGGAGTACCGCGCTTATGGCTGGCCGTTCCCGCCCACCCGCGTGCGCATCGCGCAGATGTCGGAGGCCATCGAGCTGATCCGGCGGATGTGGCGCGACGCCCCCGCCAGCTACCAGGGCGAGCACTACCAGATCACGGGGGCCTATTGCGAGCCGCGGCCCGACCCCGTGCCGCCCATCCTCGTGGGCGGTCACGGCGAGAAGTACCTGCTGCGCGCGGTGGCCCAGCACGCGGACTGGTGGAACTACAGCTTCCGGGACGCGCCGACCTATGCCCACAAGCAGGAGGTGCTGAAGGCGCACTGCCGCGAGGTCGGGCGCGACTACGACACCATCACCCAGGTGGTGCGGGTGGGGATCCTCATCGCCGAGACCGAGCGCGAGGTGGAGCGGCTCAAGACCGCGCCCCATGTCCGCCCCATGCGAGACATTCGCCTCGCCGGCACGCCGGCTCAGGTGACGGAGGCCCTGCAGGACATCCTCGCCCAGGGAGCGCAGCGGCTCACGGTCAACTTCGCCGACGCGCCCCGCCCCGAGGGCACCTGGCTCTTCGCGGCCAGCGTGCTCCCGAACCTCTAGCGCGCGGCGCCGCCCCTCATTCCATGATCGCGGGGGCCGGGGCCGCCTCGGCGTCCCCCCGCTTCTGCGACGGCGCGTCGATGCGCACCCGCGCCAGGAGCGGCAAGAGCAGGAGCGTCCCGCAGAACAGCACGAACAGGATCCAGAAGTCGTCGGCGAAGGCGAGCAGCTCGGACTGGCGGGTGACCTCGCGGTACAGCATGCCCACCGCCTGCTTCTGGGCGGTGAAGGCGTCGGCGCCGGTGGCAGCGAAGTGTCGGGCCCAGACGCGCAGGCGCTCCGCCGTCTCGGGATCGTAGATATTCACGTGGCCCACGAGGGTGGACTGGTGCTCCTGGCTCCGCCGGGCCAGCAGCGTGGTCATCACCGCCACCCCGATGGCCCCCCCGAGATTGCGGACGACATTGAGCGCGGCGGTGGCATTGCCCATCTTCTCCCGCGCGATGGTGGCCAGCGCCACCGTGTTCAGCGGCACGAAGATGAAGCCCACGCCCGCGCCCTGGATGAAGCGCGGCCAGGCGAGCGACCAGTAGTCCATCCCCAGCGTGACCTCGGACATGACGTAGACGGCATAGGCGTTGAGGATGCAGCCCAGCGCCAGGAGCCAGCGCTGGTCCATTCGGGTGATGAGCCGACCGGCGATCACCAGGGAAAAGAGGTTGCCGACCCCGCCCGGCGCCAGCACCAGGCCCGAGGTCCAGGCGTCGTAGCCGAGCACCCGCTGGGTGAAGAGCGCCAGCAGCACCATGCTGGAGAAGAAGCCCATCATGACCACCAGCATGATGAGGCTGGAGGCGGCGAAGTTGCGGTCGGCGTACACGGTGAGGTCGAGGATGGGCTCGTCCACGGTGAGCGAGCGCAGGAAGAACCCGATCAGCGTGAAAGAGGCGAGGAAGGCGAGCCCGATGATGGCATAGGACTCGAACCACTCGTTGCGCTCGCCCTGGTCCAGGAAGAGCTGGAACGAGAGGAAGCCCACCGCCATGAGGACGAGGCTCAGCACGTCCACCCGCCCGGGTCGCTTGAGATACGGAGGGTCGAAGAGCACCGCGCTGGCCGCGAACAGGCCCAGTACGCCGATCGGCACGTTGATGTAGAAGATCCACCGCCAGGACCAGTTGTCCGAGATCCAGCCGCCCAGGGTGGGCCCGAAGATGGGCGCCATCATGATGCCCACCCCCCACGCCGCCATCGCCATGCCGCGCTGCCGCAGCGGAAAGATCTCCCACATGATGGCCTGCGACAGCGGCATCAACGGCCCTCCGCCGATGCCCTGGAGCATGCGCGCCACCAGGAGCCAGGTGATGTTCGGCGCCAGCCCGCAGAGCACGGAGGCCGCGGTGAACATGACGGTGCAGCCGAGGAAGAGGCGCTTGCGGCCGAGCGCCCCCGCCAGCCAGCCGGTGGCGGGCAGCACCACCGCATTGGCGGCGAGATAGGAGGTGAGCACCCACGACACCTCGTCCACGCCCGCGGAGAGCGAGCCCTGGATGTGCGGAAGCGCGACATTGGTCACGGTGACGTCGAGCACCTGCATCACCGTGACGACCATCACCGAGGCGGTGATGGCCCATTTCCGAGCCGACCCGATGGGGGCCTCTTCGGGCGGCGCGACGGTCTCCGACGGCGCCGCGCTCACACCCGCTCGAGAATGTGCAGTCCGCGGCCCCGGTCGATCAGGTAGAGGAGCCCTCGATCGTCCACGCACACGTCGTTGCTGGAGACGCGGTCGTGGCCCTCGGGGACGGCGGGAAGGAAATGCGCGACCTCGAGTGGCGCATGAGGTTTCGCGATGTCGACAATCCGCAGGCCGTGGGCGAACCAGGCCACCGGAATCTCGGTGCTGGTGACGCGCTCCGACGGCTGGTGGCAGCCCGTGAACTCCGGCTGCGGGCTTCCGTCGATGCCGTCGAGCTGAAAGCTCGCGAACGGCACCGGCCGGCTCTCCTCGGTGATGTCCACCAGCCACAGGAACGACGGCGGGCCGGGCTCGAGCTTGGCCACGTCCTCATCGGCCACGATCAGCACCCGGCGGCCGGCGACGGGAAACGGCACCGGCAATGCGGTGTGGGTGGGGGTGAGGAAGGGGGGACTCCAGTCCAGCCCGGATACGAAGCGCGGCTTGGCCAGGTCGGCCACGTCGAGAATGACGAAGCCACCGTGCCAGTAGCTCACGTAGAGCCGATCGCCGAGCCGAATGGGATGGTGGCAACGATGCTGGCGCCCCTTCCAGCCCGGTGTTTCGCCACCGCCCGTCCACTGGCCGGGCATCCACCAGCGCCCCACCTCGAGGGGCCGCGCGGGATCGGCGAGGTCCAGGATCATGACGATATTGCCCACATACCCGTCCATCTCCGGGGAGATATAGGCGTAGCGGCCGTCGAAGGTGAAACGGTGCACGCCCAGCCCGCCGCAGCGCCAGAACGCGAGCTCGCGCGGACGGGCCGGCGTGGCCACGTCGTAGACCAGGAGCCCGCCCGCTCCGCCGGGCCCGGCCGCGCCCGCGCCGTGTCCCTCGCGGTTCACGAGCATGAGGCCGTTGGCGGCGCGCACCTTGTGGGAGTGGGTGCCCGGCGGGACTTCTAGTGTTGCGACGCGCTGGGGAGAGGCAGGATCGCGAACGTCGACCAAGGTCGTGCCGTGGGGGGCCTTCATGTGCGCGATGCACGCGAGATGGCCATCCACCACCACCTGGCCGCCGCCGGGACAGTCGAAGTAGGCGACCTGCCGGAGTCCCTTGGCGCTCCCGCCGTTCGTTTTCACGCGCGTCATTATATATGCAGGCGTGCAGCTTGACACCCACCGGCGGCAATGTTGAAGTGGGCCCCGTCGTCACAGGGGGAGGGCCTCATGGCCGAGATTGTCGCCGCCGCGCTGACCGCACATGCCCCGCTCATCACCGGGAAGCCGGACGTCTCGCGGCCGGAGCAGCGCGATCGGCTCTACGCCGGCTTCCATGAGCTGCGCCGACGGCTGGCGGCCGCGCGCCCCGATCTCCTCGTCATGTTCGTCAACGACCACCTGCAGAACTTCGCCTACGACAATCTCCCCGCCTTCTGCGTGGGCCTGGCCGGAAGCTACGAGGCGCCGAGCCCGGGCGGGGCGGGCCTCATGCGCCTCACGCCGCGCACGCTGCGCGGCCATCCCGAGTGGGCGATGGCGCTCCTCGAGGCGGGCCTCGCCGCCGGCATCGACTTCGCCTACTCCCACGACATCGAGAGCTGGGACGAGATGTCGGTGCCACTGTCCTTTCTCTTGCCCGAGGCCACCATCCCCGTGGTGACCGTCTACACCAACTGCGCGGCGCCGCCTCTGCCCCTGCCCCGCCGCTGCCTCGAGGTGGGCGCCTTCGTGGGCGAGTTCGTGCGCGGCCGCGCCGCCCCCCCTCGCGTGGCCCTGATCGCCACCGGCGGGCTCTCCCACTGGGTGGGCACGCCGGAGACCGGCCGCATCAACCCGGACTGGGACCACTGGGCGCTCGACCACATCGCCCGCGGCGACGTGGCGCCGCTGGCCCGCCTCGCCTGGGAGGAAATCGAGCGCGACGGCGGCAACGGCGGTCAGGAGATCCGGAACTGGATCGCGCTGCTGGGCGCCGTGCCCGGGTGGAAGGGCGAGGTGCTCGCCTACGAGCCGGTGGCGGAGTGGATCACCGGCTGCGCGACGGTGTGGGTGCATCCGTGATCGTCATCTCCTACGCGCTCAACAAGCTGCTCACCGCGATCGCGCGCCAGCACCAGATGAAGGAGCGCCTCACCGAGGAGGACATGGCCGGCCACGCGCTCAGCGACGCCGAGCGGACCGCGCTGAGCGCCGGAGACATCGGCAGGCTCTATGAGCTCGGCGCCAACCCGTACCTTATCAGGCGCGTGTTCCGGCGCCGCTTCCCCATCTGACCTCATGCCCTTGCCCTCTCCCCTTCCCCTCGTGCTCAGGCTCTGCCTCGTCCTCGCCTTCCTCACCGGAGTCTGCCCTCCCGCCGAGAGTCAGACGCCCAAGAAGGGCGGCGTGCTCCAGACCGTCCTCATCGAGGACCCGCCGGGGCTGCTCGCCCACGAGTCGGCGACGGTCTCCAATGTCTGGCCCATGTCACCGTGCTACTCGAACCTCGTCCTCTTCCACCCGCTCAAGATGCTGGAGAGCGCGGATACCGTCATTCCCGAGCTCGCGGAGCGGTGGTCCTGGCAGGACAACTACCGCAACCTCGTCTTCTTCCTGCGGAAGAACGTGAAGTGGCACGACGGCAAGCCGCTGACCTCACGCGACGTGAAGTACACCTTCGACGTGGCCCGCGAGGCGCCCGAGGCGCCCACCAAGTTCCGCCTCAGCCCCCGGAAGGACTGGTGGGTCAACGTGGAGGCCATCGAGGCGCCGGAGCCGCATACGGTGGTGTTCCGGCTCAAGCGCCCGCAGCCCTCGCTTCTGCTCATGCTCGCCTCCGGTTATTCCCCGATCTATCCGGCGCACGTGCCGCTGGGTGACCTGCGCCAGAAGTGCCTCGGCACCGGGCCCTTCCGGTTCAAGGAGTGGCAGCGCGGGCAGTCGGTGGAGCTGGAGCGGAATCCGGACTACTTCATTCCCGACCGGCCCTATCTCGACGGCATCCGCTACACCGTCATCACCGAGCGCGGCACCCGTCTCGCCGCGCTCCAGGCCGGCCGTCTCGACGCCTTCGTGCCGCTGGAGATGACCCGTGCCATGGCGGAGGCGGCCAAGAAGAGCGCGCCCGCCCTGGTCATCACCGAGGTGGGCCAGAACGGCAGCGACAACGTGGTGATCAACCACAAGCGCCCGCCCTTCGACAATCCCGCGGTGCGCCGCGCGGTGAGCCTCGCCATGGACCGGCACGGCTATATCCAGAGCGTGCGCCACGGCGGCGCGGTGGTGGGTGCGGGCCTCATGCCGAAGCCCCTGGGGATCTGGGGGCTTTCCGAGGGGGACTTGAAGACGCTGCCGGGCTACCGCAACAGCGCCACCGACAAGGCGGAGGCCCGACGCCTGCTCGCCGCCGCCGGCTTCGGGCCCGGCGGCAAGCCCCTCCGCGTGGAGCTGGCCACCCGCACCCTCTCGATCTATCTCGACGTGGCGTCCTTCGTGGCCGACCAGCTCCACCAGGTCGGCATCGAGGCCACCGTGAAGCAGATGGACTCCGCGGCGTGGTTCCCGGCCCTGGCCCGGCGTGACTTCCAGATCGGGGCCAATCTCACCGCCGGGGGCTTCGACGATCCCGACGCCTACTTCTTCGAAAACTACAAGTGCGGGTCCTCGCGCAACTACACCGACTACTGCAGCGAGGAGACGGACCGGCTCATCGACCTGCAGTCCCAGGAGCTGGACCGCGCCAAGCGGCTCCGGCTCGTGCTCGACATCCAGAAGCGGCTCGAGGCCGACGTGGCCCGGCCCATGCTCGGCTGGCGCAAGGAATACTTCGCGCACTACCCGCACGTGAAGAATCTCGTGCCCCACAACGCCCTCTACAACTACGGGCGCATGCAGGACGTGTGGCTGGATCGGTGACGGCGGGCGGCGCCGTCACCGTCAGTGTGACATTCTTCGCGGGCTTCCGGCGCTTCTTGCCCCCGGGGGCGAAGGGGCCGCAGCGCTATGCGCTGCCCCCGCGGGCGCGGGTGGCCGATCTCCTCGACCTCATCGGCATCGACGCCTCGGCCGACGCCACAGTGGCGGTGAACGGCGAGATCGCCACGCCCGAGACGCCGCTCCCCGACGCCGCCGAGGTGATGATTCTCTCCCCCATGGAAGGCGGCGCCCCATGAAGGTCGCGACGTGGCAAGGCGGTGACCGTTTCACCCTGGACGAGGGGCCCGAGCCCGTGGCGGGCCCCGGGCAGGTGGTGGTGGACGTCCACGCCGCCGGCATCTGCGGCACCGACATCCACGCCACCCAGGGCCTGTTTCCGTGGACACCGCCGCTCATCATGGGCCATGAATACAGTGGGGTGGTCCGCGACGTCGGCCGCGGCGTGAGCCGGCGGATGATCGGACGGGCGGTCGCCTGCGAGCCCTCCTACGGCTGCGGCCAATGCCCGGCCTGCGCCAACGGCCGCACCTCCCAGTGCCCGCGCGCCACGCGCGTGGGCGGCTTCGCCGAGCGGGTGGCGCTGCCGCTCTCGTGCACGCATCCCCTGCCCCGCGGGCTCGACCCCGTCACCGCCGCGCTCGCCGAGCCCGCCGCCTGCTGCCTGTCCGGGCTCGAGATGTTCCGGATGCCGCACGGCGCCACCGTGCTGGTGATCGGCGGCGGCATCATGGGCCTCATCACCATGGCCATGGCCCGGAAACGTGGGGCCAAGCGCCTCATCGTCTCCGATCCCCTTGAAGAGCGGCGCGCCATCGCCCGCAAGCTGGGCGCGCAGGTCGTGATCGATCCCACGCGCGAGAGCCTGGACGAGCGGATGCGCGAGCTCACCAAGGGGCGCGGCGCCGACGTCGTCTGCGAGGCGGTGGGCAAGCCCGAGCTCGTCGCCGAAGCCTTGCGGCTGGTCAGGTCCGCCGGTGTCGTCCAGCTCGTCGGTGTCAACCCCAAGGGCAGCCGCCTGCCGCTCGATCTCTTCGACGTACACTTCCGCGAGATCAGCGTCCACGGCGCCTATGGCCGGGGCACCGCCTTCCGCCGCGCGCTGGCGCTGCTGCCGCGGCTGGGTCTCAAGCGGCTCGTGACCGGCCGCTTCCCGCTGGAGCGGATCGGCGAGGCCTTCGCCCACGCCAGCGCCGGCCGCGGCGCCAAGACGGTCATCATGCCGGGCATCAGGCCGGGCGCGGCGTAGAGAGGAGCGTTTCCATGGAGCTGGCCGGACAGGTCGCCATCGTCACCGGCGCGGGCCGCGGCATCGGGCGCGCCACCGCGCTCGAGCTGGCCCGGCTCGGCGCGGACATCGTGGTCGCCGAACTGGACAAGGCGGGGGCCGAGCGCACCGCCGGCGAGGTGAAGGCCGCCGGCCGCCGCGCCGTCGCCCTCGCCACCGACGTGACCCGGCGCGCCGATCTCGAGTCCATGGTGGCCCGAACCCTCGCCGACCTGGGGAAGATCGACATCCTCGTCAACAATGCCGGCATCTACCGCGCGGCAGCCACCCTGGAGGTCACCGAGGAGCACTGGGACGCCGTCCTCGGCATCAATGCCCGGGCGCTCTTCTTCGCCTGCCAGGCGGTACTGCCGGCCATGATCGAGCGCAAGCGTGGGTGCATCGTCAACCTCGCCTCCCTGGCGGGCAAGATCGGCAGCCGGACCAACCTCCCCTATAACGCGAGCAAGGCGGCGGTGGTCAGCATCACCAAGAGCCTGGCCCTCGCGCACGCCGGGGACGGGATCCGGGTGAACTGCGTCTGCCCGGGGTTCGTCGAGACCGACATGTGGACGCTGGTGGCGCGCGAGCAGGGGAAGCTCCTGGGCCTCTCGCCCGAGGAGTTCACCCGCCAGCGCGAGGCCCAGATTCCGCTGGGCCGCATGGAGCGGGCGGAGGACGTGGCCAAGGTGATCGGTTTCCTCGCCACCGAGCGCGCGGGCTACATGACCGGCCAGGCGCTGAACGTGACCGGCGGCGTCATCATGCACTAGGGAGAGGCCCCCATGGCGGACATGACCGCCGGGCGCGCCGTCGTCGAGCTCCTCAAGGCGGAGGGCGTCCGTCACATCTTCGGGATCGTCGGCGCGACCTTTCTCGACGTGCTCGACGCCCTCTACGATGACCGGAGCGTCGAGTACATCAACGTGCGCCACGAGCAGGCCGCCGCCTTCATGGCCGACGGCCTCGCCCGCGTGACGGATCTTCCCGGCGTCTGCCTGGTCACCAGCGGCCCCGGCGCCACCAATCTCCTCACCGGCGTGGCCGCCGCGCATGTGGCCCACTCCCCGGTGGTGGTGCTGGTGGGCGGCGTGCCCCTCGATCATCAGGGCAAGGACGCCTTCCAGGAATACGACCTCGTCGGCATGTTCCGACCGGTCACCAAGCTCGCCTTGCAGGTGACGCGGCCCGCGCGTATTCCCGAGCTGCTCCGCACCGCGCTGCGAGCGGCCATGAGCGGACGCCGCGGCCCCGTGCTGGTCGAGATCCCGCGCGACGTGCTCAACGACCAGAAGCTGGACGTTTCTCCGATGGCGCCCGACGCGTATCGGGTCACCAGGCCACCGCCGCCGCACCCGGACGCGGTGGAGGCAGCGGTGGCTCTCCTGCGCCGGGCGGAGCGGCCGCTGCTCCTGGTGGGCGGCGGTGTCACGCGCGCGAACGCCAATCAGTCGGTGGTGGAGCTCGCCGAGCGCCACGGCATCCCCATGATCACCGCCTATGGGCGGAACGACGCGGTGCCGAGCGCGCATCCGCTCTACCTGGGTCCGCTCGGCCGCGCGGGAGCGCCGGAGGCCGCCGCCGCCTGCCGTCACGCCGACGTGCTGCTCGCCATCGGCACGCGGCTGGCCCAGTTCACCAGCCACTTCGACGACCGCGCCATCCGCCCCGAGACCGCGCTCATCCACGTCGACATCGACGCGCGCGAGATCGGCCGCCACTATCCGGTGGCGGTCGGCCTGCAGGCCGACGCCGCTCTCGCCTGCGCGGCGCTGGCGGAGCGCCTGGCCCGCGACGGCGGCTCGGCCGACCGCACGCGCTGGCGGGAAGACGCCCACGCGCTGCGGCGACAGCGCCAGGCGCGGCTCGAGGCGGAGGGCGGCCTCGACGCGCGTCCGCTCAAGCCCCAGCGCGTCTACGCCGAGCTGCGAAAGGCGCTGCCCCCCGACACCGTCATCACGCTGGACGCGGGCGCGGCCCCCGCCTACGGCTACGACCGCCTGACCTTCGCGCGGCCGCGCACCTTCCTCACGCCGCTGGACCTCGGCGGCCTCGGGTTCGCCTTTCCGGTGGCGCTCGGCGCCAAGCTCGGCCGGCCGGAGGCGCCCGTCCTCGCCATCCACGGCGACGGGGGATTCCTCATGAATGTCCAGGAGCTGGAGACGGCGGTACGCCATCAGATCAACGCGGTGACCCTCGTCATGAACAACAACTGCTGGGGCTCGGAGAAGGCCTATCAGCGGGCCTTCTACAACGCGCGCTATATCGGCTGCGACATCGGGAACCCGCGCTATGACCAGCTCGCGCGGCTGTTCGGGGCGGAGGGCTACTACGTGGAGGCGCCGGACCAGGTCGGCGACACGGTCCGCGCGGCCTTGGCCTCGGGCAAGCCCGCCGTCATCGAGATCCCCATCGACCCCGACGAGCTCCCGACCCCCGCGACGGCGGCGCGCCGCTCAGGCGCGTGAGGGCAGCACGTATCCGTAGCGGAGGTTCGAGCGCCCGCCGCCGGCCCGCTCATAGTCGGCCTTGAGCGTGGCGAGCCGATCGCCGGGCCGGCCCAGCTCGGCCTCCCGCCGGAACCCGTAGAGGCGCGCGACGTTCTCGCCCAAGATCGCCCGCTTCACGGGCCCGTCGGCGGGACCGAGCGGCGCGAAGCCGTGCTTCGTCTGCATGTCCTCGGGGATCTCGAGGCGGCGAAACGCCTCGATCTGCCATTGCGGCGAGCCGTACCACACCGAATCGGTGCCCCAGAAGACG
>Ga0137403_10005143_pt1 | contig 15207 bp, 10 predicted proteins | sample CZOMad2_1_16fung_FD_122057 | JGI IMG/M metagenome (GOLD analysis project Ga0137403, IMG submission 122057) | Vadose zone soil fungal communities from Angelo Coast Range Reserve, California, USA - CZOMad2_1_16fungal (Hybrid Assembly) | ecosystem: Environmental > Terrestrial > Soil > Vadose zone... | reverse complement strand
CACGCTCTACTACCAGTGGGGGACGGTCGACAGCCAGGCGTTCATAACGAGCCCAGGCGCCACCGGCTCGAAGAAGATCACGGCGGACATGAGCGCGTTCCTGTTCGACGTGATCGGCAGCTACCAGCTCGGGCCGCTGCTGCTCGAGCTGCGCGGCATGTACAGCACGGGCAACAAGGCCAGGGACAACCTGGCCACGAAGATCCGGTACTTCCAGCCGCTCGACACGGACGGCAACTACTACGCCGGTGGCTGGACCCAGTTCTTCGCGTCCGCGATCGACTACTTCAACCAGGGTTGGGCCACCACGGGTAACTACGTCGGCTACGACCGCTACGGCCGCGGCCAGGTGACCGCCCGGGCGACCTACAACGTCACGCCGGCGCTCAGCCTCTACGCGCTGGCCGGTCCGCTCTTCACCGCCAAGGCCGTCGACACCGACACGGGCAGCCAGCTCGCCGCTACCGGCGGCGCCGGCACGCCTGCACGGACGACGGTCAGCCCGAACAGCTGGGTGTCGGGTGATACCAACTATCTCGGGACCGAGGCGAACCTCGGGATGACGTGGCGCTTCTCCGCGAACACCGCCTTTGACCTCGTGGGCGGCTACTTCTTCGCGGGAGACGGCTTCGATGCCGCCGAGTGCCCCGGCCAGGCCGCGGGGACGACGTGCAGCGCAAGTGCGGCCAGAAAGAAGTCCGCGCAAGACGCCTACACGCTGGCGGCGCGGGTGCGGTTGGCGTTCTAGCTCTCGTTCGGTAGCAGACGCGGGGCATGGGCGGCGGTATCGCCCATGCCCCGTTTCATTTCCCCCATTCCTTGACTCTCCCTACCCCGTGGGCTAGCCTCGGGCTGATGCTGGCGGAAGTGTCTGCATGAGCCCTCACCTGGCGCGGATCCTCGTTCTGGCCGGCCTGATCGCCGTTGGAGGCAGCGGCACCTCGGGAGCCCAGACTGAGTCGCCACCTTCCATAGGCGTCGTCGTCGATCAAGTCTTGGCGCTGTTTCCAAAGGTCGACGGCGAGGTGATCGAGGTCCAGGGCAGCACGGTCACGCTCGCGCTGGGCAGCCGCGACGGCCTCGTCCCGAACGTCGAGCTTTCGCTCTATCGCCAGGGACGGGAGCTCCGCCACCCCAAGACCGGGGAGATCCTGGGCCGGACCGAGCAGGCCGTCGGCCGGCTGGCGATCCGCGAAGTGTTCGAAGCGTACTCGACCGGCACGGCGAGCCAGGGCAGCGAGGTCCAGCCCGGCGATCGGGCTCGCATCTCGGCGGGCAAGATCAAGCTGACGGTCGTGCCGATCATCGAGGCGGGCGTGAGGGAAGCGCTGGCCGATGCGGCGATGCGCGAGATCGTCGACGCGCTCACCCGGAGCGGCCGGTTCCAGATTAATCCGGGCGACGCGATCGGCGTCAGGCTCGCCGAGCAGGGCGTCAAGCGCAACGACATCCTCGCCGGCAAGGGCCTCGACTCGGTCGTCGAGCAATTCAAGGTGGAGCAGCTGCTCATCGTCGCGTTCACGCGCGTTCAGGCCAAGCCCTACGTGGACGTTCGGCTCTTCGGCGCACCGGGCGTGACCCCGCGGCTGTCCACGGCGCTCTTCGTACCGCCGACCGTCAAGCCGACCGGCGCCAAGGGTGATTTCTCCGCAGGGAACAGGAAGGACCAGCCCGCGGCGCCCCAGCGGTCGTTTCTGGCCCGGCTCCTCTTCGGGGATCTCGACGCCGGCGCATACTCGAGCGGCGAGTCGAGCATCACGCTGAAGGAGGTCGCGAAGTTCCCGTTCGTCGTCGTCTCCATGGACGTTGCCGTCGGGTCGAAGGACAGGATCGCACGGCTGGCGCTCACGGACGGCGATCGCGTCTACCTGTACCGGATCACCGCCGAGCGCGTGCTCGAGCCCGAATGGACGTTCCGCACCGACTCGAAGGCGCGCGTCTTCAGCGTTCAGCTCGCCGAGCTAGCCAACGACGGCGCCCCCTACGTGGTGGTGAACCGCTTCCACCCGATCCAGGCCATCCTGGTCAACTCGCTGATCCTGACGACGAGGGACAGCAAGGCGGTCGTCGCGGTGGAAGACGTGAACGACATCTTGCTGGCCGTGGATCCGGCCGGCGATGGCGCCCGAAAAGTGCTCTGGGCGCAATCGTTCGCCGAGAACGGCTTCTTCAAGCAGGGCGACGCCACGCGGATGACGCTGAGCAACGGCCGACTCGTGAACGACGGAAGAGTCCGCGTGCCCAGCGCCTTCCGCGCGACCGGCGCGACGTTCAGCAACATCTCGGGCAAGGGGACGCGGGCGCTGGCCTTCATCGACGAGAACAACCGGTTAAGGATTGCGCTCGGCAACGAAGACACGTTTCGGTCCTCGTCCCAGGTCGGCGGCGGCCTCATCAAGCTCGGCGTGGAGCGGCAAGTGGAGCGGGGCGGTCGGACCTATATCTATTCTCCCGAGCCGATGCCGCTGTCGGTGGATCTGGACGGCGACGGGGTCGAGGAGATCGTCGTGCCACAGAACCAGTTTCCGGGCCGATTGGCCGTCGTCTACAAGGGTCCAGGCGGCTACCGCTTCCAGGCGGTCAACTCAGGCTTCGAGGGCACCGTGGTGGCCCTCGGCGCCGTTACCGGAGACGGCAATCCGGCCCTCGTCGCCGCGGTGGCTCGCAACACGAACTTCCTCAATACCCAGGGCGAGACGACAATCATCATGACGACCGCGGAGTGACGCCGGCACGCGTCCGCCCGTCCCCCTGACTCTCGTCGCGCCTTCCCGGATGATCCGTCAATACCGGACCGCGATTCTCAGGAATCGCTCGACCTCGGTCGGCCTGTCCGAGGCGTCCCGGTGAAGTTCGACACGGCGCCATCGCGCGGCATGAAAGACCTGCTTCCCGCCGAGGTCGAGCTTCGGGACCGCGCGACCGCGACGATCCTGGCGACCTACCGGCGGTACGGCTTTCGTCGAATCGAGACGCCGGCCCTCGAGAATCTGCGCCTCCTACAGGGCAGCGGCGGCGGCGAGAACGAGAAGCTGATCTACAAGGTTCTCAAGCGCGGCGCCAAGCTCGACGCCGCGACCGCCCGCGAAGATGATCTCGCCGATCTCGGACTGCGCTTCGATCTGACGGTACCGCTCGCGCGGTACTATGCCCACCATCGAGCCGAGCTGCCCGACCCGTTCAAGGCGATCCAGATCGGGCCGGTCTGGCGCGCCGAGCGCCCGCAGAAGGGCCGCTTCCGGCAGTTCACCCAGTGCGACATCGACATCCTGGGCGTGGTCTCCGAGATCGCCGAGGTCGAGCTCATCCTGGCGACCTCGGAGGCGCTCATCGAGCTCGGGCTCGAGCGTCCGCGTATCCGCCTGAACGACCGACGGATCTTGAGCGCGATGGCGACCTTCTGCGGCGTCGAGCCCGGCCGCCACGGCGATTTCTTCATCACGCTCGACAAGCTGGACAAGATCGGGCGCGAGGGAGTCGAGCGGGAGCTGCGCGATGCCGGCCACGACGCCGGCGCGATCTCGAAGCTCTTTGCCATGGTCCTGTCGGCCGACGGCGAGTCGTCGAGCTCGCTCCAGCGGCTGGCGCAGGTCGTCCCGGCCACGAGCGACGCGGTCGAGAGCCTGCGCATGATTCTTCGCGCGGTCGGACAGGAGGCCGGTGGTCGCTTCACGGTCGGGTTCGACGCTTCGCTGGTCCGAGGAATGGGGTACTACACGGGCCCGATCTTCGAGGCGGCGTACGGCGACTACGGCGGGTCCATCGCCGGCGGCGGCCGCTACGACCGGATGGTCGGCCGCCTGCTCGGCCACGATGTTCCGGCCTGCGGCTTCTCGATCGGGTTCGAGCGGGTCGTGTCGATCCTCGAGGGCACGAGCGACCAGGTGCGATCGGAGCGCGACCGGGTCGCCTTCCTGTTCGAGCCCGCTGACCCGCTCGCCGAGGTCGCCGCGGAGGCCGGACGCCTGCGCGGACGGGAGGGGACCGTCTCGCTGACGCTGAAGCGAAAGAATCTGGCCCGGCAGCTCGACGATCTGGCGGGCGAAGGCTTCGGCTCCTACGCGGTGTTCCGGCCCGGCCAGTCGCCGGAGGTGAAGACGCTGGTCCGGCGTACCGAGAGCGCGGGTGGCGCCGATGCATAGCCTCCGCACGCACACGTGCGGCGAGCTCCGGCGCGAGCACACCGGTCTCACGGTTCGGCTCTCCGGCTGGCTCCACCGCAAGCGCGACCACGCCAACGTGCTGTTCCTCGATCTTCGCGATCACTACGGAGTGGTCCAGTGCGTGCTCGACGGCGCGAGCCCGCTGCTCAAGACGGCCGAGGCGCTCCGTCTCGAGAGCGTGATCACCGTCACCGGCCAGGTGGTCGCGCGCGCGCCGGATGCCATCAACCCGCGGCTGGCGACGGGCGAGGTGGAAGTGGCCGTCGGCGAGCTGGCGATACAGTCGACCGCGGATCCGCTCCCGCTGCCGGTTAACAGCGACACCGAGCTTCCCGAGGAAACCCGCCTGCGCTATCGCTTCCTCGACCTCCGGCGCGAGCGGCTCCACCGGAACATCGTGCTCCGCAGCCGCGTCATCGCGTCGATCCGCCGCCGGATGATCGAGTCGGGCTTCGTGGAGTTCCAGACACCCATCCTGACCTCGAGCTCGCCCGAGGGGGCGCGGGACTACCTGGTGCCGAGCCGGGTCCATCCTGGAAAGTTCTATGCGCTCCCGCAGGCGCCGCAGCAGTTCAAGCAGCTCCTGATGACGTCGGGCTTCGACCGGTACTTCCAGATCGCGCCCTGCTTCCGCGACGAGGACGGCCGCGCGGACCGGTCCCCCGGCGAGTTCTACCAGCTCGACGTCGAGATGGCGTTCGTCACCCAGGAAGACGTCTTCGCGGCGCTCGAGCCGGTTCTGCACGGGGTGTTCGTGGAGTTCGCCGAGGGCGCCGCGGTGACGCCGCCGCCCTTCCCAAGGATCCCGTTCGGCGAGGCGATGGCGAAGTACGGCAGCGACAAGCCCGATCTGCGGAATCCTCTCCTGATCGCGGATGTCACCGAGGTGTTCCGCGAATCGACCTTCTCGGCGTTCGCCACCCCGGTCGCGTCCGGCGCGGTGGTACGGGCGGCGCGGGCGCCGGGGGCGGCGGCGCAGCCCCGGAGCTTCTTCGACAAGCTCGGGCAGTGGGCCCGCGAGCAGGGGGCGCCGGGCCTCGGCTACGTGATCCTGGCCGACGGCGGCGCGCGCGGCCCCATCGCGCGATTCCTCGACGCGGACCGGCTGGCCCAGCTCGCCGCCGCGACCGGCGCGCGTGACGGGGATGCCTGCTTCTTCGTGTGTGACGGCAAGCCGGCGGCCGAGAGACTGGCCGGCCGCGTCCGGCTGCGACTGGGCGAGGAGCTCGGGCTGATCGAGCCCAACGCGTTTCGGTTCTGCTGGGTGACGGATTTCCCGATGTACGAGCTGAACGAGGACACCAAGAAGATCGAGTTCAGCCACAACCCGTTCTCGATGCCGCAGGGGGGCCTCGAGGTGCTGGAGAAAGCCGACCCGCTGACGATCAAGGCCTTCCAGTACGACATCGTCTGCAACGGCGTCGAGCTGTCGAGCGGAGCGATTCGGAACCACCGCCCGGACATCATGTACCGGGCATTCGCGATCGCCGGGTACGGGCGTGACGAGGTCGAAGCCCGCTTCGGCGGAATGCTGAACGCGTTCAAGTACGGCGCCCCGCCGCACGGCGGCTCGGCGCCCGGTATCGACCGGATCGTCATGCTCCTGGCCGGGGAGACGAACATCCGGGAGGTCATCGCGTTTCCGATGAACCAGCAGGCGCAGGATCTTCTGATGCAGGCCCCCGGCCCCGTAGCGCCGGAGCGGCTGAAGGAGCTGCACATCAAGCTCGATCTGCCGAACGCAGACGGTGAAGGGAGTTCCCGACGTTGAGTGAAACTACCGCGATCACGCGCCGGATCTCGCTGGCCCCCGACCTCGACCTGCTCCCGCTTCTCGGGCGTAACGACGATCACCTCCGCACGCTCGAGACGGAGCTCGACGTCCGGATCGTCGCCCGCGGCCACGACATCATGGTCAAGGGCGACGAGCGTCAGGTGAAGAAGGCCGAGCGCGCGCTGGTCCAGCTGGCGGAGCTGGTCCGGACGGGCACCCCGCTCCGCGCTGGCGAGGTCCGCGCGGCCCTCCGCATGCTCTCGGACGACGAGCAGGCCGACCTGAAAACGGTGTTCGCGGACGCGATCGCGGTGCCGTCGCGCAAGAAGTGGGTCGCGCCGAAGTCGGTCAACCAGAAGCGGTACGTCGACGCCATTCGCGGTCACGACATGGTGTTCGCGATCGGGCCGGCGGGCACCGGCAAGTCGTTTCTCGCCGTCGCGATGGCGGTCGCCTCGCTCATGAAGCGCGAAGTCGCGCGCATCGTGCTGACGCGGCCGGCGGTCGAGGCCGGAGAGCGGCTGGGATTCCTCCCCGGCGATCTCTATGAGAAGGTTCACCCCTACTTGCGGCCGCTCTACGATGCCCTCTACGACATGCTCGAGACGGAGCGGGTGACGGCCTTCATGGAGAAGGGGGCGATCGAGATCGCGCCGCTCGCCTACATGCGGGGCCGGACGCTGAACGACTCGTTCATCATCCTCGACGAAGCTCAGAACAGCACCGCCGAGCAGATGAAGATGTTCCTGACCCGCCTCGGCTTCAACTCGAAGATGGTGATCACCGGCGACGTGACCCAGGTGGACCTGCCGGCGTCGCGCGGCTCGGGGCTGATCGAGGTGCAGTCGGTGCTGCGGGGCGTCCCGGGCATCCGCTTCGTCTACTTCGACGATGGCGACGTGGTTCGGCATCAGCTCGTGTCGGCGATCGTGCGCGCCTACGACGCCCACGATGCCCGCAAGGGCGATCGCGGATCGCCGCCGACTCCGGCCTGATGCCCGTCGCGGTTGCGAATCGCCAGCGCGCGGCGCCCGTCTCGTCGGCGCGGCTCGCGCGGGCGGCGGGCCGCGCCCTCGCGGCCGTCGGGCGCGCCGCGGGTGATGTGGACGTGCTCGTCGTCGACGACGCGGCGATACGGCGTTTCAACGCTCGGCACCGTGGCGTCGCCCGGCGTACCGATGTGCTGGCGTTCCCGCTCGAGACGCCGGGCGTCGCGGTGCCGCTCGTCGGGCAGATCGTGATCTCGGCGGAGACGGCCGCGCGCCAGGCACGCCGCCTCGAGGTTCCGCTCGCGACCGAGCTGGATCTGCTCGTCACCCACGGCGTGCTTCATCTGGTCGGCTACGACGACCGCGATCCGGTCGAGGCCGCCCTCATGCACGGGCGCGAGCGCGAGATCCTCTCGGCCGGCCGTCGCCGGCTGCCCGCACAGCTATGGCAGGGCCTGCTGCAAGACCCCGAACGGACAGAACAGGCGCCGGGGAGCCGGCTGAAACGGGCGATGCCGAGCCGGGCGAAGCGGGCGCCGCGGGGCCGGGTCGCGTCTATCTCAGGCCACCCTCGAAAAGAGTCGGCCTCGAGGACCCCGCTAGAATGACCCACCAGTCCGGGTTCGTGTCGCTCATCGGGCGCCCCAACGCCGGGAAGTCGACGCTCCTGAACCGTCTCGTCGGTGAGAAGCTCTCGATCGTCTCGCCGCGGCCGCAGACGACCCGGAACCGCATCACCGGCATCAAGAACCTCCCGGGCGCGCAGGTCATCTTCGTCGACACGCCCGGGCTCTATCCGGCCGAGGGCAAGCTCGGCGACTTCATGCTGAAGACCGCGCGGCGCGCCGTCGAGGACGTCGACCTCGTCTGTCTCGTGGTCGACGCCTCGGCCGACGATGGTCCCGACGCGCTTGTCCTCGAGCCGCTCCGCGCGTACCCGGGGCCGGCCTTTTGCGTCCTGAACAAGGCCGACCGTGTCCGGCCCAAGAGCCGGATGCTCCCGCTCATCGAGACCTGGCGCCGGAGCCACTCGTTCGCGGAGATCGTGCCGATCTCGGCGCTGGACGGGACGCACTGCGATCGGCTGCGGGAGCTGATCGTTCGTCGTCTGCCGGAGCACCCGCCGTTCTTCCCGGCCGACGCGACGAGTGACCAGCCCGAGACGTTCTACGTGGCCGAGATGATCCGCGAGAAGGTCTTTCACCTGACGCACCAGGAGGTGCCGTACGCGGTCGCGGTTCGGGTCGAGGAGCTCACGGAGCGGGAGAGCCCGGCGTGTATCTACGTCCGGGCGACCGTCTTCGTCGAGCAGGAATCCCAGAAGGGGATTCTCATCGGCAAGGGCGGGGCGATGCTGAAGCGGATCGGCACGGCGGCCCGGCGCGACCTCGAATCGTTCTTCGGAATCAAGGTGTTCCTCCAGTCGACCGTGGAGGTCCGCCGGCACTGGCGCCGGGACGAACGGGCACTTCGCGAGTTCGGATTTCGGCTGACGTCCTGATGGGGCTCGGGAAGTCCGCGGCCGTGGTGATCGGGTCGTTCCCGCTCGGCGAGAGCGATCGGCTCGTCACGTTCTACTCGCGCGATTTCGGAAAGATCCGAGGCGTCGCGAAAGCGGCCCGGCGAATGCGCTCGCGATTCGGGAGCGCGCTGGAGCTCTGCACGCTCGGAGAGCTCGTCTTCTTCGATACCGGCCGGAGCGAGCTGGTCCGTATCGACCACTTCGACATCACGCGACCCTTCAACCGGCTTCGCGAGAATCTGGAAACGCTGGCGCAGGCGGCCTGGATCGTCGAGTGCATGGCGCGGCTGACTGCAGAGCGCGATCGGCACGTCGCCCTCTTCAGCCTCCTGGTCCGCGGTCTCCGCGCCCTCGAGGGCTCGCGGCCGCCGGCGCGCGTGGCGATCTGCTTCGGGGTGCGATGCATCGAGGCGCTCGGCCACCGGCCGAGGCTCGACGCGTGTGTCGAGTGCGGTCGGGCCTATCCGTTCCCGCGCCCGTCGCTCGGCGAGGGTGGGCTGCTCTGCGAAGCCTGCGCGCCCGCAAGCGCCGCCGGCACCCTGCCGATCTCGCCGGCGACGATCAACGCGGCCGAGCGTCTCCGGTCTCTGTCGTGGGAGGAGGCGCTGGCGATGCCGCTCGCCCGCACCGAGACCGAGCTCGCCGCGGTGCTGGACGCGCAGGTCGCGCGCCTGATCGGTCATCCGCCGCGCTCGAGCCGGTTCCAGCGCGAGGTCCAGCGGCTGTTGCCTTCGTCTGCCGCTCCGCCGTTGACGGCGGGGCGAGTCTATGAGGGTGGGCACTAGCCGCGAGTCGATGAGCATGGCTGGGCGAGCCGCCGCCCGAGACGAGGCGAGTCTATGAACATGGACGTGCTGGTATCTCTCTGCAAGCGCCGCGGCTTCGTCTTCCAGTCGAGCGAGATCTACGGCGGTACGGGCTCGTGCTGGGACTATGGCCCGCTCGGCGTGGAGCTCAAGAACAACATCAAGCGCGTATGGTGGCGCGACTTCGTGCAGACCCGCGCCGACATGGTGGGGATCGACGCGTCGATCCTCATGCACCCCACCGTCTGGAAGGCCAGCGGCCACCTGGACCACTTCACCGACCCCATGGTCGACTGCCGCGAGTGCCGGCGGCGATTCCGCGCCGACCACGTGGACGCCGTCTCGTGGGTTCACTATTGCCCCGCCACCAAGGGCAACAAGTTCACGATCCCAGCCGGCGAGCCGTGCGGCCACTGCGGTCAGCGCCGGACGCTCTGCCCGGAGTGCGGCAAGGGGGAGCTGACCGCACCCCGACAGTTCAACCTCATGTTCAAGACGTTCATGGGCCCCGTCGAGGAGGACGCCGCGCTCACCTACCTGCGTCCGGAGACCGCCCAGGCGATGTTCGTGAACTTCGACAACGTCCTGCAGTCGATGCGACTGAAGCTGCCGTTCGGGATCGCGCAGGCCGGTCGATCGTTCCGCAACGAGATCACGCCGGGCAACTTCATCTTCCGGACTCGTGAGTTCGAGCAGATGGAGATCGAATTCTTCGTCAACCCGAACGATCGTGTCGACGGCCGGCCGGCCGACGAGTACTGGCACGACCGGTGGATCGAGGACTGCCTCGCGTGGTTCAAGCGCTACGGCCTGCGCGACGAAAATCTGAGAGTCCGCGAGCACGAGCGCGACGAGCTGGCGCACTACGCCAAGCGCACGGTGGACATCGAGTACAACTTCCCGATCGGCTGGAGCGAGCTGATGGGTATCGCCAACCGTACCGACTTCGACCTCAAGCAGCACGCGAAGTGGAGCGGCAAGTCGCTCACGTACTTCGACGATGAGCGCAAGGAGCACGTCGTCCCGTTCGTCGTCGAGCCGGCGGCCGGGGTGGACCGAGCGCTCCTGGCCTTCATGGCCGATGCCTACCGCGAGGAGGAAGTGCGCGGCGAGAAGCGGGTCGTGCTCCGGTTCCACCCGGAGCTGGCGCCTCTGAAGGTTGCCGTGCTTCCGCTCCTCAAGAAGCGTGACGACATCGTCCGCGCCGCCCACGCGATCCGCGCCACGCTCGCCCGGCAGTGGCGCGTGGTCTACGACGACACCGCGGCCATCGGGCGCCTCTATCGCCGGCAGGACGAGGTCGGGACTCCATATTGCGTCACGGTGGACGTCCAGACGACGGGGGACGCCGAGCGCGGTGAGAGCGGCGACGGGCGCGTCACGATCCGGGAGCGGGACTCGATGGAGCAGATCCGCGTGCCCATTCCCGAGCTGCCGGCGGTGTTCCGTGAGCTCCTCGACGGCGGAGCGTGGCCGCAGGTGGCCGGGCGGTACCCGCCCGCGCGCGGCTAGGGCGTCTGGCCCTGCGGAACCGGGTTGGGCGGCGAGGCTGGCGTGGCCGGGGGCGTTCCCGCGGCTGGTGGCTGGGCCGCCGGCGGGGAAGCTGGAGAAACCTGAGCGCGCGGCTGGCCCACGCCGCTACACACCACGCCTGATTCGCTCCCTTTGACGAACGCCATCGGGACCGGGCGCAGGCACTCGCCCGACGGATCCTCGTCGATCAGCAACGAGACGACGCGATCCGGAACCGGGAAATCTTCCTTGGGGCTGTCGCCGAGCACCCGGCCCATGTAGCTGACCCAGATGGGTACCGCGACACGCGATCCGGTCTCGTCCTTCCCCAGGCTTCGCGGCCTGTCGTAGCCGACCCAGACGCCCGTCGCGAGCCGCGGTGTGAAGCCGATGAACCAGGCGTTCGAGTAGTCGTTGGTCGTTCCGGTCTTCGCGGCGATCGGGCGCCCGAGCGCCTTCGCGGCCTGCCCCGTGCCGCGCTCCACCACGCCGCGGAGCATGTGGGTGATGACGTAGGCGGTCTCCGGGGCGATGGCCTCTCGACCCTCCGGCACGTGCTCCTCGAGGAGCTTGCCCTGCGCGTCGGTGACGTAACGGATCGTGACCGGCGGCATCCAGACACCCTGATTCGCGAGCACGCCGTAGGCGGAGGTCAGCTCCAGGAGCGAGAGGTCCGAGGTGCCGAGCGCCAGGCTCAGGTTGACGTCGAGCGGGCTCGCGATCCCGAGGCGGCGCGCGACCTGGATCGTTTTGGAAAGACCGATCCGCTCCTGCAGCTTGACGGTCACCACGTTCACGGATTCTTCGATCGCCTGCTGGAGAGTCGTGGACCCGCGAAACTTTCGATCGTAGTTCTCGGGCTTCCAGACCGGCTGGCCTCCGCCGACCGTGTAGGACACCGGGGAATCCTCGATCTGCGAGGCGGGCGTGAAGCCGGCCTCCAGCGCGGCGATGTAGATGAAGGGCTTGAACGCGGAGCCGGGCTGCCGCTTGGCCTGCACGGCGCGGTTGAACTCGCTGCGCAAGAAATCGGAGCCGCCGACCATGGCCTTCACGTAGCCGGTCTGGGGCTCGACCGTGATCACGGCGCCCTCCGGAGACTCGCCGGGTCGGGCCTGCGCCGAGCGACCCTGAAGCGCTTTGAGCCCGTCCCGGAGCGACTGCTCCGCGGCCAGCTGCATGGTCGGATTGAGCGTCGTGTAGACGTTGAGTCCGCCCTTGAGGACGAGGTCGGGGCCGTACTTCGCCTCGAGCGACTGCTGGACATAGTCGACGAAATACTGGCCGGTCGTCCGCCGCCGCTCCGGTGGGATCAAGCCGAGGTCGGTCTTCGCCAGGCGCTTGGACTCCTCGTCCTTGAGAACCCCGAAGTCCACCATCCGGCGCAGGACCACCTCGCGCCGGCGCTTCGCCGCGTCGGCGCGATCGAACGGCGAGTAGTTCGAGGGGGCCCGGGGCAGGCCGGCGATCAGGGCCGACTCCTTCACGGTCAGCTCCGAGACGGGCTTGCCGAAGAACGTCCGCGCGGCCGCCTCGACGCCGTAGGAGCCGTGGCCGAAGTACACCTGATTCAGGTACATCTCGAGGATACGGTCCTTGGAGTAGCGGCGCTCGAGCTCGAGGGCCAGCACCGCCTCCTTCAGCTTCCGCTCGAGGCTCTTGTCGGGCGTGAGAAACAGGACCTTGGTGAGCTGCTGGGTGATGGTGCTGCCGCCCTCGACGATGCGCCCGCGCCGGTAGTTCTGGATGACGGCCCGCGCCACGCCGATCGGATCGATGCCCCAGTGCGAGTAGAAGCGTCGGTCTTCCGTGGCCAGGATGGCGTCGCGGAGCGACTGGGGAATCTGGGCCAGCGGCACCAGGATGCGCCGCTCGACGTGGAGCTCGGTCATCGGCTCGTCGTTGTCGTCGTAGATCTTGGTGCCCTGGATGGGCTGCAGCGTCTCGAGCGCGGTGACCGACGGCAATGAGCGCGGGAGGATCGTGAACGCCCAGAGCGCCGCCACACCGACAACGATGACGAAGAGGAGCGCCAGGGCGCCTACCCCGATGAGGGTGCGCCGGAACCAGCGACGGCGCCACAGGGGGCGCTTGGGAGGGCTCGTCGCGTCGTCCTTCCGAAGAGCCATCACCCCGACATTATACCGGGCCACCCCTGCCGGCCGTGCGTGCCTTGCACCCCCAAAATCGGTGTGATACAACGCCGGTGCCGTGAGCCGTCTGGAGTTCCCGCCGGTCGACGAGCAGCTCCGGATCATCAGACGCGGCGCCGCCGACATCATCGTCGAGGCGGAGCTCGCGCAGAAGCTGGAGCGCTCCCGCCAGGCCCGCACGCCGCTGAGGGTCAAGCTGGGGCTCGATCCCACCGCGCCCGATCTTCATCTGGGCCACACGGTGGTGCTGAGAAAGCTGCGCGACCTCCAGGACCTCGGCCATCAGGTGATCGTCATCATCGGCGACTTCACGGGCATGATCGGCGATCCCACCGGGCGTTCGGAGACGCGCAAGCCGCTCACCCCGGACGAGATCCGCACGAACGCCGACACGTACCGCGCCCAGCTCGGCAGGGTCGTCGACATGTCGCGGGCCCGCGTCGAGCTCAACTCGACGTGGCTCGCGCCCTTGACCTTCGAGGGCATCATCCGCGAGACGGCGCATCTGACGGTGGCGCGGATGCTCCAGCGCGAGGACTTCGCCGCGCGCTACGCCGCCGAGCGTCCGATCAGCCTGCACGAGTTCCTCTATCCGATCGCCCAGGCCTACGATTCGGTGGCGCTGCACGCCGACGTCGAGCTGGGCGGCACCGACCAGACGTTCAATCTCCTGGTCGGACGCGACCTCCAGCGCGCTCACGGCCAGGAGCCCCAGATCGCCGTGACCGTCCCGCTGCTGGAGGGACTCGACGGCGTGCAGAAGATGTCCAAGAGCTATGGGAACTACGTCGGCATCAACGAGCGACCGGACGACGTCTTCGGCAAGCTCATGTCGGTGTCCGATGTGATGATGTGGCGGTACTTCGAGCTGCTCACGCGCGTACCGGAAGCCGAGATTTCCGCGCTCCGCGCCGGGCATCCCATGGAGGCCAAGAAGCAGCTGGCCCGTGTGATCACGGCGCAATACCACGGCGACCACGCGGCCGCGGAAGCCGCGGAGCACTTCGCGCGCGTGCATCAGCATCGCGAGGATCCCGAGGAGATCGAACGGGCCCGTGTATCTGGAGGGGCGTCGCCGGTGTGGCGCGTCCTCAAAGAGGCGGGCCTGGTGTCGTCAACCTCCGAAGCGCGACGGATGATTCAGCAGGGCGCGGTCGAGGTCGATCATCAGCGGGTCACGAGTACCGACGAGACTCTGATGCCGGGGAAAGAGTACTTGATCCAGGTGGGCAAGCGACGGTTCAAGCGGGTTCTACTGGAGGGACCGCGCGTCTGACCGATGGCCTTGACCCGGTGGCTAATTACTTGACAAGGGTATGGTCGATCCGTATAGTCAGTCGTTGCCTCACGGGGACGTGAGGTTTTTCAGCCCGGTCACCTTTCAAGCTGACCGCAGTGCTCTTTGAAAGCTGGATATGCTACTGGCTCACCGAAAAGGTGTGAGCACCATCCGTTCTATCGAGTGCCTTGCGCTCGGCCGAGTGACTGCAGAGAAATCGCAGTAACACGTTCGAGCTTGAGGACCAGGTTCATCGCTTTCTATGGCGAGTTTGATCCTGGCTCAGAGCGAACGCTGGCGGCGTACTTAACACATGCAAGTCGAACGAGGATCATCGGGTTAGCAATAATTCGGCGGTCCTAGTGGCGTACGGGTGAGTAACACGTGGGTAACCTGCCCTTGAGACCGGGATACCCTCTCGAAAGGGAGGCTAATACTGGATACGTTCCCCGGGGCGCAAGACCTGGGGAGGAAAGGTAGCGAAAGCTGCCGCTCTTGGAGGGGCTCGCGGCCTATCAGCTAGTTGGTGAGGTAACGGCTCACCAAGGCTATGACGGGTAGCTGGTCTGAGAGGACGACCAGCCACACGGGAACTGAGACACGGTCCCGACTCCTACGGGAGGCAGCAGTGGGGAATTTTCCGCAATGGGCGAAAGCCTGACGGAGTGACGCCGCGTGGGGGACGAAGGCCTTCGGGTCGTAAACCCCTGTCAGAGGGAAAGAAGGGTGTCGGCGTGAATAGCGCTGGCATTTGACGGTACCTTCAGAGGAAGCCCCGGCCAACTCTGTGCCAGCAGCCGCGGTAAGACAGAGGGGGCAAGCGTTGCTCGGAATCACTGGGCGTAAAGGGCGCGTAGGCGGGATGGCAAGTCGGTCGTGAAATCCTTCGGCTCAACCGAAGAACGTCGGCCGATACTGCCGTTCTTGAGGGATGCAGAGGAGACTGGAATTCCCGGTGTAGCGGTGAAATGTGTAGAGATCGGGAGGAACACCGGTGGCGAAGGCGGGT
>Ga0137403_10005138_pt1 | contig 15225 bp, 15 predicted proteins | sample CZOMad2_1_16fung_FD_122057 | JGI IMG/M metagenome (GOLD analysis project Ga0137403, IMG submission 122057) | Vadose zone soil fungal communities from Angelo Coast Range Reserve, California, USA - CZOMad2_1_16fungal (Hybrid Assembly) | ecosystem: Environmental > Terrestrial > Soil > Vadose zone... | reverse complement strand
ATCCGGGGCGCGCGCCAGCACAACCTCAAGAACATCAGCGTTGAAATCCCCCGGAACAGCCTTACGGTCATCACCGGCCTCTCCGGCTCCGGCAAATCTTCGCTCGCTTTCGATACGATTTACGCCGAAGGCCAGCGCCGTTACGTCGAATCGCTCTCCGCTTACGCGCGGCAGTTCCTCGACCAGATGGAGCGGCCCGAAGTCGACGTGATCGAAGGCCTTTCGCCCTCGATCGCTATCGAGCAGAAAACGACGACGCGTTCGCCGCGCTCCACCGTCGGTACTATCACGGAAATTTATGATTACCTCCGTGTGATCTACGCGACCGTTGGCGTGCCGCATTGCCCGAATTGCGGCAAGCCCATCACGCGCCAGTCCAGCGAGCAGATTGTGCAGTCCATCCTGCACGGCGAAATCTGCAAGCCCGACGACCGCGTCATGATCCTGGCGCCCATCGTCCGAGGGCGAAAGGGCGCGTTTAGAAAAGAGCTCGACAAATTCGCGCACGATGGTTACGTCCGCGTGCGCATCAACGGCGAACTTTTCCAGCTTGATGAACTTCCGATCATCGACAAGCGGAAGAACCACACCATCGAAATCGTGATCGACCGCCTGCTCGTCAAGCAAGGCATCGCCGCGCGGCTCGAGCAGTCCATCGCCACCGCGCTAAAATTAGCGAGCGGACTCGTCACCGTCGCCATCGTCGGAGGAAAAGAGCACACTCTCTCGGAAAAGCTTGCTTGCCCCGATTGCGGCATCTCCGTTCCGCAGCTTGAACCGCGCTCGTTCAGTTTCAATTCGCCCTACGGCGCCTGCCCCGCGTGCAACGGACTGGGCTCGAAATACGATTTCGATCCGTCCAAGATCATCACCGATTGGACGCGGCCGCTCTTCGATGGCGGGCTCGGCCCAGGCTCCGGCTCGGCAATCCTCAAGCGCACGCTCGAACTCGGCGCTTATGCGCACGGCTTCGACCTCGAAACGCCGTTCGAAAAATTTCCCGCGCGCGTTCAGAACATGCTCTTGTATGGCTATCCGCCGTCGAACGGCAGCGCGTCAGGCGAGAATGGATCAGCAGGCAAGAAGTCCAAACCCGAAAAGGGCTTCCGTTTCCCAGGTATCCTGAAATTTCTCGAAAGAAATTTCGAAGAGTCCAACTCCGATTCCTATCGCGAGTGGATCACGCAGTACATGTCCGCGACGCTCTGTGCCGTCTGCCACGGCAAGCGCCTCCGCCCCGAATCGCTCGCGGTCAAGCTCGGCGGCTTGTCCATCGCCGATTTCACCGCGCTCGCGCTCAGCGCCGCACGGTCCGCGGTCGACAAAATTCTTGCGCAACTCACGGAGCGCCAAAAGGAAATCGCCGCTCGTCCGCTCGAAGAAGTTTCCGAGCGCATCGATTTTCTGCTCGCTGTGGGCCTTGGTTATCTGAGCCTCGACCGTTCCGCGGCTACGCTCTCCGGCGGCGAAGCCCAGCGCATCCGCCTCGCCACGCAAATCGGTTCGCGCCTTCGCGGCGTTCTCTACGTTCTCGATGAGCCCAGCATAGGCTTGCACGCCCGCGACAATGCGCGCCTTCTCGGCTCGCTCGAACATTTGCGCAATCTCGGTAACACTGTCCTCGTGGTCGAGCACGACGAAGACACCATCCGCCGCGCCGATTTCGTGGTCGACCTTGGCCCCGGCGCCGGCAACGCCGGCGGCTACCTTGTCGCCCAGGGCAAGCCGGCGCAAATCGAAGCCACTGCCGAATCGCTCACGGGACAGTATCTCAGCGGCGCCGCAAGAATTTCTATTCCCGAAAAGCGCCGCAGTCCCAATGGAAAAGCCATACAGATTCTTGGCGCGAGCGCGAACAATCTGAAGGACGTGGACATTACGCTGCCGCTTGGCTTGCTCACGGTCGTCACCGGCGTTTCCGGCTCCGGTAAATCCACTCTCGTCAACGACATTCTTTATCGCGCTCTCGCGCAAAAACTCTATCGTTCTTCCGAAGCGCCCGCCGCGCATCGCGAAATCCTCGGCGCCGATCAAATCGATAAAGTCATCGAAATCGATCAGGCCCCGATCGGCCGCACTCCGCGTTCCAATCCCGCCACCTACACCGGTGTCTTCGCGCCTATCCGCGATCTCTTCGCGATGCTCCCGGAATCGCGCGAGCGCGGCTACCGCGCCGGCCGCTTCAGCTTCAACGTGAAGGGCGGCCGGTGCGAAGCCTGCCAGGGAGACGGCCTCCGCCGCATCGAGATGAATTTTCTTCCCGACGTTTACGTGATGTGCGAAGTCTGCCGTGGCCGCCGCTACAATTCGGAAACCCTCGCCGTCCGATACAAGGGTCATTCCATCAGCGACGTTTTGAATTTGCCTTCTTCCGACGCGCTTAAACTTCTCGAGAACATTCCACAAATTCAGCAAAAACTTTCGACTCTCGTCGAAGTTGGCCTTGGCTATGTCACTCTCGGCCAATCCGCCACCACGCTTTCCGGCGGTGAAGCCCAGCGCATCAAGCTGGCCCGCGAGCTCTCGAAACGCCAGACCGGCCGCACGCTCTACATTCTCGACGAACCCACCACCGGCCTGCATTTCGACGACGTGCGAAAACTCCTCGACGTTCTTCAGCGCCTCGTCGATCTGGGCAACACCGTGCTCATCATCGAGCACCACCTCGACGTTATTAAGCAAGCCGACTGGATCATCGACCTCGGCCCCGAAGGCGGCGAAGGCGGCGGCCGCATCGTCGCTCAGGGCCCGCCCGAACTCGTCGCCCGCACAAAAAAATCCTACACCGGCCAGGTCCTTGCCCGTGTACTCTCTGTCCAAACCTCAGGGGCAAATGGCAACGGGAAATAGGAACATTTCTTTCTCTTTCGAGGGAGCGCATAAACGATGGGAGCTCTTCTCTACTTTGGTGGCAAATTCCTCGCTTACTCGGCCTGGTGCTATTTCGGCTTGCGCGTTCTCCGGCCCCAGAATTCCCGTACCCTTGGCCGCGCCATCATCTACGGTGCTATTCGCCTCTCACTCGGATTTTTCTTCGGCATTCTAATCTACTTGCTCAGCAGCGCCCTGATCACATCCGTCGCGCCCGGCCTTCCGGAAAACGTGATTGCCTATCTGTCGGTCTACGTTCCCGTGCGGTGGATCGAATGGACGATCATGGCCATTCTTATATTGCCTGGTCCCATTTCTCCTTGGCATTGGATTGTAGGAAACGGACGAATGGATCGTCTGTGGCGATTGGGCGGAATCGCCATCTCCTGTCTGGCCGACATTCCTCTCATCGTTTCCCTGGGCGGTGTCATTCCCGTCGGCCGGTTCCTGTGCTGAACTGCACTGGCCGGGATCAAACAATCGCGCTAGGCCGATGCGCCTGCTGCTTGCAAGCATCGCCGTCTGACCGTAGAGTGTAGCCCTTACCATGAGCATCTATTCCATCCAGGCGCTAACGCTTGGCGCGGTGCACACGTATCCGCTCGCCTCGCGCAAGAGCAAAGTCAGCGTCCGAGGTTTTGCGAAGCCGACTGGCGCGAATGCGTCGCTTACAAAATTCCTGGATTCACTGCCCAACATTCTTGCGGCGGAAGATCTTCGCAATCTCCTCAGCGCGATTCACATTGCGCGCAAACAGCGCAGAGCCATCCTCTGGGGCATCGGCGGACACGTCATTAAGGTCGGCCTCGGTCCTGTCTTGATCGATCTGATGAAGCGCGGCTTCGTCACTGGAATCGCGATGAACGGCGCCGCGCTCATCCACGATTTTGAAATCGCCCTTGCGGGAAATACTTCCGAAGACGTCGAAGCCGGGCTCGGCAAGGGCCAATTCGGAATGGCCGAAGAAACGGGAAAGTACTTAAACGAAATTGCGAAGCTTTCGCACCGCATCCGCATCGGTTACGGTGAAGCGGCTGGGCAATTTCTATCGAGCGGCATCATCGAAGTGAAACACGCCGATTCCAGCATCCTCGTAGCCGCGTACAAACACCGGATCCCCGTGACCATTCATCTCGCCATCGGCACGGACATCCCGCACATGCATCCCGCCGCGGACGGCGCTGCACTTGGCGATGCCACGTATCGCGACTTCCGTTTGTTCTGCGCGCTCGTTCAGCAGATGCATCCCGGCGGCGTTTATCTCAATTGGGGCTCCGCGGTTCTTCTACCCGAAATTTTTCTGAAAGCCGTTTCCGTCGTTCGCAATCTCAGCGTCCCGCTGCGCCCCATTACTACTGCGAACTTCGACTTTATCCAGCACTATCGTCCGTTGCAGAATGTAGTGAAGCGTCCTACCGCCTCCGCCCAGGACCGCAGCGGACCCGCGTCGCACGGCTATGCCATCACTGGGCACCACGAGCTACTGTTGCCGCTCGTCGCCGCCGCGCTGGCCGCCGGGTGGCCCAAGAAACGCAAGAAACGCCACGCTGGAACACGATGAGCCTCTTCGAGGACAATCCGCTGAAGCCTCCGGAAGAAAATCCTCACGCACCGTTTTCGTCCGACCAGCCGGGGGGATCGACAGGGGAGGAGCCGGGCGCTCAGCCAATCATCGCTCAGCCACTGGGGGGTGACCCTCTTTCCTACCTCGTCGTTTCTCCCGTGGCCTCTACGCCGCCCTCCAATTTGCCGGAAGACTTACGCATTTCCTGGTCCTGGCCGCACCTTTTGGTCTTTGTCCTTTTTGCCATCACCAGTCAACTCACAATCGCTATCGTCGTCCTGGCTTATTTTTCCGCGAACGGGCACCTCTCGCAGAAGCAACTCAAACACCTGTTCGAGTCCGATCCCAGGCTCATCGTCGGCACGAATGTTCTTTGGTTTGCGCTGATCATTTTGTTTTTGTACGTCACGCTCGGGGTCTTGCGGGATTCCCCTTTCTGGCGTTCTCTCGGCTGGAAGAGACTCAACCCCGATCTCGGCGGAGGCAAGGGCAGCCCGTGGATGTATTTTCTCTGCGGCTGCGGCTTGTCCATCTTCGTTGTGATTGCCAGCTCGCGCGTCAAGGATGTGGAGCACGCTCCCATACAGGAATTTTTCAAGAGCCGCGAGGGTGCGATCCTTCTGATGGGTATGGCTGTATTCGTCGCGCCACTTGTGGAAGAGACTATTTTTCGAGGTTACTTATATCCGGTGTTGGCGCGTATTTTCGCTGCCGTGGCGGAGTTCTTCGGTATGGAATCTCCGCGCACCATCCGCGCCGGCATGGTCTTCAGCATCTTGCTGACCGGCTTCCTCTTCGGGCTCGTGCATGCTCCTCAGCTCGGAGGGAACTGGGGGCTGGTCAGCCTGCTTGTTCTCGTTGGCGTTATTTTTACCTTCGCCCGCGCCTGGACCGGCACCGTGGTCGCGAGTTTCCTTCTTCACCTCGGCTACAATTCCATGATTGCTGTCACTTCCATCATCGCCACACGCGGATTCACGCACATGCCTCCGGGCCACTGAATCGCGCATGACTCGATTCGTGTTCCTTCGCTGGCTTCGTTACAATTGGATTTGGTGAGGACATCGACCGCATGTACGTAGCGCAACCCATCGAATGGACAGATCGCGGCGTGGTCATGCTGGACCAGCGCCGGCTTCCTGGTGAGGAAATCTCGTATACCTACGCGGATTATCGGGAAGTTGCCAAGGCGATCCGCGAAATGGTCATTCGCGGCGCTCCGGCGATCGGCGTGGCGGCGGCGATGGGCGCGGCTCTCGGCGTTTTGCATTCTGGCGCAAGATCGGTGGAAGCTCTCCGCGCTGAATTCACGGAAATTTGCGAAGCGCTTGCAAAAACGCGCCCTACCGCGGTGGATCTTTTCTGGGCGCTGGAGCGCATGAAGCGCCGCTTCGCGGAATTGACGGCGGCGACCTCCGACTTGGGCAAAATCCGGCAGGGGATGGTGGACGAGGCGAAGCAAGTCCATCTCGAAAAAAAAGCGACCGACGAGGCAATCGGCGGCTTCGGCGCGGAGTTCATGCCGCGCGAAGGCCAGGTGATGACGCAGTGCAACGCCGGCGCGCTCGCCACGGGCGGCATTGGCACAGCTCTCGGCGTGATTCGCGTCGCGTTCGAGCAGGGGAAAAAGCTCCATGTGCTCGTTCCCGAAACGCGCCCCTATCTTCAAGGCGCGCGGCTCACCGCGTGGGAACTGCACAAGGGCGGCATCCCCCTTACGCTCATTACTGACAACATGGTCGGCCACTTTTTGAAATTGGGGAAGGTTGGCGCCATTGTCACGGGGGCCGATCGCATCGCCGCTAACGGCGACACTGCCAACAAAATTGGGACGTACCAGATCGCTGTTCTTGCGAAAGAGAACAACGTCCCCTTCTATATCGCCGCACCCGTCTCCACTTTTGATTTATCTATTCCTGATGGTGAGCACATTCCCATCGAAGAGCGCTCCGCCGCCGAAGTCACGCATTTCCAGGGTATGCGAATCGCGCCAGACGTCAACGCTGCCCACCCTGCGTTTGATGTCACTCCCGCGCGCTACATTGCCGCCATCTTCACCGAACGCGGAGTCGCCCGCGCGCCTTACAGCGATTCGCTCCGGTCTCTCGCTTCTTCCAGCCACGCTGCTGTAACGGCTCGCAACTAGGGCACAATACCGGCTAGCGTGAGTTCGGCGAAAAGAACGTGCCTGCAGATTCCACCTAGTTTTGTTTTATTGAGGCTCCGGCCTGCGCGATGCTTCCTGGAAGCAAGTCCGTCTTGATGGTGATTTTCTGCCGCGCCAGCAAGCTGACTTCCGTGTCGAACTCCTGATATCCGGGAAGAGCAATCTTAATCCGGTGTTTCCCGGCGCTGACGAGCATGCCATGCCCCGCGCCGCTGAATTCGCCAACCGTTCCCGCGAAGGCATCGTCCACAAAAACGGCGGCTCTCTCCGGCGTCACTTGCAACTTGATCTGAGACGTGACTTGAGGAAGGTGAGTCCGTGGATCCTTCAGCATGACAACCTGCAGGACTACTTTTTTATGCGGTTCCACGACGACCTTCTGCCGGAAATCCGTATACCCGGACTGACGAACGGCAATCTCATGTTCACCGGGCAGAAGCAGGATTTTGTTGTCGGATTTCAACTCATTGACGTAGCCGACGTACTGGCCATCGACCCAAACTCCAGATGTCTTATCCGCCTTGGTCTTTCCGACCAATTGCAGTTCCCCCAACACCTGGTTTTGAGCGTGGACCGCAAAAGGGATAATCAGCCGGGACAAGGCAAGGCAGAAAGCGGCCCTGCGCACTGCGCTTTGCATTTTCATTTTTAGACTCCCAGGAAGGCGTTGTTTGGAACCTTGAATCGCCTGGGAACGATTCGACCTCCCACTGAATAGGCCGGCGCTTCTATTCTAAACACAATCGGGAACATCAGCGTGAAGAAAAATTCACAGGATCGCCTTAGGCGAGGCGGCAGTGTTGCGCTTCTTCCGAACACGCGCAACGCGCTGATTGTTGCAGGCAGGCTCGACCGTAGGGCAGTCAGTCTTGAATTCCCATCTGCGTCAGAAAATAGGCGTAATCAAATGCGGTCTCATGCAGGCGGTCGTAGCGTCCGGAGGCGCCGCCGTGTCCGGCAGGGTTCATGTTGGTTTTCAGGATCATAATATTGTGATCCGTCCGGGTCGCGCGCATCTTGGCGACGTATTTGGCCGGCTCCCAGTACATCACCTGGCTGTCGTTGAAAGAGGTCCTCACCAGCATGTTGGGATAGTTCTTCGGCTCAATGTTGTCGTACGGCGAGTAGGTAATCATGTAATCGAAAGCGGGTTTTTGCTTGGGGTTGCCCCACTCCTCAAATTCGCTGACGGTCAGAGGCAGAGATTCGTCGAGCATGGTGTTCATGACGTCCACGAACGGAACGCCAACCAGCGCGGCGTGAAACAAATCCGGCCGCATGTTCAAGACCGCGCCCATCAAGAGGCCGCCGGCGCTTCTTCCTTCGATCACCAGACGGTCCTTCGAACCGTATCCTTGCGCAAGAAGGAATTCCGCGGAGGCAATGAAGTCGGTAAAAGTGTTTTTCTTGTGCATCATGCGCCCGTCATCGTGCCAGGCCTTGCCCATTTCACCACCGCCACGAATGTGCGCCACCGCGGCGACCACGCCGCGATCGACCATGCTGAAGAGGTTGGAGTTGAAGCGGATGTCGTAAGGATATCCGTAAGAGCCGTAGCCCGTCAGGTACAGCGGACCTTTGCCATCCAGCTTGGCGCTCTTCAGGCGCACGACGGTGATCGGAATCTTCACACCATCGGACGCCGTGACATAAATTCGCTCTACTTGATAGCGCGTGCGGTCATAGCCGCCGGGCACTTCCTTCTGCTTGAGCAACGTGGAACTGCCGCTTGCGAGGTCATACTCAAAGACCGACTGGGGAGTGATGAAGGATTGGTAGCCGTAGCGGAATTTGGTCGTATCGTATTCACGATTCACATACGGATAGTCGTCGTAAGCCGGCTCCGGAAATTCGAGGCGCCGCGAGTCTCCGCTTTGCAGGTTGGTGACGCGAATTTGCGGCAATCCCTTCTCGTGTTCGTAGGAGATGTAATAGTTCTTGAAGAAGTCCGTATCATCGAGCATGACATCGGTGCGATGAGGCACGACTTCCCGCCAATTTTTGCTGCTGGGATCCGAAACCGGCGCCTTGACCAGGCGGAAATTGCGACCCGTGTCATTCACGCGAATATAGAAAAAATCGCCGTTATGGTCGGGGTAGTACTCGACGTCCTGTTTACGAGGCTCCATGACTTTCCATTCGGCCATGGGCTGATCGGCGGGAATGTAACGCGCCTCGCTGGTGGTGTGGCTGCCGGAGATGAGCAATAAGTAGGCTTTGCTGCGCGTCTTGCCGGTGCCAATATCAAACCGTTCGTCTTTTTCTTCGTAGATCAAGGCATCGGGGCCGGCGGTGCCGACGTTGTGGCGATACATCCGATAGGACCGCTTGGACACCTCGTCTTCAATGGTATAGAAAATAGTTTTATTGTCGTTCGCCCAGGCGAGGGAATCGACGCGCTCGGCGTGGTCGGCCAGCAATTTGCCGGTGCGCAAATCCTTTACAGCCAGCGTGAACTGGCGGAATCCGGTGTTGTCCGTCGTGTACGCCAGGAGATTGCCGTCGTCGCTGACGTTATACGCTCCGAGCGACATGAACTTCTGTCCTTTTGCCAGTTCATTTACGTCCAGCACGACTTCTTCCGGTGCATCCATGCTGCCCTTTTTCCGGCAACGAATCCCGTATTGCTTACCGGCTTCGGTCCGCAAATAGTAGAAATAGCCGCCCTCCTTGTAAGGAACCTCGACGTCCGTTTCCTTGATGCGGCTCAACATTTCGTCATAGAGCTTTTTCTGCAATCCTTCGGTCGGCTTCATGACCGCATCGGTGTAGACATTCTCGGCGTCGAGATAGGCTTTCACATCGGGATTTTTCTTCTCGCGCAGCCAAAAGTAGTTGTCTGTCAGCGTGCGGCCGTTGATCTCTGTGATCTTGGGAACTTTCTTGGCCACCGGCGGCGCCGGAAGCGAGGGGGAATTGTCGTCCGCCACTACGGCGCACGTGGAAGCGAGGATCAGAGATGTGAAGACGAGCGAACGGATTCGAACCCGCCGCAAAGTCAGTTTTTTCATCGGGAGTTCCTTCACTGAGATCGGAAGCAGCCCCATTCTATATCAACCGCGGTTTGCTCGCGATGGTGGACTAGATGAGGGCCAATTCTGCGCCCGCCTGGCGAAGAGCCCGGCGAGCGCAGAGAAAAACGCTTGACCGCGGCGCTATTCAGCGGTAGCTTCACGCGTAAATTTCCTCATTCACGTTTTCATACTTTGCATACAAGGAGGCAACGCATGGTTTCTCTCACCGCACTTTTGCTCCCCATCCTGCTCTCGGCCGTCATCGTGTTCGTGGCCAGCTCTGTCATCCATATGGTGCTGAAGTATCACACCAGCGATTACCGGCAGCTTCCCGAAGAGGACAAAGTTCTTGCCACCTTGCGCCCGGCCGGCTTGACGCCGGGGCTCTATCATTTCCCTTTTTGCACGCATAAGGACATGAACACGCCCGCCATGCAGGAAAAATACAAGCAGGGACCGGTCGGGTTTATGACCGTGTATCCCAGCGGGCCAGTGGCGATGCCAAAGTTCCTCGGGATGTGGTTCGCTTATTGCCTGCTGGTCGGTTTTTTCGTTGCTTATCTGACGGGACGCACCGTCATGCCCGGCGCACCCTATCTGGGCGTGTTTCGCGTCGCGGGCACTGCTGCATTCCTTGCTTTCGGTCTGGGGCCCTTGGTCAACGGCATCTGGAAGGGCCAGCCCTGGAGCATGGTCCTCAAAGAAGTGTTTGATGGCCTGGTCTACAGTTTGCTAACCGCTGGTACATTTGGCTGGCTCTGGCCCCGGTAGAGCTTCTTTCAGGTGGGACGGAGCACGAATACGGTGTGATCGCGCCTCCGGAACTTAGCGAAGAAATCCAGCAACTGTTTCCAAGGAAAATATTTGTTTTTGAGCAATTGCGTTCCGCGAGCATCCTCTTCGCCGGTGACAATTTCAGCGCGAGCTTCCGTCCATTCGCCAAGCACTCTGCCGCGCATGTCGCATGGTGCGATTTTCACGTGCGGGTTGTTGCGAATGCGTTTCACTTTTCCGGAAACGCCGATGGTGTAGACATATAGTTTCGCGCCGTTCGAATCGAGACTCGCCGAGGGGTCCGCGGCAAACCAGACCGGTGTTTTCACACCGGTGCCATTTTTCTTGAACGTTTCGAGATTCAGATACTTTTGTCCGGCAAACGGCGCAAAGCTCATGGTATTGCTCCTAGCCAGCAGTCAATTCACAGCACTCATTCGATGCCGGACTATTTTACATGTTCCACAAACACGAAGGGCGTTCCGACCCAATCGGAACACCCTTTGCACCACTTCGCGGAAAATGTCTTACTTCGTGCGGACGTACGTTACGTCTTCGGTGAACGCGTCCTTTTGTTCCTTGCGGAACGTCCAGGTGGTCTTGAAATGATTGCTGTCGATAAACGTATACACCGCGTGATGCATGTGACCGTCATCGGGGCTTTTCAAGTTCGAGATGCTGACCAGATCAAACGTAATGGTCTTCGTCTCGGGAGCATATGATCCCTTCATGGTCGGCTGGTTGCCGGCCATGCAATAGTGCGTCAGCTTCACCTGGTCGCCATCGAGGTAGTACAGCGTGGTCATTTCCACGGGGTTGCCGTTTTCGACCATGTGGAACTTCTCGAGGACCGCCGTGCCCCCGGACGTCAGCTCCATGTCCAGCGAGGCCTTGTTCATGTTTGATTTGTCGGTCTCCCAGTGTCCCACTAGCGCTTTCAGCTTCTCGAACGCTTCCGCGCCACCGCCTCCTGCAGGATTTGGAATGGGCATAATGCCCGCACTCAACAGCAGCATAGTCAGAATTCTCGCCAAGCCTTTCATCGATTATTCTCCTTTCAAGCCTCGTTTGAACCGTTCTCGAAATTCAACTACTTGAACCAAAGAACTCATTGAGCAGCGATAGCCGATTGCTTCGCACGCCCGAACCTTTGCGTTGCAAATCCCACGATTGCGCCGAGCAGCATTCCCGGCAGCAAGATGTCCCAAAACAGCGCCATTCCCGCCTTTAGAATCACAAGCAGACTCAGCACTGCGGCGATCCCGGTTCCCGCCAGAATGCCCAGCAGCATGGAGTGGACTCGCTGCGAAACATATCCGGTGGCGATTCCCGCGACCAATCCCTTCAGCAAAGAGAACGTGATCACGCTACCCATGACCGGGGCAAGGGACGGCTCGAGAAATCCACTCAAGCCATCAAGAAGTCCGAGAGCTCCTCCTACGGCGAGTCCCAGCACCGGTTTCGTGAGGCTCATTGCTGACTCCCATGAAAGCGCGATTGCACCTGCGCCGCTTTTACTTCGCACTCTTGTCGGCCTGCATCACGCCGAAGAGATTCCCTTCCGTGTCTTCGCAGTACGCAAAGTAACCGACGCCAGGAATCGGAGTTTTGGGCATCACCAGTTTTCCCCCTGCGTCCGTCGCCGCCTTGATAGCTGCATCGACGGATTCCACACCAACCGTGTTGGTGGTGGTCTTAACATTGGTGTTCCTCATCAGGCCGCCATTGATCCCCGGGGTTCCCTCCGCACCGGTGGTCACCATCCAGTACTCCATTGGCCCGGCCCACTTGTCGAATTTCCATGCGAAAACTTTCTGATAAAACTTCGCGGCGCGGTCGGGATCGACCGCCGGTATTTCAAAATGGATGACTCGAGACATGGATCTCCTCCTGGTTTAAACGAACGGAATTGTCGCCTCCAATTGGTTGTTTGCTAGCGCGTCGCCGGCGTTGCTGCAGCACCGTAACGTTGCGTCGCGTAACCCACAATCATTCCCACGATGCTGCCGGGCAAAATGATTTCGAGATAATAGCCGTGCTGCATATACGCCACGATATATGCGAGGACGAATCCCACGGCCAGGCCGAATAGAATGCCAAGAGGCACGGAATTCACCTTGCGCGCAAAAATGCCTGCGGCTACTCCCGCGATCAATCCCTTGATCGTGGACCCGAAGATGATTCCCGCCAATTGCGCTCGCACAGCCGGCGTGAACCAGGCCGACCCGCCATCAATCGCCCCCAACAATGCCCCGAGCAGAAGCCCCAGCAGCACCTTGTTCATCACATCCTCCGTTCCGATCTGCCTTCTACCGTTCTTTACAACATGTCTCCAAATTTCTTTAGCCCTATCTGTGCATAAAAAGCAAAATCAGGACGCGCATCGCCAAGTACGCTGCAATCAACAAGATAAAGAACCGATAGCGGCGGTAAAAGCGCCCGACCTTCTCAAAAACCGACTCGCGGTGGGCTCCGACCGCAAGACCGTCCAAATAGCGCGAAATGTCCAGCGCCATTTCTTGGACGCTGGGATAGCGCTCTGCCGGAGACGTCGCCGTCGACTTGGCGCAAATGGCCGCCAGTGATTTGTCAGGTGCGGTTGTACCTTCCGGTTTTCCGGTGAGCAAGAACCGCAGCAGCGCACCGAGCGAATAAATGTCGCTGCGCGCATCCAAGTGTTCAACGTCGCCGCGCGCTTGTTCCGGAGACATGTAGCCGGGCGTGCCCATCACCGTGCCGTGTCCGGTTACAGCAGAGATTTGGGTGACATCTCCGGAGGTAGCGGGTTGGTTCGGCTTCTCGAAAATTGTTGCTTCGGGATCGGCAACGCGAGAGGCGTCGGAATCGGCGGGGCGAAGAATTTTGGCGAGTCCCCAGTCCATTACCAGGACTTCGCCGAACGGACCGACCATGACATTCGCGGGCTTCAAATCGCGGTGCAGCACGCCGCGCGCGTGGGCGAATGCAACGGCGTCACAAATACGCAGGAAAAGGCGCAAGCGATCCGGGATCGAAATGACCGACTCGATGTATTTGTCGAGGCGGCGGCCTTCGACGAATTTCATCGTGTAGAAGACGCGGCCGTCAGCGAGGGTTCCCACATCATGAACGGGCACGATGCCGGGATGCTCGAGAGCGGCCAGCACGCGGGCTTCGCGGATGAGACGATTGGCGAGATCGCCGTCACTTCCCGGCACATCGAGAACTTTCAAGGCCACGCGTCGCTGGAGATTTTCATCTTCCGCGGCGTACACAACGCCCATGCCGCCGCGCGCGATGCGCTCCAGCAAGCGATAACGCGTGCCTCCGAGATCGGGAGCCTCGGCGCCTTCACGCAATCTTTCGAGAGCGCTGTCCGAAAGAAATTTCATTTCGCATCCCAGCCGAAGGCGGCCCGCGCTTCACGATGAAATTCTTCCTCGCTGCCGCAGAGCTCGCGGAGCCGGTCGAGAGCGATTTTTCGAAACTCGCGGCGGGCCCACGCCAGTGCATTGGTCACGTCGGTCACGGGGAGGCCATAGTCGTTCGAAAGTTGCTCGTAGGAAATCTTTTCGTTGCCCTCGAGATCGTAGGCCTCGAATAAGCGAAAGCTGCGCGTGCGCTCGCGCTGCTCGCATAATTCGCGCAAGTCCTCCACCGCCAGCGTGAAAAGGCTTCGCACCCACTCCTTTTCAAAGAACTCTTCGAGCGATTCGGGGGAGGGAATGGAAGCGGGATCCATCACCGTGGCGCCGAATTCGTCTTCCGCGGCCGCGAAATCAAGCGCGATGTGCGGGATGCTTCCGCCGCGCTTTTGCCGCCGTCCGGCTTTGTCTTCATTCATGACAAAGCTGTCCACACAAATGCGCAGATAGGTTCGCAACCGGCTTTTCTTCGGATCAAAATTGTCGAGCAGCTCCCGTTCCAGCAATTCCGCAAAAAAGCCCTGGGTGAGATCCTGGGCCGCATCGGCCGGACGGTTCCAACGCCAGCGTACGTATTTATAGACGGGTTTCCAGTATGCCGCACAAAGCGTTTCCAATGCCCGTTCGCGTTCTTCGGCGTCGATGCTGCGTACCGCCTCGATCACCGACCGGCGGGTCGCAGGAAACCGGTCGCCACCGGGCTGGAGGTCTTCCTCGGTCATGTCACCAGTTCGTTCTCGCTGGATTGCGGAGTTCGGAAGGAGTTTATGCAGGATAGGCGAAGCTGACAAGTATGGTTTGCCTGACGAGGGGGGCACTCGTTTCATTCGAGCAAAGAAGCAGCACGGGCACAATCCGGTCAAGAGACAGAAAGGGAAGCCGGAGCTGAGGGCTCCGGCTTCCGGTCCGCTAGCTTGCCATTGGGGGCTGGGGAGGGCGCGTTACGGCCTGGCGGGGAGCAGGCGGGCTACCAGTGTAACTTCACCAGTCGTCTCGAGGCGCGCGGACTGCGCGATCTCTTTTTCTGCCCGTGACTTCAAGAGTTCCCTTCCGCGAATGGATCCTGCGGTCCAGACCTGCGAAAGGAAATAGCGGTTTTCATAGCGTTTGAAAATCAGCTTCGATTGGGTTTGCGTCTCTTTTGCCTGGGCTGCATTCGACAGCACCATGGCTGATGCGCTTGCGTCTGCGCAGCTAATCAAGACCACGGCGGAACTCCCGTCCAATTTCTGGACGCGATACTCGCCGGCCGGCAGCGTCACGTTGCCCGCCACGAACGCAAATGGGATGTTCACCAACATGGGCTCGTCTGCTCGCACAACTTGAGCCGCCACAATAAGGGAGAGAACGAATAGAGTTGCTGTCACAAAAGCTCGCTTTTTCATGGGGACCTCCTCTTTCCTTTTTGTCAGGGCGGTGGGAGCCGGCCTG
>Ga0137403_10005137_pt1 | contig 15227 bp, 7 predicted proteins | sample CZOMad2_1_16fung_FD_122057 | JGI IMG/M metagenome (GOLD analysis project Ga0137403, IMG submission 122057) | Vadose zone soil fungal communities from Angelo Coast Range Reserve, California, USA - CZOMad2_1_16fungal (Hybrid Assembly) | ecosystem: Environmental > Terrestrial > Soil > Vadose zone... | reverse complement strand
TTGCCCGCAGCGCACACGAACAGAATTCCCGCATTGTTGGCGTCGGCAATTGCCTGACGCAGGGCCTGCGAGTCGCTGCCTCCGCCCCAGCTCGCGTTGATCACTCGTACGTTGACACCGCGGCTGCGCATATCGATCGCGTAGTTGATCCCCCTGACCGCATTTGAGGTTGACCCCTTACCTTGCGTCCCACCCAGAAACTTCAGTGACATGATCTTCACGTGCCAGGCGACTCCGGTTACGCCTTTCCCGTTGTTCCCAACCGCTCCTATCGATCCGGCCACATGAGTGCCGTGGAGGTCTTCGCTAGGAGACTTAAAGGTCTGGTTGTTGCCATCTACAAAGTTCCAGCCGTTTATGTCGTCTACGAAGCCATTGCCATCATCGTCAACGCCGTTGCCGGCGATCTCTCGCGGGTTCACCCAGGCATTCGCAGCCAGGTCCTCGTGCTGAAGATCAACTCCTGTGTCCAGCACCACAGCCACGATGTCGTCGCTGCCCGTGGTGATGTCCCACGCCTGAGTAGCATCGATGCTTGGCACGTTCCCGGGATTACACGTCTGGCAACTCAAGTTGGACAACCCCCACATTTGATTAAAGAAAGGATCGTTGGGAACCGTTTCCGTAGCGTAGACAAAGTAATCGGGCTCGGCGTATTCGACGCGAGGGTCTTCCTTCGCGCGGCGCACGGCGTCTTCAACCGAGATGCTTCTGTTGAGATGGATCAACTGGATCCACGAATGTAGTCGAGTCGTCAACGCTTCCGCTTTTACGCCGGGCGTGCGAACTATCTCTTCAGCCAGCAAGTCCGCATCCGATGTTGGCTCGGCTTCGTCTTTGAGCTTCACGACGATGCTGTCGTCAGCATAAAGCTGCCGAGTGTCACGCCGTTGTGAATAAACTTTCGATTGGGGAATAAGAACAAAAGAGAAAAGGACCAAACACGCGCAAACGGCCAGGCACTTCTTCATTTCACTACCTCGATACTAAACTTCGCGGACTGACACTCGTGGCTCTTCCTATTGGGGACAATTTGGAGCCTTTGATCTGATGCAGTTCCTTCGGGCGATGTACGGGAGACCAGCTAATTATAATTGCGCCGCCTCGTACCATGCAATATCCCATATCGTGTAGCAATTAAGAGTCTGACTCGTGCCCACCGGCTCGCTCTCATTGAAACTGAAGCGGTTAGTTTGTTAATCTCTCAGTCGTCGGACGCCCCCAGCGTCAGGGGAGATCAGGCCTGGCGCGAACGTGCTGATCTGGAGATTCTATTGGCCTCCCATCGTTGCGATGGCCGAAACCACGAACCGCTAGCACTACGCCGCTGACAGTGGTTGAGATATGTCGAGTAAAACCCGCTTCAAGGGCTCTCCCCGGATTGTGAGTTATGGAGCTGCGGTAGTCAGTGTGGCGCTGGCGACTGCCATACGCCTGCCGCTCAGCAACGCGCTCGGCACGCGTCTTCCGTTCACCACCTACTTCATCGCCGTTATACTCGTGGCGATCTACGGCGGCCTTGGACCCGCGCTGGTCACTGTCGCGCTTGGGGCAGTGCTTGGTACTTACTTGTTTGATCCTCCGGTTCTCCAAGTTACCGCCTTTTGCGTCCTTACAACAGGCCTTTCGGTTCTCATCAAGGTTATCCAGGATGCACGCAGGCGTGCGGAGCAGAGTGCGTTGGCACTCGCCGAGAGCCGTGAACGGCTGGCGACAATTCTCGCGAGTATCGGCGACGCAGTGATCGCGACCGACCTGGAGGGCCGCGTGACGTTCATGAACGGCGTCGCCCAGACGCTGACAGGATGGAATCAAGAGGACGCAAGCGGCAAACCCATTCAGGAGCTGTTCAGAATTGTGGGTGAGGAATCTCGAGAGCCCGAGTGCCCGGTGGCTCGCGTGTTGCGCGAAGGCGTTGCGGTTAGATCGGCCAGCCCTGCTCTCCTGATTTCTAGAGACGGCACCGAGATACCGGTCGAAGACAACAGCTCTTCCATCAAAAATGAAAGCGGGACGATTACAGGTGTTGTGCTTGTCTTCCGGGACATCACTCAGCGCAAGCGGGCCGAGCAAGCTTTGCGCGAAAAGGAAGAGCGCTTCCGCACGATGGCCGATACAACTCCGGTCATGCTATGGCTCTCGGGTGCGGACGGCTTGTGTAACTTCTTTAACCAATCGTGGCTCGATTTTACTGGCCGGACGATGGAGCAAGAGATTGGATATGGCTGGGCTGATAACGTTCACCCGGACGAACTGCGCCGGTGCCTCGACACCTACGTTTCGTCACTGGAGACGCGAAAGGGTTTCACCATCGAATACCGCTTGAGGCGCTCTGACGGAGTGTATCGATGGGTATTGGACAGTGGCGTCCCGCGCTACACGAAAGGAGGCGAGTTCATCGGATTTGCCGGGTCGTGTATTGACATCGCTGATCGCAAGCAGGCTGAGGAGGCGGCTCACTCGCTCGCCTCGATCGTCGAGTCATCAGAAGACGCGATCATAGGAAAGAGACTTGACGGCGCCATAGTTAGCTGGAACGCCGCCGCCGAGCGCATCTACGGCTACGCGGCTGACGAGATGAAGGGCAAGGACATCAGCATTCTGTCTCCGGGCGATCGGCGTGACGAACTAGTCAAAATCTCCGAGTCGCTCAAGCGCGGCGAGTCCATACCTCATCTGGAAACGGTGCGGCAAACGAAGGACGGGCGCCTCATCGACGTGGCCCTGACGATCTCCCCCATTCGCGACCAGTCGGGACATATCACCGGAGCCTCGACGATCGCGCGCGATATCACAGACCGCAAGCGCGCCGAGCAGGAGAGAAGCTTGCTGGCCGCACAAATTGAGAACCAGCGCCAGCGTCTGAATAATGTTGTAGCAAACGTGCCCGGCGTTGTTTGGGAGGCGTGGGGCCAGCCGGATCAGGCTTCGCAGCGAATCGACTTTGTCAGCGAATACGTTGAGAAGATGCTCGGCTACAGCACGGACGAGTGGTTGTCCACCCCGAACTTTTGGCTGGCCATCGTTCACCCGGACGACACCGATCGTGCGGCTCAAGAAGCGGCCGCAATCTTCGCGTCGGGCAAGGGAGGCACGAGCCGCTTCCGATGGGTAGCAAAAGATGGGCGCGCGGTTTGGGTAGAGACGCAGTCGGTAGTTGTGTGCGACGATTCCGAGACTCCGATCGGAATGCGCGGCGTAACGATGGACGTCACCGAGCGCAAACGAGCCGAAGACGCCCAGCGTTTTTTGGCTGAAGCGAGCGGCTTGCTTGCCAGCTCACTTGATTACGAGACAACGCTTGCGAGTGTGGCCAAGCTTGCGGTCCCGAATCTGGCTGATTGGTGCGTCGTCCACATCATTGGGGACAACGGCCAGCTTCGCCAACTCGCCGTCGTGCACACTGACCCTGCGAAGGAAGAAGCAGCACGAAAGCTGCAAGAGCGTTATCCGATTGATCCTGAGGCGGGCATCGGCGTGCCTAACGTATTGCGAACCGGGAGAGCCGAGTTCTATCCGCTTGTCAGCCAGGAGAGGCTCTTGCTTGTCGCGCGAAACGAAGAGGTGGCCGATGTCCTTCGCAGGCTCGACTTGAAATCCTGCATGATAGTGCCGCTGGTCGCGCGCAATCGCACGCTTGGCACGATCACGCTGGCTACCGCGGAGTCGAACCGTTACTACGACGCTAACGACCTGGCGCTCGCGGAAGACCTTGCTCACCGTATCGCGTTGGCGGTAGACAACGCGCGTCTGTACCGCGAGGCGCAGGATGCGGTAACCGCGCGCGAAGACGCGCTTCGCGTCCACGATGAGCTGCTTAGACGCGAGCAATTTGCCCGCGAAGAGGCCGAAACAGCAAACCGCGCCAAGGACGAATTCCTCGCCACCGTTTCACACGAACTGCGCACACCGCTCAACGCAATTCTCGGGTGGGCGCACATGCTTCGCGCGAACAAGCTCGATCAAACGACGCAAACTCGCGCGCTCGAGACGATCGAGCGCAACGCAAAGTCACAGGCACAATTGATCGAGGACATCTTAGACGTCTCGCGCATTGTCACTGGCAAGCTCCGGCTCGACGTAGGCCCGGTCGAGCTCGCGACGGTCGTAGACGCCGCGATTGACGCGGTGCGCCCGGCGGCCGACGCTAAGGGGATTCGAATCGAGACCGATCTGGACCCGCGCGCCGGCTCGGTCTCAGGCGATCCGAATCGCTTGCAGCAGATCGTATGGAACCTGGCATCGAACGCCGTCAAGTTCACCGGAAAAGGCGGCCGCGTTCAGATCCAGCTCCACAGTGTGAATTCTTACGTTGATATCGTGGTGAGCGATACCGGACAGGGAATCAGCAGCGAGTTCCTGCCCTATGTTTTCGACCGCTTCCGGCAGGCCGATGCTACCAGCACAAGGAGCCACGGCGGATTGGGTCTTGGGCTGGCGATCGTGCGCCACCTTGTGGAGATGCACGGCGGGACCGTCCTCGCCAACAGCCCCGGCGAGGGAATGGGAGCGACCTTCACCGTCAAGCTTCCAGTGATTGTCGCTCCCGTTGAGAGACGTAACCTGGAGCGCGTACACCCGGCCACTGACGCGAGCATTTCGCTCGAGCCTATGCCGATGCTCGAGGGAGTGAGTGTGATGGTCGTCGACGACGAACCCGATACGCGAGAGATGTTAAGAATAATGATTGGGCAGCTCGGCGCGGAGGTGAGAGCGTGTGCTTCCAGCGAGGAAGCCATGAGATTATTGAGTGAGTGGCAACCGGACGTAATCGTAAGCGACATAGAAATGCCGGGTGAGGATGGCTACGAGCTTATCCGCAAGGTGAGGCGGTCGGAAGCAAATCGCGGCAACGGGAAGGTGCCGGCCGTTGCGCTGACGGCTTATGGGAGAGTTGAAGACCGCATGCGCGCGCTGTCTGCCGGATACCAGATGCATATAGCAAAGCCAGCCGAGCCGGCGGAGCTCGCAATGGTGATTGCGAGTCTCGCGGCAAGGAACGCCGGCAGATTGGTGGGATGAAAGGAAAACCGAGCGTGTTGCGGTGAAAGCTGTCCTAATATGTCGGGGGCTCATTCGCTTGAATACGGTGCCGGACTCTGCGGGCCGCCGGGGGGCGGGCCAGGAGGCGCATAGCCAGGCGGGAACCCGCTTGAAGCTGGCGCCTGAGGCGGATACTGACCCTTGCGTTTTTCGAACATCGCCACTCCGATCAAACCTCCCAGCGCGGCGACGCTTATGCCGACGATCGCGAAGATGAGCCAGATCGCCAGGGTGATCAACACCGGATGGCTCTGCATCGTCGCGACGAGCTGCGTCATCATTCCACGGCTTTGTGCATCCGGAAGGTTGTCGGCCCTCTGTTCCATCTGGGTGATGAGACTATTCCACTGCAACAAGGTGAACGGAACGCCGATGACAAGGTAGATCAGCGCGCCAACAATACCAGCGAATGCACCCGCCGTGGCCCCATCACCCTTGGTGACGGGCAATACCGGAGAGCGCCTGATCAGCAAATAGGCTGCAAGAACGCCGCCAACAATTCCCCATCCACAACAACACAGATTTCCGTAAGAGATACCCGGTATGACCGAGCCGAGGCCGAGCACCAGCCCGCCGAGGAGCGCCGGCTGTAGCTTCGAGGGTTTTTCAACCATAGTACTTAATCCGTGGTCCTAGTCCGTAGTCCGTAGTCCGTGGTCCGTAGTCCGTGGTCCGTAGTGAATAGCCCGGATCGGTATGTGAGCTACGGACCACGGACTACTGACTACGGACTTCCGACTAAAACCTCACAACTGTGTCCGGCCCGCCTTCTATGTGAACCGTGTCGATGAAGCGAACTCGCTTTGTGCGCTCGGTGGCCATGATGATCGAAGATGTCCGGATTCCCGTTCCGAAGAAGCGCACGCCGCGAAGTATAGTTCCGTCTGTGACTCCAGTCGCCGCGAAGATGATCTTCTTGCCCGGCGCGAGGTCGTCGGTGTCGTAGATGCGCCGCGGATCGTTTATTCCCATCTCTTTCATTCGATCAAGTGCGCCTTCCGCGATCCTGTTGCGGTCCTCGATGTCTTCGAGTTGCTCCTTCAACACGAAACGCGCGAGTATCTGCCCGTTCAGACACTGCATCGCCGCCGCGGTCAACACGCCCTCGGGCGCGCCACCCGTACCCATCACCGCGTGAATCCCCGAACCCGCGACTGCGGCGGAGATGCCCGCGGAAAGATCGCCGTCCGAGATCAGCCTGATGCGCGCCCCAGCCTCGCGTATCTCCGCGATCAGCTTCTGGTGGCGGGGCCTCTCCAGAACGACCACGACCAGGTCTTCGATGTCGCGGTTGAGGCGACGAGCGATGCTCCGGAGATTGTCCTTCACCGGCGCGTCAAGATCGACCGCTCCCTTCGATGACGGCCCGACAATCAACTTTTCCATGTACAGGTCAGGCGCGTGCAGCAGTCCTCCCTTTTCTGAGCACGCCATCACGGCGATGGCGTTGGACGAACCGGTAGCGCAAAGGTTAGTCCCTTCGAGTGGATCGACCGCGATGTCGACTTCCGGATAGCGGTCGACGTCTTCGACATTCGGGTGGTGGCCGAGGCCGACCTTCTCTCCTATGTACAGCATCGGCGCATCGTCGCGCTCGCCCTCGCCGATTACGATCTCGCCGCGCATCGGGACTGTGTCCATGACTTCGCGCATGGCTTCGACCGCAACGTGATCTGAATACTTGCGGTCGCCCTGGCCCATCGTCTGCGCGGAGGCTATGCCCGCGGCTTCAACGACGCGCAGGAAGTCGAGTCCCAGCTCGTGTTCCATCTTTCTCTCTCTCATCCGAACCCCCCAGTGTATCAGCGCCAAATGCGAGGATCAGGATCGCGAGCGATAGGGAGCGAGTCGCATCACGGAGCCAACCGGCCACTCGCCACCGCTTGCAGTACTGATCAAAAACGGACTCGCATTCTATCAAGTCGGAGAGAGTTTTTCGATACCGCCGCAAACCTCACGCCAGCGTCTTCGGCAGTCGCGCCAGAAAACGAGCTCCCTGCGAAACAAAGCTGCATAACTGAAATGGGAGTCGAGGAATCTCGTTGAAAGCCGCGCCAAAGTACATGGTCGCTCTAATAGGATTGGGCCAGCGTTTGCCGATCTCCTTTTTCAAGCGAGAGGGCTTTCGCAAATGCGTCACCAGAAGCTCAGTTGTTTCATTCCACTCCGGGTAAGGATTCTCCCATTGTCTCAAGACAGCCGGGACGAGCCATCGAGGCAAGCGGTCGGCGCGTGCCACCACCGGAACGCCGTCAATCCGCGCCCCGAGTAGCTGATGCGCGAGTCCGATTGTGCAAGCTACCCAGTCCGCCCGCCGCTTGTTTCTTCCAAGGCAGCGGTCCCAATCGAGGCTGTCGGGCCGCAACTCTAACGCCGCCGCAACATCGCAAAGACTCAACGGCCGCCACGCGCCGTGTTTCAAAAAGTGTATGCACAGAATGCGCAAGTGGTCTTCGAAGCACGGTATACGCACCTCGATTTTGCCGACTCTCATCATCTGTGAGCGTGTGAGCAACTCGTCCAGGCTCAGACCCCCGCGGCGGTTAGACTCCAGCAAGCCATCTACCAATAAGAGCGGTGCTTCTGCTTTTTCTACACCCGTTACTGAGTATAGACAGGAGCGCGGGTTTTGCGGTAAACTTGCGCCACCTGGGTATTCCGTGCGGCGAGATCGGGACGCCACCTTCCCAAGTCAATTGTACCAAGAAGGAAAAAGCAACTTGATGGAGTTGTGCAATGCCCAGGAAAAGAGTCATCTCAGTTCTCTGCATTTTCATTCTGGCGCCGGGCCTTTTGCTCGCGTCTCGGAAGACTCAGAATCCGACTAACGATGCGCGGCTAACACCGCAGACGGCGACTCTCATCATAAACGAGTACCTCGCGGATCCGGCTGGAAGCGCTGCGGGCGATTTGGCAGGCGACGCCAACGGCGATGGCATTCGCGATGCGGCCGACGATGAGTTCGTCGAGATTGTTAATAACGGCGCCGCTCCGCTCAATGTCGGACTCTTCACGATAAGCGACACCACGCAAGTCAGGTTTACCATTCCGGCCGGCAAAGTGATCCCACCGGGTGAATCGGCCGTTGTGTTTGGGGGCGGCACACCGACCGGCGCGTTCGGCAACGCGGCGGCGAACGGACTGGTTTTTACCGCAGGGTCCGGCGGCCTTTCGCTCAACAACGGCGGTGATACGATCACCATCAAAGACAATCTCGCGGTGACCGTAACATCGGTGACGTACGGCTCGTCGGAAGGCAGCGCGAATCAATCAATAACGCGAAGTCCGGACATAACCGGAGGGTTCACTACGCACTCGACGGCGACCGGAAGCGGGGGCTCTCTCTTTTCGCCGGGCGCGCGAGTCAACGGCGCACCGTTCACGACCACCGACCCGGTGATATCGTCGATCTCACCGGAGGGCGCAATTGCCGGAGGCGATCCGGTGGCGATGACGGTTACCGGCGTCAACTTCGTGGGCGGTTCCACGGTCCGCGTGGATGGAACGCCGGTTTCCACCAGCTTCTTCAGCGCCATGGAGCTCGTCGCCGAGATCCCGCTATCAGTAACCAATGCCGCCGGCACCTACCTCATTTCGGTTCAGAATCCAGGCGGAGCCATTTCAAACGCTGTCCCATTCACGGTGCTGGGCCAGATCGGAATCAACGAGTTTCTCGCCGATCCGCCGGACGGACCGAGCGGTGATGCTAACGGCGATGGCTCGCGCGATTCTGCTCAGGATGAGTTTGTCGAGATCGTGAACAGGACCGCCGCTCCGATCGACGTAGGCGGTTTCACTGTTCGAGATGGCGACGCCCAGCGCTTTGTATTCCCGCCCGGGACGACTATACCGGCAGGCGAAGCCGCGGTTATCTTTGGCGGAGGCAGCCCGCAAGGCGAATTCGGGAATGCGCGCGCGAATGGACTCGTTTTCACCGCGTCGCTGTCGCTTAACAACACCGGCGACACTATCACGTTAAAGAACTCGTCGGCCGTCACCGTCGAGTCGGTAACCTACGGCTCGACCGAAGGCAACGCGAATCAGTCGATCAATCGCAACCCCGATGTATCGGGTATTGCGTTCGCGCCTCACTCGAGCATCTCGGGAGGCGGCGGGCGTTTGTTCTCACCGGGCACGCTCGTCAATGGCTCGCCGTTCAGCTTAGGCCCGCGCATCACTTCGATCGCTCCGGACAACGCGAAGAAAGGCGCGCTCCCGTTCGACATGAATGTCCTGGGAAGCGGTTTCGAAGGAGGGTCACAGGTCCTCATCGACGGCCAGGTTGTAACCACGGAGTTCATCGGCCCCGGTCACCTCGTGGCGCGCGTGCCCGCTAGCGTGACAGCCACTAGCGGGTCGCATCCTGTTCAGGTGCGCAACGAGGGGGGCAACCGCTCAAACTCCGTAACGCTGACAATCATTCCTCCACCGCCGGCGCTGTTCTCGATCACCCCGAGGGTGGTTATCGTCGGAAGTGGGGCGTTCACGATGTTCGTGACCGGCTTGAACTTCGGTTTCGGAACAGCGGTGCTTGTCGATGGCACACCGCTTCCGACGACTGTAACCGCCGCTCAAGATCTGAGAGTAAGCGTGCCCTCTACAGTCACTGCCGCCATCGGGACTCACCAGGTTGTAGTGCGGAACAGCGATGGGCAGCAATCGACCGCTGCCATACTCGAAGTGATTGCGCCCGCTACGGTAGTCACTTCGATATCACCGGCGACGGCGGTCGGCGGCGGACCAGGCTTTACGCTGGTGGTCAAAGGCGTTAACTTCAAAAGCAGCGCAACTGTGTTCTTTGACGGAACGGATCTCGCAACGACGTTCAGATCGCAGTCGGAGCTGGCTGCGCAGGTGGCGGCATCGCTCATTTCAAAACCAGGTGTTCATGCGATCTCGGTGAGGAATCCCAACGAGTTTCCGTCTAACGATGCGGTATTCCAGATTCTTCCTGATCCGCCACTCGTAGCATCACTCGATCCAACTTCGGTTATTGAAGGCAGCGGCGAAGTAACCGTAACCATAACGGGAGAGAGATTTCAGCCCGGAGCGATGGTGCGGGTCATAGAACTTACGCAACGCGGAGCGCCGCTGGACACAACGTTCGTCAGCAGCGAGAGGTTGCAAGCGAAAATTCCCGCCGCGCTGACGCTTACCCCCGGCGCTGTCGCGCTGGGCGTCGAGAATCCCGATTTTGGACTATCAAACAGCGTCACGCTGAAGGTGCTCATAAAGGACCCGCTGGTTATCAACGAGTATCTTGCGGATCCGCCCGACAGTCTGGCCGGGGATGCCAACGGCGACGGCACTCGCAGCGCTTCTGCGGACGAGTTCATCGAGATACTTAACCGCTCGGGGGAACCGTTCGATATCTCCGGCTACAAGATATCCGATGCCGACGCAGTGAGGCATGTGTTTGCAGCCGGCACCATCGTGCCGCCGTTTGAAGCCGTCGTCGTCTTCGGCGGTGGAACACCTACCGGTCCATTCGGAAACGCGGCGGAGAATCATATGGTCTTCAGGGCTTCGACCGGCGGGCTTTCGCTCAATAACGGCGGAGACACAATCAGTCTTCAGGACGCGCAGGGACACGTTGTACAGGAGATCAAGTTCGGCGCCGCAGAAGGCGGCGCAAGTCAGTCCATCAATCGCGATCCGGACGGAGACGGCGCGACGTTTACGCTTCACACGATTGTAGCCGCGGATGGGAGCCGCTTGTTTTCCCCGGGCGCAAAGGCCGCGGGTCAGACGTTCACGATCAAGCCCATCGTTCGTTCGATCATGCCGCCGACGGTTCATGTCGGTTCGATTCAGTTTACGCTGACGGTTTTCGGCAGCAAGTTCTTGCCGGGTGCGGTTGTTTTGATGGGGCCTACGCCTCTGCCAACTATCTTCCGCTCGGACACCCAGCTCGAGGCTCAGGTGGCGGCCACGCTCGTGGTCGAGGGAGGCGAGGTCGATGTGCGCGTCAAGAACCCGAGAGGCGAGTTGTCCGGAACCGCGCGGTTGTTGATCTCCGATGACCGGCCTCGAGTGTCGCGAATCACTCCTCAGACTACTGGTACCGGCGCCGAGAACCTTGAAGTCTCAGTCGCGGGTGAACGCTTTCAGCGCGGCGCCGGAGTACGGGTGCAGGGCCAGGTTGTTGAGACAAGATTCGTGTCTTCCACGTCGCTGGTGGCTATCGTTCCGAGCTCTCTCTTTGCGCGCGCAGCCGAGCTTCCGCTTATAGTGCTCAACGCCGACGGCAATGCGTCGAACGCGGTTGCGCTGACCGTAGAGAACGGACCGCTGATCACGCGCCTGTCGCGCGGCAAGATAAAAGCAGGCAGTGGAGTATTCGAGCTGACGGTGGCCGGCGTGGCGATCAAGCCGGGTGTGATCTTGTTCGCGAACGACGCCGCTCTGAGCACGATTTACGGTAGCGACGTCTCCTTCGCCGCTCGTATACCGGCTGAAATGACGAACCAGCCTGGCGTGCTCACTCTTCAAGCGCGTCACCCGGATGGCGGACGTTCGAACACGGTAAAGTTGAAGGTGAAGTGATTGAGAGCGCCCGTGAAACGTGATTCGTGATGCGTGATTCGTGACGCGTGATGCAGGGATGCGGGGATTGCGGTTCAGAGTTCGGCTTTCCCGCATCTCCTGCTAGACTGATTTTCATATCAACGATTCGAGGAGATGGATGTGAGTCCCAATGTGGCTCTGATTTCTGGCGCGATCGCGATTCTAGCGCTCGTTATATCTATCTTTGGAGCATCGTGGCTCAACCAGCGCGCAACTGAAAGGCTTGTCGATCAATTGGAGAAGCGATTTGAACAGGGACTGGCCGCCATTGAGCAACGGCTTGAACGGATCGAACGTCAGTTAGAAGCTGTCTTCAAGCCAATACTGCCGCCTCGATAATCGCCAAGCCAGGCCCACCCCTCACGCACCACGCTTCACCCATAACGACTCATCCTCTCGCCTCAGGTTTATCGGTCAAACATCGCGATGATAGAATCCCTTTTGAGTGATCAATCAGCACAGTTGCAAAATGAGAATCCGAATGCATAAAACGCGAATAGTCTCCTCTCTTCTCGCCGTCGCCATCCCGTTAAGCGCGGCCTGCTCGGGCGCAAAAGTTCCCGGGGTGTGGGTGACTCAAGACACCGGCACCGGCGACTCGTTTTACAGCGCGAACTTCGTTGACGAGACCGTTGGCTGGCTTAACGGACAGAGCGGACGCGAACCGTCTGAAGACAACGACAACGCTAATAAGAAAGCGAAGCCCAGGAAGCCCGGCGAGAAGGTTGAAGATCCGCTCAAGGCAAATCAAGGGTTCGAGGTCCTGCAGACGACCGACGGCGGCCAGACGTGGCGTCAGATACCCGATCAGTTCAAGAACAAGATTCGATCAGTATGGTTCGTAGATCCGCAACACGGCTGGGCGCTGACTATCGATCGGAGCATCCTGACCTCGACCGATGGCGGCGCGACCTGGACGATTCAACGTAAGGCCGGCAAGGTCAAGCTCAAGCTCCTCGGCAATCGGCGCGAGCCCGAGCTTGAACAGCCGGAGCAGATTGAGCAGATTCACTTCATCGACAGGTTGCACGGATGGGCGTGGGGCGGCGGGCGAAAGGATGAATACGCGGAGCAGCCGGGAATCCTGCTCACCACTGTTGACGGTGGTCAGAACTGGAACCAGATTCCCTACCCGTTCGATCAAAACACATCAACCGTGTTCTTTCTCGATGCAGATCATGGGTGGGCCAGCACCATGGGCGCCAGCTTTTACGCGACGAGCGACGCCGGGCTCAACTGGACCAGGACTCAGACGAAGCTTCCCGAAGATGTCTTCAGAGCGATCTTCTTTACCTCGCCAAACGACGGCTGGGTCGTCGGACGCAGCGGACGAATAGCGAAGACAACCGACGCGGGGCGCACGTGGAGAAAGATGTACGAGATCAAGGACGAGTTCAAGATGCAAGACATCTTCTTCACGGATCGGAATCACGGGTGGGCGGTCGGCGACGCTGGCGCCATACTGTACACGCCCGACGCGGGGGAGAGTTGGATCGATATTGGCTCACCGATCCCGGCCAGGTTTATGGATGTGGGCTTCATCAACAGTCGCACGGGCTGGGCAGTTGGGTTGAGCGGAGCGGTTCTGAAGTTCGAACCGAAGTAGCGAAGGACATTACCTGGATAATCTGCTTTGATAGCCGGGGTCTCTCGAAGCTACTTCAGCCTCATAGTCGGATCGCCAAACAGGATCCACGTCTGCCGCACGTCGACGTCGGTGGTCGCCACCTTTGCCGCCCGCGCCGCATCTCCAATCCGCACCTGAGGCGCGCTGAACATCTGCCGGTACATTTCCTGATTGACCGCCCACTGCCCGCCCGGCAACGTCTGCCCGCTCGAAGCCCATACTGCCACTGCGCCGCCGCGCGGGTTCATCAGCAACTTTTCTGCGAGGCTGTCAAGAGACGGATCATTAAAGTACCCATTCAAACACGTCATCATTAAAAACACCGGCAGATGATCCGCGTTGTTCAGGACGGCTGCGTCGTCATTCGTCAGCAGGTCCCCGTGCCACTGATTCACGTTCCCGTGTCCCGTGTAATTGACGAGCCGCTGACCTCGCGCTATCGCATCCAGCAGCGCCGCCTTTGCCGCCGCATCGCTCATCTGCCCGCGATCCAAGTCCACCGCTCGGACGTCGCCTGGAACCAGGCTGTGTAGTTCTGCGCTCGCTCCTTCAAAGTCATATTCATCATTAGCGTCGGCTACCAGCAACATCTCCTCCGCTGGGTTCGATTGGTCGTAGGCCAGGATTTTGGCTATTAATCGCTCGGTCACTTCTCCCGTGCGCACCGGCAACCGCCCCAGCGCCATCTCAGGCACGCCATCGCCGTCGAAATCCGCAAACCAATCATCGCTCGACGCTTCCATAAAGACCGTATCGATCAACTTAGTCGGCACCAGATCGAAATCACCAAAGCCCAGATAGTTCTTTGGGTCATAGCAGGCATCGCCGACAAAGAGCGCATATCGCGCCCCCTTCTTCCAACTGTTGTGCGCGAATGCAAGGAAGTCTTTGATCGCCTGCGGCGTCTTCTGCCCAAAGCTGAACTCATCGTAGATATCTTCGATGTCGACGACTGCCACCGACAGCCCCTGGCTTTGACGGGTGACGCGCAACTGGTCGACGGCGCTGAAGAAATCGCGCGGCGTTATGATGAGGAAGTCAGCGCCATGGCTGGTCTTGTTCCAACTCGACGGCAGATTCGCTGCGACCTGTTTAGCGGGACCGATCTGACCGCCCGCTAAAGCCAGCAAAGTGCGCGACCCCGCCCCAGGCACAAGAAACGAGGCGCTGTAGCTCGCGCCTTGCGGTTGCACCTGCCCCATGACTTCCTGCACCCCTGCCGGATTTGTGATGTCAAATACTCGAATCGTATTGGCGCTGAACCCGCCGATAGTGACCTGCTGATTGGCCGCGGCGGTCACCTTCAACAGGTCGTTGTCGGCCATGTAGGTGTGATTGTAGGTGAGCCGCAGGTGATCGACTAAGCTTACATCGCCCGCACCCGGCCCAGTCAACGTCACCTGATTCGCTCCTTGTTGCACCACGCCGGGCGGCACGGCGAATGTAGCAAGACCCCCCGCCTGGCCCGAGAAAACTACGCTGCCCAGCGGAACGGCATTAAGGGTGACGTTGATTTGATGCGTAACAAACGAGACGCCTTGCAACGCGACTTCGAGAGTCGCGCCGGTCGCCGCCGCATCCAGATGCGGCACGGTGAACGCTTGATTGACAGGCTGGCTGACGATGACCGCGCCGAAGAAATTCTCGACCTCACCGTTCAGCAAAGCAGAGAAGTAGATCGTGCGATCCCGGCGCTCGTCTGCCTGCCGCCGACGGCCGCGGCCGTGCAGGCCGTCGTGCGCGCCTGCCATGCCGAAGGCGTGCCGTTCGTCGCACGCGGCGCCGGTACGGGCCTGTCGGGCGGCGCGCTGCCCGTCGCCGGCGGAGTCGTGATCTCGGTCGCGCGCATGCGCCGCATCCTCGAGATCGATCTCGACGGCGGGCGTGTGACGGTCGAGCCCGGCGTCGCGAACCTCGACGTCACGCGCGCTGTCGCGCCGCACGGCTTCTACTACGCGCCCGATCCGTCGAGCCAGCAGGTCTGCACGAT
>Ga0137403_10005135_pt1 | contig 15230 bp, 15 predicted proteins | sample CZOMad2_1_16fung_FD_122057 | JGI IMG/M metagenome (GOLD analysis project Ga0137403, IMG submission 122057) | Vadose zone soil fungal communities from Angelo Coast Range Reserve, California, USA - CZOMad2_1_16fungal (Hybrid Assembly) | ecosystem: Environmental > Terrestrial > Soil > Vadose zone... | reverse complement strand
GAATAAGATTGTTACCCCAATTCCAGCACCAATTATTGTGCCTTTCAGTCCTGTCATAAACAGCCTCACTATCAGTTGAGAAACAAGAAGAAATGCCAGAGCGACCACGAAATTTGGAATCCAACCCTTAGAGGATAAGTCGTGCAACGTTCTGCTAACAATTGGCCGCCAGTATTGGGCCGGATCTTGGCTCTTGTGTTGAGCCTTGGCTTCCTCGGCGGCCTTTGCCTCGGGGCGTTGTTCGCTCATTAAAACCTTTCCGCTGTACATCGATAGTGTATTTGACAGTTCAGCAGGTCATTCAGGGTACATTCACCGAGACAAGATTCGATCTGAATTCCTTATTTAGCCTCCGGTCCTTGATAACAATGTAAATAGAGTCATCTGGGACTTGTGTTCCGGGAAGGCTAAACCATAACTTCTTTAGCTCTTGCGAGGATTTAATAGCACAAAACCCATAGAGTCTTTTACCTGCGTGATTGTATATATCTACCCACGATCGTGAAGCGTTAGTGTTTAGCCCGCAAGGGGGAAGATCGGCTGCAACTTCAAACAGTTCATCGGGATACTCAGAACTATTCATGACGCTCAAACCATACTTGGTCCAATGCGATCCATGCACCACATAGTCCTCTTTTCCAGCAAAAGCGAGTCGGGGTTGCGTTGTGGAAATACTTTCCGGAGTTGTTTTAGGTATTGCAGTCGGAGTTGGTGTTGGTGTTGGTGTTGGTGTTGGTGTTGGCGTTGCGGTAGCACTGATGTTGGGGTCTGAACTTGATTTGCTCGTGGGAGTCTGTCTGGGAGCGGAACCTACAGATTCGGACTCAGGTTTGAAGCCCATGGCTTCTCTGAGTTCTTGATGAAAATAACCTGCTAGACCAACGGCTACGGCGATGATCAAACCCGCCAAGCCTATAAGGACATTCGCCAAACTCAATGTATGTTCCGTTTTCCAAGTACTCATTGAACGAGGTTTAGCTTGGAGTCTATCTCGAGATGAGTGGGCCGAATGAGGAAGTTATCTGCGTTCGAGCCAGCCAAATGGATTAAGCGATGGAGTGGCACTCTACAACGGAGTCTTTAGCGTCTCAACAAGGAATTCTTCCATGGTTGCAGGGACTACGCGCTTGCCACTTCGCGCGAGTCCAAGTCTCAGGTTGGGAAACTACCTTATCTTTTGGAGCCCTTTTTTAAACTCTCTGTACCTCCTTTGTGTTCTCTGTGTCTCCGTGGTGAATAAACGCTAGAGCAACCGCTCACCACAGAGGCACAGAGAACACGGAGGTTCCACAGAGAAATTAAAAACCCGAACCAATCTTTCTCCAGGATGAGTGGTTCGGGTTTCTTAGCCTTTAATGGCTTAAGCCGTTTCAGCCAATAAACATCTCGTCCTCTCCGTAGGTTTGATTAATGGGCTTGGGTAAAGGCGCCACCAGGACCTCGAGGCCGCGCCGAAAGCCCGCCATAATTGCGGCGATCTCGCGTGCCGGCTCAACCACGCGGCGCTGTATGAAATCCGTAGTGGTGACTATCTGATCATGAGTCCGGTCAATGGTCCGGCTGACGAGTTCAACCTTATCGCGCGCCTCGCCTGCCGTCTCACTCACCATGTCTTTTAGTTCGCCCACTTCGTCCTTGATGATCGCCAGCGATTCGGAAAGGTTCATCGTCGCCGTTGAGAGATGGCCGGACACCGCATTGAATTGTTCGGCTATTTGCTTGCCCTGAACGGCTATCTGTTTACCCTGCTCGCTGATCACGGTTACGCGCTCGATCAGAGGCTCGAGCTTTTGTTCAAGACGAGTCACCGACTTCACAGCGCGGTTAACAAACACCGCAATCGCTATCATCGCCACGGCGATGATGATGAAAGACAAGGCAATCACCACCATCACCCAGAACATCGGATCGTTTGGATTTATTTGCACGGCAACCATGATGTCATTTCCGATTGCCGATTGTAAGAAACCTTAAATCGAAAATCGGCAATCGGCATTCGCAAATCGGCAATGGGCCTAGTTGGCTTTTTCTGTGTACTTCGGCGCCGCTTCAATCCGGCCGGACATTTCAGTCTTGCGCTTCTCTTCCTGGTAAGCCTTTTTGCCGGCGTCGATCGCTGCCGCCACGGTGCTGGTTTGGCGTGTTGCTGTTTCCCGTGCGGTCTGTGCTACCTCGCCAACCTTGCTCGCCGCTTGCGTGTAGAGATCAGAAGCTTTCTCGCTTGCTTGCGAGTACATTTCGGTAGCGCGTTCGCGCGTGGCGTCGTAATACTCGCCGGCGCGCTCGCCCAATTGTTGCGCTGCCTCGCGTGACTTGTCGATGCCTTTGCGAGTTGCATCAGCAATGTCGCCGCGCAGTTCCTGCCCTGACTTGGGAGCAAAAAGCAGCGCGATAACGGCGCCAATGCCGCCGCCAATCAAAAGGTAGGTTAGGCGCGTTGAGATACTGTCGCCAGAGTCACGTCGATAATCATCGTTTGCCATAACAAAGGTCCTTTCTGGGTAGCCAAGCCTCCGGGCCTGGCTGGTTTGCATTTTAAATTGGAGGTTTTCAGACTTGGACTATAACAAACCGAGGTGAAGCGGCGCAAGAATGTGGGCCACCAGATGGTGGGGTAATTCTGTGTTGCTGGTGTTAGCGGGTAAGTTGCCGCCGAATGGTCACCTTAACTCCTTGGTATTTTCCTAGCTGAAGTTCGTTTGTCTGGCCGATGGTCACCGTGAGAGGAAAACTCGTCTCGCCGCACTGGATTTGCCACAGGCAGCCGGCAAGGGACCAGCCGCCACGAGCTTTTTGCGGCGCGCATCGACAATGAGGTTCAATCCTTCGAGGCTCCTCGCGCCCAACAGTAGTAAGTCTCCCTTTTCTGCAAAGACAACTTCGTCCATCGTAAAGTGTTTGTCGAGACGAATAATGGCAAATCCCACGCTACGAGTAACCTGCTGACCGTTGGCCATAACCAAGGCAACATCCTTCTTCTCGCGATCGATGCCAATCCTCTCAAGTGTAGCTGTGGGCACCCAAGTGTATTCACTGCCCGTACCAACAAGGATTCTTGATAAAACGGCGGACCTGCTTCGGTCAATCGCGTTCTCAATTTTGCATTTGGTGTAGAAGGTTCCCATCCTTATTGGTCCAGTCCTCTACATTATGGTGTGACTCGTCTTACGACGCAATATGCAGTTTGAAGGATGATGCGAACGACGCTTACTGCGAACTATCGCCGCCGCCGTTGTACTGATCGAGTTTGCGGTAGAGGGTCTTGCGGCCAATGCCGAGTGCGCGCGCGGCGTGAGTTTTGTCGCCCCGCGTGTAGTCGAGCGTGGCTTCAATTGCCTGTTTTTCTATCTCATCCATGGACGATGGCACGGTCACTTCGAACGTCGTTGTCCGTCCCTCGCTGGCGGCGCGCGCGCGTTCAACCTTGATCCGATCCTGTTCCTGCAAAGCAATCCTGCTGATTGCTTCCGGCAAATCTTCCAACTCGATCTGCCGTCCCGAAGCGATGATCACTGCGCGCTCGATTGCGTTTTCCAGTTCGCGCACGTTGCCGGGCCACTCGTAGGTGATCAAAGCCTGCAAGGCGTCTTTCGAGATTCCCGAAATGAAGCGCCCGGTCTTTTGTTTGTAATGTTCGAGAAAATGAATGACCAGCGGATGAATATCTTCAGGACGTTCGCGTAACGGCGGTAACTGGATGGGAAAAACAGAGAGGCGGTAAAAAAGGTCGCGGCGAAAAGTTCCGATCTCAGTGGCGCGTTCAAGGTCCACATTTGATGCGGCGATAATGCGTACGTCAGCTTTCAGGAGTTCACTGCCACCGACACGGGTAAACTCGCCATCCTGCAAAACGCGCAACAGGCGAACTTGCGCCGACAAACTCATCTCACCGACTTCGTCGAGAAACAACGTGCCGCCGTTGGCTTCTTCAAACCTTCCCTGTCGGCGTGCGCGCGCATCGGTAAAGGCACCTTTCTCATGACCAAACAATTCCGACTCGAGCAATGTTTCCGGAATGGCGCCACAGTTGAGTTTCACGTACGGCTGATCTTCGCGGCCGGAGTTGTAGTGAATAAGATTGGCGAGCAATTCTTTGCCTGTGCCTGACTCGCCCTGAATGAGCACTGTCGTCTGCGTGTCAGCAACGCTCAGTGCCAGCTCTATTGCGCGGCGAATCGCGGGTGTTTGGCCAATCAGACGATCTTCGCCATAGCGTTCGTGCAGCGCATCGCGCAAGTGCATCACTTCGGCTGACAGTTGGTCTCTTTCCAGAGCAGTGCCGATTTGATCGGCAATGCCTTCGACCAGCGCGACTTCGTGATCCTGAAAGCCACCCTGGCGCGCTTCGCTCCACACCAGTCCGAGCAACCCAAACGTGTGGCCGGCAACGCGCACGGGCGCAACCAAGGCGGCGCGTCCGCCGAGAATCGAATTGAACATCAAACGAAACGGGAACGGCAGATCAGAATCAAGCAGCCGCAAAGTTTTTCCTTCGGCCAGCACTTCGATCGCGGCCGGAAACTCCGTCAGGTCCAGTGATTGTGCGTGTTCCTCGATCAAACCCTGCACCGAATCAATGGTGGCGTGTGGTGCGGCTTTGAAAGCTACCAGGCTGATGCGCCCGCCTTTCGGATCGAGGACGCCGAGCGCTGAATAGTCCGCGCCGACCAGTGTGATTGCGCGCTCAAGCACCAGCGAAGAGACTTCGCGAAAATCGGAGCGCGCATTGATTGCGTTTGCGATTTCCAGCAGCGCGCGTTTTGTCTCGGCTTCTCGCTCTTTGTCCGTATAAAGCCGCGTGTACTGGTAGCCCACGCCAATCTGCCGGGCAATCGACTCGAGAAACGCAACTTCATCGTCAAGCCAAACACGCGGCGTACGCGTTGTGTGCATGCCCACCAAACCAAGCACGTCATTCCCCAGCAGGACCGGAACAACCAGCAACGAACGCGTGCCCAGACCCTTCGCCAGCATGCGGACCTTCTGGTCTAAATCCGGCGCAGAAGTGTCGTCAAGACGGATGGGTTTGGTGAGGTCAACGTGTTCCGACAGTTGTACTAAGTCAATCGGAATGGCCGTGCCGAGGCTGGAAGTCACATCTTCGGAAGCGCGCCATTCGTGGCTGATGCGCAGTTCGCTGAGCGAGGTCAATTGAATTACATCGCAGCGATCGACGTTCATCATACGGCCCAACTCGGAGACGATTACGGTCAGAAAGCGATCGAGGTTGATTGCCGAGGGCAGCGTCAAGGCGAGGCGATTGATGATTCCTTCGCGCGCCTCGTGCATCTTGATCTTGCGCTCGAGCGAGAGAGATTGGGCGGTTTCTGACATGGGGATTTAGTTCGTGAGGATCATAGCGAACCGCTGATCAAGTTGCAAAGCCGAATTGGTCAAGTCCAACATTTCATTAGCACGGTGGCTTTAGCCAGGTGGGACCGGACTGCATCTCAGATTCAGAAACGGTTTAAACAGTTTCCAATTCGCCTACCAAACCAGGTCACCCGGGCTAAAGCCACGGTGCTAATCAGAAGTCAGTTAAGACGTAACCCTTATTCGTGCTCTTCAGCGAAGCGTCGTTGCATGGCTGTGACTGCGCCCGTATACTTTTGAGTGGTTCTTATCAATGATGGAGTTTGCAACGCATGCCGATTTACGAGTTTCAGTGCACAAAGTGTAAGGCGCACACCGAAGTCTTTCAGAAGCTAAACGACAAGCAGCCGACCAAGTGCCGCAAGTGTGGTGGCCGCTTGGAAAGATTGGTTTCAGCGTCGGCGATTCAATTCAAGGGCTCGGGCTTCTACCTGACCGACTATGGTCGCAGCGGTCAAAAAGGCTTGGAAAAAAAGGATACTGAAGCAACCAGCGGTGACGACAAGAAATCTGATAAAGCAGAAAAGAAAACCAAAGACAGCTCCCCGGGTAAAAAAACTTCCGAAAAAGCTTCCTCGACCAAAGTCTCCACTGGTGATTGAAGCCCGCGCCTTTCAAACTCATGTCTGAGCGATTCACGAAGGCGGCAGCGAACAATGGCCAGAATAATGGAAGGCGTTTGTCTGCTCTCTCAATTTTCACTTTTCTGATCACGTTGCTGACTATGTGCGCTGTGCTGATGGCCCAGGCGGGCCGAAAGCCGACCACAAACAGCGAAGGCGGCGTGTTGATAAATGTGGTCGCCAAACGAGCCGACAACTCGGCCCGCCCGATCACTTCCAAACAGCTTTCGGTTTACGACAACGGCGTCGAGCAAGCCATTCGCAACTTCACTCCTGACCCCTCGCCGGCGAAAATCGTGCTCCTGGTTGATAATTCGCTGACGATCCGCGCGGACGTGGAAAAACTCGAACAGGCGGCGCGCGAGTTTGCTTACGAGATCTACGAAGGCGACAAGCTGCTGATCGTCGGTTATGACGAGCAGGCCGAAATAGTAGCCGATTGGACCGATGACGCGAAGGCTATCGATACTTCACTGAAACTGTTTCGCAAGAAGGGCCAGCCACATTTGTTTGACGCAGCGAGCGCCGTGATCGAGGAAGCCCTGCGAGCGACACCTGGACAAAAACGCGTCATCGTTGTCATCAGTGACGGGCTGGATCGTGGCAGCAAAACTACTTTTGAAAAAATCCTTTCCGAATTGCAATCACTGGACATCACCGTTTATGCGGTTCAGGCGCAGGACCGCACGCGCGGCGCAATTCGCCGCGATGTACCAAAGCCGAAGCAGGTAATTGATAAGCTGGTGGAAGGCACCGGCGGCGTAATCTTCTCAATCGATGAGCCGGCCGTAGCGGCAAAGGCGATTTGCGATGAATTGAAGAAGAATCGTTATGTGCTGTCGTATCTGCCTTCCAACGCGCCGCTGGGCGAAGCGCGGAATTTATTGATTGCCGGTGATGAGGGAATAATGGTGCGATCGAAGACGGTGCAGCCGCCGAACTAGCATCCCCGTCAGTACCGAATGCAGTACCATCAAGCGGTAGCGAGCGGATGCAAGATCTCAACGCTGAATGTGGAGATTGCGGATTGTTGCATTCTAAGTTGAATGCCGACATCCGCTCGCTACCGCTCGGTTCTGCATCTTGCCACTCACCATAGCACCCCGAGGCAAACTAAAAATCGAAGTTTTGGAATCTCTAACGGAGCTGGATTAACGTTTTCTTCTCGAGTAAATATAGAACAGCGTGCCGATAATGATCAGCACCAGGCTTTCCATGAAGACGAAGAAGCGGGGAACGAAGATCCCATCCTCGTCGTGAGCATCTGAAAACGCGACGAATGTACCGACGATCAATCCCGCGGCCAGCCAGACAATCTGTCGTCTGCGATCCCACATGTTTGAGTAAACAGCAAACAGTCAACAGCAAACAGTGAACGGTAAACAGCGAACAGGAAACCGTAAACAGCAAACAGTGAATAGCAGAGTTCCGGCTGTTTGCTGTCTACTGTTTGCTGTTTGCTACTTCAACAGTCCTGACAGCCAGTGCATGATGTTGAGCGCAAACTGCCGGTTGTCATTGCCGGGAACATTCATGCCCATCTTAGAATTTTCTGGACCAGCCACTTGTGCCGACAACATTGCGGCTTCTCCCAACATCACCACGCGGCCCTTGCCAAACTTGAAGGCGAGACCTTGCGCCTGACCCGCCACGGATTTCTTTTCGCCCCCCATCGCCTCGGCTTGATCATTTGCAGTGGCAGCCAAAGCTAGTAGTCGTGTCGCGCTTTGCGGACCTTTCAACGCCTGGCCGGTAAAAGTCTGCACGCGATTAATTCGCTCGCTATCGTTGCGCCCCAGCGTTATCGGATGATCAAGTAGTAGTTGGTTCTCTCTGGAAAAAATTAGCAGGCTGGGATTATTCGATACCGAGTGTTCGGCGTCGAAGACAAAACCTTTGCTCATCTCAACATCGAAACGCTTTGCCAGAATTTGAGCAGCCGAACCAAAGGGCGCGTGGTCAGCTATCAGCAGCAGGGCGCCGCCGCCTCGCACCCAGGCGCTAACAGCTTCGCATTCCTCTTCGGTGAAGGCAGGCTTGTCCGCGCCTTCATCATCCATTTCTTCGGCGCCGAGTGCGTTGGAAATTATTAGAATCTTGTACGTTTGCAGCGATTCCTTGCTGAACGGGTTGCGATTCGCCGCAATCTGATAACCATCACTGAACATCATATCGACGAACGGCTTGTAACGACCGGTTGTCGTATGAAAGTTGTTATGAGCTTCGTCAAACAACACGCGGGGAAAATTTTTTGTATAGGCGGGATGTTCGATGTGCGGATTGAAATTAGGATCGGAAGTCTGTTGGGCTAAAGCCGCAGCCGAAAGCGTGCCCGCTAATACACAAATGAATAAGGATGTAGTGAATTTATGAATCATATTTCCTGTAACTGCATGGCCCTTGACGCGTGTGTCGCGCCTCAACCGGCTCATAGTTCGTTGGGCCTCTTGTTTTATCGGTAGTTAGAACCAATTGACCGGGCAGCGGGGGCAAGCCCGCCTTCCCAACCTGAGAGACTGCGTAATGTTCGGTAGCTCTTCTCTTGTGAGCCCTTCAATCGAAATTTGTGGCCCAACATTTTTCAGCTCATGGTCGGGAAGGTGGGCTTGCCCCGCTGATTTGGCCAGAATAACTAAATTCGAGCCTTAAGTTTTTCTAATCTTTCCGCCGCAAGTTGCAACGTCTCATCTTTCTTGCAGAAACAAAACCTTACTTGCTGTGCGCCGCGTTCAGGGACGCTGTAAAAACTTGATCCCGGTACGCAGGCTACGCCCACTTCGCGTATCAAGTGCTTAGTAAACTCGACGTCGTTCGCAAATCCGAAAGCACGGATGTCGGTCATTATGTAGTAAGCGCCGTCAGGTCGAAATACGCCGAACCCGGCCGCCTCGAGCACCGGCAACAGCAGATCGCGGCGCGCGCGATACTCAGCCTGAAGTCGATCGTAGTACTCGGTTGGCAGCGAAAGCGCGTAAGCGCCTGCCGCCTGTAGTGGCGCCGCTGCGCCCACAGTTAGAAAGTCGTGGACCTTGCGAATGGCGCTGGTAATCTCAGGAGATGCGATGCAGTAACCCACGCGCCAGCCAGTGACTGAATACGTTTTGGACATGGAGTTGACGATCACAGTGCGCTCTCGCATGCCGGGCAACTGGGCCATGGAAATGTGCGCAATCTCAGCGCCTTCCCGTGGATAGAGAATGTGTTCGTAAATCTCGTCAGTAAAACAGAGCGCGTCAAACTCCTGACAGAGTCCAGCGATGAATTCCATTTCCGCGCGCGTGAAAACTTTGCCCGTCGGATTGTTGGGATTGCAAAGAATTATCGCGCGCGTCTTTGCATTGAAAACTGAACGCAGCTCTTCGCGATCGAAACTCCAGTCGGGTGCGCGCAACGGCAGGTAACGCGGCGTCGCATCGGAAAGAATCGCATCTGGCGCATAGTTTTCGTAAAAAGGTTCAAAGACTACAACTTCTTCGCCCGGGTCGACGGTGGCCATCATCGCCGCGATCATTCCTTCGGTTGAGCCGCAAGTGACGGTCAACTCTGTTTCCGGATCGACGTCGAGGCCCAGATACCATTTTGTCTTGCGCGCAATCGCTTCACGAAAATCACGCGCGCCCCAGGTGATCGCATACTGGTTAATGTCGTCCGCGATTGCTTGCATGGCGACGCGCTTGACATCTTCCGGCGCGGCAAAATCAGGAAAACCCTGCGAAAGATTCACGGCGCCATGTTTCAGCGCCTCGCGCGTCATCTCGCGAATTACGGATTCAGTGAAGAGACTAGCTTTCTTTGAAACGCGTTGGTGTTTGGAGATTATTGGTGTCGTCATGACAGTTTTTAAGTACCGCTTGAATCCATATCCCTCTGTGTGACCTTTGTGTTCTTCGTGTCTCTATGGTGAATAAACCTTGAAACCTCACCACTGAGACACAGAGCACACAGAGATTTCACAGAGTACTTCTCTAAATTGGGACTCAACTGTTGAGTTCAGTAAACGCTTGTTAGTCATTACTGTTCATCATGGGAATGGCGATGGCTTTCGCAAGAGCTGTGCGCTCCGCCAGTTCATATCCCGCATCAACGTGGCGCGCAACTCCCAGGCCCGGATCGTTTGTCAGCACGCGATTGAGACGTTTGGCTGCTTCGTCAGTGCCATCGGCCACCGACACTTGACCCGCGTGCAGTGAGTAACCAATACCGACGCCGCCGCCATGATGAAACGATACCCAGCTGGCGCCGCTGGCTGTATTCAACAGCGCATTGAGTATTGGCCAATCCGCGACGGCATCCGACCCATCCTTCATTGCTTCCGTTTCGCGAAACGGAGAAGCTACCGAGCCGGTATCCAAATGATCGCGACCAATGGCGATTGGCGCTTTCAAGTCGCCGCGCCTTACCAACTCATTGATTGCTTCGCCCATCTCAGCGCGCTCGCCATAACCGAGCCAACAGATGCGCGCCGGCAATCCCTGAAACTGAATTCGATCGCGCGCCAGTCGCAGCCAGCGATTCAAGGTGCGATCTTCGGGAAAAAGCTCGAGCGCCAGATCGTCAGTCTTCTGTATATCAGAAACATCGCCGGACAGCGCTACCCAACGAAACGGACCTTTACCCTCACAAAACAGCGGCCGAATGTATTCCGGCACAAAGCCGGGAATCTCAAACGCGTCTGTGCAGCCGGCATCGAAAGCCATCTTACGAATGTTGTTGCCGTAATCAAACGTGATCGCGCCTGCGCGCTTCAACGCCAGCATGGCTTCAACGTGATCCGCCATCGAGAGCATTGAACGGTTGATGTAGGACCGCGGATCGCTTTGCCGCAAACCGACAGCCGCTGCCAGCGTCAAGCCCGCAGGCACATAACCGTTCAAGGGATCGTGCGCACTGGTCTGATCAGTTACCGCGTCCACCTTGATTCCGCGTCGCACGATTTCCGGAAGAACCTCGGCGCAGTTGCCCACGAGACCAATTGAAACCGCGCGTTTCTGCTCGCGCGCATCTTCGATAATATCGACCGCCTCATCCAGCGTCAGCGCCAGGCGATCGCAATAGCCGTTCAATACGCGGCGCTCAATGCGGGCGGGATCAACTTCGACTCCCAGAAAAACCGCGCCGTTTAGCGTGGCTGCCAGCGGTTGCGCGCCTCCCATACCGCCCATGCCGCCCGATAAAACGAGTTTGCCACTGAGATCGCCACCGAAATGTTTGTCCGCCATCGCGGCAAACGTTTCGAACGTGCCCTGCACAATGCCCTGTGTGCCAATGTAGATCCAACTGCCGGCTGTCATCTGGCCATACATCATCAGACCCTTGCGTTCGAGTTCGTGGAAGTGTTCCCAGTTGGCCCAGGCGCCAACCAGATTGGAATTTGCAATCAAAACTCGCGGCGCATATTCATGAGTCCGAAAGACGCCGACAGGTTTGCCAGACTGGATCAGCAGCGTCTCGTCGTTTTCCAGTTGCTGCAACTCGCGCACGATTGCTTCAAACGAAGCCCAGTTGCGCGCCGCTTTTCCCGCGCCGCCATAGACGATCAACTCTTCAGGTTTCTCCGCAACGTCAGGATCGAGATTGTTCATCAGACAGCGCAGGGCCGCTTCCTGATGCCAGCTCTTGCAATTGAGTTTGTTGCCGCGCGGCGCGCGTATGGTTCTGACAGACATAGGCTATTTAAGCAGTGCGTCAAACTCACCATTGCGCACTTTCTCAATCACCTTTTGAATATCACCGGACATTGAACGATCATTCGCCAGCGGCGCGACAATCGTGCGAACAATTTCATAAGCCTGCTTCACCCCACGACCCGGCGCGAGTGGTTTGCGATGCTCCAAACCCTCGGCCGCGCTGATCAACTCGATCGCAATAACCTGCTCCGCCAGATTCACGATGGAACGCAGTTTGGTCGCAGCCGTCATTCCCATCGAGACGTGATCTTCCTTGCCACCATCGGTGGGGACGTTATCCACGCTGGCCGGGTGCGCGAGAATTTTTGCCTCGCTCAACAACGCCACCGCGGTTACCTGAAGCATCATGAAGCCGGAAGCTATCCCTGCGTGTTTGGTCAAAAATGGTGGCAGGTCTTCGTTTGCATCGGGATTTACCAAGCGATCGATGCGGCGTTCAGTGATGCTAATCAAATCCGTCAGCGCAATGGCCGCATAGTCGAACGCTAAACCCAGGGGAGCGCCATGAAAATTTCCGCCTGATAAGACTTCCTCAGTGTCAGCAAAAACCAGCGGGTTGTCAGTAGCACTTCCGGTTTCGGTTTCTACCACCGCGCGCGCGTACTGCAGCGTGTCGCGCACCGCGCCGTGAACCTGGGGCATGCACCGCAAACTGTACGCATCCTGGACGCGCGGATCATTTTGCAGATGCGAGGCGCGAATCTCGCTGCCCTCAAGCAACGCTCGCAGGTGATTGGCGACTTCACCTTGTCCCGCATGAGCGCGCGCCGCATGAATGCGTTCATCAAAAGCGACGGGCGTTCCTTTTAACGCTTCAAGCGACATCGCGCCGGCTACGTCCGCAAGCCGCGCCAGTTGATGGGCGCGTTGCAAGGCCAAGCCCCCGACCGCCCCCATTGCCTGCGTGCCATTCAGAAGCGCCAGGCCCTCCTTAACTTCAAGCTGCAGCGGCGCAATGGCTGCTTGTTTCAAAGCCTCCGCGCTCGGCATGCGCGCGCCGTGGTAAAACGCCTCCCCTTCGCCGATTGCACATAGCGCCAGATGGGCGAGCGGCGCCAGATCGCCACTTGCGCCGACCGATCCTTTTTCGGGAATAACAGGAGTGACTCCGCCTTCGAGCATTGCCACCAGCGTGTCAGCAGCAACTGGTCTGGCGCCACTGAGCCCACAGGCAAGCACATTTGCGCGCAAAAGGAGCATCGCGCGCGCTTCTGCAATCGAGAGCGGATTGCCTAGCCCGCACGAATGACTGCGGACCAAATTTAGTTGCAACGCGCGCAACTGCCCGGGCTCGATGCGCACATCAGATAACTTGCCGAAGCCAGTGTTAACCCCGTAAACGGTGCGATTCTCGGAAACAATTTTTTCTACTACGCGTCGCGATTGTTCCATCCGGCTGCGCGCATCATCAGCCAGCCCGACCTGCTCTCGGCCGTTTGCTACTGCTGCGATTTGCTCGAGAGTTAAGTTTTGTCCGCGGAGATGGAGCATGGAAAAAGACAGAAGTCAGAAAACAGAATTCAGGAGTCAGAATTCAAAAGTCAGAGATCAGAGATCGGAAGTCAGAAATCAGAAGACAGAAGCCAGGGGTCACAAGCTAACTTACAAATTCGGCATGCTTTCCGAGTTTCGGCTGATTGTTTTGAATTCTAAAGTTCTACTCTCTGAAGTTCTCACTTCTGATTTCTGACTTCTGACTTCTGACTCCTGTTCTTTTGCGTTCCGGCGTTTCGCTGATGTCAATCTTCTTAAACTCGCCCGTAGCGGCGCCGCTACGAACGCGCTGCCGCGCCCGCCTGGCGCGCACGGTGGTGCGTGCCGTACCAGTCGCGCCACGGGTCCACCGCGTCATCGTTTGAAGTGGTCGTAAAGCAAACTGATGCTGCGGCAGAACTTCACCAGTTGCTTCGCGCAGCCGCATTGTTCCGATGGCAAATATGGCGATGGCGGCATTGAAGAAAACGCCGACTGTAAAAACGAGCCACCCGGGAACGACACCAACCGTCGCGCGATCGATGAAAGTACTAAAGTCGTGCGCTGGTACTGGATGCAAGTAGACTTTCAGGTTCCAACTGAGAGCGAGCAACACGAAAATCCACAGATAATTGCGTCGCAGTCGCCGCCCCACTGCTTCCCATTCAGTAATAGTAAAATGAGGGGTAATCAGGTCCGCTGCCAGATGTTCCGCCCAGGAATCGTCCGTCGGCGCACCTTCGGGTGCCAGCAATTGCGCGAAATAGCCCGTTTCTAAGATGCGCACCCGGCTGGACCATATCTCGTAATAGCGATAGCGGCGTGCTTCCATCAGCAAGAAAATAGCAATCAGGATGGAATTGATTGGAATCACAAAATGAGGATTAGTGGAGGAACTAAAAGCAAATGAAAGCGTCGCACCGGCGGTTAGGACGGCCCAATAAGTAGTAGTGTCAAGCCGAGTGCGCCAGATATTCGAACGTTGCACTTCACCGCGATAGAAGTGAATCATCGCAGTGTTGAATTCTGCCGGCGCCATGCGACGCATGTGCGCAGCCGGCGTATGGCCCACACGTTCAGGCGCCGCCGTTTCCGGCGCCGGTGCTGGCCGCAAGCGGGATTGCAATCGTTCCGGCGACAACGGTCCGCTTACTTTTTGCTGAACTTCGGTGGTCATTAGCAGGCTCGGCGATCGGGGGAGCGGAGAAGTGAATATTCGAAGCAGTCCGACTCCGAAAATAATATAACACGCTGCCATCAGGCGTTCGTAGTTATGATCAATCACGCAATGCGGTTTTCGTGGAGCAAAGCTGTTAGTTTGCACGCGAATTAACAGCTTGCATTGAAAAATAATCACTCGCTTGACAGTGTTTGATAGCGACACCTATAGTTGAATTTTCCGCTGTTTGACGCGATTTGTTTCTGTTATGACTGCCGCAGCGCAAAGCGAAACGGACGCGCACTGGATGCGCCAGGCTCTCTCGGCGGCGCGCGATGCTCAGCAGCGTGGCGAAGTTCCTGTCGGCACGTGCATCGTCGTGGGCGATACAGTTCTTGCCGTCGCTGGAAACAGAACCCGCACAGATAATGACGCGACGGCCCACGCCGAAATGGTTGCACTGCGCGCGGCAGCCAAAGAAGCAGCCAACTATCGTCTGTCTGATGCAGTTGTTTATTCGACTATTGAACCATGCGTGATGTGCGCAGGCGCCTTGATTCAGGCAAGAGTGCGACGGCTGGTTTATGGCGCACCCGATGAACGTGCTGGCGCCGTAGCATCACACTTTCGAGTTTGCGATACAGACTTTTTGAATCATCGAATTGAAGTTAGCACCGGCGTGCTGGCAGAAGAATGCCGAGAACTAATGCAGACATTCTTTCGTGCGCGACGGAAAGACCAGATGTCAGAGGTCAGAAGTCAGAGGTCAGAGGACAGAGATCAGAGATCAGAATGATCGCCGAGCCGCTTGCAATTCCTCAGGAGTGCATCTGGCAGACGCCACCAAAGGCGCTGTTGCAGTTGCTGACCTCTGACTTCTGATATCTGAAACTGCTTTAGGAGAGGTCGCATAGT
>Ga0137403_10005130_pt1 | contig 15233 bp, 15 predicted proteins | sample CZOMad2_1_16fung_FD_122057 | JGI IMG/M metagenome (GOLD analysis project Ga0137403, IMG submission 122057) | Vadose zone soil fungal communities from Angelo Coast Range Reserve, California, USA - CZOMad2_1_16fungal (Hybrid Assembly) | ecosystem: Environmental > Terrestrial > Soil > Vadose zone... | reverse complement strand
GCCTTCCGCACCCAGTCATGATCACGCGAAAAGATCTGACGCTTTTCGGCCATGGACACGTTCGGCAAGAGCGGAGCGCCGGCCGTTACGACGCGCACAGGATTGCCGCAGGTGTGGGCGTCAACGCAGAAAAAGGTATGCCGAGCCATTGCGAGTCCTGTCGTGTGCGCTAACTGAAGCGGCCAATGTCGTAAGACGTCAAATCGATCGAGGGGGTTCTTTGAAATATCAATTCGCTCACCAGCCGCCCTGTCGTGGCGGCCTGAGTTAGCCCGAGATGACCGTGGCCGAAGGCGTATAGCACGTTTGGTTGGTGCTTCGATGAGCCGATGACCGGTAGGCTATCGGGTGTGGTTGGACGATGCCCTGCCCAATTCGTCCCGCCCTCGATTTGTAGCTCGGGCAAGTATCGGCGAGCCAGTTCCGCAAGCGTTCGTGACCGTTTGAAATTGGGAGGGGCTTCCAATCCGCCAAATTCGGCAGCTCCGCCGATGCGCAGTCCGCAGCTGAGCGGTGTCGCCACGAACTTGCGTTCGGAAAAAATCAATTCCCGTTTGATAGCGACGCCGGAGGAGGGAAGTGTCGTGTTGTAACCGCGCTCGCTCTCGAGCAGTACCGGATCACCCAGGCGCCGAGCGAGACTCGCCGACCAAGCGCCAGCGGCGATCACTACTTTGCCTGCAGTAATTCGTTCTCCACCCTCGATCTCCAGCGTCAGCGATGACGTGGAGCCTGGAAGGATGTGACGTACTTCGCCCGTGCGGATGGCAACGCCGCCCTTGCGCAACCACGCACTCAAGCCCTGCACTAGACGCTTCGGATCGCCGACGTGCGACCACTGCGGTGTAAGGACGGCACGATGAACCAGGGGTCCCAACGCAGGTTCCATGCGCCGTGCGTCCTCGCCGGTAACGGCTTCCACAACGATGCCGTGCGAGCGCTTGCAAGCCCATTCGGGCGCATCCCGCTGATACCCTTCCTCGGTTTCGTAGACACTCAAGGCGCCATGGCGATGCAGTTCGGCCGCCATGCCCGTGTCGCGCAACATCGGCACCAGATCGTCATAGACCCGCGAGTTGATCGCGGCGAGTGCCCGAGAGATCCGTTCGACCTCCTGCGGCGTCCCGGATTTTACAAAACGCACGAGCCAGGGAATGAGGCTGGGGGCATGGCGAGGGCGTACCGTGACAGGACCCAGCGGATCGAGCATCCAACCGAATGCACGCCATAGCGCCCCGGGGGCGGAGGCCGGCATTACCTCAGTAACGGCAATGCCGCCGGCGTTTCCGAACGAGGCTTTGTCGCCTCCGGGATCGCGGTCAATGAGCGTGACGTTCGCTCCGCCTTTTACCAAATGGTACGCCACGGCAAGACCCACGACTCCAGCACCTACTACCGCGATGCGCGACTCACTCACCGAGTCAAACCGCGTCGGCCGCACGGCTGGTTCTCAGCGCAGCGACTAGATCCCGGCCTGCATTCAAGATGTGCTTCTTCAAGTACGCCACGGCACCTTTAACATTCCGAGAGGCGCACAGACGTAATATTTCCCGGTGGTCCTCTTCTGCCTGATCGAGCCGGTGCGTCAACAGCAGTTGTAATCGGATATAACGGTCAGTCTGCACGTTGATCCCTTGAACGATAGCCAGTGTCTGCGCCCGGTCCGCCGCGCCGTAGAAGCTTCTGTGAAACTCCCAGTTCAAACGCCCCCAACTTGCTACGTCGTGGCGTTCGTAGGACGCCTCAAGCTGGGCCAGGATCTCGCGCGAGGCCGAGAGATCTTCGTCGGTGAGCTTGGGGATCGCCCGTGCCAGAAGGTCGCACTCGAGAAACGCTCGCAGTTCAAATAACTCCTCGATCTGCCCGGTCGGAACCGAGGTCACGACTGCACCTTTATGAATCCTCATCGCGACCAACCCGCCGGCTTCGAGCTGACGCAGCGCCTCCCGGACCGGCATGCGACTGACGTCGTACTCCTGCGCGATCGCATCCTGAATCAGCGCTTCACCTTCTCTGAACTCCCCGTTGAGGATCCGCTCGCGCAGCGATTCGGCCAGGGTTTCGGGGAGACTCTGGCGTCTGATCTGATGGCTGACCGCAGATTTGGAAGTGGACATGTGCCTCTCTTATATTGTAGATTGTATCCAATCTACATGTGCTTGTGCAAGGGGATCGTATGACGGCGATTTGGCACGGGGTGTTTCCGGCGGTTACAACGAAGATGACCGAAGACGGTCAAGTGGACCTCGAGGCCACGCAACTGAGCATCAACCGACTGATCGAGAACGGTGTGTCCGGCGTTATCGTCCTGCCCATGCTGGGCGAGAACGCCTCGCTCAGTCTGTCCGAGCGCGAGAGCATTATTCGCTCTGCGGCTAAGACTGTGGCCGGCCGCGTGCCGCTGCTGTCCGGGCTATGTGAAGTCACGCTGGAGACGGCGAAGACCCGCGCCCGGGAATACCAGAGCTTCGGCGCCCAGGGTCTGATGGTCTTCCCGAGCCTTGGCTACAAGACTGACCCTAGGGAGACCGTCAGTTGGTACCAAGGGATCGCTTCTGCGTCCTCCCTGCCAATCATGATCTACAACAATCCCATCGCTTACGGTGTTGACTGCACGCCGGAAATCCTGAAGCAGCTGGTGGAGACCCCGCAGATCGTCTGCGTGAAAGAGGAAAGCGGCGACATTCGCCGCGTCACCGACCTGACGATCGCACTGGGCGAGCGCTTCAGCATTTTTTGCGGGATCGATGACCTGATCGTCGAGAGTGCTGCATTGGGCGTCACGGGCTGGGTGTCCGGCATGACGAACGCCTGGCCGGCCGAGTGCGTCGAGATCTTCAATCTCTGTAGGCAGGAGAAGTTCTCTGCAGCGCGCGAGCTCTATCGCCTCCTGACGCCTTCCTTTCACCTCGATACGCACGTGAAGCTGGTGCAGTACATCAAGCTGGCCGAGCACCTGGTCTATGGTGCGCCCGAATGGACCCGTGCGCCGCGCATGGCGCTCGCGGGTGAGGAGCGCGAGAAGGTCATCGCCACCGTGACCACCGCCATCGAGGCCTTGAAGCGGCGCAGCCGCTAAAGTGTCCAGCATCAAGCAAAACTACATCGGTGGCGCCTGGTTCGACGGAACGACTCTCGCAGCGAACATCAACCCTTCGAACGTCGCGGACGTCATTGGCGAATACGCACAGGGCGATGCGTCCAGACCGAAGCCGCAATCGCGCGGTTTTGACCGGCGCCGCCTAGCGCGCATTCATGCTCCCCTCATCAGCAGCATCCAGCGCCAGCGCCAACGCCCCCTTTATTCCCACTGCATCGCCCAAGCTTGACGGACTAACGTAGTCGCGGCTGCACACTGCGGTGCCGCGAAGATACCCATTGAGAGCGCGTAGCAGGCGATCATGAATCGCTGGGAATAGCCGCGAATATTGCATTACACCCCCGCCAAAAAAAATGCGTTGCGGCGAATGCATAAGCACAAGATCTGCACATAACTGCCCCAAATAGTCCGCCTCCATGTCCCAAACCAAGTGGCTCTGCCTGAGCTCCTTCAGCGTGCAACCGGTGCGCGCGATTATAGCCGGACCGCAAGCAAGCCCCTCCAGACAGTCGCCGTGGAACTTGCACACGCCGTGAAAATCGACATCTGCAAAATGACGCAGCACTGAAATGTGCCCCATCTCGGGATGCATTAGTCCGTGGACCGGCATTCCACGATGTATCACACCTCCGCCAATTCCAGTGCCAACGGTAACGTATGCCAGGCTATCTAGGGTCTGGCCACCGCCCCACCGAAGTTCCGCGAGCGCTGCACCGTTGACATCGGTGTCAAGGCCGATTGGTCTCTGCAGCTCCCTCCTGAGCATCCCAAGGATGTTTGTATTCTGCCACTCCGCCTTTGGAGTTGTTGTGATGTACCCATATTGTGGTGAGTCGTGCCGCAATTCGATCGGCCCAAACGTGCTTAAACCGAATGCAGTAAGCCGCCCCCCGTCCATCTCTGCGTTACGAAAGTAATCGAGCACTCGTGCGATCGTAGGTTCTGGGTCAACGGTCTCAATGCGTGTGTGATTCAGGATCTCGCCCCGCGAGTTGCCAATCGCACACAAGAATTTTGTACCTCCAGCCTCGATCGCCCCATACCTATTCATTATCATAGATTCGACACTGACACGGTCGGCTCTACCTTACTTGCAAGTAGAAACGCTTGTAACAGGCTATTTACTGCCTTTGGCCTCTCCCAGGGCGCACAATGCCCCGCCTCACTTACAACTTCCAGCGACGCGTGCGGCAACAACGAAGCCAATTCGCGAGAGCATTCCGGCGGCGCTACTGCATCGTGCTTCCCAACGACTATTAAAGCCTCGCAAGCGACTTGTCGTAACGATGGTCGGACATCTCTTCGGGAAACTAGGGCGGCTAGCTGGTTGCGAAGTGTTTCCTCTCCGAGCCTAGCAATTTCATGAGTGATACTGTCAATAAAGGCACTATCAACTCGAGCCGGGTCATAAAGATTCAAGTTGATCTGGTTCATAAACGCCGCCCGGAGACCCGTAGATTCGACGCTTTTGAGCAGCTCTGCTCGGCCTGCTAAGGTCTTGGCGTTTTCGGGCCGCGCGCTGGTACCAATAAGTACCAGTTTCCGCACCCTTTCCCGAACAAGTAGGTACAACTCAATGGCGATGTAGCCGCCCATAGACCACCCGACAAGGTCAACGCTTGGCGGTAAGCGCTCAACTATTTGGGTCGCCATATCCCTGATTGAAGTAAGCGAATAATGCTGGTCGGGAATCACGATCTTACGATTCCGTCCAAACGCATCGATTTGAAAGTGCCACGCAGATGCTGTCGACATAAAGCCAGGGATTAGCACAAGAGCAGGAGCTTCTTCTATCTTCTGACTGCGGGTTGCATTTTGTCGGCGCATGAAGGTGGCTGCATTCAGTCATTGTCAGATGTGCTAACCGGTCGTGCACGTGCATACCCATTGTCTCGGTGCCGCCGGCACCTCGGGCGGTTTGCGCGTCCATGGCACCTATGCGCTCGGCGGGTCGCATCGCGACCCTCACGAATGAAGCTCTTCATTACCTCAGTCATCGTCGGATGTTCGCTGTCGCACATAGACGCCGATTTGTGTGATCGCCTCGTTCGCTTCCGGTAGCGCTGGTGCGGCTGTATGCCACACGTGCCACATTTCCGGCCATACCTCGAGTTCTATACAGACCCCAGAAGCACGCGCTTTCTCTGCAAATCTCACAGAGTCATCCAATAGCACCTCATGATCACCAACCTGGATAAGCATTGGTGGGAGGCCGCACAAATCTCCAAAAAGCGGTGATGTTAGTGGATTCGTTGAATCGCCGCTCGCAACGTAGTAGGCCACCATACGCCGTAGGAGCGGGAGGCGATCGATCGGATCGCAATCCGCGCGGGTACGATAACTTTCGCCTGACAACGTTAGGTCTGTCCAAGGTGAAATCAGCACTCCGACAGCCGGCAGCGGCCGGCCCGAATCGCGAAGCGATAACAGCATCGCTGCACAGAGACCGCCGCCCGCGGAGTCTCCCATGACGGCTAGGGACGACGGTTTGACGCCCTGCCCCAGCAGGGCCTCGTATATGGCTATTGCGTCGTCCACCGCCGCAGGGAACGGATACTCTGGGGCGAGCCTGTACTCTGGAACCACCGCTCGAGCGGCAGCGGCTATTGCCAACCGCGAAGCAACGTTTCGTCGCGTAGCACTGGCACCCAAGACATAGCCCCCACCGTGGAAATACAGGATGGTCCTTTTCGTTGTAGTAAAGGTGTTCTCGATCCATTCGGAGTGGCGCCCCGCGATAGCGCTGGTGATCACTTTCATACCCTCAGGCAGTGTCTCATTCGCACTATCGCTCAACTCTTGCTCGCGCCACTCCGGCACCGTTAACTCCGGCACCGTCCTACAGGGGAATAGCAATGCGCGAATACGTTTAGCGTCTAAACTGACCATCTAACCACACCCGAGTTTAGAGTGACGAGGAACGACTATGCGCAGCTGGTGTCACGCCTCGAGGTTGAGCGTTGCCTCGCCTAGTCTGCTTATCACATCCGGTTTCCCGTAAGGCTAGTGAAATTGCTGCCATGGCCGCGGACACAGCCGCCGCGAGCAGCAGCGACACTCGCAATCCCCACGTATCGGCTATCCACCCAGCGACACTTGGGCCAGCTCCCCCGCCGATTAGGGTACCAATTGCGAACGTCAGCCCGATCGCTGTCGTAATGGAACGGACCGGTACGCTCTCTGCCGGCATCGTGGCCATGAACAGAATTGAAGCTCCGACGGGCGCCCAGCCAAGGAACATGAGGAAACCAAGAATTGGCAACGGACCCGGATAGTAGAGCGCCGCCAGCGGACAGATCACGCCCATAAGGCTAGCGATGATAGCCGTCGGCTTGCGCCCGATACGATCAGCAAGCGCAGGTATTGCCAAGCCAAACACAATGCTGGCGACTCCCCAAAGACTCATGAGCTCGCTCATTTGATCGGGCAACAAGTGACGATCCCTAATGTAGAACAGTGGCAGATATCCCAAGCCTATGAGTGACTGCGTGACGAAGAGGATTGATAGCGCCGAGCAGAGCCATATATTGCGGATTCCTAGCATCTGCCGTAGCCCCACCGCCTTGCGCTCGGACCGCCCAACATCGGTGTGCCCGACTGAGGATGAATTTGGCCGTGGTTCCTGAAAGAGATACGCAAGCAGGCCGGCGCATATCAATCCTGGAATGACGACAACAAAGAAGCCGGACCGCCACCCGTAACGGACTGCGAGAGGGACAAGCAACAATGGTGCGAGAAGTCCCGCAATGAGCCCGGGTCCCACACTTTGTACAATTCCCATGTTCATCGCCCGTCGTTCAATTGGCATCTCCAGGGCAACAATTGATTGTGCAAGTGGAAGAATTGGCCCCTCCAGGAATCCCATGGCTAATCGTGCTGCGAGTAGCGCGGCGAAAGAATTCGCCAACCCGGATAGAAAAGACGAAAGTGAAAACACGAGCAAGACGCATATCAGGACCTTCTTTCTTTTTCCGAGTTGATCCGTCAATACACCCGACAAATAGCTAGAAAGCGCAAAAGGGACCCAAAACACGGACACCAGAATCCCAACTTGTATGTTGCTGAGCCTAAGGGCCGCCGCGATGAATGGCATCAGGTAGTTAATCCCCAGGAACTCGGCATTCACTATGCTCCACATTAGACACAGCACCGCAACCATCATTCTTTCGTATCGTCTTCGTTGCAGGATCATCCTTTTCCTTGTCTGCTGACTTTTATAGTTTGACCCACAGCCCACTTGCTAAGCCGCCAAGGTCCCTTTTCTTGATGCCTAATATTTGAAGGTGGCTCTAACGCCGAAGGTTCTCGGAGCGTCATAGATACCGTAGTTCACTCCAGCAAGAGCATAAGCAACGTTTCGAATGTAGTCATTTTCAAGATTGTGCACAAAGGCCTCTACCAACCAACGTCCGGTGGTGTCCTTATAAGTTAACGCTAATCCAGTGCGGGAATACGCCGGCACTCTATCCGTGAGCTGATTAAACTCGGTTAGGTAGGTTACTGTTTGATAGTAAACTTCAGCCGACGGCGTCAGAGTCCCTGCGCCGGCCATATCAAAGTCGTGGCCGTAGCGCACTCGTCCCGAAAAGCCGGGCGCTTTAGGAAGGTAATTGCCGTCGAGGGACGGAAAGACAGCACCCGTGAGCGCGTCGATTGCATTCGTGTAATTGGTAAATTTCGCACTCAAATAATTCAACGATATATCCAGGCGATCCCTATCAGTCACGAGCCAATGGTTCTCGTTTTCTATACCGTAGACGCGCGCGGCCGCTGCGTTGGTCGTCACTTGGCCGTAGAGTTCGTGTTGTACAACTTGGAGATCAGTAACGTTCTCCAGAAAGATGTCCGCGTTAACACTTAATCGACCATCCATTAGACGGGTCTTTACTCCCGCTTCGTAGCTGATTGCTTTTTCTGGACCATAGGTCGGGCCGCCCGCAGATTCGTTTATGCCTCCCTCCTGATAACCCGTGGTCACACTGACGTAGCCAAGAGTATTGGCATTAAGATCGTAATCGACGCCCGCTTTCCAATTGGTGCCGGACCAAGTTCCTTGTCCGCTTAAATTTGTAAGGGCGCAGCCTGGCAGCGCACCGAATTCAGAGGCCGCCCGCAAGGTCACCAACGGATATGTTGCCAAAAGCGCTGCGGCCGAGTTCGCGCCGCAAGTCTCAGCGGTGTCGTTAAGGTTGTGCTTCTCGTCGTGGCTATAGCGAAGACCACCAGTAAGTCGAAGCGCGTCGGTGACGCTGTAAGTCGCTTGGTCGAATATTCCCCAAGCTTGCTGGCCGTAATCAGGCACAAAGGATCGGAAAGCCAAAGGAATAGTGAATAGATAATAGATCGGCTGATCGACCGACGCCTCGTGAAAGTATGCGCCGCCTAAGATGTTTTTGAATTGGGCGGAGTCATAATTAAGATCTACCTCGTGCATATAATTTTCATTGCGATTATTTCCGAAGAAAGCATTACCCAGTGCAAGAACGCCGGCGGTCTCTGGCGAATTGGCAGACCCACCCACATAGTCGTTTTTGAGATGCTGATACCCCGCAACGTACGCCACGGAAAACCCACTACCAATCTCCCAATCCATTCGAGACCTGATGGAGAACGTTTCGAGATCCATACTCGGTTCCGGATAGGGGTTTATGGGCTGATTGAATGGGCTAAGTCCGTCGGCCGGCTTCCCGTTCGGGCCAAGCTGAATGAACATTCCAAAGGTACCTTTGTTGGCAAAGTCCTCTACCGTGAGCCGCCATTTGAAATTCTCGGAGGGCCGCCACAACGCGCTGAGCCGCCCGCCGAAATCGTCCGATACGCCGTAGTTTCGAGCCGTGGTGCCATGTGTGTCATAGTAACCATCATTTCTATGAGTCATAAAGGCTGCGCGTACGCTTAAGGTATCGGTGAGCGGCAAGTTGACCGTCGCCTGGGTTTGTACATCATTGTAATTTCCGTAAGACAATTCCGCGGACGCCTCGAATTGATTCTTGGGTTCCGCTGTAATGATGTTGACGTTACCGCCCAGAGTATTACGCCCATAGAGAGTCCCTTGGGGCCCTCGTAGTACCTCGACTCGCTCCAGATCGAAGAAGCCTGTATTCAGTCCTTGTGTGCGAGGTATATAGACACCATCTAAATATGTAGCGACGGCTGGATCGCCGGCATAATCAAAATAATTGGATGTGATTCCCCGGATGGTCAAAACAACGGCATTGCCGAGGAAACTATCGTTGCCAATTTCGAGGTTGGGAACTTGAGTCGACAAATCCTGCAGATTGAGAACCCCCGCTGCTGACAGCTGCTCCTGGGATACCGCCGATATCGCCAATGGCGTCTTGCTCAACGACTCAGATCTCTTCTGTGCAGTCACGACGATTTCCTCGAGGGCTGCTGTAGACTCCTGAGGGTCACGGTTGAGTGTCGACGACACATCCTGCTTGCTTGAGCCCTTCTTCGCTTCCGCGCGCTTGATTACCACTGTCTTGTCGTTTACCGGATCCGCCCTCAGCCCGTTCGGCGCGAGCAACTGCTTCAGCGCATCGCCAACGGTGAGCGTGCCGTTGACCGCGGCCACCTTGATCCCCTTCGCCAGCGCCGGCTCATACATGATCTGCACGCCGGATTGGTCACCGAGTTTATCGAGTGCATCGGCGAGATCGCCGGCGGGAAGGCTGAATTGGATAGGCTTATCGGGTGCTCCGGCGAGTGCCAAGGCAGCGCCACCCAATAGGCAAGAGAAAAGACACAGAAACGCTAAGGGCCTGAGCTTTAAGGTCAATACCCACCGCTGGTGGACCATGCCGGTAACTTTTCGGACGAATGCCAACATCGGTGCAACTCCCCTTCGTATTTATTGCATTTGCCCAGCCCTTGTCGTCTACCCCTGTCAAAAAGGGAGCCACGGGCGGCTATAGGGGTGAAATGCCACACCACGGCAACCCCCTACCTCCGATGGAAAAAAGGCTTTGGGACTATTTGCTATCGATGTTGGAGCTGGACTTGTCCGTCTTGCACCTTCCCCACCTGGATGGGCAGAAGCGCCTTGAGCGCCGCGACGACGGAAGCACTGTCGCCGATCTCGAACGTACCGCTGATGGGAATATCGGTGAGCGATGGATCGACAATGCGGATCTGGGTGGTCGAATAACGGTTGACTTCATCGAGCGCTTCGGCGAGCGGAGTCGCCCGAAATCGCAGGCGCCCGGTGGTCCAGCTCGCGACGACCTCGGCATCGACTTTACGCCGCAGCAGGTCGGGTGCGGTTACAGTGAATCGAACCCGGTCACCGGGCTGAAGCTCGACATGCCCCTTCTGCTCGGGGCGATCCAGGGCGACGCGCCCTTCCACGAGCGTAACCGCAACCTCTTCGGCATCCTTCCGAACGTCAAAACGCGTGCCCAGCGCCGTCACTTCGCCATCGCCTGCCGCGACCTTGAACGGACGGGTCTTATCATGCGCCACGGTGAAGAACGCCTCGCCTCTGCGCAGCGTCAGCAGGCGCATGTCCTTGCCTAGCCGGACTTCCAGCTCGGTTGCGTAATTCAACACCAGTTGTGAGCCGTCGGCGAGTTTGACGGTGCTGCGTTCGCCCGGCTTCGTGGCGTAAACGACGGCGGGTATTTCTCGGTTCTGAACGGCAAGAAAAATGCCGCCGCCGAGCAGAACAAGGACAATCGAGGCAGCGATGGCAAACCGGCGCCCGCGCGCGGGTCCTGGCGCCGTGTCGCCAAGAATCTGCTGCGACAGCTGTTCCAGGTCAGGGCGTCCGGCGAGTTTGCCTAAGGATTGCCACAGTCTCATCGTCGCATCGTAAGCTGCGGCATTCTCTGGTGTGGCCCGCCAACGCGTGAATTCCATGCGCTCCGAGGCGGTGCAATCTGCCGCCATCAAGCGCGCACACCAGCGCTCTGCTTCTACCAGCCGATCGGAATTTGGAGATTTTCTCTGCATTGCAGATCTATAAATGCTCACGGCGAGTCGTCACCCACCTCGGTGCGGCAGATTTCGAGCGCTTTGGTTATGTGCTTTTCCACCATCTTGACGCTAATGCCGCAACGGACCGCAATCTCTGAATAGTTCATGTCGTGGAAGCGGCTCAACACGAAGACTTGCTGACACTTCGTGGGCAGGCGCTTTATAACTTCCATCAGCCGATCGAGTTGCTGTTCTGCGCAGAGACATTGCTCGGGTGACGGATCGTTGGCCGGCAGCTCAAGCTCTTCGTCCAGCGGTCGGTGGCTGCTCCAGCGATGCGCGCGTGCGGTGCGCGCGCGCATGCCTACGAGATTAGTCGCGATGCGAAAAACCAACGCCTTGAGGGAATCCGCGTTCTGGTTCTCGCGATACCTCAACAGACGCAAGTAAGCGTCCTGCGCAATGTCGCGGGCATCAGCATCGCTGCCGACTCGACGACGTAGAAACCGGATCAGGGAAGCATGATGCGCACGGAAGGCAGCCTCGAACAGCGGTTTCGATCCACTGTCCAGAGGCCGCTTACTGTTCTCTAGGTCGTCCGCAGAGATGTTACCCGCACGGTTGTTCACCGCATAAGAATCGCTAGAATCGTTGACTAATGCAACCGGGCGCTACAGTCGAGGTTGCCTTTGGGGTACAGGTAGGGGATTGGCGGGCTCGCGCATTCTATTTGGGTGAGGCCACATCTACGAACGTGGCGCCTTATGTCTCCTGCAGGACCGCTAGCCATGCTACCGGCGCGGGGAAGGCCTTTTTGCGCCTCCGGATGGCCTACTATTTTGGGTCTTGAACGATTTGTCCGCAGAAAAGTAGCTTGCCCTGGCGACGCACCGCGGCCATAGCTTGTTCATCGCCCGCCCGACAGGCGACGAGCAGGTCGCCCCAGAACTCTGGGTCGCTGTCGCAGCGGACGCGAAGTTGCTGGGCATCGCCGGCGGCAATAGACCTGACCTGCGGTAAAGTCAGCGATGCAATTAAGCTCGCGACTTGCGAAGTCATAGCGAACATCGCTTTGGCGACGTTGACGTCCTCGCAGGCGGTTTGACGTGCAAACAGGGGGGGGTCGAGCACAAGGTCTTCACAGAGCTTCGGCGGGATACCGCTGCGAGCAGATTATTCCGTCAGTCCGCGAGGGAGTCTGGCGATGCACCGGCGATCGAGCGTCTGTTCGCTGATTATTGACCGGATAATCAGCCACGAGTCTCGGAAGAGCAAGGTGCATGATCCGCTCCGTTACGCGGAGCGGATCATATGGCGCGACCCAGACGGCGGAGACGCAAGTGCCAGTGCTGTAGAACGTGGTTTATCCCGGATCCTCGCAAGCGTGGACAACAACGATACTGTTCTGGAAGCTGCCGATCGCGCCGGCCCTCGTTCAACCAACCAGCCGTGGCCATGTTCGGCTTGCCAGCGCGGATTGGCGCCATGCGCCCATCATCGAAGGCAATCATCTCGGCACCGACCGCGATCTTGCTGCCATTGTGCGGGCGATCGAATTGGCCCGCGAGCTGGGCAGCAAGGCTGCACTCGACAGCGTCCGTGAAGCGGAGGTTGTACCAGGTCCCAAAGCCACCAACCGACAGGACCTGATCGACCTCGCGCGGACTGCGGCAGCGAGTTTCGGTCACGCGGTGGGTACCGCGAAGATCGGCGCTGGCGCCGATGCCGTAGTGGACAGCGAGCTTCGCGTTCACGGTCTTCGCGGCCTGCGCGTGGCAGACGCATCCGTCATGCCGTCGATCATTTCGGGGCCGACCAACGCTCCGGCTTTCATGATCGGCGGCCGCGCCGCCGAACTGATCAAGATCGCCAAATGATGAAGGAGTATGACCATGTCCTTCACTGTCGACGTTCACCACCACATTCTCCCCGATGTCTTCTGGCGCGCAACGAACGACGCGCACAGCCCTGTCGGCGGCATCTTGCCCGCGCCTTGGTCGAAGGAGTCCACTCTGTCTTACATGGATGACGCCGGGATCGACGTTGCGATCACCTCCATCAGCACGCCGGGCGTCCATATGGGCGATGATTCCGCGGCCCGCGATCTTGCCCGCCGCGTGAACGAACTGTCGGCAGAGCTGATCCAGGAACGTCCCTCCCGCTTCGGCGGCTTCGCGGCACTACCGTTGCCCGATGTCGACGGTGCGTTGCGCGCGCTGGAATACGGCCTGGACGTTCTCAAGCTGGATGGTGTCGTACTTTTCTCCAACGCGCGCGGCATCTATCTCGGCGATACGCGATTCAGACCACTCTTCGACGAATTGGAGCGGCGCGGAGCCGTCGTCTTCGTCCACCCGACGTCGTCCCCCGACGCAGCTTCCCGCGGGCTCGGACTGCCGGATTCGTTGATCGATTTCACTGCCGATACGACGCGGGCGGTGGCGCAACTACACTATGGAAACACCTTCGCGCGCACCCCGAACGTGAAATATATTTTCTCTCACGCAGGCGGCACGATTCCCTACCTGGCCACACGTTTCTCAATCGTTGACGAGATGAACGTGATCCCTGGCGCGGAAGAGCGCGGCACGGCCGCCGATACGCTCCGGAGGCTCTATTGGGACACGGCGCTGTCGTGGCGGTCACCGGTCCTGCGGATGCTTCGTTCAGTGGCCGGGATGAGCCAGGTGCTTTTCGGCTCCGACTATCCGTATCTTCGCCGGGATCTGGCCGTCGCGTGCCGTCAGGAGGTGGAGACTAGCGCCGAGCTGGATAGCGAAGAAAGCCGCGCGGTTCTTGCCGGAAACGCGGTCAAATTATTCCCGAGGTTGGCGGCACGTACGCCGATCGAGAAGGAAAGCGTCCAAAATCAGCGGACCCGGTCCAAGTAGTTGCGGCGGGCGAGTGCGGAGCGAAGGAGCAGCCGGTGACCGTTTCGATGCAAGGATCTGACCATAGCAGTATCATCCTTACCGCCATGGGCATCCACCTGCGACACATCGAGTATTGAGGAGCAAAGCAATATGTGGAAGGACCGCATCGCTGCCATCTTATGCGGAATCTTGTTCCTGCTATCTGCCGGTGCGGGCACCGCAGAGCACGGCGCTGCCGAGAGCAACCTCCACATCGATGCGAATTCGTTTCGATGCATTACGAAGATGACGAAGGTGCGTCAGTTCTACGTGGACAATCTGCTGGGAAATCTCGACGCGACATTGGCGGTCGCCAACTCGGCGACGGGCGGTACTTATCCTTCGGGCTCAGTCATCCAGTTGGTTCCGGGTGAGGTCATGGTGAAACGGGATCACGGCTTTAACGCCGTGACCAGTGACTGGGAGTTCTTCGAGCTGGATGTCTCAAGGGACGCAACGCAGATCCGAAAAAGGGGATTTGCCGAAGTCGTCAATCGCTTTGGAGGCAACTGCTTTGGCTGCCATATTCAAGCCCATCCACAGTGGGACCTCGTATGTGAAACGGATCACGGTTGCGCTCCAATTCCGATTACGCGCGCAATGATTGGCGCCTTGCAGAGAACCGATCCCCGCTGCAGGGCAGAGACAATCAGCCCCGAGGATGCCGAAGCACTAAAGCAGCTGAACGATTTGCTGAAGCCAACGGGTTCAAATTCTAAGAATAATTGACAGTCCGTAACGCATGTCAAGCACTTAGCTCACCAAGACTTCGAGTCGGCCGACCTTTTTCAACCAATAAAGTCGAGCGTCAAATGTTCATTCGCCTTCCGGATTTATATCAGACCTCGCGCTGCGCGCTTGTACTTGGCGTTGCTGCCATTGCGGTGAGCGGCTGCAAGAGCGAAGCCCAGCCGCAGGCCGCGCATGCGCCGGAAGTATCGGTGGTGGAAGTCAGATCCGGTCCCGTCACTGTTTACGACGAGTATGTGGCGCAGACCCAGGCTCCGGACACGATCGAGGTCCGTGCCCAGGTGACCGGCCTGCTTGAGCGACAGGCGTTCGCCGATGGTGCTCGGGTCAGGAAAGGCGATCTGCTCTATATCATCGACCAGCGACCCTTCGAATCCCAACTGGCACAGGCCAAGGCGAATCTGGCGCAAGCCGAGGCGAACCTGGTCAACGGCCAGCAGAACCTGGCGCGCAACGGGCGCCTGATAGCGCAGAAGGCAGTCAGTCAACAGGATTACGACTCTGCGGTTGCGCAGGAGCGCGCCGGCGCGGCGCTGGTGGCCGCGCAACAAGCG
>Ga0137403_10005129_pt1 | contig 15233 bp, 7 predicted proteins | sample CZOMad2_1_16fung_FD_122057 | JGI IMG/M metagenome (GOLD analysis project Ga0137403, IMG submission 122057) | Vadose zone soil fungal communities from Angelo Coast Range Reserve, California, USA - CZOMad2_1_16fungal (Hybrid Assembly) | ecosystem: Environmental > Terrestrial > Soil > Vadose zone... | reverse complement strand
TAGAATCCGCAGATCCGAAAAACGCGTCCGTAACTCCTTTACAATCCGCAGATCCAAAAACAAAGCACTTAAAGCCCTTTAGAATCCGCAGATCCGTAAAAAGGTGGGGGGGAGCGGTAAATTGTTAACAAGAAACTTGCGAACACTTCGCGCCATGTTCCCCAGGCTCGGGTCCGTCGATCTGCCTCAAAACAGTCAGGAGTCCCTTCGACGTCTTCCCCCGAGCCTCGACGGGGCAACCGTTAACGACCGGCTGTCTCTTGAATTTCCAACGGAAATGAGATGTATTGATAGCGGCTCCAGACCGCGTGCTCGCGTCCAGGATGTCCAGTGAACTGCAGAAGAGGTCATGGTCGACTACGACAATAGCGGCACACCGCCAGAAGCTCATCAGCCCGGGTCTATCGGACGCAAGTTCTTTCGCTCCGACCACAAAGCTATCGGCCTGCGATATCTGTGGCTCGCGCTCTTCAGCGTCTTCCTGGGCATGATCATGTCGCTGGTCATGCGCATTCACCTCGTCTGGCCGGGCGCGCATTTTCCGCTGCTCTCCAGCCCGGGAAACTCGCCCGAGCGCTACTCCGCGCTGACTTTGCTGCACGGCTCGCTGATGGTTCTGATGGTGCTCACTGCCGCACCGCAAGCCGGTTTCGGCAACTACCTCCTGCCCATTCAGATTGGCGCGCGAGACATGGCTTTCCCGATCCTCAACCTGCTGGCCTTCTGGACCACCGCAGGTTCCCTCCTTGGCGTCACCGCCGCATTCTTTCTGCCTCCGCAAACCGGCCTCACGGTGTGGATCGCCAGCGTCGCGCTCTTCTGCGCGGCCGGCCTTGCCAATGCTCTCAATTTCAGCGTCACCACCATCGACCTCCGCACCAAGGGCATGACCCTGCCGCGCCTGCCCGTCACCGTTTGGGCCTGGTTCATCAACGCCATCCTGAGCCTGTTGATTTTCAGCATCCTTTTAGCTGCGTGCGTATACCTCCTTGCCGACCGCATCGTTGGCACGCATTTCTTCACGATTCCAACCCTCCTTTCAACTGCTTCGCTGAACTCTCAAGCCGTTGCGTTGCCCTCCCTCTGGCAACGTCTGTTCTGGTTTTTCGCGCAGGCGCAAGTCTACGTAGCGATCCTTCCGTGCTTCGGCATCGTTACCCACCTCATTTCTACTTTCTCTCGCAAGCCGGTCTGGGCACAACGCGCTGTCGTGCTCGCGTTGTGCGCGGTTGGTCTTTTCGGCTTCTGCATCTGGGGACAGCACACCTTCGCTAGCGGCCTCAATCCTTATTCACCACTCGTATTCGGTCTGCTGGCCTCCTCTCTCGGTCTGCCGGCATCCATGCTCCTGATCAGTTGGTTCGGCACTCTCTGGAACGGCAAGGTTCGGCTGACGACCGCAATGCTCTTCGCGTTGGGTTTCGTCTCGCTCTTTCTATCGGGTGGTTTGTCCGGATTATTCCTCGCGCGTAACGACCTCACTTCCACGACCGCCAACGACGACTTCGTTACCGGCCACTTCCATCTCGTGATGGGCGTCGCCGCCACGTTCGCGATGCTGTCCGCGCTATTCTTTTGGTTCCCCAAAATGTTCGGCCGCAGCCTTGACGAGCGCCTGGGCAAAATCCATTTCTGGATCACCTTCGTCGGCGTCTACTGCGTCTTCATGCCCATGCACTGGCTGGGCCTGATCGCTCACTTGCATCTTTCGCCCGAAGCCACACTAACGGCGGCCAATGCGGCTGCATCCGCCATCCGATCCTTCGTCACAGTCGCAACGCTGGCGACGGTTGCAGCGCAGGGAATCTTTCTAGTGAATTTCATGACGAGCCTGCGGAAACCGAGTAACGCCGCCGAGAAGAATCCCTGGCGCGCCACCACTCTGGAGTGGTCGCTCCCGTCGCCGCCAGCACTCGGAAATTTCGCAGGATCCCTTCCCGTGGTTTATCGTGGAGCCTACGAATTCGGCGTACCGAACGGCGCAGAAGATTTCGCTCCGCAATCGCTTCCGACCGACGGCACGCCTCCAGCCATGCCCGGTGGAACAGACCCAGGGCTGCAACCCCTGCCGCCATACGCTGCAGGCGAAAACACAATGTAGTGGCCGATCTTTAGATCGGTCAGCGCGTGATTGAGAACCGACGCGAAAAGGATCCGCACCAAGGAAAGAACATGCCGGGCACACACGTAGTCGACGACATCGAACTCATCATCGAAGACATCGGCGGGGGCGGCGGCAACAAGCCGCCAGCAGGAGGCGACAGTGGTGGCGGCGACAACGACGCCAACAAACGCCGCAAGCCCACGCCAATGTCACCGCGTCGCTACCAAACCGCCATAGTCCTGGCGATGCTCTCGATCGTGATGTTCTTCATGGCGCTGGCGGTCACCTTCCTGGTTCGCAAGATGAGCAGCGACTGGGTGCCGGTCCACCTCCCGTTCATGGTCTGGGTGAACACCATCGTGATTCTCGCTAGCAGCGGCACGATAGAGCTAGCCCGCCGCAAGCAAGCCGAAGGCGACCTCCAAGGCTTCCGTACGCTGTGGCAGGTGACCACGGGTCTAGGAGTGTTGTTCCTGATCGGGCAACTGATCGCATGGCGCCAACTCGTGGACAAAGGCTTCTACGTGAGCACCAACCCCGCCAGCAGCTTCTTCTACATTTTCACCGCGGCCCACGGAGTTCATCTTTTAGGTGGAGTCGGCGCTCTCTGTTATGTCCTGTTCCGCAATTTTGAAAAAACAAAGCTAACCCAATCGGTAGCCGCCGAAGTGACCTCTTACTACTGGCACTTCATGGACGGCCTCTGGCTATTTTTGCTCGCACTCCTCTATTTGGGAAAGTAACGGGGAGCGAAGACACGATTGAACATAAAGGGAACTGAGCCAAAGAAAAATAATTTGCAGAGCAAATTGTAACTGTTTGCGAAGTTAGCTTTAGCAGCGGAGGAATTCGGAAATCGCGTCGGTGACGCGAGCGATCTGATCGGAGCGCAATTCCGGATACATTGGAAGCGAAAGCACTTCTTTCGCGGCGCGCTCGGAGTGAGGGAAATCGCCAACCCGGTGTCCAAGGGAAGCGTAGATCGGCTGCAGGTGCAGCGGCACCGGATAATACACAGCGCTCCCGATTTTCCGTTCGCTCAACGCGCGATGCAAATCGTCGCGCTTTTCCACGCGAATGGTGTACTGTGGAAGACATGCTCGTATCCATCGGGCACGATCGGCGGCATCACTCCGGGAACCTGCGAAAGGCGCCGAGTGTATTCGGCCGCATGAGATTGCCGCGCGCGTTGCCAAGCGGGCAAATGGCGCAACTTCACACGCAGAATCGCGGCCTGTAATTCGTCCAGCCGGCTGTTCCAGCCAGGCTCGCTGCTGACGTATTTTTCGGTTTGCCCGTGGTTGCGCAGCGTGCGAATGCGCGCGGCGAGTTCCGCAGAATTGGTAACCACCATGCCCGCATCGCCATAAGCTCCCAGGTTTTTCGTCGGATAGAAACTCAAACACGCGACGTCGGCGAGCGAGCCGGTTGGCCGGCCATTGTAGGCGGCACCGATGGCCTGCGCGTTATCTTCGATCACTGGCAAGTTGCGGCCTTTCGCGAAGCCGACGATGGGATCCATGTTGGCGGCAAGCCCGTAGAGATGGACGACTACGATGGCGCGCGTACGCGAAGTTACGCGGCGTTCCAGTTCGGCGGGATCGATGTTGTAGGTGCTGGGATGGATGTCGGCGAAGACGGGTTTTGCGCCAAGCGCGCTCACGGCGCTGCCGGTGGCTACGAATGTGAAAGGCGGAAGGATCACTTCATCGCCGGCTTGAACGCCGCAGGCACGTAGCGCGAGGATCAGAGCATCGGTGCCGCTGGCCAGCGCGATTCCGTGTTGGACCTGGCAAAGCCTGGCGATTTCCTGTTCGAGGGAGGAACCTTCGCGGCCGAGAACGAAGTGCTGAGAAGCGAGGACGCGGTCGATTGCCTCGCGAACTTCGCCGCCTATGGCGGCGTATTGGGCGGCCAGGTCAAGTTGCGGGATCGCCTCCTGCACAGCGGTTGCGTGGGGATTCGCGCTCATAGAAAGAGTGTAACGCAATTCTGGCCGGCAGTTTCCGAGTGGCCGAGTCGTCTAGAAAGTAGACAACTAATCCGAAAGGCAGAAACCTGCGATCACGTTCGCGGGAATAAATGCACCGCCAAACCGCGGAGGATGGACAAATTCCGCGCGACTGGAGCCAAACCGTTTGGACATGTAGGGAAAAAAAACGATAACGAATTGGCCACACGAGGATTTATGGCGGTAGCCATGCTGTTAGTATTTACGCAGTGGGGATCAACGTCCTGGGGGACTCTCACCTTCTCGGTTCCCGTACGACTTAATTAATCTTTGATGGATAGATTTGGAGGGAGCATGAGTACGTTTAGCAGGGGTGTGTTGCGTGCGGCTCTTGGGACTTCGCGTCAAGAACGCGAAACAGCCGTTGTGAGTTATTCCGCAGGACTAATCAGGAAGAGTTTGCGTCTATTGGCGGGGCTCGCGCTATTGCTGTGCCTGGTCGCCGCAGGCGCGAAGGCGCAGGACGCGGCGTCCATCACCGGAACGGTGGTCGACAAGACCGGAGCGCCAGTATTCGATGCCAGCGTGAAGCTGCTGGATACGCGCACGGGAGCGGTGTACGAATCGCGGACGGGAAGCTTTGGGGCGTACTTGTTTGCGCGGGTCCCGGCGGGGCAGGGATACACGCTGACGGTGAGCAAGGAGAGCTTCAAGACAGTCAATATTTCGAAGCTGGTGCTGGCGGTGACGGAAACCGCGACGTTTGATGTGACGCTGGAACTGGGGAATGTCTCGCAGACGATCCAGGTCACGGCTAACAGCGGGGCGGGGCTTAACACCGTTGACGCGACGATCGGGAATGACATTGATACGCGACGGGTGGCGGAATTGCCGAGCTTGTTTCGAACGAATGCGGCGGCGCTGTTGCAGTTGGCTCCAGGGGTGGTCGGGCATGACGACGGCGGGTTGGAGCAGGACAGCCAGTTGGGGTCGGTGACTGGGTCGCGCGCGGACCAGGGAAACATCACCTTGGACGGGTTGGATGTGAACGACGAAACGATCGGGCAGGCATTTGCGGCGGTGGGATCGGCTCCCATCGACTCGATCGATGAGGTACACACGATTGTCGGAGGCGGGGCAGCGAATTTTGGACGAAGCAGCGGCGGCCAGATCAGCCTGGTCACCAAAAGCGGTTCGAACCAGTGGCACGGTTCGGCGCACGAATACAATCGCAATACGATCTTCGCGGCCAACGATTTCTTCAACAACAAGAATGGAGTCGGGCGTCCACCGCTGAACCGGAACCAGTTCGGAGGCAGCATTGGCGGTCCAATCCTGAAAGACAAACTGTTTTTTTTCTTCAACTACGAGGGACGGCGCGACGCTCTTTTCCAGCAGGAGCAGCGACTGGTGCCCAGCGACACGTTCCGCAGCGGGCAGTTGAATTATGTGGACACGAACGGGAATATCCAAACGACGACGACCGCGCAACTCCAGGCGATCGATCCGCAAGGAGTGGGAGCGGACGCGGCATTCCTGAATTTCATCACTACGCGGTATCCGGTGGGCAACGATCCCGGGCTGGGAGACGGGTTGAACACGACGGGGTTTCTGTTTAACGCCCCGGACCACCGAAAAGACAATATCTTCACGGCGCGCGTGGATTACGTCCTGGCGGCCAAGCACAAATTGTTCGGAAGAATACAGGAGGACCGGTTCAACGACGACCAGACTTCGCCGCAGTTCCCCGGCGATCCGAATCCGCTGGTGAGCAGCATCAATCATTCGCGTTCCTGGGTGGTGGGAGAAACGTGGACAATTTCGAACAACCTGATTAATCAGGGATTCGTAGGCCTAACGCGGCAGGTAAACGATTTTCCAATCAATTTCGCGCCGACAGCGCCCAACCTGCTCTCGCCGAGCCTGATCAACGGGCCGTTTGGCGATATTCGAGGACAGGGCCGCAATGTGGCGGTGCCGGAGTTCCGCGACGACCTTTCGTACACACACGGGAAGCACAGTTTAACATTCGGCACGGACATCAAGCCGATCCGAGTGAAGTCTTCCAACCAGTCGGACATCAATTTCGTGGGGATCGGATTGGGTGGCAACCTGCTGACGCTGGACGATTCGACGCGGCCGGCGGACATTTCCGGCGACCCGGCCGCGCAGGCGGAGTGGGACAACGCGTTCCCGTTGCTGCTGGGAAGCTACAGCCAGACCAATTCGAACATCAACTACGACAAGTCGGGCACGCCGTTGGCTCCGTACACGACCACGCATCGAGACTTCCACTACAACGAATATGAGTTCTACGCACAAGATAGTTGGCGGATTCGACCGGACCTGACGCTGACCTACGGATTGCGCTGGCAATATCATAGCGTGCCGTTCGAAGCGAATGGGTTCCAGTCGGTACCGAGCGTCAACATCGACCAAATATTCAGCGCGCGGGTGGCTGCGGCAGCGGCGGGGGTGTCGGGAAACGATGCGGCCCCGCTGGTCAGCTATGATCTGGGTGGAGCGGCGAACAACGGGCCAGGTTACTACAAGCCGGACTACCGCGATTTTGGTCCACGAGTGGGAATTGCGTATTCACCCTCATTCACGGATGGATTGCTGGGGGCAATCTTCGGTAACCGCAAGACCACGGTACGAGCGGGGGGAGCCATCGTCCACGATCGCGTGCTCAGCACGCTATCGTTCGAATTGGACCAGCAGACCTTCCTGTTCGACTCCAGCTCGACGGCATTTTACGGGGATCCTAACGGAAGCAGCGATCCCACCACCAACCTGCTATTGAGCCCGCGGTTTACGACGCTGGCGGCGACGCCGGCAGCACCGGCAGCGCCGGCAGTGACGCCACGACCGATCACACCCAACGTGGATGGCGCAGGCAATCCGATCGGGCTTGCGGAACTGGGAGGCTTTCCCCCTTTCCTGCAATTCGACAAGAACTTCAAGACCCCGTATTCGGAGACGTTTTCCTTTGGAATCCAGCGGGAACTGAAGGGAAATGTGGTGCTGGAGATCAACTATTTCGGGCGGCTGGGCCGGAGGCTGATCGCGGACGGCGACGCGGCGCAGACGTTGAATTTCAAAGACGCGGCGTCGGGGCAGCTACTCAAAGATGCGTTCGCGCAGCTGCAAACACAGGTGCAAACCGGCTCGCCGATCACGGCACAGCCATGGTTCGAAAATCAACTGTCGGCAACCGGGTTCCCGTGCTCCCACTTTGCCCCGACGTGCACCGGGGTGGTGGCCAAATTCTTTGGCAACTTTGTGGCCGTGGGTGACCTTTCCAGTACGATCCTGGAGCTTGCGAGGAATGGGATCCTGAATCCCAACGTGGGGCTCTATGCGCAAACTGGAGCGAATGGTTACATCGGAAACTACGCATCGTCTTCGTATAACGCTTTGTTGATGAGCGTACGCAAGCGCTACTCGAACAACCTGCTGATCGACTTCGATTATTCTTTCTCGCATTCGATCGACAATCAATCGAACATCACGAACGATACGAACCAGTTTACGTTCAGCGGGCAAGGATTGATCTGCGACCTGACGAACCTGCGGACGTGCCGGGCGGACTCGCTGTTCGATGCGCGGCACATCATCAGCGCCAACTATGTGTATGACTTGCCGGTCGGGCGAGGCCAGCGGTTTCTGAGCAGCACCACCACTTTGGTGAATACGCTGGTGGGTGGGTGGTCGACTTCGGGCATCCTGAGCTATCGCACGGGATTCCCGTTCACGACGCACACCGCGACCTTTCCGATCAACTTCACGCAGGATGCGCCGGCGGTCTTCAACGGTGACCAGCAGGCGGTTCGGCAGGGCATCCATACCGATCCTACGACCGGATCGATTCAGTTCTTCGCGGACCAGACAGCGGCGCTGGGCGCGTTCAGCTTTCCGTTCGGCGGAGATACCGGGACGCGGAACCCGGTGCATGGACCGAGCTTCGCGAACCTGGACATTGCGGTGTCGAAGAATTTCACGATGCCTTGGTCGGAACACCATAAGGTGCAGTTCCGTTGGGAGGCGTTCAACGTGTTCAACCACGTGAATTTTGCGGTGCCGGGCGATCCCAATACGTTGACTGATTCCAACAATCTGCTGCTCAACCCGTCGGGTTTTGGAGTGATTACCCAGACGGCGGGGAGTGCGCGGCAGATGCAGTTTTCGTTGCGGTATGACTTTTAGTCAGTTGAGTGTGGCGAGCGAAATCCGGTGAATTCCGGATTCGCTCTTTCTTTAGAGAGAGTACGAGAGCTGCCGATTTGGCGAGAGATGGGCGGAGTTGGCTCTAAACCCCGCCTTCTCGCCCTTCGAGAACTCAGGGTAAACAGACGGCGGCTGAAGGATGGCGCCAGGGCGCTTGGTGGGACGTGGGAATTTTGGTTGGAAAAAACCTGTACTTGAGTGCAGGTATTAGCGAATTCACAACGATGTGTCAAGTTCGGGCTACTGTTGCAGGCGGCATTTGCTAAGGTTGGCGTTGGGTTCGAGCGTTTTGGGAGTGCGCGGATGTCTGTCCGGCTAGGCGAAATCTTAATTAAGGAAAGCCTGATCACCCAGGATCAGCTGCAGAAGGCGCTGGAGTTTCAGCGTTCGAATGGCGGCAAGCTGGGATCCTGTCTGACGAAGATGGGGTACATCACGGACGACGATATTACCGGGGTGCTGTCGCGGCAGTATGGCGTTCCTTCGATCAATTTGAAGTACTACGAGATCGATCCCACCGTTATCAAGCTGATTCCACAAGATACGGCGACACGGTACCAGGTGATTCCACTGTCGAGAGTGGGCCAGGTGCTGACGATTGCGATGACCGATCCGACCAACGTGTTCGCCATGGACGATATCAAGTTCATGACCGGATTCAACGTGGAGCCAGTGGTGGCGTCGGAGTCGGCGATTGGCGAGGCGATTGTTCGATTTTACGGCGGGTCGGAAACCAACCACGAAGAGCTGAGCAAGATGATGAAGGACCTGGCGATGGACGACCAGGAACTCGAGCTCACGTCGGAAGAAACGGAACTGGATACGGCGACGCTGGAGCGTGCGGCGGAAGAAGCGCCGATCATCAAGCTGGTGAACCTGATTTTGACAGACTCGGTGAAGCGGGGAGCCAGCGATATTCACCTAGAGCCGTATGAACTGGAATTGCGGGTGAGATTTCGGATTGACGGCGTGCTGCAAACGGTGATGAGCCCGCCACTGCGATTGAAAGATGCGATGACGAGCCGCATCAAGATCATGGCGAAATTGGACATCGCGGAAAAGCGGCTGCCGCAAGACGGCCGCATCATGATCAAGTACAAGGCGGACGGGAAGAAGAAGGAACTGGATTTTCGTGTTTCGACGGTGCCAACACTGTACGGCGAAAAGATCGTCATGCGGTTGCTGGACAAAGAAAACCTGCGGCTGGACATGACCAAGCTGGGGTTCGAACAGGAATCGCTAAAGAAATTCGAGCGGAACATTTTGAAGCCGTACGGCATGGTGCTGGTGACCGGGCCTACCGGGTCGGGCAAGACGAACACTTTGTATTCGTCGGTGGCGCGGTTGAACCAAGTGGATACGAACATTATGACCGCGGAAGATCCCGTTGAGTTTCAGTTGGCGGGGATCAACCAGGTGCAGATGAAGGAACAGATCGGGCTGAACTTCGCGGCGGCGCTGCGCGCGTTTTTGCGGCAGGACCCGAACATCATCCTGGTCGGAGAGATTCGCGACTTTGAAACGGCGGAAATCGCGGTCAAGGCGGCGCTTACGGGGCACATGGTGCTTTCCACGCTGCACACGAACGATGCGCCTTCTACGATCAGCCGCTTGATGAACATGGGGATTGAGCCGTTCCTGGTGGCGACCTCGGTGAACCTGATTTGCGCGCAGCGGTTGGTGCGGCGCATTTGTTCGAATTGCAAGACGGAACTCGAAGTGCCGGAGCAGGCGTTGATTGATGCGGGGTATACGCCGGAGGAAGTGAAGACGACGAAGATTTATCACGGGAAGGGCTGCTCGATTTGCAACAAAGGCGGGTACAAGGGACGCACCGGTTTGTACGAAGTGATGGAAGTGAACGACGAGCTGCGAGAATTGATTCTAGTGGGAGCGTCGGCGCTGGAGTTGAAGAAAAAGGCGATCGAGCAGGGAATGATCACGCTGAGGCGCAGTGGTTTGATTAAGGCGGCGCTGGGTCAGACGACGATGGAAGAGGTATTGCGGGAAACGGTTCTGTAAGGAGAGGCGAGCCATGGCTGGAATGACATTGAGCGAACTGCTGAAGAAGATGATCGAGATGGGCGGAAGCGATCTGCACATCACGACGAACAGCGCGCCGCGTGTGCGCGTACACGGGAAATTGCGTCCGCTGGATATGCCGCCATTAACGGCTGCGGATACGAAGTCGCTGGCGTACAGCGTTCTTACGGATGCGCAGAAACACCGATTCGAAGAGAACCTGGAATTGGACTTTTCGTTTGGATTGAAGAACCTGGCACGCTTCCGCGGCAACGTGTTCAATCAACGCGGAGCGGTGGGAGCGGTGTTTCGTACCATTCCATGGGAGATCAAGGGATTCGACGCGCTGGGTCTGCCTGCGGTGGTCAAGGGGATGTGCGACAAGCCGCGCGGACTGGTGCTGGTGACGGGTCCAACGGGTTCGGGAAAATCGACGACGCTAGCGGCGATGCTGGACAAGATCAACAGCGAACGCGAAGAGCACATGATCACGATCGAGGATCCGATCGAATTTCTGCACAACCATAAGAAGTGCCTGGTAAACCAGCGGGAAGTGCATGCGGATACGCATTCGTTTTCGAATTCGCTGCGCGCGGCGTTGCGCGAAGATCCAGACGTGGTGCTGATCGGCGAAATGCGCGATTTGGAGACGATTGAGTCGGCGCTGCGTATTGCCGAGACCGGCCACTTGACGTTTGCGACGCTGCACACGAACTCGGCGGCTTCGACAATCAACCGTATTATCGACGTGTTTCCGGCACACCAGCAGCCGCAGGTACGAGCGCAGCTGTCGATGGTCCTGGAAGGCATTTTGTGCCAAGCGCTGCTACCGCGAGCGGACGGACGCGGGCGGGCTATGGTGATGGAAGTTCTGGTTCCAACGCCGGCGATTCGCAACCTGGTTCGCGAAGACAAAATTCACCAGATCTATTCGGCGATGCAGACCGGAACGGGTCAGACGGGAATGCAGACGTTCAATCAGAGCCTGGCCGCCGCGTATTTGGCGAAGTCGATTACGCTGGATATGGCGTTGTCGCGCTCGTCGAATCCAGAAGAGTTGCAGGACATGATCAATCGCGGTGTTACCGGACCCACGGGCAAGACTCCGGTGGGCAAACGCTGAGTTTTGATCACGGGTTCAGGTCAAGGGTTCAGGTGAGGAAGAGCGGGGCAGAGGTAATCGAGTCATTGGGCACGTGTCGCTGAGGAGGACAAGGAAATGCCGGTATATACGTACAAGGGCACTAACAAGGCAGGATCGAATGTCAGCGGTGAGATGAGCGCGACGAGCAAGTCCGAAGCGCAAAATCAACTACGCCGGCAACAGATCACGACGAAGAAAATGTCGGAGAAGGGTAAAGAGTTCAACCTGCCGACGTTTGGCGGCAGCGTCAAAGCCAAGGAGTTGGCGATTTTTACGCGGCAATTCTCGGTGATGATCGACGCCGGGTTACCTTTGGTGCAGTGCCTGGAAATCCTTGCCGCGCAGCAAGAGAACAAATTGTTCCAGAAAGTGCTGGTGGCGACGCGGGCGTCGGTGGAAGGCGGAGCGACATTGTCCGCGGCGATGCGGCAGCATCCCAAGGTTTTTGATGCTCTGTACGTGAACATGGTGGAAGCGGGCGAGACCGGCGGTATTTTGGACACGATTCTGCAGCGGTTGTCGACCTACATTGAGAAGGCCGTCAAGCTGAAGCGTGCGGTGCAGTCGGCTTCGGTGTATCCGATCGGTGTCATGAGTATTGCGGGCGGCGTCGTCGTTTTGCTGTTGTGGAAAGTGGTGCCGATCTTCGCGACCTTGTTCGCGGGCCTTGGCGTGGACCTGCCGCTGCCAACCAAAGTCGTGATTGCGATGAGCAATTTTATCGGTAGCATTTTCGGATTTTTGATCGTCGTATTCGCCGCGGGCGGCATCTTTGGGTTGAAGGTGTGGTACGGAACACAACAGGGCCGGTACATTCTAGATTCGATTATGCTGAAGCTGCCGGTAATGGGTCTCCTACTAAGAAAGATCGCGGTGGCCCGATTCACGCGCACGTTGGGCACGCTGATCGCCAGCGGCGTTCCAATCCTCGAGGGTTTGGACATCACGGCGAGGACCGCGGGGAATGCCGTGGTGGAGAGATCGCTGCAACAAGTACGGAAGTCGCTGGAGGAAGGCAAGAGTCTGACGGAACCGTTGAAGGATTCCGCAGTGTTCCCGGGAATGGTGACGCAGATGATCGCGGTCGGCGAACAAACCGGCGCGATGGATGCCATGCTGCAGAAGATCGCGGACTTCTACGAAGAAGAAGTGGATGCCGCGGTGAAGGACCTCTTGACCGCTTTAGAGCCGATCATGATCGTGTTCCTGGGCGTGGTGGTTGGCGGGGTGGTCATTTCGATGTACATGCCGCTGTTCTCGCTGATCGGGAAGTTGAGCGGACACTAGACGCGAGGCAATTTCGTAATGTTATTCTGTTGACCGGGGCAGGGAGGGGGACTTCCTGCCCCGGTATGTTTGTGGCGAGCGAGTGAAATGCCTGAAAATCGAGCCAAGGCAGGGCATGGTCGCACAACGGACCAGAACCTGACCATGAGGGAATGGCTGGATTGGCTGACGCGGGTCCGCTTGCTGCTGATCGCGCTGATCCTGGCCGTGGGTGTGGTGTGGCTGCAATATGTCCCGGGCCAGACCGTAGGGCGCTACTTTCTTCCGCTGATCGTCTTCTGGATAACCTTAGGCACGATTCACATTATTTTATTGCGCTGGCTTCCGAATGCAGTGTGGCACGGAGCGCTACAGGTCGTCAGCGACGTGGCCATGGTGTCGGCGCTGGTGTACGCGACCGGATTGCAGGATAGCTACTTCATTTCGCTGTATCTGCTGGTGATCGTTGTCGCGAGCATTCTGTTTTCGCGAGGACTCGCGTTTACGATCGCGGCTGTGTGCATTGGAATACTGGCAGCGTTAACGGCGCTGGCCCATGCTGGGAAAATTCCGCGCACTTATACCAGCGTCTACACGACGGAGGGATTGCGGTTCTGGTTTCTCAACAATACTTTCGGTTTCTTTGCGATCGCGTATTTGGCGAGCTTATTGGCGCAGTCGCTGCGGCGAAAAGGGCAGGAGCTGGAGAAAAAACGCGAAGAACTGCTAGACCTACAGGATTTCACGGAAGACATCATCCACTCGATGCGAGGCGGCTTGATCACGACGGACATGGCCGGGCGCATCGTCCTGCTGAACCGTACCGGCGAAGAGATTTTGGGGCACCGGTTTGTGGACATCCGAGGGCGGAGGCTGGCCGAATTCAGCGAGGCTTTCTGGCCTCCGGGCATGCCGGACATGAACGACAAGCTGTCGCTGCGCCGTGAAATTGAATTTCGGACGTCGGAAGGGCAGCAGCGGTATCTGGGAATCAGCATTTCTCCGCTGCGATCGCGGGACCATCAACGCAACGGATTTGTGTTCAATTTTCAGGATTTGACGGATTTTCGGCGATTGGAGCAGGAAGTCGCCACGAAGGAGCGGATGGCAGCGCTGGGGCGGTTGTCGGCGGCCATCGCGCACGAAATTCGGCAGCCGCTGACGGCGATGGCCGGAGCGGTGAAGGAATTGGCGAGACTGGTTCCGCTGGAAGAAGATCAAGTGCACCTGGTGAATATCGTCAGCCGGGAATCAGAGCGACTGAACCACATCATTACGGACTTCCTGAACTACTCGCGGGAGAAGACATACGAGTTCGAAGAAGCGGACGTGGCTGCGTTGCTGGACGAGACCATTACGTTGATGGAAAAGAAGCCGGAGGTCGGCTCAAAATACCAAATCCTGCGTTCTTTTAACGGCCAGGTGGTGCGCGCGCGGGTGCCGGCAGTGATGCCCGGCGTCGAAGTTGACCTTGTCGACCAGCTCGGATGCCTTCTTGCGATACTTGGCGATGTTCTCGAGCGGCAGCGGGTCGGGCTTCAGCTTGCCCCAGCCTTGCACGATCTCGGAGGCGAGCACCTTCGGGTTGACCGGGTACTCGTTGTTGGCGGTGGCGTAGATCTTCTGTGCCTCCTCGGAGGCCAGGAACTCCATGAGCGCCAGGGCATTGGCCTTGTTGGGTGCGTGCTTGGCCAACGCCATGCCGGAGATGTTGACGTGGGTGCCGCGATCGCCGGCGTTGGGGAACAGCGGCCTGATGGCGGCGCCCCACTCCCTCTGCTCGGGGTTCTTCTCGTTCTTGGCCATCAGCGCCATGTAGTACGTGTTGCCGACGGCGATGTCGCATTTGCCGGAGAAGATATCGCGCGCCTGCTCGCGGTCGCCGCCGGCGGGTTTGTGGGCGAGGTTGGCCTTGACGCCCTTGAGCCACGCTTCGGTCGCCGCCTCGCCCTTGTGCGCGATCATGGTGGCGATCAGCGACGTGTTGTAGACGTGCTGGCCGGAGCGGATGCACAGCTTGCCCTTCCACTTGGGATCGGCCAGCTCCTCGTAGGTGATGGCGTCCTGCTTCACGCGCTCCTTGGAGGCGTAGACCACGCGCGCACGCATGGATATGCCGTACCAGTGGCCCTCGGGGTCGCGGTATTGCGGCGCCACCGCCTTGTCGAGCACGTCGGATTTGATCGGCTGGGAGATGCCGGCCCGGACCGCCTCTTCGATGCGGGCGATGTCGACCGTCAGCAGCACGTCGGCGGGACTGTTCGTGCCCTCGGTCTTGATGCGCTGCTCGAGCCCGGAGCTTGCGGAGATGACGTTGACCTTGATGCCGGTGTCCTTGGTGAACGCGTCGAACAGCGGCTGAATGAGCTTGCTTTCCCGATACGTGTAGACGTTGACCTCGCCGGACTGGGCGAGCACGGCGCCGGACGCCGCGACGAGCGCGCTCGCTGTGACGGCGACGTGCGCGAGTGCGCGTGTGCAAAGGGCCTTCATGGGTTGATGTCCTCCATTTCGACGCG